>Ga0209025_1002866_pt1 | contig 17302 bp, 16 predicted proteins | sample AraplaMF_Col_mLB_FD_184256 | JGI IMG/M metagenome (GOLD analysis project Ga0209025, IMG submission 184256) | Arabidopsis root microbial communities from the University of North Carolina, USA - plate scrape MF_Col_mLB (SPAdes) (version 2) | ecosystem: Host-associated > Plants > Roots > Endosphere... | reverse complement strand
CAGCAAGCGCATCCGCTCACGCAGGCTGTGCACCTGGTCGACGAGCTCGATGACCACATCAACGCCGGCGTGATTGACGCCCATGCTTTCGATGAGATCGAGGATCAGACGCCCTCTCGCAAGGTCAACGTCCTCATAGGAACGGGCTTGCGAAGAACTGCCGGGGATAATCCATCGCTCCTCCACCCACATCTGAAGAGTTGAACTTTCGATTTGCAGGATACGACAGTACTCAAGATCGTTCATCGCCTCCTCCTATAAGCCCCTCGGGTTATGGGATTTACCAGCTTCCCACCGGGTCATGAAGTCCGTCAACTCTGCGTCCGGTGTCGCCGGCAGAGCGATTTTCAGGACGACATATTGGTCACCATGGCCACCGTGCTTGTTGGGAAACCCCTTGCCCTTGAGACGAAGCCTTCTGCCTGTACTGGAATATGGCGGAACCGTCACGGACACCGTCCCCGACAAGGTGGCGACTTCGACCTTTCCACCCAGAACGGCCTCCCGAAGTGAAATCGGCAGCTCAATCCTGACATCATCTCCCTCAAGAGAGAACTGGCGGTCAGGAAGAACGTGGATCTCGACGAGGGCGTCGCCCGCGGGTCCGTTATTGTACCCAGGGGCGCCCTTTCCCCGCAAGCGCAAGATCTGTCCGTCGCGAGCCCCTGCCGGGATTTTTAGCTCAAGGGTGCCGCCTTCAGGCAGGGAAACGGTGCGCTTTGCGCCATTGGCAGCCTCGCGAAGCTCGAGTTCCAGCCGGTAGTGCGTATTGTCTCCAGGGTACGGTGCGGTGCCCCTGCCCCCTGCCCCCGAAAAGAAGCTTGAGAAAATATCGTCCCGATCACCAAAATCGGCAAACCCACCGGGATTATGGTATCGAGAGCGGCTATGCTCCCCTGATGCATAGTCGCGATAGTAGCTACGTTTTCCCTGCTCGCCACCGGTCTCGTCGATTTCATGCCTATCGAACCTCGCACGCTTATCCTCATCCCCTAAGATCGCGTAGGCGGCGGAGGCTGCCTTGAACTTTTCTTCGGCTGACGCGTCACCCGGATTGAGGTCGGGATGCAGTTTTTTGGCGAGCTTGCGGTATGCGGACTGTATTTCCTTCTGCGTCGCGTCTTGTGAGACGCCGAGCGTTTCATAAGGATTTGCCATCAATCTTTGCCCTGCATCGTCATCGCCTAAGAAATAGTGCCGGTGACTTTTACCTGCAAGGCCTTCGGGGACGTCATCCCGGATGGCAAAATGGAAGTGTCCTCAGGCGCGTGGGCTGCGGAGGCCTTGGGCCGAACGGCCTGGAATCTGCGCGATCCTCGCAACGGCGCATCGGCGTCAGGCAGGAAGTCCTGCCTGGCCTTCAGGTCGTGATCTGCACGGACGAAGTTGCCAGAGCATGGCACGGCGCCGACAATGGTCGGGGGACCACTCTTGGTCGTTGACAGTGTCGTAGAGCCAAAGAGGACGCCAATGCCGGGAAAGTCGCCAGCCGTGGATCGCAGCTTAGGCGCTGGTCCTCGTGCCACCCTCCCTGCTCTTTAGCCATCTCACCACCCTGATTTCTTCCTCATCCATCCACTGCAGCAGCCGCGCGCTTCTAGTCGTCAGTTTTAGGACGTCTCCAAGCGTACCAGCTTGAAAGTCTTCGAACACCGCCGGGTGAATATAGGACGAGCGGCAGACCGAACGGGTGTTCACAAGTTTGGCAGCAACCTGATCAACGGCATCGTTGAGTTGTCGTGCGAGCGCCCGCTTCGTTGTCGCAGCTTCCAGCGATGCCAGAACCTCCACCGCCATACAGGTTGCACCCCAGGTTCGAAACTGACGGGAGCTAAAGTCGTCGCCGGTGATATCCTTGATGTATGCGTTGACGTCGTGTGAGGAGATTTGGCGGCATCCGCCTTGATCACATACATACTGGAACAGGTGTTGCCCTGGAAGCTCTTGCAGCTTTCTGACGACATTTGCGATCCGGCGATCACTATGGGCAAGGTTCCATTCCTTGCCGGATTTTCCCTTAAAACGAAACTTCACGCTTCCGCCCTCGACCTTCACATGACGGCTTCGTAGCGTGGTGAGCCCAAAGGAGTTATTCATCTGCGCATAGGCGGTATTTCCGATGCGGATGTACAGATTGTCGAGCATCCACACAACGGTTGCAAGCGCTTTGTCCATGTTTAGGCCGCGCGATCGAAGATCGAAATCAACCCTCTCGCGAAGATCGGGAAGGCGGCCGGCGAACGCGCCGAGCCGCTCGAATTTTGCTTTCCCACGTTCAGCATGCCACTCGGTATGGTACCGATACTGCCGTCGGCCTCGCGCATCTGTTCCGATCGCCTGCAGGTGGGAGAGCGGGTTGGTAGAGATGATGACGTTGGTATAAGCGGGAGGGATGGCCAACGCGTTTAGGCGCTCTATTTCGGAAGGTTCCGTTATCCGACGCCCGTCGGGTCGGTAATACAGAAATCCGCTGGCCCCAGGCTTTCGCGTGATACCGCTCTCCAGCCCTGGAATGTAGACAAGTCCGGAAGCTAGTTTCGCCTCCGCATCCATCGCATCGATCTTCGCAAACATCTCGTTCATTTCGCTCTAACTCGAATTGAAGTCTCCGGTTCCAGCTGGCGGGACAGATCGACGGCTCTGTTAAAGGAAAAGTCACGCTGACAGTTGTTGCAAATCCGATATCTCAAACAAATGGCGCGGCAAGGTCTCGGTAACCCGGTGCTGACCCGAGCGCGTTCCAGCGTCTTGGATTTAAGGCAGCATAGAATTGAAAGGTAAACTGCGCGCAGGCGGCCGCGCGCAGTACTTCTTTCTCAGGGGCTTCAGCCAGCTTTTTGAAGCTTGAGTTGAGCGATCCCAGCCGCGATATTGAGGCCGACGCCGCCCTCGGCACTGATTGGCTGCAAAGCGAAGTTCTTTGAGCTGCCACCGACCAGGGCGTTAGCGCCGAGACCGAGTCCGACCGACGCTCCGGCTGATGCTCCGACATACCTGCCGGCAAGCGCCCCGTCGCCGACACGCGTGGGCACGGTGTTGACGACCAGCCAGCTCAAATAACGCTTGCCGGTCACGCCCACGTCGACACCCAGCCTTCCAATCGTCCCGACATACCGTTCAATCTTGCCGGATCGCTGTTTGAAGGAGCACTGCAGTTTACGGTTCGAGCCGATGACCATGCCTATGCCTCCAGCCACCTCACACTGGAGCGTGCCGAGGCGTTCCTTCGGCTGATCAGCGACGACCTGTTTGACATGCTTTGAGCCGTGGTGTTGCCGCATTGTGGCAGCATCGGCCGAGCCTGCAAAAGCCATAGCGACCACTGCGGAAGCGAATAGAGCAGATTTCATTGTCATCTCCTTTTAGAAATAGTCCAGCCGCCTAACGCGCGACTTTGGTTTTGGTTCAGCCGGTTGGATGTGGAGAGGGTTCAACGGTGATGGCCTGAACCGGAACCTGCAGCGGTTCGTTTGCCGATGTGGCCGCGTGCGGCGGTGCGCGATTGATTTGCGCTCAATCGCACGAGGTTGCGCATCATCATGCGCGTGAACGGATCGGCGTGCCACCCTTCACGGGCGCGACGGCTATGCGAGCACAGGAACTGCCGCGGCAATGGATGGCGACAACGGCAGGACCGAATAAAAGCGTGCCGATCTCCATGTCTCGCTTGGGTCAGGGATTACGTGATTGGCTGTAGACAGACGCCGCTCTGCCATCTGGCCGGATCATGGACCCGTCTAAGCCCGGCTATCGCGAGTAAGGAGCACTGGACGACTGGTCTTATCGCTCTTCCAACGAAAAGCAGCCTGGACCGTGGTGCGGCCGGGCTGCTAAGTGAGACGCTGCGCCAGAACAAGCGCAGATGACGATTACTTCACGCCGAGCTTCTTACGCAGGTCTACATTTTCAGCCCGGAGCTTGTCGCCAAGTTGCTTGCGCAGCACCTGGTTCTCTTCTTCGAGTTTGAGCAAATCGGCCATCTCATCCGCAGAGGCGACAGGGCGGGCGGTCGCAGAGATCGTGCGCTTTCGTCCACCAATCTGGGTCGCTTCAGACTTGGGCTTACCCTTACGGCCGGCCGGCGCTGCCAAAGCTAAAGGATTATCCTCTGCAGCTTTGGCGGCTGATCTCTTTTTGCCGCGGCTGGTCGCGGCACTGCTGGTCTTCTCAGCTGGTGAGGACGTTGAAACCACCGCCGGCTTGCGAGGCGCGCGTTTCTTTTTTTGGGGAGTTGTTACGACTTCGGCAGTGGCCGGGTCTGACGCTGGGGCTGGATTTGTATCGTTAGCCATGGGTTTCTCCGTTTCGGGGCGAATTTGTTGTAGGATGTCCAATGGCAACGGTCGACAGGACTACCAGGACGCTCGGAAGTGTAGTTCGGGAAACTTGTCCGAGAACGACGTGTTTAGCGGAGCCACCCAAAATTGATTTCGGACCTCGCTTCGATCGTCTCGCTGGCATTCCCGCCGTTTAAGTAGCAGGAGATTGGGACAAAGAAGCTGACACTCGTCGTACGCCACGGGCTGCTAGGCGCGACCCTGCATCGCCTGCTTCATCATTAGTGTGTACTCATCCATGTGGGAGGTCTCATGCGCGTCTGGCCGGGTTAGCATTTGCGCATGTTTCGGATCGCCGCCCTCGGTATATTGGCGTTTCGGCTTGCTCGCGCTGGTCGAACCGGCGTCCCCGCAAGTTAATTTCTCGCGTGCCATCATCAAACTCCGTGCGTTTCAACCGAATTGATCACGAAACGGTGTAGCAACAAACTCGTTCCACGGACGCGATCGACGAATGCGTCAAGGGCGCTAATCGAATTCGTCATCGCAGCGAACGGTTCGGCTGTGACGGCTAAAGCCACGGCGGTCGACGGCGTTGACGAAAAGTTAAATGATCACTTGCACACGTCGAAGCAGGAAAGGCAGCAACATCAGCTGGCAACGAGCATGATTATCGATACAGCTGGCTCCAATCGTCTAAACAAAAGTCGCCGGCACAAGGGCCGGCGACTAGAAAGTCCTGGAGCTTTTACCAGGTCTGACGGCCATACCAGGCGTCAACGTCCTTGTTGGCACGATCCTTCTCGTAACCATAGCGTTCCTGGATCTTACCTTCGAGCTGGTCGCGCTTTCCATCGATTACGTCAAGATCATCGTCAGTAAGTTTTCCCCACTGTTCCTTGACCTTGCCCTTCATCTGCTTCCAATTGCCTTCGACGCGGTTCCAATCCATCGGTGTTTTCTCCTTCTATGTTAGGACGAAACGCGATGGACGCGCGCTCGTTCCAGCCGCTGATGTTGATTTTCGAAATTGACCATGGCACTGGCAGTGTCGGGAACGGCCAAACTTCCGGTTGCATGCCCTGGGCCCCTCGACCATGGCTCAGCCGGTCCCCACAATCTTCTAGCCCCTGCGGCTCACAAGCCTGGCCAGCATGGCGGTTATGATAACGCTCGCTGCAACCCACGCCAGGGAACGGCCATTTTCCCGTTCGTCCACCGCATTTCTTCGCAGATGTCCAAAGGATAGTTGCTCGCGGAGATCTGCGACTTCCTTACGAAGCCATGCGAGCTCTTTACGGGCGGCGCGAAAAACCTCGTCGTCGTCGTCTTCCAAGACGCTCGCACCACCATCATCCTCCAGTTCCTCGAGATATTGTTCCAGTTCCGCACGAGACGAGAACCCCTTGGCTCTAATGTCGGTCATGATCGTTTCCCTGTCGCAAGGTTTGAGGGTTTGCAGGGTTAAACGCTGATTGCTTGAAAAAGATGCACCACCTCAGGGCTGCAGAACTGGCAGGGCTGCCAACACGCAACGCCGCTTGGAGAGCCCCACAACCGAAGATATGTCTAGACCATCCTTGCCTGCCATGATTCCTGCCCCATCTAGGAGTCTCGAACAGTAGGAGCCGGGTCATGACTTGCCGCGAAGCGCTGACCGGGAAGCGTATTCTCCTGGTTGAAGACGATTATTACATGGTGAGCGAGCTGGCGCAGCGTCTCGCTGCGATGGATGTCATCGTCGCTGCGAAATGCCCAGGTGTTGCAGAGGCTCTGGGGGCGATCGCGGCGGCAACTGACCTCGATGCCGCTATATTGGACATCAATCTGTCGGGCGAGATGGTCTTCCCCGTAGCAGACAGGCTGGAGCGGCTCGGCATCCCGTTCATTTTCGCCACCGGCTACGACCCAGATGTCTTACCCGACCGCCACGCTGACAAAATTGTGTTGCGCAAACCCGTCGAGGTCGAGAGTTTGGCGCTTGTCTTGTCGGACGTTGCGCGTCCAAGAACCGTCTCGATCGAGGAGGCACTACAAAACGATCTTCTCGCCCTTCTTCCAGCACACACTCTGAAGGAACTTTTGCCGCTTCTGAGCAGGATGAACGTGCCAAGGGGGGCTGTTCTTGAGGTTGCCCATCAGACGATCAGCCGGGTCTACTTCCCGCTCGATTGTGTCGGTTCACTCATCGCCGTCGGGAGCGGTGGCGCCAGGATTGAAACAGGGCTCATCGGCAGGGAGGGGATGACAGGCTTCGGGATCGCGCTCGGCGATGAGCGCACGCCGCACGAACTTGTCAATCAGATTGAAGGCTTTGCTCTCGCCATAGCCGCCGACGATTTCAAGCTCGTGCTGAAGGACGCTCCCGAACTCGATCTTCTTGCAGGTCGGTTTGCACGATGCCTTGGCATACAAGTGAGCCATACCGCTCTCGCCAACGGCAGGTTCGACATCCGCACGCGGCTTGCCCGATGGCTGCTGATGGTGGACGACCGTACGTCCAAGAGCGGCTTTGACCTCACTCACGAATATCTCTCCATCATGCTTGGCGCCAGAAGGCCATCAGTGACGGAAGCAATTCACGTATTAGAAGGAGAAAGGCTCATACGATCCACTCGAAGTCACCTCGAACTCCGCGATCGACCAAAATTGCTTCAGTTCGCAGGCGAGTCCTATGGCACTCCGGAAGCGGAGTATCGCCGCCTCATGTCATTGCCGATCGTCGCAAAACCGCTGGCCCGACTCGCAGCTGTCGGTTGACGAACCTCGTTCGATGATGACTATCCAAGGTTAAGCTGATCTGCGCTCAGGCCCGAAGCCAAAAGCTGCGAGCATCTCATCAGGTGGCTGGGGCCTGCCAAAGAGATAGCCTTGACCGGTTGCGCAATGGAGCTCGCGAAGAAGCGCTTGTTCAGCCGTGCCCTCGACGCCTTCAGCGACGATCTCCAGCCCCAACCCATGGGCAAGGGAGACGATTGCCTTGACGATCTCGAAGACCCCGTGGTCCGCAGTCATCCTGCGAACAAATGACTGATCGATCTTAAGTTTGTCGAGCGGCAAATCAGCGAGATAGCTCATAGAGGAATAACCCGTTCCAAAATCGTCGAGTGCAATGGAAACACCGATCGCGCGAACCGCAGCCATTTTTGCCTGCGATCGGCCGCCATTGTCGAGGAACGCAGATTCGGTCAGCTCGACACAGAGTCGTGACGCCGGCAACCCACTCCTAGACAAAGCAAGGCAAATTTCCCCTTCCACATCGGCTCGTTCGAACTGAATTGGCGAGATGTTGACCGATACAGCACCCGTTGGCCAATGCATGGCGTCCGCACAGGCCTGCATCAGCACCCAGCGGCCGATATCGCAAATTATCCCGGAAGACTCTGCAATTGGGATGAACTCCGTCGGTGGGACGATGCCGAGTTCGGGGTGGCGCCAGCGCAAAAGTGCTTCCGCGCCGACGAAATGTCCCATCGCCAGGTCCACCTGAGGCTGGTAGAGCAGAAAGAACTGCCCTTCGCGCAGCGCACCCCTCATGTCGGCTTCGAGACGTCTGGAGCGGGCTTGTTGGAGCGCGACGGCCGGATCATAGATCGACCAGCGCCCTGACGTTTCCTTAGCGATGTCAAGCGCGGATTCGGCTGCGCGCAGAGAACTCGCCGAATCGACAAGCTCGGTGCGTGCTACGCCGAGCCGGACGACAACGGTGGCGGACATCTCGTCGAAGACGACAGGCTCCTCGAAAAGAGCCAGCAAAAGATCGGCTTGAGACGCCGGGTCGGCATCATCCCCGGCTCTCAGGATCGCGAACAGGTCGCCATCGATTCGCGCCAGCAGATCGCCTGGGAAGCTGGCGGCGAGCCGGGAAGCTACGGCCTTCAAGAGCTTGTCACCGACATCGCGGCCCAAAGTCGCGCACACGTCCGAGAAGCGTTCGATATCGAGAACCGCCACTACGCCGCCGCGTCCTTCAAGGCGTGCGAGGAACTCGCGGCGATTCAAAAGCCCGGTTAGCTCGTCCTTCTCGGCCATCGACTTGAGCTTCGCCTCGTATGCCTTGCGGGCGGTGACATCGCGGATAATGACGCACCCGCCGAACGAGGGTGCCGCTCGAAATCCCTTCTCCTCGACCGGAGAAAGGGTGATCGCCGCTTCATAGTTTGTTTCGCTTTCACCCCTGCGTCTGACAAACTCTACGATCGTGCTTTGGATCCTGCCGGGATCGGCCTCGTATAAAACAGCAAGATCACGGATCGCCGCCGTCACCGACTGCTCTGCGCTGCTCAGCAGGTTTGCGCCGGCCCCGACTCTCAGGATCGATTTGGCAGATTCACTGATTTCTGCGATTTTCATGTCGCCAGCGAAGGCAACAATTCCATCGGAGCTGTCGGCAATGATACGCCGCATGAGGCGGCGGGCGTTGCGGGCGTCGATGTTTGCAAGCGTCGCCATCATCTGACCGAGATCTACCCGTTCGTTCAACGCGAGACCGCTTGCGAGCGCGAGCAGAAGCCAGGAGACAGTCGTCCCTGTCACGATGGCATAATCTTTCTGGAGAGCGTAGGCCGTCAATTCGCAGACGGCGCCTAATATCAAGGCGAGCGCCGAAAGCTTGGCCAATCCAACGGAACGCGACGACAGAACGGCAACGATCAGCGCGGCAGCGAGGAGAAGCTCCAATGGCCCTTGATCGACTTCGGTCAGGAGGCGGGCCTGGATCAGCGTCTCGGCTGCGAGAACATGAATAAGAGGTCCCGGCAATACTCCATGCACCGGGACCGGAAAGATATCCTTCAGTTCGGTCGCAGAGGCGCCGACGACAATGGAACGTCCAGCAAGCTGACCGGCTGCTACCTTGCCGGTAAGAACATCCGCCAGTGAGTAAGTGGGCACGCTGCCGGGCTCAATCGAAAAGTCGATCAGCCGATGCCCTGAGGTCTCCGGGCTTGCGCCGAGAGCCGAAGCTGCAGATGGCGTTGAAATGCCCTCGAAGGCGCTGCCTAAATCGAAATTGCGCACCGCGCCGTCGGCGTCTGTGGAGACGTTCGCAAATACCGGCCAGGCGTTGGACAGGAGCCGGGGGATGGGCCTGGTGACCACCGTCTCTCCTGAGGCCGCGGTGATCTGCTGGCGGAAGATCGGTAGAAGAACGCCTCCACCGGCGCGCTCCAGTGCCAATGCGATCGCGTTATCGTCATCGGCATCGGAGGGGGTGGAGAAATCGATATCGAGGAAGATGTCTGCTGCATTTGCAGCAATCAACTTGTCCAGAAGCGTGGCATAGATGCTGCGAGGCCAAGGCCAGACGCCGACCTCGTCAAGCGTTCGCTTGTCGATGGCAATGAATACAATCTTGCCGGAGGCTTCCCTTGGCGCCCATTGAAACCGCTTGTCGATCAGCCTTTGGTTGAGCGCCGTTAGCGCGGTCAGGCTGGGGGCGACGACCGGAAGTGCAAGCATGACGGTGATAAGCGCGGCGCGAAGCGCGATCGGGCCAGTGACTGCGTCATAGATCCGCCTAAGCGTCGCGCCGTAGCTTTTCACTTGTTGTTGCCTTTGCCGCTATTGCTGCCGTTTCCGTTATTGCCCTTGCCGCTGCTGTTGCCATTGCCTCCACCATTACCGTTGCTTTCATGGCCAGAGCTGCTGTCTTTACCGCCTCCGCTATTGGTCGAGGCATTGTTTCCCTTGCCGGACTTGCCCCCGCTGTCGTTGGCAGTGTTCTCGCTCGTATCCTGCGGTTCCTTGCCCGATTTCTCTTTGTCTTCTGCTGAACCTTCGGTCTGGCCGGCGAAGGTGGTCGTTCCCACCGCAGGCACGACCGCGACGGACGGTGTAACGGCTATTATCGATGGGCGCGAGGCAGCACCATCGACTTTCATCCCCGTCTTTCGGTCGACAATGGCGCTCCGGCGCGGCCCGACATTGGCTTGCTGGCCGCTCGCGAAGGCGGTCACCTGCACGAGGCCTCGATCAACGGACACAGACGCTTTGGACCTTCCAACGCTCACATGGAAGATTGTGCTTTTTACAACAGCCGCTAGATAGGGCGTCTGCGCCGTCGTATGGGGCAGGCTTCGCCTTTCGATCTCCAGATCAAGCGCGCCCACCTGCTGAACGATTTCCGTTTTGCGCGGTGCAAAAAAGCCGGCTGGCTTGGTGGTGATTGCGGCCATCGTGTTAGGCTGAAAGGCGATGCTTTCCACGCCCCTTACCAGTCGCGCCTTTCCGCGAGGCCCCGTCGAGATCCAGGCGTGATTGGGAAGAATGTCGCCCGACTTTAAGTCCTTCCACGACATTTGATCCGTCGTATAGCGTACCTGGCTCGTTGCCTTGTCGACTTTCCAGTCATCGCTGCCAGCGATCGCCGAGACCGGCAAGAGGAAAAGCAGGACGACAAAACGAAGAACAACGCGCATTTCCACCCCCGTGTTATCGGAGCATTTAGGCATGGCATCTTTAAGAATCGTTTTAAGTTCGCGCCGAAGCTGACCGCAAACATGCGGTATGTACGGTATCGTACGGAGCCCTCAAAGATTCGTGATCGTGCTCGAGAGCGATCGACCGACTGCCTGTACACCTGAAAGAGACCTTCGTGCGCCGATCCATGCATCCGTCACGCTGCCCGTTAGCCAAGGCGCTAGACGAAATCCTTCGTCAAGTCGCGGTAATACCAGCTGTGCAAAGCGAGCCTTGGCGGAAGCGTTCAAAGGCAGGCACCGTCGGGATGTTGCATCGCATGTCCATATTTCCAAAGATCGGTTTAACATATGCTTCGGCGCTCATGCTGCAAGGTCCTTGCAGGACGGGCTTGGCTCGAAGCAAAAGGTGCCTGGCGCACCGCATGCGATGATGATTATGCGCTTGGATACTCTCGCCGCCGTCTTTAAGCGCCGACAGCGTGGAAACATGCCTGGGTGTCGGGTGGCATGTGGCTAAGCTTGCACCACGTCCTCAACTGGAATCCTGATCGTACAGCGCACGCCGTCGGTCTCAAAATCGAGCGATGCTCCGCCATTGGCCGAGTATTGAAGGCTGCGTGTAATCACGGTGTTTCCAAAACCGCGTCGGGTTGGCATCGAGACCTTAGGCCCACCAATTTCCTTCCACGAAACCTCAAAATACGTGTCACGGGCGGCCACGGATACGGCGATCTTGCCGGTTTCGATTGCCAGGGCGCCATATTTTACCGCGTTGGTCGCGAGCTCATGCACGACAAGCCCAAACGCAATGGCGGCACGCGGCAGAATTTCGATGTCGTCGCCGATCATCTCAAGTCGCGAGCCGAGCTCGTTAACGTAAGGTGCCAGCTCGGTGGAAAGGATATCGCGAAGAAAGATCGAGGCCCAGGAGCGGTCAGCCAGAACGTTGTGGGTTGCAGCCAGTGCGTGGATCCGGCCAGAAAATGCCTTGCGAAAACCATCGATCGTCTCCTCGGTCGAGGCTGTCCGGTTAGAAATGGATACGACCAGTGCCAGCGTGTTTTTAACGCGGTGATCGAGCTCGCCCATAAGCAGCAGCTGCTGCTTCTCAGCTGCCTTGCGGCGCGACAGATCGACGAGTGTGACGACCGTCCCAATGCTTCCCTCGCCGACCATCAGCGCGGACGCACTGACGAGAACGTCCTTTGCGCCACGGCTGCGCGGTGCTATTGCCTCGATGCCCTGAATTGGTTGGCCACTGGCGACGACGTCAAGAAAATCGCCGCCCTGCATCAAGCCGGTCGCTCCTCTAAAATCGAGTGCGAATGCCTCGTCGAACGTAGAGCCGATCGGATCGGCACCGGCAAGCGACGATGCGGAGGCGTTGGCGTGGGTGACGACACCGTTGAGGTCGCAAACCACGACGGCCTCGACGGCCGAAGCAAGGATCGCAAGAGCTGTCCGCTCAGCCTGGGCACGCTTTTCGGCGTTGATGCGCGCGGTAACATCGGTGAAGGTGACGGCAACACCGGAATTTGTGCCAAGCGTCATTTCGCCGGCTGCTATCAGCAGGTGTTTTGCGCCATCGCCGCTGCCAAGCGTGACCTCGACGGCCGACGTCGCGGGATGCGCTGCTGAAATCAAGTCTCTCAGCGCCTTTGCGCCGTTCGCTCCAAGCGCTGTGAACAACACCGGCCCGTCCAGGGCGTCGCGAGCAACATCGACAAGGTCCGTCAGGGCTCTATTGGCGTAAAGCAGATTGCCGAACCTGTCGAAAGCCGCAGCGCCGAGGTTCATCGCCTCCATGAAAGAGCGATAGGACTCCACGCCTCCTTCGAGGGTGAAGACTTCCTCGCCATTCGCTTCATTGCGGACGACCAGCGCGTCGATTTCCCCCTCGCGTATAGCGCGGATGACCTCTTCCGCCTCCTCGAGGCGCCGGCGAAGGTCGGCATTCAGGCTTTCAGCCTTTGAGACCGTAGTAGACGTCATTCGCCTTCCACCTGAAGGCTGACCAGGACCTTCTCCGCGTTCGAAAGGTCGCCGATGATCTTGCGGATAGGAACTGGTAGTTCGCGCACCAGCGTCGGAATGGCAACGATCCCATGCTCACGGGCAAGCTGCGGCGACTTTCGCAGATCAACGACTTCGATCACATACTTGCCCGGAAGGCTCTCGGCGCAGATTCGTTCGAGGTTCTGGAGCGCAGCCAGCGACTTCGGGGTCTGGCCCGCAACATAAAGCGTGAGTTTCTTCGGCGTTCCGGTAGGTTGGTCTTCCATATCTTCCATCGTCATTCCGCCACGCGGCGGCTTTTCTCCATATCAGACCTATCCGAAGCAGCTTGGTCGAGATAGACCCGCTCGGCCTCAGCGTCGAAATTCAATTCGGCCTCGTCGGCGTCAAGTTCTGCCTGCAGAGCCTCAATCTGGGCAAGCGTCCTGCGGCGTTTCTGCTTCAGCCGATCGGCCCGACGGATAACGTCCGCCCGACGCTCAAGCTCCGCCTTCCGAAGCCGTGCCTCTTCTGCATGCCTCTGGGATCCCGTCAACGCCCTTCCATCGCCGATATATGGCGCCACAAGCTGGATTCCATTGTCTGACATGACAAATTCACGGACCTGATTAGAATGGGCCGTCCCGCGGGCCTTGAGCAGATAGAGCTCGCGGTTGAATTCACCGCCGACCTCGCGATTGAGCAACAATATCCAAGCGTCCATCAGCGACGATAGGCCGGCGTCCGTCTCCGTGACCCCTTCCTGGGAATGCATGAGGTGCGTGAAGACAGCGGTCGTACCGCGCGACTTGAGGAAATCGACCATGCGCAACAGCATCGATTGGACCTCAAGCGGATCTCCGCTTCCAACAAAGGCGGAAATCGGATCGAGGACAACAAGAGAGGGATCGAACTTGTTGATCTCGCGCAGCATGATGGCAAGGTGCATTTCGAGACTATAAAAGGTCGGCCGCACAGCGATATAGTGCATTCTTCCAGCGTCAATCCATTTCGCGAGATCGGTGCCGATCGAGCGCATGTTACGGACGGTCTGGTCAACCGACTCCTCGAAGGAAAAATAGAGGGCTTTCTCGCCAGCCATACAGGCGGCGTTACAAAATGCGGCCGACAATGAGCTCTTGCCCGAGCCTGCAACACCGCTAATGAGAATGCTTGTTGCCCGGTGAAACCCTCCTCCCGACAGCATTGCGTCGAGATCTGGTACGCCTGATGATATACGATCGTTCGATACCTTGTGGTTCAGGCCCAGTGTGCTAACCGGCAAAACACTGAAACCGTCTTCATCAATCAGGAAAGGGATTTCGTTGGTTCCGTGGGCGGTACCACGATATTTGACGATCCGAAGGCGGCGGGTGGATATCTGGTTATGAACGCGATGGTCTAGCAGGATGACGCAATCCGAAACATACTCCTCAAGGCCCTGCCTGGTGAGTGACCCGTCGCCACGCTCCCCCGTTATGATCGTCGTCAGGCCCTTGTCCTTCAACCAGTCAAAGAGCCGGCGGATTTCCGCGCGCAAAATGGCGGGGTTGGTGAATGCAGAAAAAAGGCTCTCGATCGTGTCGAGCACGATGCGTTTTGCACCGACCTGGTCTATCGCTAGTTCCAAGCGCAGGAAGAGACCTTCAAGATCGTAGTCGCCGATTTCCTCAAGTTCGGATGGATCGACGACGATATGCTCGATGTAGAGCTTGTCGGCGTCGATCAAGCTCTGCACATCGAAGCCGAGCGACGCGACATTGTTAACGATATCAACCGGCCGTTCCTCGAAGGTGACGAAGACGCCAGGCTCGTCATAGTCGCGAGCTCCGTTGAGGAGAAAGGTTGAGGCAAACAAGGTTTTGCCACAGCCGGCTGTGCCGCACACGAGCGTAGGTCGCCCCGTCGGAAGGCCGCCGAGCGTCAGATCATCGAAGCCGGCGATGCCCGTAAAAGACTTTTTGATCCCGGCGATATCAGCCATATATGCGACGTCCTGTGATGTTCTTCTGAAGCTGTCGTATCTGAATGGTTTTCGGTTAGCAAATCGTCACCCGCGCTCTTCCTGCCCCCACCATCAAACTGCCCGTATCCCCCGCGTCAATCAATCAGAAAAACCTCTCTAATTGAATAGTATAATCCATTATCGGTCTATTTTAGAACAATTGTGGCCGCGGCTGAATCGCGCGCTTCAAACGAGTGGCTGCTGATGCTTGGGAGACTGTGTGTAGGGTGAACCCGGCACCGGCCCGCGATCGCTTCAATCGCAAAGCTGCCCGGTCCGGTTAGCGTTTAGGTGCACTGCGCCGGTATCAAAGTGGCGGACTGCCTGACCGCTTCAGAGACGTTTCTGTGATCCTGACGATTTTCTGCCAAAATCAGGAACAAGCCCGATCGACGGTGGTTGAGTCCATGTCCTTCACAAAGCTCAAGGAGAAAATCATGCTTATGAAGATCATCACCGCATCAGTCTTGTCGCTCGGCCTTGCAACATCCGCAATGGCTCAGGCTTCAGGTGGCGCCGGCTCCGCTACTGGCGGCACCTCGAGTAGCGGTTCCATTGGCTCTGGCGCGAATAGCGGCACGGGCACCAATGGCTCCAGCAACAACGGGACCGTCAACCCCGGTGCCAATGGCTCCAACGGGAACGCCCTCGACCCCAATGCCACCAATTCCACGACAAATTCAGGCGCATCGACGAATTCGGGGACGAATAACGGTTCGTCCGACAGCGACAATTGCGCTCACACGACAACAACGCCAAACCACGATCCGTCGACGATGACGCCGCAGGAGCAGGCAAACTGCAAGTAACTAAAAGCCCCGCTTCGGCGGGGCGCTTTCATCTTCCGGTCGGCGGAGAACTTGAGGTCGAAATCTTCGTCTGATCCGCGGCACCGAGCTTCATGACAAAGGCGCTGATGTCATCAGCCCAACCGGACGATAAACAGGGTCGGCATCGCTAGGAATCTCGCCGCCCAAGGGTTGCTCTTGTGGTCAGCGAACTGAATGAACCACCAATTTAATCCCTGATGCGTCCGGTATTCGCGCTGCCCCTGTTTTATTGACGGTACTCGAAGCGCGTTGCGCTTTAGTCGCGACTTGCGAACATTCTATCCGTCCTGCTGGTCCTTCGGTATTTTGACTGCGTCCCTGTCGTCCACCTTGAAGCTCGTCATGAAGCGCAATGTCGCGAAGGTCGCAATCGAGAGGACGACCGCAGTCTCATAGGCGCCCAGCCCAACTGCCGCGCCGATGGCACCCGTTGCCCACAGGCTGGCGGCTGTTGCAGTTCCCCTAATGCTGGCCTTGCCCACCAGAATTGCACCTCCGCCAATGAAACCCACGCCATTGATAATGCCCTCGACAATCCGCGCTGTTGCCTCCGCATTTTCGCGGGTGACCGTCTCAGCGGCCTGGATGAAGCCACAGGCCGCAAGTGCAACGAGAGGGAAGGTCCTAAGCCCGGCGCTTCGCTCGTTGCGTTCCCGATCCCATGCGATCGGAAGAGCTAGGGCGTATGCGACCACGAGGACACCGAGATTACGCAGAAGATCGATATGGACGCCAACACTGCCAAGCCAACTTTCCATCACTCACCCCCGTGCCTCACGCCGAAGATGGGAGCGTGGGGGCTTCCGACAAGAGGTGCCGTGACCTCGATGCCGCCCACGAACTAGCGATATCGGCACCAGCTTTGCCGACGGCATGGTGATCGAGCAGTGGATCTGCACCCTCGAAACGAACCGGACCAGAGGCGACAAGGTCTGAAGCTGCGCCGAAGGACGTGAATGGCGCGTTCCGGAAGTCCTGAGCTCTTCGGATTTTCAGGAACCGCAGTGGCTCGGAAGCTGTGGTTGCCTATTGTCTTACCTTGCTCCTACCGGCCTCAAAATCTGGGAACTAAAGGTCGGCGGCGTGCTTAGGTCAGCAGCGACGGCTATTGCTCTTCCAAGGCAGACCGCCGCTTCCCCAATCACCCAAGGGAAGACTCATAAGCAAGGAAAACGACAAGACGAGCGATGCTGAGCGAAGCGATCCCGCAGTTGCCGATCGGAACCGGGAGGAGCTTGCCAAGGAAGCGGCTCGTGGGCTGAAGAAAGCGTCCCAACAGGCATCGAAAGAAGGATCGAATGGCCCACGCTAGGATACGCCGCCCCCGTAGACGCGACATCCGGCGACATCACGATGCCGCTTCCTGGCGTCCTGGCAGCGGGCCTGAACGAAATTTCCATACGCCACGTCATTGCGGTGGCCGGTTCGCATGACCGGCCTTAGGGTCGCTAAGACCGGTCGTACCGCGCCAGCATTTGCCGGAGAAGCTGGTTCTCACGCCGAGCCTTGCGGCAAGCCTCTGCAACGGTTAGCGATGTCATCTCATGGTTGGAAGTCCCCGATGTTTCGGTTGCGGGAACTTCGACTCTCACGACCGATTCAGGCGCTGCCGCCGCGTTTCGCATCGGCGCTGTGTTTCCAGCCGATCTGGCCAAGGCGCTGTCGGCAGCGGTGGCCTCCCGCCCGAGCAGGTCCGCGATCCAGGCCATATACTTCGCGCGTAATGGATCGTTGTGCGAGAGCGCACGCATTTTCGTCTCTGCCAGCCGTCTC
>Ga0209025_1002865_pt1 | contig 17302 bp, 28 predicted proteins | sample AraplaMF_Col_mLB_FD_184256 | JGI IMG/M metagenome (GOLD analysis project Ga0209025, IMG submission 184256) | Arabidopsis root microbial communities from the University of North Carolina, USA - plate scrape MF_Col_mLB (SPAdes) (version 2) | ecosystem: Host-associated > Plants > Roots > Endosphere... | reverse complement strand
CTATCTAACTCGTTACCTTTAATTTCAATAAATTCGTTGTATATGTCGAAACTATCGTAAAACTCTTCGCTTAATTGAGTGTGAGCCAGTAACCTTATTCTCATCTATTCGCCCTCCCTTTAAACAGTTCGTACCGGTAAAATTAACGCTAATAATTCATCGTCTTTTCCTGCCGTAAGAGTAAACGGTCTTTCTGAGCCATACGATCTAAACTCGACTTCTTCGAATCCAACGTCTTTAAATAACTGTAATGCTTCAATAAGGTACTTAGTATTAAACGTAATAGTTTGCGCATCTCCTGTAATGCGACTACCTGTCTTATATGTCGTATCGATAACGTAATTAGATACGATAAATACAAGTTCCTTATCGTCCGTTACTTCTAGAGTGGTCAATGTCTTTTTCTTATCGTGAACTTGGTTCGCTTTCAGTAACACGTTAAGTGCATCTACCATCTGTTTTACGTTAATATAAGTGGTAAACTTTGCGTCACATTTAAGTGGTGTCAGGCGAGAAACATCAGGATAATTACCGTCAATTTCCTCACCTGTCTTCGGATTGATTACGGATTCTGATTCGTTTGTGTGTCCATTATTTGCGATGTAAAGACGGCGTGAGTCAGTTACAACAAGTGATCCGTCAGAATTATGTTGCACACCTTTTAAAATCGGTCTACTTGCCGACATACCTTTCGTTACCTTTTCTGCGTGTTTCATAAACGTTACGTATGGGATATTCATTAATTAACGCCTCCATTTTCGTTGTTGACTACTCCGGTACTTCCAAATCCGCCTTCCCCTCGTTCACTTTCCGATAAATCCTCGACTTCTTCGAAAGTTACCTGCGATACAGGAGCGATTACTCCTTGTGCAATCCGATCACCTTTACTAATCTTGATTACTTCATATTTAGTCATTTTAGTAACATTGAAGTCGTTATCTCCAACAAACGCTCCCTTTAATAACCTTGGTTGTGATGAGTATTCAATTATCGATGCGTTATCTGCAATCACACCAACTTCTCCTCTATATCCACTATCGATAGTGCCTAACACCACTCGTAATTTAGTCTTACGAGAAATCCCGCTGCGAGGACGTATTTGCATTTCGTACCCTATCGGGATTTCGAACGCTAGCCCGATAGGAATCACTTTCGTTTCACCTGGTTCGATGATTACGTCTTCTACCGCTACTAAATCAAAACCGGAATCCCCAGGTTTCGCGTACTGCGGAATTACTGCGTCTTCATGCAATCGTTTAACTTTAACCAAGATAATCACCATCCCTCATATTCGCAATAACACGTTTCACACATGCCTTTATCTAACGCCCACGTACCGGATTCAACCCACTTTTCTTCATCACAAATCCTGCACTCGATTTCTACTTCTTCCAAATCGTCAATGTGTACTTCAACTACCCCGTTATAAGTCTCAAACGCATACCAATCTCCACTCTGTTCTAATACGGTGAAAATCTCGCCTTCCCATTTAACTCTCATTCCGTTCCCTCCTTCGCAATAATCCCTTTATCGAGTAAATACGCTAGCCCTATCGCACACGCATCGCTTTCATCACTCGTCTTAAATTCGCCCCACTCAACGTATCGCCTCACGCCAGCCTCGACCTCTTCCTTTTCCGCACGTCCCTTGCCGAGTAGTTTCTTTTTAACGGAAGCCTGTCCGATACTATCATCGACTTTCAAACCGAAATCATTTAACGCACGATCCACGGCATTCCAAGCGCTAAACACCGTATAGTTCGTATGTGGTATTTTACTAGCGAATCCCTCTCGAACTATTAAATCGTAGGGCGCGTACTTGCGTATGAACAAGTGCGCCCATGCTTCGATAGTTTTCGTACGTAAAGCGATTGGTTCGGTCGATTTTGTTTTAACGTGTGAGACGTCGATTAGTTTTGGCTTCCCATTGATTACGTCTATGACTGCGATTCCTGGACTTCCCAAACTCGTATCGATTGATAATACACGAAAGGCTTTTTTACTTCGAGCCATCGTCATAAGACCTTTAATTTACTTTCGTCGTATTCGTCGTAGGTAATCTTTGCGGGACATCGTTGAATCCTTCCGTTTTTAAAATATGCTTTCCACAAGTCACCAGCTTCTTCTCCTTCACCACTTAGTTCAAAAATAACGTCAGGATACAAACGAGAGATTGCAGACATTTCCGTTTCATAGTCGTACCATTTAGTAGAATCATAAAACTCACCGTTCCTGTCTACTGCGTAGAAAATTTCAGTATCAAAGTCTAAAAACCCGCCTTCTATCTTTTCGTATAAATCGCTTAGTATTTTACTAGTATTAGCGTTTGTGGTTTGTAGCGTATGGTCCGTGTAATAACCCATTACATTCCCTCCCGTACTTTATCGATAAACTCCAACGCCCCAATATACGGAGCTTTCTTCGTATCTGATAAACTCGAACGTTTCACTCGACTGACTTGCGTTTTAATTTCTTCGTATTCCTCGTCGCTTAACGATTGAGCACACGCTGACTTGTAATTGTTAAATGTCCAATGCTCAATATCTAGTTTCGGAGGCTGTTTCGTTTTAACTGCCGCTACGATACTAGCAAACTTATCTAAGACTTCGTTACGCATGTCGTCCGTTATCGCAACACCAAACGCTCTGAAATCCGGATACTTTGCGTAATCCTCTTCGCTCATATTCCATGCTTTCTTCGATGCGTTCATGTAAAGCACTACGTAGTAATCTAAATCGTACATTAACGAGTAGCATGTAACTTGTTTGACGTGGTCAGCACCAGGTTCGCGCAGTGAATATTCAGAAGTTTTACTGTAAGTTGTCTGTTTCGATTTAATTTCGAGTCCGACGCGTGTAACTACGCCATTCTCATCGGTGTATTCTAAAATGCCGTCACATGTACCGATTAATGAAAAACGTTGGCCATTATGCTCGATTACCTTACGAGTCTTAACAAAATCCTCAAACGCTGGGTAACCGTCTTTCGTGCGTTCGATTCTGAAACGTGGTTTCTCACCGGTATACTTTTCGTAATGTCGTTCCGCTAGTAAAATATCACGTTGGATTGCATCTCCGATATTAGTACCGATGAATTGCCAGCGTCTTTGCCACGGTTTGACTTCGGCTTGATCTCGTGGACTACGTAACGCCTTTTCGTAAAGCTCCCTCGGACAGCTATTCGCCGAGGAAGGTGAGAAATACGGTAGGCTTCGATAATCTAAATAACCGCCTTTGCTTAATACTTTCGCATAGATTTCGTGGAGCCAAACGTCTAAAGGCGTGTCGTAAGGCTCCGAATATGAATGCCACGTTTCGAGGAAGTTACGAAATTCCTCTGCAATCTCATAAGCGAATGTTTCTTGCGTGTTCTGACGTAGTAATTGTGCTGCGTTAGTTTTCGTTACGATAAGTCATCGACCACCTTTCGAAGTGTGTACGTTGTATGCTTCGTAGTAAATACAATTTCTTTTCCGTTATCTGAACGTTTAATAACTGTCACAGGAGATGTAAATAGCGCTTTTGTTTGATCGTCTACATGAGGAAGTACCGCTCGAGCTCCTTCTTCTAGAATACCTAGGTAATAACGACGTCCAATACGTAAGGAATCTGCTTCTTGTTTCCCTGTATTTCGATCTATATCAACGACTTCATACATAGTCATTTCAACGCCTCCTATTAGTCTTGATTTATTAAAACGATTGCCGGTCCGCTAACCACGATTCCTCCGACCTCTATCTTTTCGTAAGGCTCGACTTGGACGGTGATTACGCCTTGTCGGAGCGCTAATTCTTCGCTTAGTTCTTTCGTTGGTACTTCGGATAAATTAATTTCCTCCCGCATTCAAACCATCCTTTCGTCCTGCACTATATGATAGACCACCGTATACTCCTAACAAGATAGCTGGAACCAGGCACCACCAACTGTAGTCCGTTAGATATGGATTGACGATTGAAAAAATAATAATCGTTACATATTGCAAAATAGTATTTAACTTCATTCCGTTTCCTCCTCTTCGTTAAACCACTTTTCGATACTTACTTTTTCTAACCATCGTTCTGGATTTATCTCAACGTCACATCTGACGGGAACTAGTAATTTAACTGCGTTTTCCATCGTAGTTTTTAATTCGAATAACGCTTCCTTCGAAATATTTCTCGGACACTCGAATAACAATTCATCATGTACCTGGAGTAAAATATCTACGTTATGTTTCGATAGTACGGGCTGTAAATCTACGATAGCTTTCTTTAAAATCGAACCGGCCGACGCTTGAATCGGAAAGTTACCAGCCATACGATCCGCACGGAAGTGTAAGAAACGGTCTTTCGACTTGTACTCAGTGTGTAAACGACGTTTCCTACCGAAAATATCTGTAATGTAACCTTGCTTGCGAGCCAATAGTTTCTGCTCGTCCATATATCGTTGAATCCCTTTATAACCTTTGAAATAGTTATCGATAATTGTTTGCGCTTCGGCTCTCGTAATGCCTAACGTATCAGCTAACCCTTTGTCGCTCATTCCGTATACAATACCGAAGTTAACAACCTTAGCTTGCTTACGGAATTTCTGCTCAGGTGAACCGTCTGTATCTTTATTTTCTTCGATATCTTCATACGTATATTTACCGTTACTAATCATCGCTGCCGTTGTCGAGTGAATGTCGCGCCCTTCTTTGAACGCTTTGATTAGTTCCGGTTCTTTGGCCATATGCGCCAAGACACGTAATTCAATTTGCGAGTAATCTATAGAAACGAGTATTTTACCTGCACTCGATGTAAACAGGTGGCGTATCTCTGGACGTTTCGCCGGTATTTGCTGGGTGTTTGGCGATTTGCATGTAAACCGTCCTGTCGCCGCTCCGTACGTGTTATGCCACGGATGTATTTTGTTATCGTGTTTAATTTCTTTCGGTAATTTCTGCGTAAATGCTTCGCGTAGTTTGCTGACGCCTCGATAATCGAGAATTTTAGAAATTACGGGATGTTTCCCTTTCAACTTCTTCAACGCTTTTACGCCAGTTGATCCGTTCTCTATATCCGGTAACTTTAAATCTACGAATAACTTTTTCTTTAATTGAACCGGTGAACCTAAGTTAATTTCTTCGTCGAATAACTCGTATATCTCACGCTGTATTTGCGCTTCCTCTTCTGCCAATTGTTCGTCTAATACATTTGCTTTCTCTTCATCGAAGTTGATACCGATTAAATCTGACTTAATAAACTGCCTACATACAGGCATCTCTATGTTAAAAACGAGCGACTTGATTTCTTGTAAATCCTCTCGTTTGTCAAACCATTCCATAATCCAGTCATAAAGTTTTAAGGTTTTCTCCGTATCGCCCGCTGCGTATACTAAAGCTACATCTAACGGTATTTCATTAAACGGAGTTTTACCGAATAGTTCATCGAAATTATCGCTTGGCTGACGTAACCAATCCGTTATTAAATCCTTCAATCGGTGGTTTCGGTTTTCGTCTAGCGCCATCGCCATTATTCTTGTGTCCGCATGTAAGTTATCAATTAAGTTGATTCCGTAACGCTGCATAAACCATTTACAATCGAAAGGTGCGTTGTGCATTACGGTTTTTACTTGCTCTAATACAGGCTTAACGTACTGTAATAAAACGTCTTCACTTAAATTCGGGCCTTCTTCGTGATTTAATGGTACATAGTAGTTGTGAATTCGCGTTGTTACCGAAAAGCCTGCTATGTCACCTTTCCACGGGTCTAATGCTCCGTTTTCCTCTCCGAAAGTCTCACAGTCAAATCCAATTAAATCAGACGTTTTCATATCGTCTAACATCTGTTTCAGTACCTTGCCATCGGTAACTAATACGTAATTATCTGGCGTTGCCAACACCATTTCACGTATTTTATTGTCGCGCTTTCGCTCGTGTAACACTTTCCATAATCGTAAAGCTTCCGCCTTACTAAAACGTTTAGCGAGGTCGGAAGGGCTACGACCAATTTCGCCCTTCGTCATCGCTTCTTTTACTTCCGCAAGTCTCTGCCTATCAGACTCGTTGTTCTTCATCGATAGAATCCGTTGCCACGCGTCTTCCATCGTTTCGGTCGCCTTTGCCTTTCGTTCGACCGCTTTTGCCACACGTTCTTTGGTCGCCACTTCATCGTCAGCACCTGGTATTTTTAGATTTAACGTTAACTTTGGCGTCATATTTACCGCCCCGTTTCCTTGCAATTTAATCGGTAATAAAAATTTGCTATAACGATATGATTGTCTTCGGCCCAATCTCTAAAACACCGCTTGTCGCAAAATGAATTACCTTCGCGATCGTCATATACGAATTCTTTACGGTTGAGTACGGCGCTACAATTTTCGCAAATGTGCATCGTTTACTCCGCTTTGTTGAAGCGTTGTTCTACTGGTACAATTAGTTCAACCCATTTGGAATCTCCGATAAACTCGTTGTGTTCACCAAAACTAAAATCTTCACCATTTACGTTTGCAATAATCGCCAATGAACCTTCCGGAAAATCTCCCGCACCAGTATCTTCGTTAAATTGAACGACATCACCATTACGCAACTCACCAACCTCACGACCGATACCCGCCCACTTAAGTCGCTTCGCTTCTTTCTCCTCACGTTCTGCCTTCGCTTTCTTTTCTTCCTCAGCTTCACGGGAGATGTGCTCCGCTTCTTCTACCGTTAGTGGCTCGAGGTCCCGACGATAAACTGCCCAGAAGTCTGATTCGTCAAGGTAATACGCTGTAAACGAATCACTTTCGCTACGGTAACTTCTTATGTTTACTACTGTACCAATTTCAAAACGGTGATTTGCTGTATTTGCAACTACCCTCGCAAAGTCGCCTTCTTCCAATAACGCTTGCTTAGCTACGAGGACTTCTTCGTCGGTTGCTTTTACTAAATCGTCTTCGCAATGCCATCCGGAATATTTTTCGTCAAGATGCTCGCCTTTAAATGGTACGACGCTTTCATCATCTTTTACGATTTTTATAACATCGCCCGCTTTTGAATACCCATTACCGCCAACAATTAGTTTTGCATAAACACCGACCTGTAATCGTTCTGACACTGACTCACTTTCGCCCTTTACTTCGACTGCTTCTTCTGGTAGTTCCACCGAGGATACCTGCTCATTTTGCAACGCCTGCATACTACGAGTAATCTTTTCTAAATCAGACGGAGTACCTTCGAGTTTAGTTCCGTCAGGCAAAGTGATTGTTACTACGCCTTCCGCGTCAGTTAGTTTGTCGTTAGTGATTGCGTGTGATTTACGGAATACATCGAAATCAGAATCATCTGCATCAAAGTAACGCTCATCCATATCGTTATCTAAAATTTCTACATCGCCGTAAGAGTCAATTCGGTTTACTTCGTAGAATGATCCGCTGTCAATATCACAATACCCTACTTTAAATCGGACTAAATCGTTATCTGTAGCATGTCCGTTAGTAAACTCGTAAACAAACCCGTTATATTCCACCGTATTTTCATTAACTACTTTCACGTTATCTAACTTTGCCATATTATTCGTCCTCCCCGTTTTTCAATAAATTTGATACCGCTTCGAATAATTTAGGAACATTAACCAATGCCCAATCTGCTAGCTCCTGCTTTTCTTCATATACGCCAGTTCCGTCATAATCATCGATATCTTCGTCATATACTCCGTAAAATTGATCTATTAACTTATCGAGTTCCTCACGCGTCAACTGATTCTGCCTCCGTTTCTTCACTAACTGCCGTTAACTCAATCCAACGTTGGCTCGCACTAGTCTCCGTCGCCCAATACTCACGTTGTCCATTACACTCGAACATGAATACTCGGTCACCTTCGACGCCTGCGATATATTCGCAATCTTCAGACGTATAAGCCTGTTCGTTTCCCTTTGTTGCTCGTACTACTAATGCGCCGTCCCTATCATGACGTATGCGAATCGTTTTTACCTGGATTTTGTACCACTGTTTATTAATCGGATCACGCGCTACTATGTCGTAAACCTCCGGGATGAGCGGTTTTGCTACTTCCCAACCGAGGTTTAAGAGCGCGAGGGCTACTCGTAATTCCGAGCAACCGCCCTTAATTGTTGTTTCGTGTGCCATATGCGCCCTCCTTAGAACGGTAGTGAATCATCATCAATTTCGATTGGTGTACCTTCGTCACTAGGTGCTTCGTTACCGCCGTTCTCTAATGTCAATCCGATTTTAGAAATGTCGAAGCCTGCTGCGACTAAGTTTTCAATTTGCGTTTTCTCATCTGCTTCGAACAGTAATCCATCGAATAACTTAGCGTTAAATTCTTTATCATCCCACTTAGCAAAGTTAGCACGCTCTTTATCCGTTAAATCCTCCTCCATATCGATAAATGGAGTTAGCGTAATCTTTGTATCTTTCGCGAGGCCTGTGGCGTTCGTTTTCGATAATTCGAAAGCCAGTCGCCCTAATTTCTTTTCGTACTTCGCGATAACTGCGTATACTTCTTTCGCTTGATTACGACTTAAATCGATGATGATTTCCTTGCTGTCCTCTAAGTTGATAAAGCCTAGTGCATATCGTTCTTTGCCGACGTATTTATATGCTTCGTTCTTTTTATCATCAATTACTTTTTGATCAGCGCCGCCTTCTTCAAGTTTCTTCGCTTCATCATAATGAAATTGCGCCGCTAAATCCCACGCCGTATGGTTGCTTTCAACAAATCCTTTTTCATTACGTACTGACGGATTTTTCGCTACGAAAGAATTTACTTTCTTAAAGATTCCATAACTAAAGAACTGAATTAAATCTTCTGTTCCAAGTACACGAACCTTGTACGTAGTACCTACATTAAACTTCGCAAACTCTGCGCTAAGTGTACTACCTCCTTCTGACTGTGTATTTAACGCTCCTAAAGCTGCTGCACCTTTTTTAAATTGTGCCATTGAAACAACTCCTTCGTTAATTATTCGAGCTTGGGTTAGTCCCACGCCCGTATTACGTAACTCATCGCTTATCAACGCTTAACGAATATGAATTACGTAATACCGACGTGGGGGAGTACATCGGTAGTCGGCATTGCCAACGTGGAAAACTGAAAACATGAATCGGTTTTTGAACGAAAAGCATCTGTGCCGGAATGCTAAACGCCCATATGACGCCACTACCCGTTGTATATATTCGGGGGAGGTGTTGAAAACGACGGGTAATGACGTTATATCGACGTGCATTATGTTATCTTTTAATATCGTAATAAAACGTAATATGACAGATAATGTCGACCGAATTTAAAAAGAATTAAATTGTACGTACCTTGTTAATACTGTATAATGACAGTGAAGCCCTATCGGGGGACTTCCGCTTAATTAAGGTAAGTTAAGTTAACTTGCTTTAACGTTAAGCAAAAGTATTGCAATTGATCGACCTGCCAAGTCGGTTAGTTGTAAGTACAAAGGGTAGCGTTTAGCCCCCTCTGTACGTCATAAAAATCGTTCTATGATTTACTGGTCTATGCGCAATGCCTAAGCGCATAAACTATTTGAGTTACGCAAGAAGATAATCTCGGTAGTCACCGAATTGTCTTTCGTCGAAACGCTTTGCCAGGCGTTCGAGCTTGCGAATCACTGTCGAATGATGAAGGCCCAATTTCTTTCCGATTGCCGTCGGAGTTGTTGGTCCATCATTCGTAATAAACGTTTCAACGATCGCCGTCGTTGTCTCGTCATTGACCTGCTCAGGGTCTGCAAGGAAGTCGATTAGCTCACGCTGGTCGGCTTCTTTCTTTTTTGTAACATGTTCTTCTAAATCGAAGTCGCTTGGATTGTTGGAGAATGACCACTCTCCCTCAACTAATGTGTCACTATATATAAAATCTTTATCCGTTGTTTTATCATCGTATAAGAATTCTCGTTTCCTCCTGGTTCGTAATTTCCTTAAAAGCGAAATATACATATTTTTTAGTGACCTAGAAAATAAATTTACAAAATCGCCGCCGTTACTTTCTCGTAAAGTTTTTAACACGTTTAATATTACATCATCAAACAATGCCTCAATATCATGTCTTGTTGCTAAATATGTACTTGCACTCCAGTAATCGACTTTATTTCGATACTCTCTTTTTAAATTAATATAGAGATCGTTAAACCTAGATTCATCACTGGTTTTTAGATACTCGTTAGCAATTTTGTTAATATTTAATTTTCGTTCATCTTGCATTATCAATTCCCCCTTACAAAGAGTTTGACGCACAAATTTCCACACCCGCGCATATTTTTTTATTTTTTTTTGATAAAAGTTTTTCGTTTATTGCTAATGTTCAAATTGTAGCATATTACCATGGGAGATTTAGCAAAGTACACTAAGTACTCGAATTTATAGTTTGTATACTTTAGTAAACATTTCTCTAAGCGCAAAAAAAAGAGCGATCAATAAGACCGCCCTCAATAATCTTATTTAATTAACAATTAACCGCCAGGTCTAGTTTCTTGTGCTTTATATTGTTGGTTATCAGATTTTGCGTTTGCAAATCCGTTAAGCGCAAATACCCCTAAAACTAGTGTTAAAACTGCGGAAACTCCTAATAAAACTTTTTTCAAAATGAACCTCTCCTTTTACCGTTTGTGATTTAAAGTTAATCAACATCTGAGTCATCATGGAATGATCGCCTCTATTGAAGATTTCTTTAGCAATTAAACTAGAGAAGAAAAAATTTGAATTCGAAAAGAAACGTTGGAAGCATTCATACAGCTCTGGCAGAGATTCTTGACTGCAAGCTCGATACATCAATAAAAAATCTCGTTCACCTCTCTCTTTTATATAATCGTCAATCATTTTTATATTCCTTGTATTATTCTGATACATCACAAGTCTCGCGTCCGAATCCCTTCCAAGAGGTACTCTCAGGTAAATTTTAACATAATCTAGGTTATCTCTAGTCTGGTTAATCAAATTCTTAATCCCGATAGTTTTAGCGATATCATGACTTTTTTGAAGATATTTCATACATTTTTCTTTATCTTCAATCAAGTACGTCATCCCTAAATAGTATGACGCATCAGAAACGGTTTTCGCGCAGATATTTGCATTAATAATTAAAGAAGAATAATGTCTTGCTAACTCTAGTTCATTTCTATGTAGATAAATTGGAGCTAAGATTTCAGCTAGCCTATGGAGGTAACATTCTTTGATGAATAATTTACGACTATTACTTAATTTTTTTATCATCTCTTCTACTTCTAGAGCTAAATCCAGCATAAGGTGAATCTTTTTCTTTGCGAAATAGTCATAGCATTTGAGTATATTTACTAAAATTCTAAGCGTCGCATCTTCTGTATAATCTATATTTTTTAAATTTTCTATTATTTCATACCCTTCAATGTCATAATTCATATATTTGTAAATTATATTATAAACATTTACGTAGTCACCTATTACACCTTTCTCTTTTTTATGTAACTTAAGTAACTTCTTTAACAAAGTAACGTTTCTAGTTATTGCTGCGTACTCAAAACTTTGTTGTATTGACTCAGCAGAATCTAATTGTAAACACCACTTCTCCATCTTCTCACGTTGTTCGTCTGGAAAAACATAATAGGAGAGTCTCAAGAGCTTTCTAAACCCGATGGTCCCATCCTTTTTAAATTTAGACATACATTGCTTTGACGCTTCTATTTTTTCTGCAACGCTTGAAAATGTTATATCATCTCGATCATTAATAGTATCGCATATCTCTCTATGAAACCCCGGCACTTGAAAACCCTCCTATGCTGTATAAGAAAATTTTGGTATAATATAATTATAATTCCAATGTTTACTTTTGTAAACAAAGATTGGGTTGAGAAAATTTTTGAGGATGTGTAAAAATGATTGACTACTCTCCATTACATAAGACACTAAAAGAAAAAGAAATGGTGATCAGTGATCTAAGAGGTACAATTCTTAATTCAAGAACAATCGCAAACATTAACAAAGGGATGTCTGTTAATTTAAGTACAATAGAAGATATCTGTTTACGTCTAGACGTACCTATAGAAAAAGTAGTTAAAATTGTGAGTACTGAAGAGTAAAAGTTTTTAAGCCTCCGATATGAGAAAGGAGGTGATTACATCGTATAAAGTCGGAAGGTGCCGTATTCCCGAACTATGTAAGAAAAACGGCATTACACAAGCTGAACTTGCTAGAAGAATCGGCGTAACACCGCAATCCATAACGGATTATGTCAGCTTGCGTAATTTACCGAATGTGGAACGAGCGAAAAACATCGCTTCTTATCTACATTGTGACATCGAAGAATTGTACGTCTGGGAAACATGGGAAACGGAATAACATCTAATTAACGGGGAGATTTCGTATCTTCCCTCCGACCGCACCTACGTGAATTCACGTATAATAATCTTAATCGAACTGGCTCTGCATTACCAACTACGGCATGTAACGCCTTTACTCCGTCATTTACCAACGCTTCATTCGCATCTTTAAAACTACTTACATAACCATTTGTCAACCGTATTTTCCCGTTCAAATGTTTCTCAAGTTCTTTTCGGAGTTTCTCGCCCGCCGGGTCGTTATCTGCCACGATAACTAATTCTTCTATTGGCGACTTCAATATTAGTTCCGCTTTTTTCGCGTTAAACGACGAACCTCCGTTTGCCAATCCGAAAACCCCAGCCGTCATAAACGACATCGCATCTATTTCCGCTTCACAATATACTGCTCGTTTAATGTTACGTCTGTAAGCGATGTTCAATCCGTATATCAAGTCGCCTATTGGAACTGCGTCCTTTTCGTACCAAAACGCTTTGCCGCGCGTTTTCCGATACTTAATATTCGCCAATCTTCCGTTTGTATCAAACCACGGAATTACAACCGCCTGCCTAAAACGGTCGTAACCGATCTTCATTTGCTGTTGCACTTCTTCACTAATACCTCGATCACCTAAATACGGATGCCTAAACGCATACTTTTGCAACCGACCAAAATCGAGGGGCTTGCGTTCGCCCTCAATGCGGAGTTTCGGTGGCTTGAGTACGAGGTTATCGTAACTGTATTCAACACCGTACATTTCGAGTAAATAGTCTTCCGTTTCTTCATACGTTTCATTTCGTAAATAAGATAACAATCTGGTAAAGTTGCCGCTTTCCCATTCGCTATCAAATGCGCCTGAGTCTTTCCATGTGCCAGCGTAATCCCCGTCTAAGTTAACGAAGAAGCTCGGTGTGTGTTCGTACCTGAAAGGTGAGGCTGCCATCAGTTTATCAGATGACCATCGTTCATTAGTCCATGTATGTTGCCGGAGTTCGTATTCGATGTCTACGTTTACGTCTTGTCCGCGAATCTTAATCGTTGCCATTCGTTACCCTCCTAGAATACCGAAGTAAATTGCTTCGCTGCCTGTTCGCCGGTGGGAAACTCTTTAATAACGCCGATCTGCGGCATGTAAATTATTTCAGCGGATTCACCTTCGCCACCGTCACGGCCTTTATTAATACCGATCATGCCACGGCCTTGCTTGGCGTCCGTATCCACGGCTATCAATAACGCGGCATCCTCTAAAAGCGCTTTCGTTTTCTTTACCTCGCTACGTTTAGGTAATCGTAATTCACGTTGACCGTCATCGTCTTCTTTTTCGTCTACTTCGTCCGCTTGTGTAATTGCGAACATCACCACGCCTGTCTTACCGGCTAGTCTACGTAGGCGCTTAGACGTTTCCGCCGCGTCTCCACCTGCCGTTTTCGACGTATTCTTTTCGTAATCTAAGTAATAGAACGGATCGACTATAACAACATCAGCCTGCGTTTCTATGATATCGACTTCTAGCTGACGTAAATCCCTTCGGTGAAAGTCATCATCGTCTACGCCCCGTACGATAATATTACCCGGTAGTATTTCGTTTATGTTCGCTAGGAACGTTTTAAATCCCGCTTCGAATTCCTCCGATAGTTTACCGTGTCTAACAGCTTTCGAATCAAAGCCTGCTTCTAAATTTACGCCATCTAACTCAGCTACCGTTGCACCGATACGTGAGGAAACCGAAGTATATAAACGGACCATTCCTTCGAACCACCCCATTTCCATTAACCAGATAAGTACGTTCGCTCCTTGAAACGCCATTTCTACGCCTTCTTCGATAGTCGTTGCGGATTTACCACGCCCTGACTTTCCGTAGATTGTGTAAACGTTCGAGCTTACATAACCGCCTATCGCTTTATTGATGAATGGAAAACGGGATTTCCAAATACGGTATGATTCACCTTTCTTACGACGTTCGTATTCCTCTAAGAACTTGTTCGCATCAGCCTTTAAACTTGTTCCTACCTTATCACGAACGTTTGTTCTAATTATAACTCCGTCTACTTTTTCTCGCAACCATTCTAGGAAACTATTTCCGTCTTTTTCCTCAAACTGGGTAGGCGCTTCGTTTTGCAAAAGATTCATCACTTCGATCTTAGCGCTATAAGACTTGATTTGTTTCGTTAAATACTCGAAACTATCCTCGACATTTGGTACGTAAGTGAAGCCGTCGACTTCTGCTACTAGTGTGCGAAAGTCGGGCGTTTTTCCTCGATTCGTTTCTACGTATTCGCGGATAAAACGAAACGCTTTACGCTCCGCTTCTGTAACAAAATCTCGTTCTGTTACATGGTTAAGCTGTACGGGGTTAGCGGTATCTACCACTTTCGATAAAAGCATTTCTCCGTAGTTCATTCGTTTCCCTCCGTTTCTAGTGAGTTAGTATTTTTCTAACTTCTTATATTTTTGGTGTATATACTTCAGCGTCTTAAAACTGGTTTTTCTAATACTCTTTTTACGTCCTATGCGACACCAAAAAATCGCTCGATATCTCGTCTGCCTCATTCCGTTCCTCCTCTTATATTACGCTCGCCTATCCTGACCGTCATTGATTATATATTTCCTCGGACCGCTCGCATTCTCTCCGCCATCCTACGCTTCTGATCTTCGCTATACTGGCGTACCTTCTTCATACTTACTTGCTTTTCTTCTAACGTACATTTCACCGCTAGCGGCTTTCCTTCTTCGTCTCTTTCGATAACTGTAACGTTTTCCTCACCAACCAAGGCTACTAGTTTACGAATGTGTTTAGGAACGCAAGAGTATGCGCTCCATTCCTTCGTTTCGTTGTCGTACGCTAGTACCGTTTCTTGTTCTTTCGTTGAATATGTGGTCATTGTTTAGCCTCCGTTTCTAATAAAAGGATTATTTTATTAAGTTTCTATAAAATGGTAATTAATATATAATTAAACTATTCAAATCTTAGGTGGTGAGGCAAATGACTGAAACAATCCGAATTGCTCTTTTCACTCTTGTAGGAATAAGTGCCATATTTTCTGTAATTAAAGAATTTCAAAAACCAGAAAAAAGAAAGTTTTGGATTACCTTCGAAACTTTAATTCTGATCGGGGCAGCCTGGATGTTAATAGGACTTCTCGTGTAACCTACATAATTAGTAACCCCTTGAATAAAACTCAACATTCTGTCAATACTATAAATACAATCTTTCTCCAGTTCCCCATTGGAGCCGAGCAGTTAGCTTTTGCTAGCTGCTCTTTTATCGTTTTGGATGACCACACGCTTCTGTATAATCCCAATATCCTTTACATTTAGTTGAATTAGGTGTCATTTTAAAATCAGCTAAGCTTTCTGATACGCATTCCTTCGAATTAGAACGATTAGGAAAATACATATTCCAGTAACACTCTTTACAACTACATGTTAATTCTTGATCACCCTGTACTTGCGCCACTCTTGTAAAAAACGCTTCAAATTCATCCATATCCATTCCCCTTTTCTACAAAATGAAATTTTTATTAAAGTGCTTATAATTTATTTCTCAATATGAGACGTATGGAATCGTAATAATATAAATGGTAATATATAGACATCTCAATTATGTGTTTCTTTTGAAGAGAGCTTGTCCCCTGACACAAGCTCTTTTTTTATTAAAATAGCGTTTTTGTTTAGTATTTTTCTTCTTTCCAATCCCACTCATCCCATGTAGAGCCTGGCATTGTTCTACCTGTTGATTGCCCATATATTTGACGATCTATCTTAGCAAGAACTACTCTTTCTTCACCATCAAACTCTCCATCGTTTTGTACGTAAGCTTTTGCTGATTTAACGTACTTGTTATATTCTTTTATCGCTGCATTATAATCATCAGTAATTAAAACGATACCTTCTTCATAATCGTGAACCATCCACATGTTTATCTCCCCTTTTCTACTAAAATAGCGTTTTTGTTTAGTTTTATTTCGAAAAGTCGTACTTTTTCATTTCTTCATAAGTCATATACTCGTATGGAGTTACTTCGAAGTGACCGCCAATTGTTTTATAATGATGACTGTTAACTTCTTTATAAGTAATTGAACCGTCTTCTTGCGAAACAACATCTGCATATATAGTTCGTTTTTGATTTTCGGTGTCAACATAATCAATTTTATAAACTTGCTGTGGTCTACTAGATTCAATTTTGAATATCATGAATATAGCCGTAAACAATAAGATTATTAATCCTGTCCACTGAAATATTTCTTTCTTCAATCAGTACCACCTCATTTCTTAATAAAATTCAAATTTGGTCTTACTTTTCTGTTTCTTCTAATACCGCTTCATAAATTCCGAAAGTTAATCCGAGAATAAAAGCGGTAGCAAGTAATTCAACATTACTCAATCCGCAAAAATACGTTAGCCAAAACCACGTTGGTAAAGACATAAATACTGCGATAATATACTTCTTCATTCCGTTTCCTCCGTCTTACCCTTAGATATTCTGTGTCGTCTAACAAATTCACGTAATAACAATTCCGTTGCTTCTTCTACGGTATAATCAAATTCTTTTGCGAACTCTGTAGCTTCAGCGTGAAGGAAGCCTCGAAAAAACCATAGCTTTTCTTCTTGTGTCATCGGTTTCTTCATCTCCGCATCCCCCTTTTCGATTCGCCCTCGAACGGCAACACTACGCACAAATCTCGCACTCTATCGTACAACCTACGATCAAACACGCTTTCCAACTCGTCGATATGAATGTTCGAAGTGTAGACTGTTGGGAGTCCGTTTGAAACACGATAGTTAACTAACGCATGTAAGTCCCCTCGGAATCCAGTCGTGGCGCTACGTACACCTATGTCATCGAGAACGGCGAAAGGTGCAAATCTTGCATTACTTCCACGCTTGTAATATTCTCTCGCCGCTTTTTCCGCTACGTCCTTCGGAACATTCGTCCGATTAAATTCGTTATACAAGTCTTGCCATTCGTTCACATCTAAAAAATATCCAGGTATCTGCAACGATTGCCTATTGCGTTGCAAACTACCGATGTAGTGTCGGAT
>Ga0209025_1002859_pt1 | contig 17321 bp, 17 predicted proteins | sample AraplaMF_Col_mLB_FD_184256 | JGI IMG/M metagenome (GOLD analysis project Ga0209025, IMG submission 184256) | Arabidopsis root microbial communities from the University of North Carolina, USA - plate scrape MF_Col_mLB (SPAdes) (version 2) | ecosystem: Host-associated > Plants > Roots > Endosphere... | reverse complement strand
AGCACAGCCGAACCGAAGTAGATGATCCATGGGAATCGGTCGATTAATCGAATGAATACGGTGCTTCCCCATACAACAATCGGTACACTGATGATGAGACCAATTGCGACGAGCAACGTATGCCCTTGGGCTGCTCCAGCTACGGCGATCACATTATCAAGACCCATTGCGGCATCGGCGACGATGATTGTCCACACCGCTGCCATGAGTGAGGTTCCAGCCTTGACATTTTCTTCTTCCTGATGATCGGCCAATAGTTTGACGGAGATCCATAGCAGCAAGAGTCCTCCAACGAGCAATAACCATGGGATTTGCAGCAGCTTCACGACGATAATTGTAGCGAATATTCGGATCAGCACGGCGCCTAAAGTTCCGAAAAGAATCGCTTTCTTTTGTTGTTTTACATCGAGGTTGCGTGCAGCCATTCCGATGACGATCGCATTATCACCTGCGAGGAGCAAGTCTACGAATACGATGTTGGCTAGTGCGATAAAAAAATCTAAACTAAATAATTCCACGTCTATCACTCCTCTGTCTACCCTTCTGGCACTTTTTTATGGATAGAATTTATGGTATTGAAAATTCAAGTCCTATTAAGGGTCCATATTTAAGCATAGCTTGACTCTCTCCTACATACAAGTGTAAAAGGGGGTGAGCTGTTGGAAAATATATTTTTACTTCTCGAAATATTGATTATTAACATGGTTCTGAGCGGTGATAATGCGGTTGTGATTGCCATGGCGAGTAAGAACCTGCCCGTGTCACAGCGTAGACAAGCGGTGTGGTGGGGGGCTTTCGGTGCGGTGATTCTTCGTTGCATACTGACCGTTGCAGCCATGTTCCTACTTGACATTCCCTTAATTCAGGCGATCGGTGCTTGTTTACTGCTCTATATTGCCGTCAAGCTACTTATCGATGAAGAGACTTTGGGACGCGTAAAGTCTGCATCGAGCTTGTGGCTGGCGGTCCAGACGATTCTCATCGCTGACTTCGTCATGAGTTTAGATAATGTGCTTGCGATTGCTGCTGTAGCTAAAGGGGATTTTCCTCTTATTATTGTCGGGATTGCACTGAGTATTCCGATTATCGTCTGGGGCAGTACGATGATCATGAACTTACTTCATCGATATCCGGTGCTGATCTACCTCGGTTCTGGCATACTAGGATTCACGGCAGGCCAAATGCTCATGGAAGACCCGAAAATGCAAGAATGGCTATTTCATGACTGGGTACCTGCTCTATATACGATAGTTCCCGTGCTGCTTGCTTTTATTGTAATTGCTATTGGGCTTGCATTCAAACGTAGACAATCCTACTCGCATTAATTTTTCATTCTGCAGGAAGTGCCTGCGGAATTTTTTTTTTGTGGCGGTGGTTTTTTTGAAGAAGTTCAGATAAACTAAAGGTAGAATCTGTCGCTTTTTGTCTTGTCCAAATGAAGATATTGACTGGGGGTAAGGGGATGACGAATAAACAGCAGGGACTAGGGATCGGTATCTTATTTGTAGGTATCGTAATCTTGCTGGGCAAACTGGGTGTATTTAACTTTATCGGCGAAGTGTTCTGGCCGTTATTTATATTGATACCCGGCATTCTATTGCAGTTCCTATACTTCTCAAGAGTGCTGCCTGCAGGAATACTCATACCCGCTGGAATACTTACGACGTATGGTTTAATATTTCTCATCTGCAACCTGGCAGGTTGGGAATCGCTTCAATATCTATGGCCGTTCTTTATTTTTGGCGTCGCTGTAGGCTTGTATGAATATTATGTGTTTAGTCAGGACCGACCGCATGGCGCTTATATCGCCTCCTTGATCTTAACGATCATTACCGTCGTCTTCTTGGCAGCGACGTTGCTGTGGACGATTGGAATTTATTTCATAGCTATTGGTCTTATTGTTGTTGGGCTTGTACTTGTCTTCTGGAAACGGAAAAGCAAATGGTAATCCTTGCATAACGCAAAATTCAGTTTGCATTTTTAATACAATTCCGTATAATTAAAGGGATATGTCAAGCGTCGGCATCTTGCCTGGCGCTTATTTTGTGTAAAGCATACCCTTTGGATTGGATTTACAATTAAATTTAAGATATTGAAAGGATTTGAACATTTCTTATGCATTCAAGAGAAAACATTCGTAATATCGCAATTATCGCACACGTTGACCACGGGAAAACGACACTTGTCGATAAGTTGCTACAGCAATCCGGAACATTCCGTGAAAATGAACAAGTAACAGAGCGCGCGATGGACTCCGGTGATATTGAACGTGAACGCGGTATTACGATTTTGGCGAAGAATACAGCCATTACGTATAAAGAGTTCTTAATTAACATTATGGATACACCAGGCCATGCGGACTTCGGTGGTGAAGTTGAACGGATCATGAAAATGGTCGATGGAGTATTGCTCGTAGTCGATGCATTCGAAGGATGTATGCCGCAGACGAAGTTTGTACTTCGTAAAGCGCTTGAGAGCCAATTAACACCGATCGTTGTCGTGAACAAAATTGACCGTCCTAATGCTCGTCCTGCAGAAGTTATTGACGAAGTATTGGAGCTCTTTATCGAGCTAGGTGCAAATGATGAGCAGTTGGATTTCCCTGTTGTTTATGCATCAGCATTGAACGGTACATCCAGCTTGGATCCAGAGAAACAAGATGAGAACATGCTCGCGCTCTATGATACAATTACAAGCCACATTCCTTCTCCAACTGAAGATGTAACATTACCACTTCAGTTCCTCGTAACATTAATGGATTACAACGAATATTTGGGTCGTATTGCGATTGGTCGCGTGAACCGTGGAACGATTCGTCAAGGGCAATCGGTCGCTGTTATGACACGTGAAGGTCAGATGAAGCAAGCACGTATTGAGAAATTGTTCGGCTTCCAAGGCTTAAAGCGTATTGAAGTTGAAGAAGCGGGAGCGGGCGACATTATCGCGATTGCTGGTATCAAGGATATCAACATTGGTGAGACCATTGCAGATCCTGCGAACCCTGAAGCATTGCCAGTCCTCAAAATCGATGAGCCAACACTTCAAATGACATTTATCGTAAATAACAGTCCATTCGCTGGTCGTGAAGGGAAATGGGTAACATCCCGTAAGCTTCGTGAGCGTCTATTCAAAGAACTTGAGACAGACGTAAGTTTGCGTGTCGATGAGACAGACAGCCCAGATGCATTCATCGTATCGGGTCGTGGTGAGCTTCACCTTGGGATTCTAATTGAAAATATGCGTCGTGAAGGTTTCGAGCTTCAAGTATCCAAACCTGAAGTTATCATCCGTGTTGAAGATGGTGTAAAAATGGAGCCAATCGAACGTTTGTTGATTGATATTCCAGAAGAGAGCATGGGTTCTGTTATGGAGAGCCTTGGATCACGTAAAGCGGAAATGGTCAACATGATTAACCATGGCAATGGCCAAGTACGTCTTGAGTTCCTGATCCCTGCTCGTGGATTGATCGGATACCGTACGAACTTCTTAACATTGACGCGTGGCTACGGAATTATGAACCATGCATTCGATAGCTATGGACCGCTTGTTACAGGCCAAGTTGGCGGACGTCACCAAGGCGTGTTGGTATCCAGTGAGAACGGTACGTCAACATTGTATGGTATTCTTTCGATCGAGGATCGTGGAATTCTATTCCTGCAGCCGGGTTCAGAAGTATATGAAGGTATGATCGTGGGTGAACACACGCGGGATAACGATATTATCGTGAATATCTGTAAAGAAAAACAATTGAACAACATTCGTTCAGCAGGTAAAGATGATACGGTCAAAATGAAAACACCTCGCTTATATACGCTTGAGCAAGCGTTAGAGTACTTGAATGACGATGAGTATTGCGAAATTACGCCGAAATCCATTCGTCTCCGCAAGAAAATTCTGAACAAGAACGAGCGTGAACGTGCGGAGAAACACCGTAAAACGGCAGAAGCTAACGTCTAAGTGTGAGCGTGGATTTGAAATTCACACGGGCAGCATGAATCGAAGTAACATCTAATCAAGAAAGAGGAGTGAACAGCATGTTTCATGACTGGTTTGCTGCGCATCCGATTATATCTTTTCTAATCATTTATTGTTTCTTGGTGTATATCTTTAATAAAGTGTTTCGTGTTCGTAAATTGCCGATCCTCAAAGACATTGTGATCTATTTGATGATCGCAGTTGGAGCATTTGTGCTGCTCGTGTTTCAAATTGATAAATTACCCATTATTCCTTGTCTAACGGTGGCTGTCGCCTTGATGCTAATGGTGCGCATTCGATATTTTGTCGAAGCGCGCCAGAAGCGTAAAAGCGCTGGACAACCCTCTGCGGATGGCAAGTAGGCTATAGTCAAAGGTTGAAAGGGGAATAAGGAATGAAGCTGCAGGATGCCTTGTTTAATTGGCTTCAAATTCGAATGGTTGCAGATGCAAGACCAGATGATCGCGCAGCAGTAGATACGGTTCAGTTCTTCGCCACGATTCTTCAAGAGGATCATGGGATGACGGAATTTGATATCGTCATGGTTGACGATACGATGGTACATATCAAGTATGTAATCGATGGAAAAGCGAAAAAACAAATGGTTCCACGCGAAAACGCTGAACAGTTGCTTCATGACATAAACTCGAACCCGAAATACAACGAATAATTACTGATTTAGCATTTGAAAAGGTGTTGTTGCAAATGAATCCAGCTACTGGTCTCCCGCCGAGGGAGGGTCCAAAACGGAAACGTAGCGCACAGAAGCCGAAGAAGCCCAAGAGTTCCGTACGGAAAGTCTTTAAGACGTTGGGAATCCTGCTTATCGCCGGTATTCTAGCGGCTTGTGCTTATGTTGGTTATGTCGTCCTCAAAGCGGATAAGGAATTGGATAATATTTCGACGGTGGTCGATGAGAAGCCTCTTCCTCCGGAAGAATCCGCCAAAGTGAAGCCGGTATCGATCCTGCTCCTTGGGGTGGATACACGTGAGGAATCTGGCGGCCTGAATACGGATGTCTTTATGGTTGCGACGCTAAATCCAGAGAGGAAGAGCGCGACAGTCGTATCGCTTCCTCGGGATACGAAGGTAGAACTTCGAGGGTATAAATCCCATAAGATCAATAGTTACTATGCTGCTTTCCGTTCGAAGAATAAAGACACAGCTAATGACGAGATCAAAGAAATGGTCAGTAAATATCTGGATATTCCGATTGATTATGTTGCGATGATTAACTTTAAGGGCTTCAGTGATGTGGTCGATGCGCTCGGCGGTGTCGATGTCAATGTCGATATGGACATGCGTTATATCGATACAGCAGATGGTACGAACATTAATTTGACGAAAGGCTTCCAGACCTTGAATGGCGAGGATGCGCTGGATTTTGTTCGTTACCGGAAATCCAACACGAAGAACCCGACGAAAGGTTCGAGCGACTTCGACAGAAACCGTAGACAGAGTGAAGTTCTTCATGAAATGATGCGTAAGCTGCAGAGCTTCGACGGGTTAACGAAAGTGCCCGCGATCATCGAGTCTGTTGGTAAGAATCTGAAGATGGATATTCAGAAAGAGCAAATTAAAGATATGATTACGACGTACATCACGATGAATAAGGATAATATTCAATTCATTCCGATCGAAGGAAAGTGGAAAAGTCCTTATGTCTATCTGGATGACGATAAGTTCGAAGCTGCCAAGCAAGCATTGAAGCAGCAGCTTAGCCTTCAATAATGATGTAACTGTATCGGGCGTAGGCATTTCTGCTAGTGGATGCAAATTTCTTCCTGTGCTATCATATAATTAATTAAAGGTTGTTCCAACATTCGCAACCGATAGGTTATAGGAGGCTAAGGTCCAATGGCAGAAGTGATTGATTCATTATCCGAAGCTTTGCTGAAGCAATTAGAAGAGGAATCCTTCGTCTTGTTAAGTACGGTTGATGCCGAATCGGGCGGTCCGACGACGAATGCTATTTCATGGGTTTATGCTGTGGATAACAAGACTCTGCGGTTCGCGATTGATCAGCGTTCTAGACTGATTGCAAATCTGGAGCAGAATCCGAAAGTTACGATATCGATATTTAGTGTTGGTTCTCTTCACGCGGTATATGGGACAAGTGAGATCATCGCTGCCCCACTCGCAGAGGTACCTATCAAGCTTGCTTGTATGGAAGTGAAGGTCGACACGGTACGTGATGCGATGTTCTATGGCGCACGAATTTCTGTGATGCCTGCGTATGAGAAAACTTATGATAAACGTGCTGCGGACAAGTTAGATGGACAAGTTTTTGCAGCGATGCGTAAAGCCTAGTGAATTTTCACTGGGCTTTTGCCTATTTAAGGGGCATGTTAATGGCTATTGCTTCGTATTATTCTGAGGAGAGGGTGATGGCCAGGTCTTTAACTCAATTGGATTAGCTCAATCATAAGAAAATGCATTACGCGATGCGGCAGTGATTACCACGCTTGGAGGCGGCGCAGATGAAGAAAATATTTGTGTTGGATACGAATGTATTATTACACGATCCCAATGCGATTTTTGCTTTTGAGGATAATGATGTCATCATTCCTGCGGTGGTATTGGAGGAGATTGATTCCAAGAAACGGAATGCAGATGAAATTGGCAGAAATGCAAGATATGTATCTCGGTTATTGGACAGTCTTCGTGAAAAGGGGCATTTGCATAGCGGTATCCAGCTGGATCAAGGCGGAACACTCACCGTGGAGCTCAATCATCGGAGCTTTGTTCGAGTCCAAGAAATGTTCGGGGAGATTACGAACGACAATCGAATACTAGCAGTTGCCTTGAATTATCACATCGAAGAACAACAGACTGCTGAGCCGAGACTCGTCGTTCTTGTCAGTAAAGATGTCTTGGTGCGAATCAAGTCGGATGTTCTCGGGCTCAATACGCAGGATTATTTATCGGACCGCACGGTGTCGTTGACTGACTTATACCTTGGCAACTTAACGCTTCATGTGCACCCTTCCGTCATTGATGAGTTTTATACGTATCGGTTTTTAAATATTTCACAGCTGCAATTGAAGTACCCTCTGTATGCCAATGAATTCGTTATCCTACGCGATGAAATGGGTTCAAGCAAGTCAGCTCTACTGCGTGTCAATGCAGAAGCAACGAAGCTAGAGCCTTTATTCCTAAGCAATGACCCTGTATGGGGCATCAGTGCTCGGAATGCGCAACAGCGAATGGCACTCGAGCTGCTGCTCAATGATGACATTCCCCTTGTAACGATTACAGGGAAGGCTGGTACGGGCAAGACGTTGCTCGCACTTGCAGCAGGATTGATGAAAGTGGAAGATGAACACAAATACAAGAAGCTGCTAATAGCTAGACCCGTCGTTCCTATGGGCAAAGATATCGGGTTTTTACCAGGGGAGAAAGATGAGAAGCTTCGCCCGTGGATGCAACCGATCTATGATAATTTGGAATACCTTTTCGACACGAAGAAGGCAGGGGATATTGATAAAATATTAGTCGGGCTTGGAAGTATCCAGGTTGAAGCGTTGACTTATATCCGGGGGCGCTCGATTCCAGGTCAATTCATCATTATTGATGAGGCGCAGAACTTATCGAAGCATGAGGTGAAGACGATTGTCTCCCGGGTCGGGGAAGGTAGTAAAATCATTCTGATGGGTGATCCAGAGCAAATTGACCATCCTTATCTGGATGCGGCGAGCAATGGGCTAACTTATATCGTAGAGCGATTTAAGCAAGAAGGGATTAGCGGTCATATTACACTCGAAAAAGGTGAACGTTCGAAACTCGCGCAATTGGCTGCTGATTTATTGTAAGGGTAGGGTGATATGATTGAAGTCTCTAAAAGTCTGCCTCGATTTTGAGGCAGGCTTTTTTGTAGGCGACAAATGCGTATAACCTTGCTAGAATAAAAGCATGAAAGTGGGGGCGGTGGAGAGTTCATGTCTAACAAAAGAAATACAATTATGCTCTTTGTTATGTTGCTCTTAATTCTTCTTCTATTAACCCCTATGAATGGTGTTACACCGAATCGAAATACGGAGAAGCGGGAGCAAGATACGAACCAAATTGCGGTTGAGCCATCTGGGGATCCGACAGAACGCGAAGAGAAATTATCGGTTTCGGTGAATCTGGAGCCTGATGAATTTGCGGTGCTGCAGACGATGAATCAGCAATATATGCGTGAACACCAGGTGGTTGTTGAACTTTCAAATACATATCCAGAAGATGCGTACCAACGATATGCCGAACAAGCGATGCTCGGAGATGCCGCAGATGTTATGCTGCTGCAGAGTGAATGGGTGAACAAATTTGCTGTCTCAGGATATTTGCTGCCGGTGGACTCTTATTTCTCGGGAGTAGCAGCTTCTGAGCCATTAGATTGGATTATGAATCAAGTGAAGTGGAATGGATACATATGGGGGATCCCCAAAGACGTTGATCCTTATATTCTAGTATGGAACCCTAAGTTATTGAGGGAATTATCGATGGATCAGCTACCGAGCGAGAAGGAGGGATGGATCAACCTTGAGCGCCATCTCGCCAAATTGCCCAATGGTCCATATCTTATGGCGGCAGATCAGAATGATGGATATCAGATATTATCTTTATTGCGAAGATTAGGGAGTACGGGGGATATGTCAACATTGTTGGAGTCACTCCGTCCTCATCTCTATATGACGAAAGATTCGACAACGTTATGGGAAATGATGGCGCGCGGAGAGGTGCTGGCGATATTATCAACGTTTTCCGCATGGCAGCAGCATCATCATGGAGAACTCAGCATCGAAGCTGTCAATCCGGCGCAAAATGGGAAAAGTTATTGGGCTCGGAGTCAGAGCTTCGTTATTTCTTCGAAAACACGATTGGAGAAGGAAGCGAAGGATTGGATTCAAGCGATGACAACTTCCAAAGCGCAAGAAGAAGTATTTCAAGAGTCAAGGATGCTTCCATCTTTGAAATATATGTACACGCCATCCTCGCTTCCTGCTTTACCAGGAGCAATTCGTGACAGGCTCGCTCAAATGACAGATCTGGGAATAAAGAACTCACCATCACACGTTCAAGAGATGAAGAAACTGGGGCATGTCTTCGGTCAATACGTTCAGAACCTCGTCCCTTTACAAACGCTTGCCTTGCAATTGGAGTTGCTTGAGATGGACACGATTAAAAGTGTTGATCCACATGATGAGAGTGAAAAGGGGACATCGACTATGGTTAATCCGTAGAAGATGACCCCGATTATGTATAACTTATAAGCTCATTTTCAGTTTGACTTCCAATGTGCCATCTTCGATCTTGACGCTTGTCGCTTGGATGAAGGAGACGAGTTTGGCAGGATAGAACCCAAGATCGAATTCTTTCTCGAGTGCTTGACGCGTCGTATCTGGAAGTTCAAGTCCATTAAATAAAAGATGATCCACATGAAACAGGATGCAATTTTCTGGCGTACTCTCGACGGTATAGTGTCCCTTAATTTCGACTTTAATCGCATTGCGTTCACCGTATGCTACGAGCTGGTCTTTCTCAAATCGAAATGCGAAATTTTTGAACATCTCATTTTTACTGCGCAAGAATTGATTCAGATCCTCTTCTCGCAGATTAATGGTGTAATTGAGTCCGTTAATAACAAGGCTGCCTTCGGTATTCTTAATCAGGCTTGGCAAGTCCTGCATCGCATCCGAGAGGGCCTTGAAGTAGGACCGTACTTCATACATACCAATGTTCTGCCAGAAGCTTGTGAGTTCATCAATTAATTTCTTTAACTGCTCCGAGTCCGTACTGTGTGCAAGCTGATCATTTACTTCATTTTGAAGCGCTAATACGCGGGTACGCTGTTTGGTCAGATTATCGAGAACTTCGGATAGTTCGGTCTGCTTCTCTTGGTAACGGAGCCCGAGCTTCTCGATTTCCTTGTATTCGGAGGCGAAAGTCGTCAGAATATCATGATCCTGCTCCATGATAATGGAGTAGTAGTCATAGACCAGGAAGAACTTCTCAAGGCTATCGAGTGATAGGATCGCTGCAAGCAGTGAATCACGGTCTCCCATATAATAAGCACGTAATACTTGTCCGGCCTGCTTGCGTTTGATTTCGATTTGCTCTTTTTTTGCAGATAATTGAGTCTGAATGGCAGATGATTGCTCTTTTAATGCATCTAGTTCTTTTTGAATACGCTCAATTTCATGATCGATTTCGATAATCGATAAGCTTTTCTCTAGAATTTGTCTGGTATCTTCATCTGTGGGCTCGGCGAGGATCAGAATGGGCTTCCATGTTGTAAGTAACAGGACCATACAGAGCAAGCACGCAAGTCCGCGAATCCAATATTTCATCGGGTGTCCCCCTTAGCTTGGTCCATATAAATATATGAGAGTGAAATGAAATCATGACGGATTCACATTAACTTCAGCTTTCGGTAGAAAGGATGTCTCTCTTGTCTCATTATCAAGGAACAGATCAATTAATTCAATATATTCGAGATGAAATGAAAGATAATCCCATGCAGCGCATACCCTTTGGTCGATATATGGAACTATGTTTATATCATTCAGAAGCAGGATACTATATGACGGATCGTCCCAAGATCGGGAAGGAAGGCGATTTCTATACCAGCTCGAATGTAGGGTCATTGATGGGGGAAATGCTGGCAGCGAAAATTGCACTTATAATAGAAGAAGAAAAATTTCACAAGGGAAAGAATCAGCAGGTTCGTATAGTGGAATGGGGAGCGGGAACGGGCCGGCTTGGTCTTCAAATCCTTGAGTCACTTGAGATTAGCTATCCTGATATGTATCCCTATATTCAATACACGATTGTGGAGCAGAGCGAATACCACCGTCAGCTATCCCAGAATCATTTGAACGCAGCGGGGAAACAGGCAGAATGGTGGACCGAGGCAGAATTTTATGATCGAAAAGATCAAAATCTCATGATCGTCATTGCCAATGAACTGCTCGATGCATTTCCTGTTGAACGGGTACGGTATCCCGGGATGGAACGAGGATGGGGAGAGCTTGAACAACAGTTTGTTTGCTGGGATGTGGAATCAGAGGCATTCGTAAGCCTGTGGAGCGATGCTGCGCCTGAAGTTGAAGGATATGTACAGCAGCATGTGTTAGGACAAGGGGTTCAGCTTCGACCCCAGCAAGAGTTAGAGGTCAATCTAGGTGCGTTAGCATGGATTCGGGACTTGACTACAGCGATCCATCAGGGATATTGCATCGTGATTGATTATGGAGATCAGACGAAGGAGATTGCAGCAGCACATCGGATGAAGGGAACATTGATCTGTTATCATCGGCATCTGGCACACGATAATCCATATATCAACGTAGGGGATCAAGATATTACCGCACACGTGGACTTTACTGCCATGGAATGCGTCGCTGAAGAATCTGGCATTACACGTGCTTTCTACGGTACCCAGAAGCAGTTTCTGATGGAGGCCGGACTGCTCCAGAAGTTACAGAATCATTACACGGTAGACCCGTTCGACCCCATTGCGAAGCGTAACCGAGCGATTAGACAGCTGCTATTGAGTGATCAAATGAGTGAATTGTTCAAAGTGTGGATGGGGCGAAAAGGATAAAATAACCCTAACAAATCTGAATCATAAAAAAACGATCGAACCGATGACGGTTTCGATCGTTTTTGGTATTTGCGTGTAGATTAAAAAGGTAAACCCATTTCAAAGACGGTCCAATAACTGAAACCGGTAAAGGTTACGATCATATATCCCCAGAAAATAAGAATATAGGTCTTTTCGGTGAACTTCAGGTAGCCCAGCAGTACAAAGAATGCAGTCTGCAAGAAGAACAGTATTGCCATCTCCATCATATCTCCGGCGAATGCCATGAGCCCAATCATCAATGTGAAAAAGCCTAATACGCGAAACATACGTGCCATTATGTACATCCCCCTCTCTAACGCATCGACCATAATTTTCTAGTCCTATTATATCCTTCGCGATCTGAAGTGTAAATCCAGATTCGTGACGAAATAGCAAACTTTTATCATTATGGTGACATTTATTATTGATTTTTATACTTTGTCAAAAAATAGGTATGAGCCCCTGTTAATTTGGTTATACAAAATAGTAGAAAAAAGATTCTATGAACTCTACCAAGGGCATAGAGATGGAGTAAGCACATTTTTACCCCCGATTTATAAAAGCGGATGGAAGTTAGCTGCTTTGATATCGGTTTATTTTAGAATGTTGTTAGGAGGTTTATTGCATGACTGCCATTAGACAGGATGCATGGAGCGTTGAGGATGATTTGATTTTGGCTGAGGTGACTTTGCGTCATATACGCGAAGGGAGTACACAGCTGGCTGCGTTTGAAGAAGTAGGCGAGAAAATTGGAAGAACATCGGCGGCTTGTGGTTTCCGCTGGAACAGCTTTGTACGCAAGAAATATGAAACAGCGATTCAGAATGCCAAAGCACAACGACAAAAGCGGAATTACATGAAGAAGCAGCCGATGATGGTCGAGGGAGCTCATGTTGCATCTCTGATGACGATGGAAGCAGCGGAAGAGACATCCTTTAAACACGAGAATATGAGTGAAGAATCGATATCGATTGATGCGGTTATTCGGTTTCTGCGTCAATGGAAGGGCGCCTATCAAGATGTGGGCCGTCAGATTAAATCACTCGAGAGAGAGATACGCGATAAAGAAGAGGAACTCTTGTATTTGCGCAAAGAGAACGAACGTCTCTCCCGTGAAGTGAACGATGTCCAGACAGACTATCGTGTCGTAAATGATGATTATAAAGCCCTGATTCAGATTATGGATCGTGCACGTCGGCTAGCCTTTCTCTCAGAAGAGGAAGAAGAGAACAAGACTCGCTTCAAGATGGATGCGAATGGTAATTTAGAACGAATTGAATAGGTTGGAACGTAAAAAATCCTGAGTATCAGCGTGGTTGAAACGCGATTTACTCAGGTTTTTTGTGTTTTACACGCATCTTTGCTATATATATCTTTATAGCTGGACAAAGAGGAGAATAAACCATGAACATACATATTGTTGGCGCAGGATCACTAGGGTTATTATTTGCTGGAAAACTAGGCCTAGCTGGGGCAAATGTGACGCTCTATCCACGTACGAAAAAGCAGGCAGATCAATTGAGAGAACAAGGCATCACGGTCATCTCTCATCAGCTTCAAACGGAGCAAAAGGTGTATGGCGTGAATATTAGGGCTTGGGACGAAATATCAGTTGCTTCAATGGTACAAGAGAGCGATTGGATCCTGGTAACCGTTAAACAAAAAAATATTGATGAACCGTTCGTGCAAAAGCTGTCTTTACTTGCGGGGAAGCATGGAAAGATATGTTGTTACCAGAATGGTGTTGGACATATTGAACGGATGGAGAAGTATATTGAAGCATCGCAGATATATGCAGCGATTACGACGGAAGCTGCACGTCGAGATGCAATTGGAATCGTGACGCATACTGGGAGCGGTGAAACCCGAATTGGACAGATGAGGGAGGTTCTATATTGGAAAAATATCGAAAATAGTCTTATGGAGTGGCTAAATCGAGCAGGATTCAGCGCGCAGGTGTCGAAAACCATCGATAAGGATGTTTATCGTAAGCTGATGATCAATGCCATCATCAATCCGCTGACTGCGATCATGCGAATTAAGAATGGTGAGTTATTGGACAAGCCGGAGCGTATGCAGTGGATGAAGTGGTTGTATGATGAGATTGAGGCCGTGTTTCAGGCGAACCATATTCACTTGGGTGCTGACATGTGGGATCAAGTGCAGCATGTCTGTTCTGCGACAGCGGCGAATACGTCCTCGATGCTCAAAGATGTGCTAGCGGAATCGGAGACTGAGATCGAGTGGATTAATGGAAGTATTCTTCGTCTGGCGGCATCGACAGGAATAGAACCAATATATAATCGAGCGGTCTATACGCTTGTGCGTTCTTTAGGAGGGCCATACGCATAACCATCTTATTCTGGAGAGGAGAATCGAGATAGGTGAAGATATTTGGATTTTTATTACAGTTTTTGACGGTCCTGCCCTTCATTCCTTTTATCAGTATATGGTTGATTTATGGATTTATAAATGGGGATAATAAGAAAGCGTTCCGTCTTGCAATGGATGTAACAACCTTGTTCTTAGTGATTGTCGTCGCTACGATGTATAATACGATATTTGGTGGAAGCTTCGGGTTTTACTTGATTATACTGGTGCTCTTGATTGCGGGCGGCCTGCTTGGCGGGGCTCAGAACCGTAAAAGGGGCAAGGTTGACGCGTTGAAATTGGTGAAAACAATCTGGAGGTTGACATTTTTTGTCATGGCCTTTTTTTACATAATATTCCTGATCACGGGCGTTATTCGATATTCTATGCATATTGTCTGATAATTCTTTTAAATTAGACCTAGATTTTTTTGACCAGTGGATGTATACTAATTTTCAATTACTTAAAATATTTTTTAGGGGGAGTCTAGTTTGAAAAGAAAAAGTTTACTTCTGGTTCTTACTTTGATTGTTGTCCTCGGGACAGTTCTGGCTGGATGTGGAGGCAAAACAGACAAAAATGAAGCTTCTACAGGTACAGAACAAAAGACTGGCTCCGATGCAGCTAAAGTAAGTAAAGGCGGAACATTCCGCATGAACTTGCATTCCGAGCCGCCTAGTTTAGATCCTGCACAAGCGCAAGATAATACTTCGGGCACTGTGCTTAACGCGATCTTCTCTGGTTTAACTGAAATGGACAAAGATGGTAATGCAATTCCAGCGGCAGCAGAGAGCTGGAAAGAAGATGGTAACAAGATCACTTTCAACCTTCGTAAAGATGGTAAATGGAGCAATGGTGATCCTGTAACAGCACATGATTTCGAGTATGCTTGGAAACATGTCTTGGATCCGAAGACAACACCGGCACCACCATATGCATACCAAATGTTCTACTTGAAGAACGGTGAGAACTATAATGCAGGTAAAGCTGATGCAGCTTCCGTAGGTGTTAAAGCAGTTGACGATTACACACTAGAAGTTGAGCTCGAGAACCCAACTCCTTACTTCATTAGTTTGACATCTTTCTATACGTTTATGCCTGTTCACAAATCGGCACAGACGAATCCGAAGTGGGCAGCTGATGCAAATACAATTATCTCGAACGGCGCGTTCAAAATGAATGCTTGGCAGCATAACGGCTCCATCGAGCTTGCGAAGAACGAGAACTACTTTGCTGTTGACAAAGTCAACTTCGATAAAGTTCAAATGGCGATGATCGATGCATCCGCGACTGAGCTTAGCATGTATCAAACGAACCAATTGGACTACACAGGCAATCCGACAGGTGAGCTTCCTACAGACCAAATTCCTGTATTGAAGAAATCCTTGCCGAACGAGTTTAAAGTACAAGGTATCGCAAGTACGTATTACTATCTATTCAATAACACGGTTGAACCTTTCGATAACGCTAAGATCCGTAAGGCATTTGCTATGTCGATCGATCGTCAACAAATCGTTGATAAAGTAACACTAGGCGAACAAATCCCAGCATTTGGCTTTGTTCCTCCGGGTATTAAAGGTGAATCCGCTCAATACCGTGATGAGCATAAAGATTCCGAGTTAATGAAGCCGGATTACGCTGAAGCGAAGAAATTGCTTGAAGAAGGTATGAAAGAAAAAGGTTACACAACGCTTCCACAAATTACATTGATCCACAACCAAAGTGACGGTCATAAGAAAATTGCGCAAGCAGTTACAGATATGTGGAAACAAAACTTGGGCGTAACGGTTAAAGTTGAGTCCCAGGAGTGGGGCGTATTCCTTAAGAACCGTACGAATGGTAACTACCAAATTGCACGTTCTGGTTGGGGCGCAGATTACAATGATCCAATGACATATTTAGATATGTTTGTTACTAAAGGCGGTAACAACGATGCGAAGTTCTCTAACCCTGAGTACGACAAATTGATCAAAGAAGCAAAAGCAACAAGTGATAATAAAGTTCGTATGGAAAACTTTGCGAAAGCGGAAAAACTCTTGATCCAAGATAATCAAGTTATTCTTCCGATTTACTACTACACAACCATTGGTCTTGTGAAGCCGAACCTCAAAGGTTTGTTCCATGACTTTAACGGAAGCATCCACTTCAATAACGCTTACTTCGAATAATAAACATCTCAAGATTTAGCACAACATGAAGTGAGGCTAGATTCGGGATATATGAGAAATCGCATATATCCCGAATTTTTTTGAAAATTTAGTATGTATCTTATTTCACAGATATTGGATACACAGTTAGAAACGAATACCGTCCCCTTAAACGACGGCGAGGTCGTTTCGTATGGTCAAAATATTATGATATGGGGGTGTTCGTTTGGCACGGTATGTATTTAGCAAGTTTTTCTTTATGCTCGTTTCAATGTTTGTGCTAGCGTCATTGACTTTTGGTCTTATGAAGGTAATTCCCGGCGATCCCTTTATGTCGGAGAAAGCAGTACCGCCTGAAGTAAAGGCGAAATTATTCGCTCAATATGGACTGGACAAGCCAATCCTAGAGCAATACGGTATCTATTTGAACAATATTCTTCATGGCAATCTTGGTGTATCAATGAAATTGCAAAATCAAGAGGTTACTAAGGTAATCAGTGACTCTTTCAAATATTCGTTACGTCTTGGTCTTGTGTCCATTGTTGTATCGGTTATCGTCGGTGTATCCCTCGGGATGCTAGCGGCACTCAAGCATCGAAAGCTGCTAGATAATGTGGCGATGGTGGTCGCGGTTATAGGGATATCCGTACCAAGTTTCGTGCTTGCGTCCTTCATGCAATATGCATTTGGTGTGAAGTTAATGTGGCTTCCAGTTGCTGGATTGGATGGCCCTCTAACATATATCATGCCGGTTCTAGCATTGTCAGCGCTTTCCATCGCATTTATTGCTCGCTTAACGCGTTCAAGTATGCTAGAAGTGTTGTCGGCAGATTATATCAAGACGGCGAGAGCGAAAGGTTTGACAGCGGGAACGATTCTTCGCAGACACGTGTTACGTAATGGGATTTTGCCTGTTGTTACGTATATCGGTCCACTGGCAGCCAACGTTATTACGGGTTCGGTCGTTATCGAATCGATCTTCGGGATTAGTGGTTTGGGTAAAGTTTTTGTACAAGTTATTACGAACCGTGATTATCCAATGATTATGGGTATTACGTTGTTCTATGGAATTATTTTGATGGTGGCACGGTTTGCTACAGATATTTCTTATGGATTTATTGATCCACGGATTAAATTGCGTTCACGGAAGGAGGGCTAATCGTGGCAGGAAATCAGAGTAATGAAGCGGTATTAAATAACTTAACCCCAGATGATTTTCG
>Ga0209025_1002858_pt1 | contig 17322 bp, 18 predicted proteins | sample AraplaMF_Col_mLB_FD_184256 | JGI IMG/M metagenome (GOLD analysis project Ga0209025, IMG submission 184256) | Arabidopsis root microbial communities from the University of North Carolina, USA - plate scrape MF_Col_mLB (SPAdes) (version 2) | ecosystem: Host-associated > Plants > Roots > Endosphere... | reverse complement strand
TACAATCACGCCTTTCATTGCAAATTTATAATAGGGACATCATTAATGTCCCCTAACAAAAATAAAACAAAACATACAAAATGTATAGTTAAAAGTACAAAAATACCGAAAATATATTTTGGTAAAAGTATTTTTATTCATATATTATTTAAACACTATATTTAACAACAAAGAAAACCCTTTCTTAAGAAAGGGTTTCTGATTCTAATTTAGAACCTTCTCGAACAGGAATCAAAATCATAACACAACCAACTAATACAACAATTCCCCCAACTAAAAATGGACTTTGCGGTGAAATCGCATGGCCGATAATTCCTGATAAAATTGGTGCAATTGCCCCGCCAAGCCAACGAACGAAATTGTATACACCGGACGTAATAGATCTTTCATAAGGTGAAATATCCATGACATAGCTTGTATATAAAGCGTTATTTAGTCCCGATGCTAATCCAGATAAGACGATAAGAACAATTTGTAACCACATAACTTTAACAAAAAATAATGCGATTAGCAGAATTGCAAATACAAGTAAGCTAAATCGTAACAATGCTTTCGGTTCATATTTCCCTTCTAATTTATGCGCTAATATTGCAGATCCATATGCTAAAGCAAGTCCCCAACCGCAAAATACGAAACCTAACTGAATTGCCGATAAATGCATAATAAGTGGTGAATATGCTAATACAACGAAAAATCCGTAATAATATAACATACCTGAAATTGCACCTTGCATAAACGGTTTATACTTAATAAGGTTAAGTAATTCCCCCACTCCAGCTGCTTTTCGCTGTACTTTTCGCTCCGGCTCTTTTACAAAAAAGAAAACAAGAATAAATGCTAATAAAATTAAAAGACTTGTCGCAAAAAATGGGTAACGCCAAGAATGTCCACCTAGTAGTCCTCCTAATAATGGTCCACCGGCCATCCCTAAACCAATCGCAGCTTCATATAAACCAACCGCTTCATGTACTTCTTTACTAAGAGCAATTAATAATGTCATCGCTGTTGCGAAAAACATCGCATTACCTAGCCCCCAGCCAGCACGGAAAAGAGATAACTGGGCAATCGTTTGTGATATACCACATATAAAAGCAAATACAGTTACAATTGATAAACCAATTGTCATCATTCTCTTATCACCAAACCGTGCTGCGAATAAACCAGCCGGTAGCATCATAATTGCCATCGTTAAAATATAAGCTGTAAATAACATCTCCACTTGCCAATGCGTTGCCCCTATCTTCTCAGCGATAATCGGCAAAATAGGATCGACTACTCCGATGCCTGAAAAGGCAAGAAACGTAGCCAGTACTGTAATCAATCTCCCCAACTTTTGTTTGCTCTCCATATTCATTACTCTCCTTTTGTGTCCTCCAAGAATTTACGTGCACGCCCTAAACTATTCTCTAATTCTGCTTTCACGCGCTCCATTTGTTTCATTTTTGTATCTAGCGTTTGCACTTGGTTCTCAAGCATATCCTTAATTTCTTGAATCACTTCACGGTCACGTGGATTGTCACTATTTCGTCTTTGTTCCATGCGTTCTTTTAATGATAAGAAATGCTGCATTTCTTGAAGTGTGATTCCTAATACTTCTTTCGCTTCTACAATCTTTTTAATACGTACAATATCTTCATCTGTATAAAGACGAATATTCCCTTCGCTACGCTCCGGCGGATAAATTAAACCAATTTCCTCATAATAACGAAGTGTACGTTTTGTTAATCCAACTTGCTTCGTTACCTCATCAATCTTATACATGTTTATTCCTCCCCTCATCACGTTATTACATTTTACGTTAACGTTAACTTTTATGCAAGTGGTATACTTTTGTAAATGTTTGGCATATAGATTGTATTTTTCTCGCCGCAGTTTCATAATGGAAGAAATGAACTCATAAGGAGATTTTCAGATGAAAAAACCACTTATTTTTGCCCATCGCGGAGTTAAAGGAACACATCCGGAGAATACAATGATTGCTTTCCAAGAAGCAGAGCGTGTTGGTGCCCATGGCATTGAACTTGATGTTCACCTTTCGAAAGATGGTGAGATTGTTGTGATTCACGATGAAACTGTTGATCGCACAACAAGTGGAATTGGACTTGTTTCTGAAAAAACAGTAGTGGAATTACAGTCTCTTGATGCCGGTAGCCATAAAAGCCCTTCTTTTCATGAAGCAAAGATTCCAACCTTACGCGAAGTATTCATTTGGCTCTCTACGACAAATTTACAACTTAATATTGAATTAAAAACAGACGTAATCCACTATCCAGGTATCGAAGAAAAGGTTGTCGACCTCGTTCGTGAATATCATCTTTCAAACCAAATTATATTCTCATCTTTTAACCATGATTCCGTTTCCCTACTCGCGGAAATTGCACCTGAAATTCCAAGAGCTATTTTATACGATGAACCACTCAGTGATCCAATTGCTGAAGCCAAGAAAAGGGAGGCGTCCGGATTACACCCAAATTTTCAGTTACTAACAAAAGAATTTGTGCAAACTGCACAGCAGCAAGGCTATGTTTTCCGTCCCTATACAATCAATGAAAATAAAGACTTACAAACAATGATCGATTACGGTGTAGATGTAATTATTACGGATTGGCCAATGCGCGCTTTTGAGCTTCTTTCTTAATTGAAAGGGCTCTTTTTCATTTTGTGTTTAAAATACGAAAAAACCCTCAATACTAATAAAAGTATACGATGAGGGGATGAAAAAGATGGATCAAACTGTGAATCCAAAACTGAAAAAATATAAACGTCTTTTCTTCACCGCACTTTTTTCATGCATTCTTTTTTTCGTTTTTTCGTTTTTTATCATCATCATAGTAGCAAAGATTATGGGGCCGCCTCCCATCGCTGTCCCGCAAACGAGCACCTTTTATGCCAATGATGATACTGTAATAGGACAAAGCAACGGGATGCAAAAGCGCTATAACGTATCTCTCGACCAAATCTCTCCTTATGTGAGAGAAGCGACACTCTCTATTGAAGACCAACGATTCTATGATCACCATGGCTTCGATATAAAAAGAATTGCTGGTGCAATCATTGCAGATATAAAAGCAATGGCAAAGGTCCAAGGTGCTAGTACGATTACGCAGCAATATGCCCGCAATCTATATTTAGATCATGATAAAACTTGGAAACGAAAAGCGTTAGAAGCAATATATACCATTCGTCTTGAGGTTAATTACAGCAAGAATCATATTTTAGAAGGATATTTAAATACGATTTATTACGGACACGGCGCTTATGGTATTGAAGCCGCTTCCCGTCTTTACTTTAATAAATCTGCTAGTGACTTGACATTAGCAGAGGCTAGTATGTTAGCTGGTATCCCAAAAGGCCCTAGCGTATATTCTCCCTATTTAAAGGAGGAACGAGCAAAAACAAGACAATCAATCATTTTAGATGAAATGGTAGAGCAGGGCTATATTACGAAAGGGCAATCTTCCTCTGCCAAAAAGGAAAAGCTTACATTTGCTTCATTAGAAACAAAAGAAGTCGCAGAAATAGCACCTTATTTCCAACACGCTGTACACTCCTCTCTCCTGCATGATATTGGACTCGATGAGCAAACATTACAGCGCGGTGGATTCCATATTTACACAACACTAGACCCAAAACTACAAACAATAGCCGAGCAATCTGTAAAAGATACGATTCCAGAAACAACTAATATACAAACGGCTCTTGTCTCAATGAATCCGAAAACAGGAGAAGTAGCAGCTCTTATTGGTGGAAAAGATTATAAAGAAAGTCAATTTAACCGAGCGATTCAGGCATCTCGCCAACCAGGATCCACCTTTAAACCTTTTTTATATTATGCTGCACTCGAAAAAGGATTTACACCAGCGACTCGCTTAAAAAGCGAATATACAGTATTTACATTAGGAGACGGTGTTTCTAAATATAAACCGAAAAATTATAAAGACTACTATGCCGATGATTTTGTGACGATGGCGCAAGCCCTTGCTGTATCAGATAACGTATATGCCGTGAAAACACATTTATTTTTAGGAGAGGACTCTTTAGCAAAAACCGCTAAACAATTTGGGATTATAAGTTCATTAAAAGATGTACCATCCCTTGCCCTTGGTACGTCTCCTGTAAAACCAATTGAAATGGTAGGTGCGTACAGTATGTTTGCCAATGGGGGAAAACAAGTAAAACCAACCTTTATTCGCCGCGTTGTCGATCATGAAGGGAATATTTTATATGATGCACATTTAGAAAGTAAACAAGTGCTCGATAAAAATAATACGTTTGTAATGGAAGAAATGATGACAGGAATGTTCAATAAAAAACTAAGTGGGTATGCTTCTGTTACAGGACAATCCCTGCTTCCAAAACTATCACGTACGTATGCAGGAAAATCTGGTTCCACAGAAACAGATAGCTGGATGATCGGCTTCACTCCGCAAATAGTAACAGGTGTATGGGTCGGATACGATCAGCCAAAATCCATCACAAACCCAGCAGAACAAGGCTACGCAAAAAAAATATGGGCCGATACGATGGAAAAAGGACTAGAGGGTCAGCCTAAAAAGGAATTCAAGCAACCAAGTGATATTATTGCTGTAAATATCAATCCTGAAAATGGAAAAATCGCAACGAAAGGCTGTCCAGTTTCCGTGAAAATGTATTTTGCAAAAGGAACAGAACCGACTGAATACTGCATGGATCATATTGATGATAAAGAAGAATTCGAGAAGGCTAGCAAAGAGAAGAAAAAAGAGAGCTGGTGGAAAAAATACTTTCCATGGTAAATACTTATCTTATTTGTAGCATCAATATATCGGTGCTTCGACACAACATATCGACGTTCCGACAATATACGACATAAAGAGAAATACTACCATACCCCAAAAACACCAAAGGCTACCAGAATTTCTCCCGGTAGCCTTAAAATTATTCTCCTAATAATGCATGACGCAATTCTTCACTAGACTCGTTCCAAATTGCTTCATTATGCTCTTTTAAGAATGTACCAAGCACCTTCTTAGATGGTTCATCCATATGGTCAACCATGATGTAACGTTTTAATGATTTATCCATCTTGTTTACATGCTCTGGAAGTGATTTATAACCACGGCGAATTTCACGATCAACTGTCATCTCACAAGCTGTTACACCTGCATAGTAAGCACCTTTTGCCGTTCTCTCAATTGTTACCCACACAAGCCAATACGGTTTTCCATTTGGAACTTCATCTTTATTTGTTAAAAACTTAATCCCTTTTTCCACAGTACTACGCGCATGCATCGCACCAATATCAACAAATGCAGTTTGCTCTAATACATCTACAAAAACAGGTGAAATATTTTCTAAACTTAACGCCCCAACACCAAAGCCACCATGCCCATCTGTTGAATCATTCTTCACAATATTAAAACCGATTTTTTTCTTTTTCTCTGTCATATGTAAACTCCTCCTCACTCATGTATTACATTAGCCCAAATATAGGTGCAATAATACTTTGTAAAAATCCTAGTACGTGCGGGATTACTACACTGAAAATTGGTTGAATTGTATAACGGTCAAGCGGTGTAATAACAAGAATCAATAAAGCAATTGCTCCATATTTCTCATATTGCGTCATTTTCGCACGAACATTTGCCGGTGCTAAGTCTTCAATTACACGATATCCATCCAGCGGTGGAATCGGTAATAAGTTGAAAACAAATAAAACGATATTAAGAACAATAAAAATTTGGAAGAATTGACCTAATGTATCCGCCACCGCAAATGGGATGGCATCTAGTACTCCAAACCTTAACAAACTGTACCAAATGATTAAACCGATAGCACTTAAGATTAGGTTACTAATCGGTCCTGCAATAGAAACTAGTACACCAGCAAGACGTGGTCTTTTAAAGTTATAAGGGTTAACAGGTACCGGACGTGCCCAACCGAACCCAAGAATTAATACTGCAATCATTCCGATCGGGTCTAAATGAGACATTGGTGATAAAGTTAAACGCCCCTGCCTTTTCGCTGTATCATCACCAAACTTATATGCAACATATGCATGTGCAAATTCATGCATAGACAACGCGATAATAATAGCCATTGCTACCAGTGGAATTTGGTGCAGTGGATATCTAAATAACTGATCCATACTTCATCTCCTCTTCATTATGTCAAAAAAAGAAAATATTTGTTTTTCCAATTGTTCTTCCTTAGAATCCGTTATAATAAGATTGTAACTTACATAAAAGGAGCGATTGTACATGCCATACGTAACAGTGAAAATGCTAGAAGGACGCACAGAAGAACAAAAGAAAGCTCTTGCTGAGAAAGTAACAACAGCAGTAAGCGAAACAACTGGTGCTCCAGAAGAAAACATCGTTGTTTTCATCGAAGAAATGTCTAAAAATCATTATGCAGTTGGCGGAAAACGCTTAAGCGACAAATAATTTCAGTTTTCTTTACTAAGAAGCAGTCCTATGACTGCTTCTTATTTCTTTCCTTCTAATAACTCAATAATTTTCTCTTTATATTTTCCTTTTCTTCCATCTTCATAGATTAAATCATGCGGATAGAAAAGTTTTTGATCCCTTCTCTTCTTACCAGTAATCGCTTCTACAATATCAGATTCACGCGAAAGCTCTCTGAGATCTCCATTTGGCATAAGAAGCAAGATTGGAAGCCGCTCTTCTTCTTCTCCGGCACGGTAAAAGTCATACGGTAAGTCCGATGTTGAATCAACAACTAAATAGTACTCTGGATCGAGTCCAATCTTTTTAAATAAACTACTTAATTCCATCCAATTATCTAAACCATGATTCTCTGTAAATTCTACATATTTAAAGAGATTTCGGTTCATAAAACGGCGACATAAATCACTTAGAATTTGGTCATCTTCATCTTGCCATACCTGGAAATAATAATACATTACATTCTCGTCTAGCTTTAAATAATCCTCTACTGTTACCTCTTCTTCAAATAAAGAATAGAAATGAACAGGATGATACTTAAATGTATAATACTGCTCATGCAATGTTTTCGCACGGTGTAAAATCTTTGTTAAAATAACTTCTGCACTGCGCGTTACCGGATGGAAATACACTTGCCAGTACATTTGATAGCGACTCATAATATAATGCTCAACAGCGTGCATACCGCTATTTTTAATTACTACTTGATTTCCGTATGGGCGCATGACACGCAATATACGTTCCATATCAAAATTCCCGTACTTCACACCAGTAAAATAGGCATCTCTTAATAAATAATCCATACGATCTGCATCAATTTGACTAGAGATCATACTAATTGCTAATTTATTATCAGACGTTTTCGCAATAACATCTGCTACTTTTTGTGGAAACTCTCGGTCTACGCGGCCGAGTACATCATTGATTTCCGTATCACCAACAATAATTTTTTGTGTGAACTTCTCATGATCTAATGAAAAAACTTTTTCAAAGGAGTGTGAGAACGGACCATGTCCAACATCATGCAAGAGCGCTGCACATAAACATAACAATCTATCTTCTGCATTCCAATTTGGTCTGCCATCAAACACATCATCAATCATACGACGAATAATCTCATATACACCTAATGAATGAGTAAAGCGACTATGTTCCGCACCATGAAATGTAAAAAATGTCGTTCCAAGCTGCTTAATACGGCGCAAACGTTGAAATTCCTTCGTTCCGATTAAATCCCAAATTACGCGATCACGCACGTGTACATATTTATGTACTGGGTCTTTAAACACTTTTGTTTCGCTGAGTTTGTCGTTTAAATATACCATATCGACACCCTCCTTCCTTACTACATTCTTATCTTTATTATAAACGAAAGACTATAGAAATGCATAAAATTCCCCTATATACAGAAAATCACCTTCGCCAAAACGAAAGTGATTTTTCTGTATATATTATTTTCCTAAAACAAACTCAGCAATTTCGTCTAAGATCATTTCTTTACCAAGTGGGAAGTACCCTTTGTTTAGGTCTTCGTTTTTGATTGTGAATACGTGGTTGTTCTTAACAGCGTTCATGTTTTTCCAAATTGTTTCTTCTTGGAATTCTTTTAAGCGCTGAGAACCATCACCAGTTGTAAATACGAATAAGTAGTCTGGGTTGTAATCAATTAAAGCTTCTTTTTGTACTTGTACTAGCGGTTTATCAGTTGGTGTACCTTGAACAGCTGATAATTTTAAATCTTTAAAGAGTACGCTACCGTAACCGTAGTCACCATATACACGGAATGCATTTGGATATGCAGCCATCTTCATGAACTTCGCATCACCAGTTTTTGCAACGATTTTATCGTGTAATTTACTTGCTTTTTCATCATATTCCTTGAACCATGCAGTTGTTTCTTTTTCTTTACCGAAGATTTTACCTAGTTCTTCAAACTTGGGACGCCATTGATCTAATGGAGTTTTTAACATAACTGTTGGTGCAATTTTAGATAATTGATCATAAATTTTTTCTTGGCGGTTGTTCACAAGAATTAAATCTGGTTTTGCAGCAGCTACTGCTTCAATGTTAATTTTATCGCCCCATGCAGAGCCAACTGGTTTTACATCTTTTAATTTATCTGCAATATGTGCATCGATTTTCTCTTGAGACGTATTTGCAGTAATGATTGGTTTCATTCCAAAGATTAATAATTCTTCTGTTGAACCACTAAGGTCAGCAATTTTCTTTGGATTTGCAGGAATTTTAATTTCCCCTTTTGCATGTTGTACAGTGCGCTCTTCAACTTTCGCATCTGCTTTCTTTTCTTCTTTCTTATCAGAAGAACAAGCTGCAAATAGTACAGAAGTAACTACTAGTACCATTGCTAGTAACGTCGCTTTGAATTTCTTCATATTCCCACTCCTTCTGGATGTATTTCTCTTATAAGCTACATATCACTATAAGAAACTACAACCAACAATTTATTAATATATATTTATCAATCGTTATATGTAACCCGTTCTAACGGGCGTTCAACTTACCAGCTCGAATGAGAAGCTCAACGTCCATTAGAATCCCTCCCCTCTATCAAAGTAAGAGGGGAAGATTCCATCTATGCTTTCTCACGTAACTGATTATTAATCATCATTAAATCGTATGTTAAACAAATTGGTTTACAGTTTACAGGACATGGAACAATTTGTGCTTCTATTTCAAACACATTGCGAAGCGTTTCACTTGTCATTACTTCATCTGGTGTCCCTTGCTTCATTAACTTACCAGCTTTCAAAGCAACCATATGATCTGAAAAACGAGAAGCATGGTTTAAATCATGAATAACCATGACAATTGTGCGGCCTTCTTCTTGATTTAATTTTTTTAATAAATTTAATACTTCCAGTTGGTGAGCCATATCTAAGTATGTAGTTGGTTCGTCTAGTACGAGTAAATCCGTACCTTGCGCAAGAGCCATTGCAATCCAAACGCGTTGACGTTGACCACCCGATAAGGCTTCTGCTGAACGATTCGCAAATTCTGTCATCCCTGTTACCTCAAGTGCCCAGTGGATGTAGCGATAATCTTCTTCCTTCAACGTGCCAAACCCTTTTTGATGAGGGAAACGGCCATAAGAAACAAGTTCAAACACAGTAAGACCAGTTGGCACTTCTGCAGTTTGTGGCAAAATCGCCATTTTCTTTGCGATTTCTTTTGTTGGCTGTTTCTCAATTGCTTTTCCATCTAGGTAAACAGTACCTCGTTTTGCTTTCAAAATACGAGAAGCTGTTTTTAACAATGTGGATTTTCCGCATCCATTCGGCCCAATAATTGTTGTAATTTTCCCTTCTGGAATTTCAACTGACAATCCATCAATAATTAATCCTTCATTATAACCAACAGATACCGAATCAACCGCTAAAGTTGCCATACAAAATGCCTCCCTTTATTTTGTTCTCATAAGTAAATAAATGAAATACGGTGCACCAATTACAGAAATAACAAGACCGACCGGTATTTCTGATGTCGTTAACACACTTCGTGAAATTAAATCTGCAAATAACAGCAAGAGCGTTCCAATTAATGCCGCTGTAGGCAACATAATTTGATGCTTTCCGCCAACGAGTCGCCTTGCTAAATGCGGTGCCATTAAACCAATAAAACCAATTCCACCAGCAACCGCAACAGATGCTCCCGCTAAACAAACAGCAATGAATAATAATTTTCGTCTTTCTTTCTCTACGTTTACACCAAGTCCAACTGCCGCTGCATCTCCTAAATTCATTACATTTAACACATGCGCTTTCCGAATCGCAATTGGTAAAAAGATGAGCATCCATGGAAGTACGCTTAATACGAATTTCCAATCTGTTCCCCATAAACTTCCCGCTAACCAAATCGTTGCAAAACGGAAATCATTCGATGTCATTTTCATTGAAAAAATTAAGCTAACAGCGCTAAACCCAGCTGCTACTGCAATACCGACAAGTATTAAACGAGTTGATGAAACGCCGTCCTTCCATGCCAGTGCATAAATGATAACTGCTGCTAACACTGCACCAACTAATGCAAAGAATGGAAGAATGAATACAGATAGAAGTGTACCCGTCCCGACTTTTCCAAAAAAGAAATATACGAAAACAACAACTGTCAATCCCGCCCCGGCATTAATACCAATAATTCCAGGATCAGCAAGTGGATTTCGTGATAATCCTTGCATAATGGCACCGGATACCGCTAATGCTGAACCAACTAAGATGGCAATAACCATACGTGGCATACGAAATTCGAATAAAATAACGGACTGATCTTCTGCTCCTAGCCCGACCAATGACTTTAACACATCCATTGGTGGAATTTTAAACGTTCCTGTATTTAAACTAATAAGGAATACTGAAAAGATTAATCCAGCCAAAATCGTTACAATTGAAATGTTCTTTTTTGTTAAGACGCTTGTTCTCACATTTTTCCTCTCCCTTCATTACGTGCTAAGTAGAGGAAGAATGGAACGCCAATTAGTGCTGTAATCGCACCGATTGGTGTTTCAAACGGCGGATTAATAATACGAGATAACATATCCGCACATTCAATTAACAATCCGCCTAATATAGCAGAACATGGAATAACCCATCTATAATCTGAACCGACAAGAAAACGTGTCATATGGGGGATTACAAGCCCAACAAACCCAACGGATCCTGCCATAGATACGGCTGAACCTGTTAAAACAAGAACAAGTACAGTTCCGATAAATTTAATTAATGTTGTATTTTGTCCAAGTCCAATCGCAATTTCTTCACCGAAACTTAAGATTGTAATGTACCTGGACATCATAATCGCAATAACGAGACAAATAAGTCCAATCGGCAATAACATATCAATGCTTTGCCACTTCACACCAGCAACACCGCCTGCATTCCACATACTCACCTCTTGAGCAAGATTGAAATACAAAGCGATTCCAGATGAAATAGCCCCAAGTAAAGCACTAATTGCCGCTCCAGCTAACGCTAACTTAACAGGTGTTAATCCTCCTGGTGAAGAAGCTCCAATGCCGTATACAATACTTGCACCAAATGCTGCTCCAACAAAAGAAGCGATAACAAACATTAAATACGGTGAATTTGGAAAAAACGCATACATAATTGCAATTCCAAACACAGCCCCATCAGTAATCCCCATTAATGATGGAGATGCGAGCGGGTTTCGCGTCATTCCTTGCATAATGGCACCGGATACCGCTAAAAACGCACCAGCAACAACACCGCCAATTGCTCTAGGCATGCGCAGCTCCCAAATCACATTATGATGCGTCAAAGAACCATCAAACTGAAAGACAGCTTGCCATACAGTCTTTAAACTAATATCCGCTGCACCAAATGAAATTGAAGTTGCCATACTTAAAGCTAATAAAATTGTTCCCGCTATTAAAATAATAGAAGCAATAAGCGGTCTGCTCTTAATCTCTTTCACATTTACTTCTTGTTGTTCTATACTCCTCGCACTAGCTTCCATCCCTCAACCATCCTAACCAACAACATATATTTAACAAAATGAGATTTATTCTCAAGAAACAGCAAAAAGAAAATTGGGTGTATCTACCCCTTTTGATAATGATTATCAGAATCACATTTTCTATTCTACCTACCATTACAAAAGGCTGTCAACCATTATTTTGCAATATAAAACTAATGTAGTTCATACGAAACCGATATCATAATAGGAAGTTTATCCACTAGTAAATGACCCAATAACAGTCCTCTACCTTTCCTTATTTAAAAATAATTTTTCTTTTTTAGAACATAAAAAAGAAGAGTAGATTGTTTACTCTTCTTTTTCTTATTTATTTAGTTTTGCTTCAATTTTTTTAATCAGTTCATCTTCATTTGGTGCTGCAACTGGACGATTATTAACAAAAGCGAACGACTTTTTACGTCCCGGTCCACAATATGATTGACATCCAACTTCGATATTTGCACATGAATCTACCTTTTTGAGTCGTGGTATCAGCGTCTTAATATTCGTTGCCTGACAATCATCACACACACGAAATTCATTTCCCATTCTATATAACACTTCCTCTATTTTCAACTTTTCACAAGTACATTTAAAAATAAACACTAAATGGTATTTTACCGCTCTTTGAAGGTTGATGCAAGTTTTCCTCTGTACGATTCATTTCTAATATTTTCTCGTTATCCCTCTCTTTATAAGCACAATTCATCCACATATATAAGTACAAATTAAAAAAACCATATAAAAACCTTTCTTTTTAGGTAGGAGAAAGCATCCGGCCATGCATAGGCGCGGTCTCCTGCCCCATGCCAAGTAAAAACAAAGAGAGAAAACGAGTGCATCTTCATAACCGCGACTTTTATGTTGGAAAATCAAAATGGATTTGTATAGAAATTCTTCTTTATCAAAATCTACCATATTTTTAAAAGCTTTGTATAAAAGCAATTTCTTTTGTCCATTATAAAAATAGGAAGTTTATAAAAAGAAAGGGAGTTGAATCTATGAAAGTAAGACAAGATGCTTGGACAGACGAAGATGATTTATTACTCGCTGAAACCGTACTACGTCATGTTCGAGAAGGAAGTACACAATTAAATGCATTTGAAGAAGTTGGCGATCAGTTAAATCGCACATCAGCTGCTTGTGGTTTTCGTTGGAATGCTGTCGTTCGTTATAGCTATGAACAGGCGCTGCAACTAGCAAAAAGACATCGAAAAGATAAAATGAGAGCTGCTAGTGGTGAACATGCGAAAAAACGCCTGCTTTATACGCCATCAGCTTCAGCAGTAATTACAGTCGATGAAGAGCCAGTCGTAAATAACACCGTTCCACGTTCGGAACCAGCTGTATCTAGTACCTCTATAACAATGCAAGATGTAATTTACTTTTTACAAACGGTAGGGTCTTCAAGCGTAAAAGTAACAGCTCTTGAAAATGAGAATGTGAGATTGAAACAAGAAATTAAGGCGCAAATGCTTCGAAATGAAGAATTAGAGAAGAAACTAGAAAAGCTAGAACAACAATCTAATACAGTACAAGAAGACTACGAAACGCTCATGAATATTATGAACCGTGCTCGTAAATTAGCATTAATGGATGATGAAGAGCAAACGCAAACCTCATTTCGCATGGATCGAAACGGTAATTTAGAAAAAATTGCAGAATAAAAAGGATGCGATGAACGCATCCTTTTTATTTTGATTCAATCATATAAGCTTCTTCTATATAAGTACAAATTGAAAAACCGACATAAAACCTAATCTTTAGGTGAGAGAGAGCAAGTGCAGGTCACCTTTTATTCTTCGAGGCAGCGACTTATATGTTGAAAAATCAAAATGAATTTATATATTTTAGACTCTCTCTTTATATCTGGGAAATCTCTTTTTTTCGGATTTCCTTTACATGCTACTACCCCAATTGTTTTTACTGACTGACTAATTGTTTGATATGCTACATCGCTTACGATTGCGTACATATCTGCATATTTACGTGCATCGCCAATAATTACATTACCTTCATATTTCATTTTCTTTCCGTCAACCACTACATCATTTTGCTCCATGTTTGCTATAATAAAGATTGTCATTTTATAGATAAGGGGTTAGTTATATGAGCAATTCCCGTTCGATTTTATCTCAACCAGAGTGGCGTATCGTGGATCAGTCTAGTTTAGGCCAGACTTTTCATGCTCTACAGTCATTTGCAATGGATGATACGCTATGTACAACAATCGGAAATGGTACATCTGCTTCAGCAATGCGCTCTTGGGTTCATCACAATACAATTGTTCTTGGCATTCAAGATTCTCGCCTTCCTCATTTAAATGAGGGGATTTCCTTTTTAAAAAAGAACGACTTCCATGTCATTGTCCGCAATTCAGGTGGTCTTGCAGTCGTACTTGATGAAGGGGTTTTAAATATATCACTTCTATTCCAAGAAACAGAAAAAGGAATTGATATCGATCTTGGATACGATACGATGTGGCATTTAATTAAGGAAATGTTAAAAGATTACGATGTCGATATCGAGGCAAAAGAAATCGTTGGCTCTTATTGTCCAGGTAGCTATGATTTAAGTATTCGCGATCAAAAATTCGCAGGTATTTCACAGCGCCGCATTCGCGGAGGGATTGCCGTACAAATTTATTTATGTGCTACAGGCAGTGGCTCCGAACGCGCGGCACTTGTTCGTGATTTCTACAACTTAGCAATTCAAGGAAAAGAAACAAGATTCACGTATCCTGAAATTGTTCCAAGTACAATGGCCTCATTGTCTGAACTACTTGGTGAAACGATTACCGTTCAAGACTTAATGATGCGCCTGTTAAAAACATTACAGCATTTCGCACCCAAATTAACACCATCACAATTAACAGTTGATGAAGTTCCTTTGTACGAAATGAATTTACAACGTATCATCGATCGCAATAATAAAGCACTTGATCTCGAAAAGTAATAAAAGCCCCGCTATATAGCGGGGCTTTTTAATTATAGTGCTTGAGCTGCTGTAATTAAAGCTAGCTTGTACACTTCTTCTTCGTTACAACCGCGAGATAAATCGTTTACTGGCATGTTTAAGCCTTGTAAGATTGGTCCCACTGCTTCAAAATTACCTAGGCGTTGTGCAATTTTGTAACCGATATTACCAGCTTCTAAGCTTGGGAATACAAATACGTTAGCATCACCTTTAATAACAGAACCTGGTGCTTTTTTCTCAGCTACAGATGGTACGAATGCAGCGTCAAATTGGAACTCACCGTCTAATGTTAATTCAGGAGCCATTTCTTTCGCAATGCGAGTTGCTTCTACAACTTTTTCTGTTTCTGGAGATTTCGCAGAACCTTTTGTAGAGAAGCTTAACATTGCAACACGTGGATCGATGCCGAATAACTCAGCAGTTTTCGCACTTTCAATACCAATTTCAGCTAAATCTTGGCTGTTTGGTGCAATATTGATTGCGCAATCAGCGAATACATATTTCTCATCTTCACGTACCATGATGAATACGCCTGAAGTTTTTGTAACACCTGGTTTTGTTTTAATGATTTGAAGTGCTGGACGAACTGTGTCAGCTGTAGAATGAGCTGCACCACTTACTAAACCGTGTGCTTTACCCATGTATACAAGCATTGTACCGAAGTAGTTTTCGTCTTTAAGGATTTTACGTGCATCTTCTTCTGTCGCTTTCCCTTTACGGCGTTCAACAAAAGATGCTACCATTGCATCCATTTCTTCATATGTAGCTGGATCATAAATATCAACACCTGCTAATGTTAAGTTCATGCTAGCAGCTTTTGCACTAATTTCCTCTTTATTCCCAACTAAGATTGGCTTTACTAACTCTTCTTTTGCTAAACGCTCTGCAGCGCCTAAAATTCTTTCATCAGTTCCTTCAGGAAGTACGATAGAAATACCTTTTCCTTGAACTTTTTCTTTTACTGCTGTAAATAAATCGCTCACGAATAAACCCTCCTACAAATGTTAAAAAAACTCTACTTTTAAGAATACTTCTTTTCATCTATATTTTAAACTTATAGCTCTTAAAAAATAGGTAAAATAAAAATGATTATATTTTCATAAAATTCAGCATGGTTAATTTGTTATAAAACATTGATGAAAAACCTTTCTTTTTAGATGGGAGAGAGCATCCGGCTATGCATAGAAGCAGTCAGGAAATTTTCCCACCCCATGCCAAGTGAAAACAAAATGGATTTATACATATTCTCTTCCTAGCATTTTTAAAATGTGACAATTTTATGCACCCAAGCTTTACACAGGTGACTTTAAATCTATATATGCTATAGTTAACGTGTAAAATATCATTAACTGAGGTGAATAGAATGAGTGAAGCAGCAAAAACGTTAGATGGTTGGTATTGTTTACATGATTTACGTTCTATCGACTGGGCAGCTTGGAAAACATTATCTAGTGACGAACGCGGACAAGCAATGTTTGAATTTTTAAACGTCATCGAAAAATGGAACAAGGTCGCATCCTCAAAACAAGGTAGTCATGCAATGTATACAGTCGTTGGTCAAAAGGCGGATATTATGTTTATGATTTTACGTCCAACAATGGAAGAATTAAATGAAATTGAAACAGAATTAAATAAAACAACATTAGCTGAATATATGGTTCCTGCATACTCTTACGTATCTGTTGTTGAGTTAAGTAACTACCTTCCAGCTGATGAAGATCCATACCAAAACCCTCAAATCCTAGCACGCTTATACCCTGAATTACCAGAAGCAAATCATATTTGTTTCTATCCAATGGACAAGCGTCGTCAAGGTGATGATAACTGGTACATGCTTCCAATGGAAGAACGCAAAAAACTTATGTACAGCCATGGTAAAATTGGTCGTCAATATGCAGGTAAGGTACGTCAAGTTATTACAGGTTCTGTCGGCTTTGACGATTACGAGTGGGGTGTAACGCTATTCGCTGACGACATCCTTCAATTTAAAAAGCTTGTATATGAAATGCGCTTTGATGAAGTAAGTGCTCGCTATGGTGAATTCGGAACATTCTTTGTTGGTAACATCTTACCACGCGAAAAAGTAGCAAAATTTTTATACGTATAGTACAAAAAAGGAACGAAATTCGTTCCTTTTTCTTAATATCCTATCAAAACTCTTCAAAATCCTATTTTTTCGTCAAATTCAAACAATATTAGACAAGAAATCGTCAAATCCCCTGTTAAATTATAACTTTCTTATATTCAAAATCATGCTAAAATGGTGCGAGCTATATGCTAATAACGATGCGAAGGTGATAATGTATATGAGGAAAATTTTATCTATTTTACTAGTGTTTCTATTGTCATTTTCTTCCTTAGGAGTAACAACCTCCCATGCAGAAGAAAAAATACATATAGAAGCGGCGGC
>Ga0209025_1002857_pt1 | contig 17324 bp, 16 predicted proteins | sample AraplaMF_Col_mLB_FD_184256 | JGI IMG/M metagenome (GOLD analysis project Ga0209025, IMG submission 184256) | Arabidopsis root microbial communities from the University of North Carolina, USA - plate scrape MF_Col_mLB (SPAdes) (version 2) | ecosystem: Host-associated > Plants > Roots > Endosphere... | reverse complement strand
CGAAACTGTATTCACAGCGAACGAAAAATGGAATGCAATTGAAACATCAACTGAGTCTCTATACACATTTGATGACAAATCAACTTACATCCAAAACCCACCATTCTTCCAAGGTCTTGCAAAAGAGCCAGAAGCTATTAAAGGCTTAGATGGCTTACGCATTATGGCGAAGTTCGGTGACTCAATTACAACTGACCATATTTCTCCAGCTGGTGCAATCGGTAAAGATACACCTGCAGGTAAATATTTAATCGAAAACGGTGTTGCAATCCGTGACTTCAACTCATACGGTTCTCGTCGTGGTAACCACGAAGTTATGATGCGTGGTACATTTGCAAACATCCGTATCCGTAACCAAGTTGCTCCTGGTACAGAAGGTGGTTTCACTACTTACTGGCCAACAGGTGAAGTAGAGTACATCTATGACGCATGTATGAAATACCAAGAGCAAGGTACTGGCTTAGTAGTACTTGCTGGTAACGACTACGGTATGGGTTCTTCTCGTGACTGGGCTGCTAAAGGTACTAACTTACTTGGTATCAAAACAGTTATCGCACAATCTTACGAGCGTATCCACCGTTCTAACTTAGTAATGATGGGTGTTCTTCCACTTCAATTTATGCCAGGTGAATCAGCTGATACACTAGGCTTAACTGGTAAAGAAGAAATCTCTGTTAACATTACTGACAACGTGAAACCACGTGAAATCTTAACAGTTACTGCTAAATCTGAAGACGGTTCAGTTAAAACTTTCCAAGCTTTAGCTCGTTTCGACTCAGAAGTAGAAGTAGACTACTACCGTCACGGTGGTATCCTACAAATGGTTCTTCGCGCGAAAGCTGCTCAATAATCATTTAAACAAAAAACCGATCTCTTAGGAGGTCGGTTTTTGTCTATACATAGAAAATAATTGTAATGGGGGTCTTAGATTTGCATAAAGATAAACTAAAAGAACGTGCTTTATCAATTGTTCCATTACCCAATCACTATAAACTAATCATAGAAGAGTATTCTAATGATGAAAGAGTGATATTCTCATGGGCAAATGAACAACAAGATGAAAGTCTGACTGTTGAGTTAGACTGCACTGGAAACCTCATATACTTATCAATTGAAGAAAATAATTCTGTTTCTGAGGCAGATTCTTTATCTATTGATAAAAAAAGGAGATGTGCCGAACAATTTTTACTTAGTCATTATCCATCTGCTCTAGAAGATTTGACGTTTTTAAAAGTTGAAGAACTATCTAGAGTGGATCGTTTTTATTTTGAACAGATTGTCATGGATTTACCGTTAGAACATGCTGGTTGTTTTATAGATGTTGATGCATTAGGGATTATTGTTGGATTTAGATACAACGGAGTGAAAATAAGTCCTAAAATTCCTTCAAGGCTAGTTTCGAAGGAAGCTTTGATGGAATATGTGCGGAACGCATTGGTGTTACAACTAGTAATAACAAAATTATCTTGTGATGTTTACAATGTGAAGAAAAATGGACTTCATCTCGTGTATCAAGTAAATTCATTTTTACACTTTAAAGCAGATGCTTTAGAGCCAACATTAACGATTATTCGTGATGAGAATAAGCCTGAAAGATATGCTGCTCTTCCTCCTTTGCCAACTAATATGATTGCCAATGAGTTTACGAATGAAGAAATCATAGGTATAACAGATGAACTGGAGCTTATTCGAGAAGTAGACATGGGACCAGAGATAGGGATTGTATGGCGTAAGCAGGATTGGAAGATGGGAGAGCAAGACTTATCGATGAACAGCTTTTTTAAAATGCGTTCAGAAGATACAATAAAAACTATTATTTCAAAGAAGACTGGTAAAATACGAAGTTTTGGATGGTTGCATGAACGTTTGGGAAATCTACAGCTTAGTCAAGAAGCATCTTATCAAAAAGCAATAGACTTTTTAATGAAAATAATCCCTGATTACTATCCTTATCTTCAACGAGTAATTCGTGAAGACGAGGAAGAGGATGAAAGAGAAAAGGAATCGTTTATTTTCCACGCCCATTATAGCCAAGGAATATCGATTCTTGATATGGTTATCGTCGTTGTTAATCGTACAACAGGTCAAATTGATTATTATAGTGGACCGAATTTTGATTTGGATGAACTTAACCAAATTCCTATAAAACCAGCTATTTCTACGGAAGAAGCGTATCGTCGATTTCTAGAAAATGTCGACTTTCAATTGGTTTGGGACAAAAATTATGATGAAGAAATAGAATCTTATCAACTTGTCTATCAAGCTTGTGATCGCCATACTAGGTCACCTATTAGGTATATTGACGCAACAACTGGCGAAATTATTGTCAGTAATGTTTAACTTTTTTCGGTGGATTGTGTTTTATTGGCTGATGAGTAATCATATAAAATAAAAAACCGATTTCCTAGGAATTCGGTTTTTTTTATTTACTTCTGTCTTGGACTTTAAAGAAAAAATAGAAGTGGTGGATAGAACTTTCAAAATGCATAAATAAGACCTCAATATAAAGAGGTCATAAGTTTTAAAAGCTTTATTCTTCTATAATTTCCAACTGTTTGTAATAATTATCTACAATAGGATAAATATCTGGGTTTGAATCATAGTAGGTGTTATCAATTTCACTTAGTGTGAATTTAAATTCTTTTTCACTGTCAAAAAGAGTAATACCATATCTCCATCCAACACGTTTTTCTTGATTGTCTTGAGGAGTAAACTGTATATCTTTAATCAAAGAAACGAAGTCATTGATTTGTTCTTGTGTAATTATCGTTTTTGAAGCACCAGTTGAACCATCTTGGATAACCACTTTATCTATACTTTCAATTTTTGCATCCTTATAAAAGGTTTCTAATGATTGCGTTTTTCCATTTGTACAAGCAGAAACCAAAAAAAGACTTACCAACAAAATTAGATTCAAAAATTTTTTCATTAGAGTGCCTCCAGAAATTTACTTCTATTCCCAAATAGACGAAGTGAGTTACAAATAGTTACAGATCATCGGAGCTTACAATTAATGCAAGCGGCAACTTTTTCAAATGATTGTAATATGTAATACATCATATAACTCTTAATGATGGATAGAACCTCCGAAATCGTGGATAGAAAAGTCAAAATGATGGATAGAACCCCCGAAATCGTGGATAGAAACGTCAAAATGATGGTTGAACCTCGAAAATGACGGCCAAAGTGACGGAAAGAATCGTCAGAGCGACGGATGGAACCATCAAAGCGAAGGAAAGCCCGGCCAAGTCGACAGAAAGAATCCCTAACGACGGAAGGTCCGGCAAAGTGACGGAAAGAATCCCGAACGACGGAAGGTTCCACCGAAGTGACGGAAAGAATCGTCAGAGCGACGGATGGCACCATCGAAACGAAGGAAAGCCCGGCCAAAGCGAAGGAAAGAATCCCGAACGACGGAAGGTTCCACCGAAGTGACGGAAAGAATCGTCAGAGCGACGGACGCAACATTGAACCGACGGAAAGAATCCCCAACGACGAAAGGTCCGGCAAAGTGACGGAAAGAATCATCAGAGCGACGGATGGAACCATCGAAGTGACGGAAAGCCCGGCCAAAGCGAAGGAAAGAATCCCTAACGACGGAAGGTCCCGCCGAAGTGACAGAAAGAATCGTCAGAGCGACGGATGGCACCATTGAAACGACGGAAAGAATCTCCAACGACGGAAGATCCGGCCGAAGTGACGGAAAGAATCGTCAGAGCGACGGATGCAACCATTGAAACGACGGAAAGCTCGGCCAAAGTGACGGAAAGAAACCCCAACGACGGAAGGTTCCGCCGAAGTGAAGGAAAGAATCGTCAGAGCGACGGATGGCACCATCGAAGTGACGGAAAGAATCCCCAACGACGGAAGGTTCCGCCGAAGTGACGGAAAGAATCGTCAGAGCGACGGATGACACCATTGAAACGACGGAAAGCCCGGCCAAAGCGACGGAAAGAATCCCCAACGACGGAAGGTCCCGCCGAAGTGACGGAAAGAATCGTCAGAGCGACGGACGCAACCATTGAAACGACGGAAAGCCCGGCCAAAGTGACGGAAAGAATCCCCAAAGACGAAAGGTCCCTCCGAAGTGAAGGAAAGAATCCACAACGACGGAGGGTTCCGCCAAAGTGACGGAAAGAATCGTCAGAGCGACGGATGGAACCATCAAAGCGACGGAAGGAAACGCCTAAGCGACGGAAAGCCTCACCCTGAAAAGAAGGATAGAAACACAAAATTGCGATTCTAACCATCCAAGTGACGAATAGGATCATCGAATCGATAGTTAGAACCGCAATTATTAAATAAGTTTAAACGCTAAATTTGCCCTTCGAACTATAGAACTGTAAACAGATGGCGAATAACATAGAGAAGACTGCAAAATAAATCAATGTTATTGTTCCAATCTGTAAGGATAGTACAATCCCCCCTAAGCTTGCACCGATTGCGCTACCTAAATAATTTATAGAGCTGTTTAAAGCCACTGCAGAACTCCCGTTTTTCGGCTGATATGAGAGTAAAATATGTTGTTGAGGTGCTTGGCATGCCCAACCCATTGCTCCCCAGATAAAGAACGGTAAGTATTTTAACATAGGTAAGTTAATCATTAAGGGTATACAAATAATGGATAATATTAAAGTGAATAAAATGATTGTAACTAAAGTTTTTGGTTTACCAAAATAGTCGATTAAGTAACCAATCATTAAGCTTCCAAACAAGCCTCCGAATCCCCATGCCCAAAGGTACATTGTTAAATTGCTTGAGCTTGTCATTTCTTCTAATAGGGGAGAAAGATATGTATACAATCCAAGGCTTGCAACACTGGCGAAGAAAGTTATGCATACAGTTATAGTTACTCTTTTATCTAGGAACATCTTTAATCTTTCGTTTACTGTAGGAGGAGGTGTTGTTGGGAAATTAGGAAGAAAGATATACATACATAAAACAGAAGTAACACCGATAATAACTAATAGCCAAAGTGTTAATTTCCAATCAAATAAGTTGGATATATAAATGCCTAAAGGAACCCCAAGCACTGTTCCCATACTCATGCCTCCAATAGTCAATCCTAGAGCTCTCCCTCGCTTATCACTTGAAACGAACTTTGAAGAGGCTGCAACTGCTAATGGTGAAAATAAACCAGCCCCTATCCCTGCAATTGCTCTCGATAGTAGAAGAATAGAAAAGCTCGGCGCTAAAGCTGTTATGCTATTTGCAATTGTGAAGATAAGCATTGACCATATTAAGATTTTTTTTATTGGTTTTCCGGCGAGTAAAGAAGAAAATAACGGCGCTGAGATAGCGTAAAATAATGTAAAAATGCTCACAGCCTGGCCGACTTGTGATGTGCTTTTTTGATACGTATCGCTAATTCCTGGAAGGAGCCCTGCGATTACATAGGCATCAAATCCAAGTGCAAACATACCAAATGATAATAATAAAACATTTTTCATATATTGAACCTCCATAAAATATTAAAGATGTTAAGTATAGACGACCTATAACGTTATGTTATAATCGAAGTACCTTATATATTTAATAGGTTACTAGAAAAACAAGAATATGGAACAATCACTATTTTATAAGGGTATAACGAATCGTTATAGGGTATGGAGGAATACAATGAATGTAGAATGGTTACATAGTTTTATTGCTGCAGCCAATCAGAAAAGTTTTTCAAAGGCTGCTCAAATCACTAATCTTTCGCAACCTGCACTTAGTAAACATATACGAAATTTAGAGAATAATCTTGGCATCGAGCTATTTCATAGGACATCCATTGGTATTGAATTAACGGAGGCGGGTGAACGTTTTTACACTCGCATTAAACCAGTTTTGAATGAGATAACAGCTATACGTGAAGAATTACAGCAATTTAGTCAGAGCAACCCTATTGCCATCGGTGGTCTGCCTAGCTTAGCTACTTACTATTTGCCAAACAAAATGAATGAACTTAAGCAACTAGATCGACCTATAACATTAATGATTCAAAATACTTCAAATGAACTGTTGCAATCTTTACAAAAAGGTAGACTTGATGCAGCCTTTGTGGATGCAAAATATTCGAGAGAATCTTTGTGGAGTTGTGAGTTGTTTACGGAACCATACTATGCTGTGTTTCCGTTGAATCATCGTTTTAATTCAAGAACAGCAGTCGATCTGGAAGAACTATGTGAGGAGCCGCTTATTGTTCATCAAGCTCCTTGTGATTCAAGGAAGGACATAGTGGAACAAATACAATCTCTTGGTTACACACCTAATATCGTTACTGAGGTGAACTTTGGGGATTTTATCTTTGGAGCAGTAAGTTCTGGAATGGGGATAACACTCGTACCAGAGTTAATGGCTAAAAATATTGGTCATCTTCAGCTTTTTGCCTTACCAATTAATAATTTTGGTAGAACAAGAACAATTTCATTGGTTACAAAAAGCAAAGAATATGGATCGAAGTTACATCATTTATTATCAAATTAAACTGAATGAAGCTGTCTCAACTTAACGCTATGAGACAGCTTCATTCAGTTAATTAAACCCCATTAAATCCTTTACTTTTTTTGTGTTTTCCTCAGATGTCAGCATTTCTAGTAAATTAAAGGCAACGTCGAATGCAGTGCCAGGATTTGAGGATGTAATAATATGTCCACTTTGAACAATTCGTTCGTTGACGATGTTAGCACCATAGGATTGTAGCTGTGCTAATCGTTTGCTTGTTGGGTGATTATAAGTAGTAGCTTTACGGTTATGTAGTATTCCGCTATGGGCTAAAATTAGAGAAGCTACACAAACCGTAGCAATTGGTTTTTTTTGTTCATCGAAATGACGAACGACCGCTTGGAATTCCTCGCTAAAGCCATCATCATAAAATCCAGCTTCCTCAAAGCCCCCAGGAATCGCTAGTGCATCAAAATCCTCTAATGAAATTTCATGAAGCAATTTTTCAGGTGTTACGTTAAAATTCCAGGTACATTGCAATTGCTGATGTAATCCTACGGTCACGACTTCTGTTGTACCGTCCCCCTCCCATTTATTCCAGCCAAGTACATCTGTAAAAACACTCGCTTCAACAGCCTCAAAACCATTTGCTAATAGTAATAATGTTTTTTTCATGTAGTTAATGCCTCCTTTATAAATTTAATTGTAATGAAAAAGGCTATTCAATGACAGAATCTGTATAATATAATTTAGTTGTTTTACTTTATAATAAAAGGAATTTTATTAAATTTAATTTATTAAAAAAGGTGGATACATATGGATCAAATAGATACAGAAATATTACAGCAATTGCAGCGAAATGCAAAAATATCGATGAAAGAATTAGCGGCTACAGTTCATTTATCATCCCCAGCAGTTATTGAGCGTGTTAAAAAATTAGAAGAGCAGGGGATTATTGAAGCTTATAGCGCAAAGGTTAATTTAAAAAAGTTGAATCGCGACATTCAAGCCATAATTTTATTTAAATCAATTGATTGTAGAAGTCTTTCGGATTTTTGTAACGCACATCCCGATGTCCTTGAATGTTATCGTGTAGCGGGTGAAATAAGTTATATTGTAAAAATTGCAACCAATTCAGTAGAAACATTGGAGCAGTTTATTGATGAGGCAATGCCTTATGGAACCCCTTCAACAAATATTGTGCTTTCTTCAAATGAAAAAGCGGTCATTGCGCCTTTTTTTGATAAAAATTAGAATAGTCAATTCGGAGTTATTTTCGGAGAATGAGAAGAATTTAAGTTGCTGTTTTTATATTTGGATTAGTGTACAATTATTGTAAGTATTTGTATGATCAGCTGGTGTGGTAACAGACGATTATGCAAATTCACAAAAGGTAAGGGGAGAAAGATTGGATATGATACTAGATAAAAACTTACTTAAGGAAAATGAATTAAAGGAAATACTAGCAAACATAAGCAGTGGAAATAAAACGTGGCAGCAAGAGGACCAAACTCAACTAGTGCAATCAATGATGCTACATATCGGCTCATTAGATAGTGAGCTACGAGATAACTTAATTTATGGGTCTTTTTATGAATTGATTCGTGAAAAAAACTTACTTGAGCATTCACTTTTAACTGAGCTTTTAGAGGAATGTTTGAATAATTTATTATGTAAGGGTATCGAAGAAAGGGAATCTGATTTAGTTTTTACCCGCACATTTACGTCGCTCTTAATCGCACTTATTTTATATAGAGATAACGAAGACGATTTTTTATCTGAGCACAAAATAAATGAGTGTAAAGATCGTTTACTAGCTTATTTATCAGCTGAAACGGATGTAAGAGGCTACGTGCCGGTGAAAGCCTGGGCTCATAGTGTTGCCCATATGGCAGATGCAATCGATGAATTGGTGAAAAATCCAAAATTAAATAAAGCTTCTTATATTGAAGTTGTAGGCACATTATTTAACGTTATTTTACAGGAAAATTATGCTTACATTCACGAAGAAGATGAACGGATTTTAGTACCTATTTTCACTATGCTTGAGCATGGTTTAGAGGAGCAAGAGATCACTAAATTGCTACAAGAATTACCTACAACTTTAAATGTAAAAAAAGAACAGCTCGATGTACAGCATCACAGAATTTTAGTCTTTAACTGTAAATCCTTTGTGAAAAGCTTTTATATTAAGACAAATGGGAAGCCTAAGTTCGCAGCTCTTCATAAAAGTATCGAAGCATGTCTTGATGAATTATAGGAAAATTACTACCAATATTAGTGCTTTGAAATTATTGACAGACAATAATTAGTTTGTTAAGATGATTGACAATAAAAGCATACAAATTCGTTGATGAGAAAGAGTAGTGTATCATTTTGTTCTACAGAGAGCCGACATATTGGTGGAAGTCGGTGTGCAGATGTTACATGAAGATCCTCTCTGAGAAGATTGGCTGAACATAGTAAGCTAATCCGGGTGTCTACCGTTAAAAAGAACACGTATGATTGTACGTTGCTGAGTGCTATTGAACGTTGATTCGATAGAATTAGGGTGGTATTCGCGGTTAACCCCGTCCCTTACTTGGGACGGGGTTTTTTGTATGCCTTTTATACAATTAGTATAGGAGGAATTTACATGCAAGCTGAAGAGAAGAAAGAAACGACTGTAGAAAGAGAAACAAGGATTCGTCGATTGTGGGAACAAGAAGGAACGTTCCAAGCGTCTGTTGCGAACCGTTCTGACAATAAAACTTTTGTATTTTACGAAGGACCGCCAACAGCGAATGGCTTACCACACGTAGGTCACGCATTTGGCAGAACTATTAAAGATGTCGTTGCTCGTTATAAAACGATGCAAGGTTATTTAGTTGAACGTAAAGCTGGCTGGGATACACATGGTTTGCCTGTAGAGTTAGGCGTGGAAAAAAAGCTTGGTATTTCTGGCAAGCAAGAAATTGAGAAATATGGTGTCGAACAATTTATTCAAGAGTGTGAGGGAAGTGTCTTTACCTATGAGAAGAAATGGCGTTCCTTTACAGAGCAGCTAGGCTATTGGATTGACATGGATGACCCGTACTTAACGCTAAGTAATGATTATATTGAGTCTGTTTGGAATATTTTAAGTCATGTACACAAGGAAAAGCTTTTATATAAGGGGCACCGTGTTTCACCATATTGCCCTAGCTGTCAAACATCATTAAGCTCTCATGAAGTTGCACAGGGCTATAAGGATGTAAAGGATTTATCTGTTACGGCAATGTTTAAGTTAAAGGATAAAGATGAATATTTTCTTGGCTGGACAACGACTCCATGGACATTACCTGCCAATGTTGCATTAGCCATGAATCCTAAGCTCATGTATGTTCGAGTGAAGCAGCACGATAAAGTCTATATTTTAGCAAAATCACTAGTGAATAAAGTTTTTGCTGATTCTTTTGAAGTGCTAAGCGAACATGAAGGGCGTGAATTTGAAGGTGTATCGTACACTCCACCATTTTCTTATGTAACAGTTGATAAGGGGCAAGTCGTTGTACTAGCGGATTATGTTACAGAGCACAGTGGAACTGGAATTGTCCATATCGCACCTGCATACGGGGAGGACGATTATAAGACGGTCCAGCAAAATGGGCTATCGTTTGTCAATGTTGTTGATTTAAAGGGTTGCTATACAGAAGAAGTTCCAGAGCTTTATGGTAAATTTGTGAAAGATTGTGATGTCGAAATCATTAAAATGCTCGCTAAAAAGGAGCTATTGTTTGATAAGGAAAAATATGAGCATAGCTATCCTCATTGTTGGCGCTGTGATTCACCATTGCTTTATTATGCGACGGATAGCTGGTTTATCAATATGTCTGCATTGAAAGATAAACTTTTACAAAATAATGAACAAGTTACATGGTATCCGGATCATATTAAACACGGTAGATTTGGTAATTTCTTAGAAAACCTAGTGGACTGGAATATTAGCCGTAATCGCTATTGGGGTACACCATTAAATGTGTGGGTTTGTCAGGATTGTGGTCATGAAGAGGCGCCAAATAGTGTTGCATCTTTAAAAGAAATAGCAAAGGGCACTTTACATGACATCGAGCTTCACAAGCCATATATTGACAACGTTGTGTGTACTTGTCCAAAGTGTAGCGGTGACATGGAACGTACACCTGAAGTGATTGATGTATGGTTTGATAGTGGTTCAATGCCGTTTGCTCAGCACCATTATCCTTTTGGAGACCTTACTACTTTTAACAATCAATTTCCGGCGGATGTGGTCATCGAAGGTATCGATCAAACAAGAGGCTTTTTCTATAGTTTATTAGCGGTTTCTACTTTATTTACAGGAAAGGCACCTTATAAAAATGTACTTTCTTTAGGGCATGTTTTAGATGAGCATGGGCAGAAAATGTCGAAAAGCAAAGGAAACGCGTTAGAGCCAGTTGAACTGATAGAGCAGTACGGAGCGGATGCATTACGATGGGCGTTCTTAGTCGACAGTTCCCCTTGGAATCCTAAACGTTTTTCTAAGAAGATTGTGATGGACGCGAAATCAAAACTTGTCGATACACTAGATAATACATTTAAATTTTATCAGCTATATGCAGAAATAGATGGTTTCCTATACGATGCAGAAAAGACCGGAACACGTACAAAGCTAGATCATTGGATACTTTCTCGATTACATCATACAATCCAGATTGTTACAAAGTCTATGGATGAATATCAATTTACACAGGCAACACGCGAAATTGGCAAGCTTGTAGAAGAGCTAAGTAACTGGTATATCCGCCGCTCACGAGCAAGATTTTGGGCAAATGGGCTAACAGAGGATAAACGAGGTGCTTATAGTACACTGTATGAGCTACTAACAACAATTTGCCAATTACTAGCACCATTCACTCCATTTATCGCAGAGGATTTATATCGACAATTAAGCGGAAAAAGTGTGCATCTACAAAACTACCCAACATGTAAAGATCAACTATTGAATACAAAGCTTGAAAAAGAAATGGCGAATATTTTAACAATCGTAGAGCTAGGTCGCAGCATACGTAATAGTCAAGGGATCAAAGTAAAGCAGCCGGTAAGTGAAATGATTGTCGCTGTTGATGGCAAGTTAACAGATTATCAACCATATAGCGAACTCGTGAAAGATGAATTAAATATAAAAGAATGTGTTTGGACAAATGATTTTTCAGCATATGAAACAGTTCACTATAAGCTTAATTTTAAAACAGCTGGTGCAGCATTTGGACCAAAAGTGAACAAAGTAAAAGATTACGTAGTGAATTTACATGATGAGGAGAAAAATGTATTACAACGAACAGGTTCAGTTACGTTAACGATTGATGGGGAACAGATAACATTATTAAAGGAGCATGTGTTAACTGAATCTATTGTGAAGGAACATTATATCTTAGCCGAAGATGCTTCTTGTCGAGTCCTTATGAATGTTCATCTGACGACTAGCTTACTTGAAGAAGGACAGATTAGGGAACTAATTCGCACAATTCAAGATACACGCAAAAAATGGAAACTTCCTGTTGAACAGTATGTATCGATTTCGATTGCTGGAAGTGCTAAAGCAACAACTATCATCCAACAGCATGAATCGTTACTTAAGGCCAATGTGTTGTTAAATGATATTCACTATTCGGGTGACAATCACGGAAAACGATATTTGGAAACAGAAGTGTTCGATGAAAAAGTTACTGTTTATTTTAAATTGTAAAATCTTTCGTGTTCGGTAAGTTTCAAATTCACTGGTTGGCTTTAGCCTGGAACTGCTCGGATCGACAGAAGAAATGATCGAGTAAGCAAAAGCCCCTTCATTCAAATGAGGGGGCTACTTTTCTAGATAACTATTGTGACTGAATAATATGGTCATTAACAAATGCTTTTATGAAAAATATTTCATTATCATTAGGGTCCCGTTTATTTTCTGCCTTAAAGGACTCTATCGCATTTTCTAGTGAGGTGGACTTTACAACTTGACTTGCAGTTGTTAACTCTTCCCAATATATATTCATTTCATTTAAATCACAGATAGATTCATGACCAAGTAGGAACATTTCGGCATCAAATTTTTGAATGTCTTTAATCATAGGTAATAACAATGATTGCTTGTAATGAAATAAAGAATTTGTGGTCGTACCATATGCACAATCACCTAAAAAGATAACTTTTTCATCAGGAATATAGACGATTGTAGAATCATCTGTATGAGTACTTTTGATACTTTTGAGAATACAAATTTTGTTTCCTAAATCAATAGTTAATGTATTTTCAAAGATTACATCTGGAGATTTCAACTTAAAACTGTCCCTGTTTGGCATATCAGTTTGTATAATCTTCATACACATAGCACTCATCTGGCTAGTAGTCACATACTTTTGAAGTGAACTATCATCATAAGACAAACTTTGCCATTCTTTTATTATTTCGTTTGTTTGACTATTAACTATAACCGTTGCATCAAATTCGTTCATTCCTAAGAAATGATCCCAATGTGCATGGGTAATAACAACATATTTAACTGGTGGTACATTTAGATTCTCGATTTCTAGTAAAAAGTCCTTAGCGTGCTGAGAAGAATTACCAGAATCTATTATTAGACTATATCGATTACCACATACCAATCCTAATGTTGGTCGTTCTCTATCATCTTGATTAGATAAATAATAAATAGTTTCACTTAATTTATTTAACATGGGATTTTTCCTCTTTTCTATATAGTCATTCATGAAAGAGAAAATCTACATGTATATTCTAAAGTTATTAAAATAATTTAAGATTTTCTCTTATTATTTTTTCACCATTGGACTTGTACCTCCTTGTTAATATAAGGAAAATTATAACATGAACTAAACTATTGGTTAAGAAAATTCTGAACATTAATCGTTTTTTATTTCAGTTATTTATAGTTCGCAGTTCGAACATTATTTGTAACAGAAGATAGGCGCTTGTTCAACTAATGGGGTGCAAGTTTTTATGATCAAGCTGCCGAAGTCAAGCTTTTCTTATTGAGCTAACGAAGCACTTTAGTTGAACAGCAATTAGGTTTATTTGGTAAAATTAATACAAGAAATATTAATCGGTGATAAAGTGAAATAAAAATTTTTACCTTTTTTGACCAATTAGGGATATTGAGGTGATAAGTGATGACACTTAAATGGCTATGGATATTGGTTATTGCGTTTAGCGTACTAGAATGGATTTCAATTCCATTCATAGGAGCATTTACAGGAAAACTATATCAATTAGTGCATGGTATTTTAATAATTGCTTTTATTATTTACCCATTATTTTTCATGACTTCTCTTTTGCTATTACAAAAGGGAAATAAAAAAATTGGTGCAGTAATTTTGCTTATTCCACTAATCGTGTATGCACCCTTGCTAATAGGTCTTCAACCGTTGCTTAAATAATGAACTTATTGAGATAACGGGGTGCTTTATTTGAAGAACTTGGAGTTGCATAGGAAGCTCTTTTTTTGAACTAACGATTCAGAATAGTTGCATAAGCCCCTTTTTGAGAAGGATATTTTTCATCCCATAGAGAATTTAGACATAATGAATTTTTATATGGAGGATAAAAAGAATGAATAAATATCTTAATCGAATTTCCAAAGACTTGGTAAATGTAAATTTGGATAATTATTGGCCAGGTTTTGAATCGGTTGCTTATGCATTATATGATAAGAGTTATGTTTATCTTTTCAACCATCCTAGAATGGAAAAAAATCAACAAAGTAATTATCAAATTTTAAATTGGGATGAACAATTTATGGGTTGTACACTTATTCTTTATAATGATTATCCAACAGCAATTGTAAATATAGAATTATATGAGAATTACGAAAGTTTATATTCTATTCTTGTACACGAATTATTCCACGGTTTTCAATATGTTAAAGGCGAAACACGGTTTGCGAATGAAATTCTGGGAATCACATATCTGTTATCCAAAGAAAATGTGGAATTACGAAATCAGGAAAGAATCAACCTTTATAGAGCGGTTTTAGAAAATAATATTATTGAAAAGAAACAATATCTTAATACTTTCATTGCCCTGAGAGAAAAAAGAACTGCTAAGTTTAATAATAATTTATTATATGAAAATTTAATTGAAACAATTGAAGGACCTGCGTGGTATGTTGAACTAAAGGCTTACTCAGAAAAAAGCCCTCTAGACTACAAATCAGTTCTAAAAAAATATGGAAAAAACCTTAAAGACAAATATGAATCTACTTCTGATATACGAAAGAGTTGTTATAGTTCAGGCTTGTTTATGTGTTTGTTACTAGATGAGTTTTCACCAGGATGGAAGGAAAGTTTTTGGGGTAAAGAGGAAACATTATACGGTATATTAAAACAGCTATCGAATGACGTTATAAAAATAAGTAACATAGAAATAAGTCCTGAAACAGAGGAATTAATTAATTTTGCTATACAAAATAGAAAAAATAAATTTGAAAACTTTGAACAACAAAAAGGAATTCATCTATTTATTGAAGGTGAAATAACTGCTAAATCTTTTGACCCGATGAATATCGTCTCATTTGAAAATAGGCTATTACATAAGAACTTTATAAAAGTTGGAATTAACAATGAAGACTATTTTATACAACAACCTGTTATTGCCCATAGTAAGGATGGACTTCAAAATATGATTAAATTACATCTGATATTAAAGAATAATCCAATTGAAAATGCCGATTCACTTAAAATTGATGGAATTGGAGTAATCAAGGGGAGGTATGAAAAACAGGAAAATGTTTTTCATTTATATGTGAATTAGGACCATTTCTTCTTCAACAACGGGGTGTTTTACTTGAAAATCATTGAGTTGCATAGGCAGCTCTTTTTTTACGAAGCATTTAACTAAACAAGTTATAAAATGAAAAGAATAAAATAATTAAAAAAAGCATTCAGGGAACATTTCACCCTTGAATGCTTTTTACTTCTTTTATTTAGAGTGGATTTCCTGTACACGTCCAATCTATCCATCAGTAAGCCTGATACTTTAATTCAGTGGAAATCACGTGTAATCTTCCCTTTTTCGGTCCTTTTTCAACAATATCAACAGCTTAGCCTGGTAATATGTCTTCTGATATTGTCCGTAAATTAGACACCCATTTTTCTACGGGTATTGCTTGTTTTTTTCGTTTGCTGGCTCTTCATTTTTTTTGTTGAAAGGTCAACATTCTTTTTTCCTTTATTAGAAGAGGAATTGTTCTTTTTGTTTTCAAGCTGCTGTTTCACTGCCTCTTTCAGGCTGATTTTTTTTTGGGGTACTTCAGAATGATTGTTATCGGTCATAGGAAATGCTCCTTTTTGAAAATGATATTTAGTCCAGTATAATCTATTTTCTGTCATTTGTGAAATTCTACTTTAACTTACAACAATTGAAGACACTTTTTACTATCGGGGTAGTTTAATACAATAAGGTAACTGAGGAAAATTGCGTAATAATAGGTAAAATAGTATAATTGGGGGGGTATATACAATATGGGTAATTATGTAAAATAAATAAGAAGAGAGAAATCCTACTCCAACAGCGTTCCGAGATAATTAAATGGGGGTTCCCTGGTGGGGCAATGGAATACGAAGAAAGCTTAGAAGAAACCGCCATAAGAGAATTATACGAACTGAGCAGTTTAGTTGAAGAGTGTTGTTTAACTTGTTGTTCAACAATCGGGCCAGATTGTTGAATAAAAATTTGAAAGTATTGTAAATTTTATTTTAAAATTTAGATGGTTCGAAAGGCTTTTTCTTAAACTCAGATTCTAATAGAAATTAATAGGAAAAATTAAATGGGGGATAGTTTTGATTAAAAAAATCGATATAACTAATCTTAAACTTGCTGAAGAAGTTTTAAACATTCAAATACCTTCCTATAAAGTAGAAGCAGAAATAATAGACTTTTATGATTTACCGCCATTGAAGGATACAGCTTACACGTTACAACAATGTGGTGAGACTTTTTTTGGTTATTACTTAAATGAAGAATTATGTGGAGTCATTTCTATAAAAGTAGAGAATAGTATAATCGATATACATCGGTTAATGGTACATCCTAAACATTTCAAAAAAGGAATTGCCAAGATGTTATTGGATTTTATTGAAAACGACATCGAAAGATTTGAAACAATAATAGTATCGACTGGATCCAAGAATACACCAGCAGTGACTTTCTATTTGAAAAATGGATTTTCAAAAACAGAAGAAGTAAGAATATCAGAACGCCTATCCCTAACTTATTTTAAAAAAGAAATTTAATATGGTTTTATTAAGCAATCGGGCGCGATTATGAATAAGCTCTTTATTCTACTTCAACTCCCATGAAAGAACGTAATCATCTTTCATTTTCTGTGGTGTAGTGTTGATTTTAAGCGATATGGATGGCTAACGGGGTGCTTTTCTTGAAGATCATTGAGTTGCATATGCAGCTCTTTTTTTCTTTTTTAAACTAACGGTGCAGGTTCGTGAAAGTAGAAAATGAAACTTTTTACATTCTTATTCGTACTTAAAGTACAACCGAAATGTAAATTGGAGGTGTTTATATTGAAAAAATATATTATATTTGCGATTAGTTTTATATTGTTATTTTCAATTTTTCAGGTCTTATCTGGTATGTTTTTAACATTGATGTATACACCTAATGTAGAAGAGGCTTGGAATATGAGTGGTAGTCTATCCAAAGAGGTGGTTATTACAAGTAGTTACAGTTCGTTTTTACCAACATTATTGATTGCTTTTCTATCTGCAACGATTGCATACTTTATACCAAAGAAAATCACAAAGAGTTATTGAATTAACGGGTGCTTTACTTGAAAAACATTGAGTTGCATATGCAGCTCTTTTTTCCTTTATTGAACTCCCATGAAAGAACTTAATCAT
>Ga0209025_1002853_pt1 | contig 17337 bp, 15 predicted proteins | sample AraplaMF_Col_mLB_FD_184256 | JGI IMG/M metagenome (GOLD analysis project Ga0209025, IMG submission 184256) | Arabidopsis root microbial communities from the University of North Carolina, USA - plate scrape MF_Col_mLB (SPAdes) (version 2) | ecosystem: Host-associated > Plants > Roots > Endosphere... | reverse complement strand
GACTTCCGATTCGGAGCATTTTCTTTTCTAATAGTTCACTAGATTTTGATGTCCATCCAAATTGATCATAGTTGTATCTGAAAATATGTCCACCGATAAAGATTGCAAAAATGATATAGGGAAACAACACCCATAGAAATTGATCCATCATTTTGACAACTCTCCTTTCTAATTTGTCTGTACACCCCATGTATCGATAGCGAGGAGAATAGCTGCAAGAATTGGTTCATACATACTATCAGCTTCTTTTAATTGAACGTGCAATGCTTGTATATTTTCCTTGTATTTACTCATAATTGGCTCACTATCTTGCTCATTTGCATTTGCAAAAAACTCAAGCAAAAGCGGTAAATAATCCGGTAGTTCTTTATCTGTTACTTCAAAACCTGATTTTTTATAATGCTGTTTTAACTCTAATAATTCAATACCTCTTTCTCTTTGTTCACCTGTGTTCATATAAGTTAAATACATATTTGTCTTTTTACCAAAATCAAATGTATATACGTAAGGATCAATTAATTGATCGTTCGTTTTATCTAGTGCTTGTTTTATAAACGCTGTAAGTGCTGCTTTAACGTCTTCTTGTTCAATTGCTTCAATCTCTTCTTGTACTTCAGTTAAAGCTTCTCCCCACCCAAGTTCCGGATAGGAGAGAAGAAAAGAAGAACAAGAAAAAGCAGTTTGTAAACTTTGTTTCATCATTTTCCGCCCCCTTTATTTAAGAAATTGTCATGCAAGACCCTGGCCCACCTGCGAAGGATAAACCACAGCTTCCTTGTTCACTATATAAATCAGCAACTTGTTCACGGTGAGTGCCCGGAATGACGAAGCGATCTTTATATTTCGCGATAGCAAGAAGACGATACATATCTTCTACATCCTGTTTCGTTAAACCAATTTCTTTTAATACTGCTTCATTTGGTTCTTTATTAATTTGCAATGCTCTCATATGCGTCCGCATGACAGCCATTTTTTTCAACGTAAGACGAATGTGGGATTCATCTCCTGCAGTGAGTAGGTTCGCTAAATATTGAATTGGGATACGCATATTATCGATAGCAGGGAAAATCTCTTCTGCTTGCCAGTTACTTCCTTTCCCTTCCACCATATTCATAATCGGGCTAAGCGGGGGGATATACCAAATCATTGGCATTGTACGGTACTCTGGATGAAGAGGCAGAGCAATTTTCCAATCGATAATCATTTTATAGATCGGTGACTCTTGTGCTGCTTTAATCCATTCTTCAGGAATGCCTTGTTTTTTCGCTTCAGCTGCTACTTCTGGATCATTTGGATCTAGGAAAACAGTAAGCTGAGATTCATATAAATCTTTTTCATCTTCAACAGAAGCTGCTTCTTTCACTTTGTCAGCGTCATATAGCATTACCCCAATATACCTGATACGTCCTACACATGTTTCCGAACAAATCGTTGGCATACCAGCTTCAATACGCGGGAAACACATTGTACATTTTTCTGCTTTATTCGTTTGCCAGTTAAAATACACTTTTTTATATGGACAAGAAGATACGCAGAACCTCCAAGCACGACATGCATTTTGATCCACAAGAACAATCCCATCTTCTTCACGTTTATACATCGCACCAGATGGACAAGAAGATACGCAAGATGGATTCATACAATGTTCGCATATGCGTGGTAAATACATCATAAAGACATTTTCAAAATCTGTTTTAATTTCTTCTTCCATTTTCTTTACGTTCGGATCTTGCAATCCTGTTATATGTCCACCAGCTAAATCATCTTCCCAGTTTGGACCCCATTCAATTTTGTCGATAAATTCGCCTGTAATTGCTGATTTCGGACGAGCAACTGGTTGATGCTTACGCTGCGGGCTATTTGTTAATGTTTCATAATCATAGTTCCAAGGTTCAAAGTAATCGTCGATGGTTGGTTGATCTGGATTGTGGAAAATATTCATAAGGCGTTTCATTTTCGAACCTGATTTCAGCTGAATTTCACCATTTCTCAATTCCCAGCCGCCTTTATATTTCTCTTGATCTTCCCATTGTTTCGGATAACCAATTCCAGGTTTCGTTTCTACGTTATTGAAGTACATATATTCAGCACCTGGACGATTTGTCCAGGTGTTTTTGCATGTTACGCTACAAGTATGGCAGCCGATGCATTTATCTAGGTTCATTACCATTCCGACTTGTGCTTTAATCTTCAAGCCAATCTACCTCCTTCAGTTTACGGATTACAACATTTAAGTCACGCTGATTCCCAGTCGGACCATAGTAGTTAAATCCATAGCTTAATTGGCCATATCCACCAATCATATGTGTTGGTTTAACATGAATACGGGTTGGACTATTATGTGTTCCCCCGCGGGTGCTTGTTAATTTCGTACCAGGCACGTTAATGTGGCGATCTTGTGCATGGTGCATAAATGCCATCCCTCTCGGTATACGGTGCGTTACGACAGCACGTGCTACAACAACACCGTTACGGTTAAAGCACTCGATCCAATCATTATCTGCGACCCCAGCTTCATTCGCATCATCTTTATTCATCCAAACAGTTGGACCACCTCTAAATAGCGTTAACATCGGTAATGAATCGAAGTACATACTATGAATCGACCACTTATTATGCGGTGTTAAATAGTTTAGTGTAATTTCTTTTCCTTCTACTTCGGGACGTGATTTTCGGAACGGTTTATGTTGCAGAATTGGTTTGAATGTTGCCATCGTTTCACCGAATTCTTTCATCATGTCATGATCTAAGTAGAAAGATTGTCGACCCGTTATCGTTCTCCAAGGAATAAGACGTTCCACATTTGTTGTAAATGGTGAATAACGGCGTCCACCTTTTTCAGAACCTGTAAAGGCTGGAGAAGTAATTACTGTTTTCGGCTGTGCTGTAATTTGTTCGAATGTGAAGCATTCTTCTTCACGTTCTTCTGCTAAATCACGCAGTTTTAAATCCGTTTGTTTTTCAAGTGCTTCCCATGCTTTTACAGCCATATGACCGTTTGTTGTCGAAGAAAGCGTTAATACCGCCTCAGCAGCATTGATTGCTTCTTTTATGTCTGGGCAACCTTTCGCAATAGAATCCGTTCGAACAACTCCTAATTTGCTCTTTAATTGCTCATACTCTTTTTCTGCTGACCAAGAAATACCTTTCGTACCAATTGGTTGTTTTCCAGCATTTGGTCCTAGTGCAGTCATCTTGTCATAAATCGTTTTATAATCCCTTTCGACAACATGAATTTGTGGCATCGTTTTACCCGGTATTGGTTCACACTCACCTTTACTCCAGTCTTTAATCTTGCCAAGTGGTTGCGCTAATTCTTGCGGTGTATCGTGAAGAAGTGGTGTTGCAACGACTTCTTTCATTGGTTCAAGGTCGATTTTCTTCGCTAAATCTGACACAGCTTTAGAAAGAGCGGTGAAAATATCCCAATCAGAGCGTGCTTCCCACGGTGAACCGATTGCTGGATTAAATGGATGTACAAATGGATGCATATCCGTACTGCTTAAATCATGCTTTTCATACCAAGTTGAAGCAGGTAAGACGATGTCAGAATAGAGCGCTGTTCCAGCCATACGGAAATCTAAATTAATGAGTAGATCAAGCTTCCCTTCTGGCGCTTCTTCATGCCACTTAATTTCTTCTGGTCGCAACGAATCACTATCGTCATTCATTAATCCATTTGTTGTGCCTAATAAATGTTTTAAGAAATATTCGTGGCCTTTACCAGAACTTGAAATTAAGTTGGCACGCCATACGAATAAGTTGCGCGGGAAGTTGTTTTTATTATCTGGATCTTCAATCGCAAATTTTAGTTCTTTTTCTTTTAGTTTTTGTGCCACGTATTTTCCGATTTCTTCTTGCGTTGTTGCACCAGCAGCAACAGCTTCTTTATATAATTCAATTCCATTTTTCTCGAATGTTGGATAAGAAGGTAACCAGCCAAGTCGTGCCGCTAATACGTTGTAATCACCGTGATGTTGATAACGAGAGTTGCCCTCAATTGGTGATGCTAAATGTCCAACCGGTGTATCTTCATAACGCCATTGATCTGTTACGAAATAGAAGAAAGATGTACCATTTTGTAATTTCGGTGGCCCTTGCCAATCTTTTGCCATCGCGATTGTTTGCCATCCTTCTGCTGGTCGTAATTTTTCTTGACCGACATAATGCGCCCAACCGCCACCGTTTACGCCTTGTGCTCCAACGAGAAGAACAAGGTTTAAAACTGCGCGATAAATCGTATCAGAATTAAACCAATGGTTAATACCGGCCCCTACAATAATCATCGAGCGCCCATCCGTATCAACTGCGTTTTGTGCAAACTCACGAGCAATTTGAATAATAAGCTCTCGTTTCACTCCTGTCATTTTCTCTTGCCATGCAGGTGTAAATGGTACATCATCATTGAAGTCTTTCGGCTCTTGTCCGCCGAGCCCTCGGTTCACACCGTAATTTGCCAACGTTAAGTCGTATACAGTTGTAACGAACACTTCGCCTTCTTCTGTCATAATTTTTTTCACTGGAATTGTACGTTCCAATACTTTATTTCCATCATCTGAGAAGTACGGAATTTGTACCGTTCCCACAGCGTCTTCCATTCCAAGTAAAGAAAGACGTGGATCAATCTTTTCACCTGTTTGTTCATCTTCTAAACGTAAATTCCATTTCTTTTCATTATCCCAACGTGACCCCATTGTGCCGTGAGGTGTTGCAAAATCTTTCGTGTTCTCGTTCCAAAGAACAGGCTTCCATTCTCCTAACTTTGTTTCTCGTCCAATATCAGTAGCATTTAAGAAACGATCAGCGACGAATTGATCTCCTTTTTGTTTCAATGTGACAAAGAAAGGAAAATCAGTATATTGCTTCGCATACTTTGTGAAGTATTCCACTTGATTATCTACGTAAAATTCTTGTAAGATCACATGCCCCATTGCCATCGCAAGTGCACCGTCTGTACCTTGTTTCACACTAATCCAATCATCCGCAAACTTAGTAGACTCGGCGAAGTCCGGACTTACAGAAACGACTTTCGTCCCTTTATATCGAACTTCGGCTAAAAAGTGTGCATCTGGTGTTCTCGTCATCGGTACATTTGAACCCCACGTCATAATGTAACCAGAGTTATACCAGTCACTACTTTCTGGCACATCAGTTTGATCACCCCAAATTTGCGGAGAAGCTGGTGGTAAATCCGCATACCAATCATAGAAGCTAAGCATTGGTCCACCCATAAGTTGCATAAAGCGGCTACCCGCTGCATGACTTAACATCGACATAGCTGGAATTGGTGAAAAACCAACATTTCGGTCTGGGCCGTATTTAATTATTGTGTAAAGTAACGAAGCAGAAACGAGTTGTAATACTTCATCCCAATTCGCACGAATGAATCCCCCTTTACCACGTGCCTGCTTATACTTACGTGCTTTTTCAGGGTTTTCCACAATGCTTTTCCAAGCATCTAACGGTGAATCATTATTTTGTAACTCCTCTTGCCACATACTCCAAAGAACACCACGTACATACGGATATTTCACGCGAAGTGGACTATAAATGTACCAAGAAAAACTTGCTCCACGCGGACATCCTCGTGGTTCAAAATCAGGCATATCAGGACCTGTCGTTGGATAGTTAAGCTCTTGCCCTTCCCAAGTTACAATTCCATCTTTCACATAAATGTTCCAACTACATGAACCAGTGCAGTTCACGCCGTGTGTAGAACGAATTACTTTATCATGCTGCCAACGCTTTCTGTACACATTCTCCCATTCGCGATCTTCATATGTTTCTTGTGTATGATTATCGTTATAACGATCTATTGGTGAAAAATATTTTAAACGTCTCATTAGTGCTGAAGGTTTCTTCTTCATACTGTTCACTCCTTTAGTACGTCTCTCTTACATACCCTTACTATAAAAGAGGTTGTAAAATACAGATGTGACATTTCGCACAGTTCAAGAGATTGTCATAAATTCATTTGGAAATAAGTTTGTGAGAAGATCTTTTGTTCCGTTGTGAAGATTTATGGTTAATCTTAATTATTAGGAGAATAGTATTTTGGGGTATCGACTATTTTGCAAAAAAAAAAACGCAGGAGACATTCCTACGTTTTTCTTTATAAGTATATTGAGAAGTTTTTTATGCTTTTTTGGTAGACTCTTTTCTCACGTTCTATTCAGCACCTTCTTCTAATTATTCTAATTTCACCTACTAATATTGAATGCTCAAAGGATACGTTTGTTATACTCATTTCCTTTTTCCAATGAAAATTATTATCTTTCAAAAGTCATCTACGAATGAAATTATAGTGAAGCGGTTCGCAATATGATAGAAATCAACTGGCTTTGTCTGTGGTACGAAACTTCCTATCACTTTCCCCATTCCTTCCAATTAAAAACTTCGTAAATTTCCATTTTACTGCTTTCATGACAAGTAAAACCGGTGCTTGTTCCATCATGTATGTATACAGTGGATGAACACCATAGTTCAGTCCACAAAAGATTGTAATATAAGCTTCCGTACCAGATTCTTGCCCTCCAAATTGATTACAAGTGAAACCGAGTATTTCTAACTCTTATTCTTTATATTTATCAAATAAAGACGTATCTTAGACAAATTGTTCGCTAGAAGATGAAAGCGGTATTTTAATAGAATTGTGATCAAAATAGTGACTAAGTATGTAATTAATCATACTATTAACTAATAAATTTAAATCATAAGATGTATGATTTATGTTTACAATCTTATCACGTAGATCCCTCTGCGCTTTTTCGTCACCGAAAGCTACTACTCTATTTCTTCCTTGTATGTCCCCTCATTGATTTAAAAATGTTTCGTATTACATTACTCAATTGTCTAGGAATTCAGTGGTATGTATGTGAAGATGGTAGTAGTACAAAAAAGAATTATTACGTTAATAACATAGCGAATATACTGATATTTCCTCATTTAGGTATTTACATATTTATCCTCACGGTTCATAATTTAATCGGGGATGGGAGGATAAATATGGTTCAGATTAAGGTAACACCTGAGGAATTAGAACAAGTTGCAAAACGGGCAAATGATACAAAACACATGTTAGAATCTATACATAAAAATTTATGCGATCAAATTGATTACATGTGTTATCAGTGGGCAGGCGCATCTAATCAAAATTTCGTTCAAGTGTTCAATAACGCAAGACCTTCTGTGTTTACAGCTACCAATGCAATCTCACATATTGAAGAAGAATTAAAGAGAATTGCTGAGAAATTTCGCAATACAGATAATCAGGATGTAGCAAAGGCAGAGGGTGCAATGTGTGGTAAAGTATCAATGGAAGAGAAAAGTTTTGATGAAAAAAAACTAGCTAGAGATATAGCAGGTGAATTGACAGGTGAATACGATATTAGACGTGCTTGGGATGGCATTGATCCCTCTACCGGTGAAAAGCTTTCCACTTGGGATAGAATATTTGCTGGAGGAATGGCGGTAGCTGGACTCACACCTTTTGGAAAACTTGCTAAAGTCGGAAAAGGCGTGAAGATGACTACTAATGCGTTAGAGGGTATTAAGAATGCTGATAGAGCGACTGAAGCTTCTAAGGCAACTAAGAGAATTACACAAGCTGAAGAGGAAATGGTCACTTATAGACGTGTTCAAGGTGGAACACCTCCAAATGCAAGTAGAACTAGGATAACTGTAGATGAAAATAGTAATGTAGAAATACCTAATAAGAAAGCTAATTTAAATGTAAGTACAGGTAATGATGAGCATGCAAAATATTTCTTAAATAAAAGAGGAAGTAATGCAGAGATAGTTGAATTTGATATACCTAAATCGTTAGATGATTTTATAAATGAAAATGCAATACCTCAAAAAGGATATAAATCAAACCCCCTAAATCAAGGAGGAACTGCACCGAAAATAGTTGACCCAACAACGCCAGGAAATTCTTATGAATTGCCAGCACCTTGGATTGAATGGATAGAAGAATACGCCAAGAATGGCAGGACTATAAAGTAATAATAAAAGGAGTAGATTATGATATTAGAACCGCTTTATGCAGAAAACATTATAGTAGCCGTCATATATAATAATGAATTTAGATGGTATGTAACAGATAAAGAACTATGGTTTTTGGATTATAATAAGTTAGATAATGCATATAAAAATTTAGGTGTAAGCATTGAAGATAATGACGAAATTGAAGAAAGAAATGGAATAAAAGTATTAGACAATGAAAATGTAGAAGTATTTTTACAAAGGATTAATAAATATAACACAACTAAAGAGGAATTAAATTATTTACTACTTGAAAATATTAAAAGTAAACATGCAGGAGAAGATCTATTAGATTTTAGTCCGGTGTTATTAATTAACTTTGATGATAAAATACTATATTCAATGTTCCCAGAACCAGCATCATATGAAGAATATACACCAAAAGATTGGAATGGTAAATACGAAGGTTTCACTAAATTAATACCTAAATCAGAAAAATATTGGATAGATGAGTTTAATAACAATCTATTTTCACTATAATTTAAACGGGATAAGGATGATAATAGTATGAGTAATAAAGATGTAGTAACTATATTAAATGAGGAATTCGAAAATGAGCAGACTGGTGAAAAGTTACAAGGGTTAACAGTTATAGTTGATGGAAAGTTAAAGCAAGTCATGGATATAATAATCGACAAAAATGATAATTATAGTAATTATACTGAAGTAGTCAAAGATGCACTATTTGAGGGGATAAATAATATCGTTAATAAAATTAATAAATGATAAATACTAACTACAAAAAATTAAATACTTAATCTAAATAATGAGGTAAGGTGTAACGAAAATAAAGCACAAATATATATCATAATAAATAATAACGAAGGCTACTACTAATATAAAAGGCGTTAGTCTTCGTTATTATTTTTTTAAAAATGAAAGGAGTTCAAAATACAACGAATATACTCTCGACTTCAAACCCTAAAATTTTAAATTTTGCGCCGCTGTTTCAGGCACCTGGCAAATACAAATTCCGAATATCTCCTCCGCCCTTAAAGAAAAAAGCCGGTATCTATACCGACTATATTTTGAACGTTTTTAATTTGTCTTCGATTTGTTCTCCAGTAATTCCAATGGATCTTAACGTTATCGAAGGATGACTCTGATTTAATAAGGAATTTATTTTCTCCAACGATACTATTTTATATCCAGACATATTTTACATAAAACTACAAATCATTATTTACCATATTGCCCAAAGTTACGGAAACAATTATACTAGATGTAATCAGAATAAATAATCTGAATATTCTTAGAATTAAAGATAAAATCTTTACTGCCCGCAATTAGATGGATACATTCTATTTTCCACTCAATAGATTAAAAAACGATAATAACATTAGGAGGATTACGATGCACCAGCTTGATTCATTACATCCCATTATAGAAAAAATAATTAATAATATTGAAAAGTTAATGGTCGGAAAGCGAAAAGAAACGATCTTAGCTTTGACAGCTCTCTTAGCTGAAGGTCATGTACTATTAGAAGATGTTCCTGGCGTTGGGAAAACAATGTTAGTACGTGCTCTTTCTAAATCTATCGATGCTGATTACAAGCGCATTCAATTCACACCTGATTTACTGCCGTCAGATGTAACAGGTGTTTCTATTTATAATCCGAAAGAGCTCCAATTTGAGTTCAAACCTGGACCAATCATGGGGAATTTTATACTTGCTGATGAAATTAATCGTACATCTCCAAAAACACAATCTGCCTTACTTGAAAGTATGGAAGAAGGCAATATTACAATAGATGGCAGGACAAGACCGTTACCAAAACCATTCTTTGTAATGGCTACACAAAATCCGGTCGAATATGAGGGAACATATCCTTTACCAGAAGCACAGCTCGATCGTTTCTTATTGAAACTAAAAATGGGATATCCTACACAAGAAGAAGAATTTGAAATTTTAAACAGGATGGAAAAAACAAATCCCCTCTCCCATTTACAAGCTATTACTACAATAGAAGAATTACTTTATTTACAACAAAGCGTACGGGAAATAAGCATGGACAAAGCAATCAAGCATTACATTGTAAAGCTTGTTAGTCAGACTCGTTCTTATAGTTCTATACAGCTTGGTGCAAGTCCACGTGGCTCGATTGCTTTAATGAAAGCTTCACAAGCATATGCATTCATCCATGGTAGAAATTACGTTATTCCAGACGATGTTAAATTTTTAGCTCCTTACGTATTGGCTCACAGACTCATTCTAAAAATGGAGGCAAAATTTGAAGGAATTACAGGAGAACAAGTTATCACAAAAATCGTTGCGCGAACTACCGTACCTACTCAAAGGAAGATGAACCTTTGATGAAACGGATACTACGAGCACTCTATCATTTTACTAAGTTATCACTTATTCCGTTATGCCTAGTCTTAACATTTGTATACGCTATGCTTCAAGGAGGATTTGTAAGTTGGTTTTTGTTTTACAGTATGATTCCTATTGGCCTTTATTCACTACTGCTTCCCTTCTATGCTTTACGGAACGCCGAGGTAAAACGAATAACAAATCAAGACGAATATGTAGCAGGAGAACAATTTTTAAGCACGATTACAATAAAAAGAAGATTTCCTTTCCCCTTACTTTATTTAATTATAGAAGATGAACTGCCATCACAATTTACAAATTGTAGACAAACGAAGGTGAATAAGGTAATACTCTTTCCAGGATTGAAACGAAATATTTCGTTTCAATATGCAATTGACACAATCCCTAGAGGAGAGCACACTTTTTCAAGCGTACGTGTCAAAACTGGTGATCTATTCGGAATGATGGAGAAAGAAGTAACTTTTTCAGTTCTAGATACATTTTTAGTCTATCCCCAGTATGTAGATATAGCGTATCGACAATTAGAAAATCATTTCGAACAAGGAGCGCTTTCAGCAAATATAAATTTAGCAAAAGACTCTACAGTCTCTGTCGGTGTCAGAGAATATAAGCCTGGTGACCGCTTTTCATGGATTGATTGGAAAGCAACTGCACGAACAAACAATATTATGACGAAAGAATTTGAACAACAGCGCAGCCATAATATTATGATATTCATGGACAGAACCCCATCCCCTCTATTCGAATCAGTCGTAACATTTTCCGCCTCTATTGTACGGGCTGTATTGAAGCAAAATTCACCAGCGTCATTCGTGTCTGTCGGAAAAGAACGAACTTTTTTCCCTTTAGACAATGGAGATAGTCAGTTGCATCAAATCTTTTGTCATTTAGCGAAAGTGCAAGCGGACTGTGTATTCCCGCTCTCTCGGAGTGTAGAAATAGAATTAAGAAAAATTTATGAGCCCGTAACGATTATACTCGTAACAAGCGATCTTTCTCCCGATATTCAAAAGGCGGCTGACTTTGCTGCTATAAAAAACAGAAAATTAATGGTGTTTGTCGTGAAAGAAAAAGCAAATCAACTCTCACATCGAGAACTAAGTATTCTAGAAACTCTACAAAAACGAAAAATATTTGTAAATGTGGTTTATGGGAACCGGTATACAAACGTGTTTTTTGAGGTGAGCAAATGATAACATTACGAACAAAATACAAATGGGATATGAGCAGATTCTTCATGCATGTATGTGCACTTCTACTTTTACTAGAATGGCTAAGACCCCTTATAGGTATTACAAACGTAGGTAGATTAGATATTTTTGTAATATTTATAGGAATTTGCTTCACTCTCTCTTTTTTTCAAACAAGGTGGCAAATTCCAATAAAGATCGTCACGATCTTATTCATCATTCATTTCCTGTATTATAAAAATGCTTTTATAAATCCATCTTGGCTAACGAAATTTTTTTCTGATATTTCTCGAAATTCCTCCCTGTTATTTCAAGGGAATTTGCTAGATATTTCTCCAGTTTTTCCAACACTTTTATTTTTTTTATCATTTTGGTTTTTGAGTTCTTTCATCTCTTTTTGGATGATTCATAAAAAACGCGGGTTGTTATTTCTTATATTGACTATTATTTATATCATAACTTTTCATAACTTACATTTATACAATGCAAACTACGCTATTATTCGTACTGTTGTCATCGGCTTTTTTATGCTTAGTCTTCTTCAAATAGAACGAATAAAAGAGACGGAACACTTACAAAATTATGCTAGAGTAATCTCAAAATTACTTAGACCTCTTACCATATTTATTGTATTGTCAGCAACTATCGCATACTTCGCTCCAAAATTTGGCCCTCAATGGCCAAACCCAATGGATTTTTTAAAATTCAACACATCCGAAGCAAGTAAAGAACAAGAAGTTTCTAAAATTGGGTATGGTTTAGATGACTCGCAATTAGGTGGTCCTTTTAAGGCGGATAATACAATTGTTTTTACAGCACAAACGCAAAACAAACAATATTGGAGAGTAGAAACAAAAGATTTTTATACAGGAAAAGGCTGGGAGGTTTCTGAAAATCCGAAAAAGGTTTCTTTTAAAAATAAAAACGACGTCGTGAGTTGGTACGAAAAAAATACAAAAACAGAAACAGCCAAAGCAACAATCACCATGCAAAAAAGTTATTCTCACCTTACCTATCCAACAGGATTAGTATCAGTTGAGGCTTCTTCTGATGTATCATACAGCGTTGACCCATTTTCAGAAAAAATCTATACGATGCACGGAGACTCTTCTACTACTTTAAATTCGTATAAAGTAACATATGAGATCCCGGAGTTTTCCATAGAAAACTTGAAAGCTGCAAAAACGAATGAAGGTCAAGAATCAAATCCTTATTTCATGACAAAATACACACAACTTCCCGAATCATTACCGCAGCGAGTAAGAGACTTAGCTGTTAATCTTACAAATGATAAAGACAACCGATATGATAAAGTATTAGCTATTGAAAATTACTTCACAGACCATTCTTTTGTATACGAAACAACGGATGTGATGATTCCTGCCAAAAACCAAGATTATGTAGATCAATTCCTTTTCGATACAAAAAGCGGCTACTGTAATAATTTTTCGACGTCTATGATCGTGTTACTTCGTTCTGCCGGGATTCCCGCTCGATGGGTAAAAGGCTATACAGAAGGAACTCTTGAGAATACACTTGCTAGTACAGAAGATGCGAATGTTTATAAAATCGAAAACAATAACGCACACTCTTGGGTCGAAGTATATTTTCCTGGATACGGATGGATTCCATTCGAACCAACAAAAGGATTTACCAATCCCTATAATTTTACAAATAATACTCCTGCTCCTACTTTTCAAAATAGCGAAGAAACTAATTCTCAAAACGAGCAAATGCACCAAAGAAACAATGAAGCGAAGCTCAAAAGTTTAATAGAAGATACAGAAGAAGCCTCTACTAAAAAGATCACAAATTCTAAAAATGGTTTTTCTTGGTGGTACGTATTCCTCTCTGCGATACCGATTAGTATCATAGGATACATTCTCTTCACCACAAGAATGAAATGGATTACATTTTTTATTATTCTTTTCTATAAATATCGAAAAGATGATGCTGTTTATAGAAAAGCTTACGGTGCACTTTTAAAACAATTTGCGAGAATCGGCATACCGCGGGGTGAAAGTCAAACATTCCGAGAATACGCTCTTCACATCGATACACTTTACAACTCGGCTGATATGCAACAACTTACTTTCAGTTATGAGAACGCTATGTATCAAAAGGAACAAGCCGCCGCCGAATGGAAGACATCCGTACACTTATGGGAAGTGCTTATGAAAAAAGCAGCTTCTCTGCCTAAATCAAATGACTACGATAGAGTGATTTAATCTTGATTATGTGAGTTTAAAGAAAACACCTCAAAGAACTACTTTGTTCTTTGAGGTGTTATTTAATATACATAATAAAAGATAGCTAACTCCTAATTATTCCCCAAGCACCTTCTCAATCTCAACCTCTAAATCCACCGGTTTCGTCTGCGGCGCAAAACGCCCTACTACTTTCCCATCTTTTCCAATTAGAAACTTAGTAAAGTTCCATTTCACTGCTTTCATACCAAGTAAACCGGGTGCTTGTTCTGTCATGTATGTATAAAGAGGATGAGCCTTATCACCTTTCACATCAATCTTTGCAAACATCGGGAAGTTTACACCATAGTTTAATTCACAAAAACTAGTAATATCAGCTTCCGTTCCCGGCTCTTGCCCTCCAAATTGATTACAAGGGAAACCTAGTATTTCTAATCCTTGATCTTTATATTTATCATATACTTCTTGTAATCCTTTATATTGCGGTGTAAAACCACATTTGCTAGCTACATTTACAATAAGAAGCGCTTTTCCTTCGTAATCTTTTAACGATTTATCTTCTCCTGTTATCGTTTTAGCTGAAAAATCATAAACTGTCATTGATCCTACCCCTCTCTTTACTATCATTCTATGTTTATACTATACTACATTCGTGAATATACAGCTCTTATTACGTACTTACACACCAAAATGATAGCGCTTTATTTTTGTTCAAAAATTCGACACAATATACTAGACTTTTATGATGGAAAGTTTTACAATTGAATTGTGAACAAAATGTGACAGTTTATATTCCATGATAAAAGAAAAGGATGGTGTTCATTATGAAAACTGCACAACATGAAACGATTTCAAATCGCGAGTTTTATTTCGTACTATATATGATGTTATTGTATGTTATTGGCTGGGTAATCGATGTAAATGGTTTATTTTTAAGCTCCTACTTTAATTTAGCAGGAGAGATTATGCTTCCAATCGTTGGTGGCATTGTTGGACTGTTCGTTATGTCTATTAATAAAGAACAAACGCGGTAAGAACATTACAAAAAGGCAGAAGACGAAACTTTCGTTTTCTGCCTTTTTGTATTTTTAGCGTATAATATAAAGTGAAACTTTAATCAGTGGGGATTTTGTTCCTCACTGATTATTAGTTGAACCAATCGGGCTTTTACGGGCAGTTGTTCTCCCACCTAACTTCTTTCCTTCAGCCAAATTTTGAGGTGGGAGTCTTACTGCCCACAAATAGCGGGGAAAACTATAAAAGTATATAAGGAGTGGTAAAGATGAAAAAAGTAGAACAATTATCTTCTCACCTATATCTTATTGATGATTACGACTTACAACATATTGAACGAACAGGTACGTACGTTTTATTAGGTGACGACATTACTTTAATTGAAACTTGTGCAGCCCCTTCTCTTCCGTATATTTTAGACGGCTTACAACAACTACATATTGATTTAAAAGATGTAAAAAATATCATTGTTACACATGTTCATTTAGATCACGCAGGTGCAGCAGGGCTAATGATGGAAAAGTGCCCAAATGCTACTTTATTTGTACATTCTCGTGGTGCTCGTCATATGATCGATCCAACAAAACTCATTTTAGGTGCAAAAGCTGTGTACAAAGAAGATTTTGATAAACTTTTTAATCCCATTCTTCCAATTGAAGAAGAACGTGTTCGTATTGTACAACATGGTGATAGGTTAAAAATTGCAGAAGACCGTACACTTACATTTTACGATACACCGGGACATGCTAAGCATCATATTAGCATTCACGATTCATTAACAAACGGCATTTTTACTGGCGATACAATTGGAATTTACTATCGAGAGCTAGCTGATCTTGGTGTAGAACTATATCTACCATCAACTTCACCTTCACAATTCCAACCAGAGGCGATGATCGCTTCTAAAAATCATATTCAAAGTATGGATGTAGATACTATTTATTTCGGTCATTACGGCGCATCATCCAATGTTACAGAAGTATATAACCAACTTGAACATTGGTTACCTATTTTTGTTGGTACTGGTAAAGAGGTCTTTGAAAAGTATAATGATTTCGATGAAGCGACTAAAGCTTTACAAACTTTATTAATGGATAAAATCTCTTCTCATCTTACAAAGTTAAACGTTCCATCAAATCATTCCGTTTATAACATTTTACATCTAGATATAGAAATTAGCGCGATGGGCATTATTGATTATTTCACGAAGCAAGAAAAAGCAAACTCCACTATTAACTAACAGTAAAAGAAGAGATATACAACAGTAGTTATTGTATATCTCTTCTTTTTTTGAATATATTTTGAGTAAAGGATGGTGGAATGCAATGCAAAAAGTGATTCTATACCTCTGCTTCACATTATTTATCGTCTTATTATTATTTGTCGGAGTGAAAATTCAATTTTATTTAGATACAGACGCGCAGGTGAACTTTAACGTTTATCCAAGATTATTCTACTATACACTCTTCCCTCTTTTGGTCGGCATTTTATTACGATTCCTTCAATCCATTAATCGTGAAACAAGTAAACAAAACTGGAACTTTCAGCCGGATAAATTTATCGCTATTACGTTGCCTACACTATTCATTTCCTTTTCTCCAGCTCTACTCTTTTCACCAGTTGGAAAATATCTACCTTATTTAACTAATATTATTCTTATAAATACAACTTTCGTTACCATTATTAGTTTAATAGCTGGTTACTCACTTTTAAATTGTTTGATACAAAAAGACAAGGAGACTGGGAAGGAATATAACTAAGTGATTTCCCACTTTCACTTATTTAGTAAATCAAGATAATTCTGCCCCTAACTTGTATGCAAAAGAACCTAATGTTCAATTTTTAAGTGTCGTTGGTTATGGTGGTTTATTTATAAGTGCAATACTCCTTGTAAGAGTTTCTATACATGCGGTAAGGAAATTTAAGTAATAACAAAACGAGTATGAAATCGCATAGATTTTATACTCGTTTTTTATTGTTCATATATTTAATTGATAATAGGAAATTCATGTTAAACTAAAGAAAGTCGTGCACTAAATCAAAATACATTTCAAACAAGGGAGACTTATTATGAAATTTGGGACTTTCTCGTTTCTAACGTTTATCGCAAGTATATGTTCTTTCTTTATTTTAAGAGGACCTAATGCAAATTTAACATTAATTATTGTACTTCTAAGTATTCTTTCATTACTCGGTATTATTTTTGCGATCGCATCAAAGAATTGGCTATTTAAAATAGTTGGCACGGCATTAAATGGAGTAATACTAGTATTTGTATATTTCTTATTGCTAGCAAAAGGCATAGGTGGTTAATATATTTACGTTTCAATAAGAAAAGCTCACAGCTTAAGCTATGAGCTTTTTTACTTATCTCACCTTTTCATCTACATACTCCATATACTGTTCTGCTTTAATAAATCTTTCTTTATACGCTTCAGGTACTTCTTCTACTGTTATCCCACCACTCGATTTCGCTTTTACTAATACAGTTTGATATGACATTAACGCTTCCATATATTGTTCATACTCTTCTGAAGTTAATACTT
>Ga0209025_1002852_pt1 | contig 17339 bp, 15 predicted proteins | sample AraplaMF_Col_mLB_FD_184256 | JGI IMG/M metagenome (GOLD analysis project Ga0209025, IMG submission 184256) | Arabidopsis root microbial communities from the University of North Carolina, USA - plate scrape MF_Col_mLB (SPAdes) (version 2) | ecosystem: Host-associated > Plants > Roots > Endosphere... | reverse complement strand
ATCTAGATATAAACTATAGAGATACTTATAAAGTAGAAAGTATAGGTTACGATACGGATTAAGAAAAAAATAAATAAGTATGAAGGACTTTACTTGAATAGAAAATCGATAGTAATTATCCTTATTATTTCAGTCATACTATTAGGATGCTATAAATATATGGATTACAAAGATAATTAAGAAAAAGAACAAATAGCGTCTAAAGCTAAAAAAATAGCGATCCAATATTTTAAAGAACAAGAAAATATCGATATCACAGTAACAGATTTCGCGATACGGGAAAGCCCATACAGAACTTTAGTCCGCCTTTAAATATGGGATAAAAATATCCTAAAACAATTAAAATACTTATCTCGATCCTTTTTAAATTTATGAGTTATAGATTCCAATAAGTTTGTTGTACCAAAAGATAAAAAGGCTATTATAAGTACAAAAGCAATAAGTGCCAATTTTTTTCCCCATCCATAAGGAGCAAACAAACTAAATATAAGTAAGGCTGAAAAACCAAAAATTTTAATAATTCTTGCTTGTTTAAACACAACTATTCTTCTCCTTGCTTAACAAATTTAGCAAATAAACCACCACCAATATACACACCAACTTCTTGACCCCCATGGAATTTACCACCGAATGTACCTAGTCCAAATTCAGCACAAACTTCAAGATCGTAATCCTTAAAAAATTGAATAAAATCAGGTAGGTCAATTCTGTCTAGCTTTGCTTCATATTTTTGTATTGTCACCTCTGCATCTTGTTTAAACGTATACTCCTCAATTCCATATGCGACTGAAGCATCTATGAATTTTTGTGTTACTGATATTTCTGAAACATAAGGATTTTTAAAAGAAAGACCATCTTCAAATGCTGTAATTCCACCTTTTGCTCCAATAATCTTTCCCGTTAATAAATCTTCTTTTATCGTATTGAATTTGTAAGGAGCTCCTACCTCTATTTCTGCATGCCCAGCTTTGAATCCCAGCTTACTATTCTCAGAAAGTTCATATTCTCCCTCTAACAACGATCCTCCTAATTTAATACGATAGCGATCCTCTGTATTTACTTTTGTGGAACCTGTAAGGGTTTCAACATCCCCTTTAAATGGTTTTCCTGTTAAAATACCAGAAGCCATTGCAATAGCAACATCCATGTTATCTACCTGTTCAAATTTATTAGCAGAATCAAGAAGAAACTTCTCCAGCGGTTCTAATATGATTGTAAATCGAGCCATTCTTAAAGAGTAATCTCGAAAATCTGTATTAAATTTCATATAGGTTGCACCCATCCAAGCATTACAAAGCATATCAATATCTTTCTTTAGTCGCTCTTGTGTTGCCGCTACATTGGTGATTGTTGATCGAATAGACCATGCAACCTTGCGCAACTCTTCAGGAGTAACTTTAATATTCCCCATAATCATTCCGCTTTTAAATATTTATATAGAATATTTTACCATGAGGAAGTAATTACACAGAACAACATTTTTCATACTTATAGAAATTTTACAAAAAATAGTTCGCAGTTAGCAGACTGCTTCGCTACAGGCGTTTTTTGTTTGTCTTCAAATCGTTTAAAAGGAACAAGTCTGAAACAAACGCGTATTACTCACTGTACTTTGAATGATTTATACGTCTATTTATAATGCTCACTCATAGATAGGGGATACATAATTCATTTTTACTAGACTAACATTCAATCATTTTTAACTTGATCGCATACAATGATAAGAATAATAAATAAGGAGATGCATAATAATGTCGAAACCAGCTTATGGTTACGTTACACTTGTAGGTAACAATCCTATAGAAATTAAACCAGGTGCAAACATAGAATTTAATAGAAATGGTCCATTAAATCGTATAGAGTTTACCCCACCTAGTGACACCCTAATAATACCTAAATCAGGCGACTATAAAGTCGAATATCTATTATTAATTGATGGTCCTGCTTCTACTTCAATATATGGTTTAATTTTAAATGATTCTTTAGTAAGTGGGCGACTTACCAATTATGGTATACAAAGACAAGTGACTGGAGCGAGTCTGATGCTTTCTGGACAGGCTATTATCCATATTCCCAAATGCTCAACACTACAGCTTCGAAATATAGGATCAACTACAGATGTGTTACTACCCATTCTAAACGGGCACAAAATTAATGCTGCATCATTAACTATCGAGAAGCTTAACTTGTAAAAATGCATTTGTGCAGCAGAACAAACTGGTTCAAATAATAATCAGTGGGGGGATGAAGCCCTCCACTGATTAAAGTTTCACTTTATCTAATCCATTTCACATAGGATTCATCAAAATACATCCATCCTTCAATGCCATCTTTGTATACGTAAATCCAATCTTCGTATCTAAAATGAACGTCCCAAGTTCCACTATTCGCTTTTCCTACAACTTGGTCATTTCTGGACGCTCCTTTACGAAGATTGATGTTCGTTCCTGAAATCCAAACGACTCCTTTTGTTTTGCCATCTTTATTGATTTTACATACGTCATCGCGCATCCAGTTTTCTTCAGCTACTTTATACCAAAAATGAGAACCATCATAAAACCAATCTAGGTATACATGTCCAGAATCTTTTGTCGCTTGACGTACAACTTTTGCTTGTAGGGATGGCGCCTCACGAATGTTCGCTATAGCTACTGTTACAGTGATAGAACCTAAATTATTCGTTTTCCAATCAGGAGGAAGAAACCCTAGTGCAGGCTCATTATCTCCGAAAAACCATGATAAAGGCTTATCTCCAATTAAACGATTTAAATCACATTTGCCAATACCAGATATATTCCCTGCGTCAGTATATTGCCACATATCACATGGGTACGCTGGTTTGATATCCCCATAACGCGGGATCCATACGAAATCAACATTTACTTTTTCCATACCAAATGGGCTGTACACATGATGTCCCGCATATAACCCTACTTTTTGAGCACCGAGTATGCGTAACTCATCAATGAAAGCTTGTGTTCCTGCACTCATATCTTCCATTGTTTTCACTTCAACATCAGCTACCCAAAACAATGCATTTTTGTCACCACGATTCCAAAAATCTCTTGCTTCTACTCTTGCATCATTTTCGGAAACAAATCTACAAAAAGCGTAGTTTCCGAACGGAACATTATATGCTTTCATTGAAGACACATATGATTGATACATTGGGTCTATATAGTTTGATCCATCTTGCACTCTAGCAATCACTAAGTCAAGCTGCGGGGCTGCTACTCCCCAATTAATATCACCATTCCATTTCGAAATATCGACGATATACCCCATTATTCAACATCTCCTTTATTATTATCATATTCAGAGCTTGTCTCATGGTCAGACCAAATGCCTATTGCAGTACCAACAAATAATATATAAAGTGCAAATTGATCTAATGGGCTTTCCTTTTCTATTAATCTAATTTTCCAACTAAAAATCATAGTAATAAAAAAACGCAACCTATATTTTTCGGTTGCGAACTCATACAAACTTTATCAAATCAAACTCCTTTTTCTCGTTGTCCAAGCATATTTATATCTATCGCATAGACTAATAAGGAAGAAAAGAGTTTAGTACCACCTTCAAACATCTTCATTTATTAATATTCTACTTAATAATTCTGTCCAAAAAAATAAAACAAGGATTTTTCCTTGTTCCCATTTGTTTTTCCATTCAAGAGATCAACCACCAGTATCTCCGTCTGCCATCTCGTTCACTATGGTAGTAGTTTGTTTCTTATCTACCAAAGTATGTACTCCCCATGTTAAAGAAAAATAAAAACCCTACTTTTGACACTTAAACAAAAACAGGGCTTTATTCTATACTTTTTTATAATTGTTTACTCACCAAGACAATCATTACGACAATTGCTATAAGCATGACTACTAAACACCCCATCAACTTATAGAAACCTCTCTTGGTCAATGTATTCCCTTGTATATCCTTACGAATAAATAAGTACACTGCTAAAAATAAAAGCAGCCCGATCCCAAAAGCAAATATACTTTGCATCTATCTCATTCACCTTTCTCATTTCAGCTTTAATATTTTTTAGACAAAATAACGAATGAAATAAAGACCGTACAAATTGTTAATGCTGCTAAAATGTTAAGCAGTTCTGCAGCAGACAATGTAATGATCTTTAAATTTAATCCGATTGAAAATAGAATATAATACGCTAACAACGCAAAATAAGAATAGAACATTCCTTTTTGCCGAATTAACTTCATCCTTTCATCTTTCTCCTTAAATTGTGGATGGAGATAACTTAAGCAAAAGCACATGACTGTCATCGCTAGTAATGTGTACGTTTGTGACGGTGGTGAAGAATGCGCCATTATACCTATAAATAGCATAAATCCACTCATAACAGAAAAGATAATCCCCATAATCAAAAAATATTTTTGTGAGTAGTTCATCTTTCTTTCCCCCCTATGTAGATTTAGTTCTCTTTCCCTTCATAAATAAATACATTTTCTATCGTTGTCTGAAATGTGTTCGCAATTTCAAATGCTAAAGGAAGTGATGGATCATATTTTCCTTTTTCAATTGAAATAATAGTTTGTCTAGAAACGCCAAGTTTTTCAGCTAACTTCTCTTGTGACAGGCCAAACTTTTTTCTGTATTCTACCATTTTGTTTTCCAAGGAAATATTCCCCTCCTCCTTACACAGAGTATAAATGTAAAGCAACCTTTACGTCAAGTTTACTTTACATAAACTCCTCAAAGCTCCCTACTCCCATCTTTTATTTCTAATCAAGATGATTTTTATAACGAATGCATAGAACTAAACCAACTATCGATAGAACCATTGAAAATACTATCAGCCGAATGACATGAACACCAAAATTCCCATTATCTGTTTCCCTTTTCATTTCACAGCTCCTATGTATCTCTACGCAAAAGGAACACAGCATTCATACTTTCGTAAATCCCCTTCATCTAGTTCTCATATTGATCCCTTATTTCTTTCCTGCCCATTTTTATCCACTTTTCATTTTAAACAATTGTTGAATAGTATAAAAATGGAGAGTCATAACAAATAAGAACACTCTAAACGATTCTGTTATAATATCTCACTTCCTTATTACTTAATCTACATAAAGAAATTTGCTATATCAATCGGCTATCATTAGGAAAAATTAATATTGTTATAAGCACTTTATCTTTTTAAAATATTACACTTCTTCTCCTATAGAGATGAAGCCGGCTATCATTTTCGAGCAATTTTCAGTTATATTTGCAAAAACTAACGATTTATGAACCATTTTCAAATGACAATCACCAATTATAAGCAAATACTTCTTTTTTCCTTTCAATATTTAACACTATCGAAACAAATTTTACGATAAATTCATAATTTTTTATTTTTTATACTATATTCCATTATATTGTTGTATAATATTCTTGAAAGCGCTTATTATTTTAATATACATAAATCAAATCATTTTTGTCGAAACATTCTTTCAATTTATCCTATACTTTCATCTGGAAGATTTTGTTTTAAATACTGATGTACCAGATGAAATCACCTATTTTTTCCTTAAAATTAATTTATAACATGAAAGATTAACTTGGGTGATAAGTAATTGTGAATGTTTTTTTACAAAACGGATAAGTAATAATGTTTGGTATTATGTAAATTATTGTAATAACATAAGAGTAAAGATAACATTTACATTCATTACTGGTTCATCAATTATGAAAAGAGCAAAATGCATTCTTTCACATTATGAAAAAAGGATTACATGCATTGGGAGGTTTAAACAAATGACGAGGAAGAATACATCGACAAACCCTTGGGCCAAATTCCATGGTCCGAACCTTGGCTATGTTATTGAACAGTATGATCGTTACGTGACTAATGAAGGTTCAGTTGATCCGGAATTACAAGAGCTTTTTGAAACTTTTGGGGCTCCTACATTCCAAGCAGATGTCGTAACAGGGGACAACACAGAAATAAATTTTTCTCCTCAAAACACAGGAAACATTGAAAAGATTCTTAAAGTCGTTCAACTTGTTGAGAATATCCGTTCATTCGGTCATACATTGGCTCATATTAATCCAATGGAAGAGCTAACAAATGGACAATCTCTCATCGAGAAAGTAATGAGCGAATTAAGCGATGCAGATTTGAAAGCGATTCCAGCAAAAACAGTATGGCCAGATGCACCAATTGGTATTCACACAGCTCTTGATGTAATTAATAGATTAAAAGATGTTTATACAAAATCTTTAGCCTATGAATTTTCTCATATACAAGATAGTGAAGAACGTGCGTGGTTGCATCAAATGGTGGAATCAAATTCCTTGCGTCAACCACTACCAAATAAAAAACGAACTGCTCTTTTAAAACGTTTAACAGCTGTTGAAGGTTTTGAGCAATTCTTGCATAAAACATTTGTAGGTCAAAAACGCTTCTCTATTGAAGGCGTTGATATGCTTGTACCTGTACTAGATGAAATTATTTCTGAAGGTGCTAAGGGCGGCGTAAGTGACGTTATGATTGGTATGGCTCACCGCGGGCGCCTTAGCGTACTCGCTCACGTACTAGAAAAACCATATAGTCACATGTTTGCAGAATTCAAACATGCAACTATAGAAGGTGTAAATAGTAATGCTGGCTGGACTGGCGACGTGAAATACCATTTAGGTAGAGAGCAAGTTGTTGGGGCTGAAGATGCTCAAACACGTGTAACGTTAGCGAACAACCCAAGCCATCTTGAATTTGTTAACCCTGTTGTGGAAGGTTATGCACGTGCAGCTCAAGAAAATCGTAAAAAAGCTGGTCATCCTGAACAAGATACTTCGAAATCATTCGTAATTTTAGTTCATGGTGACGCTGCATTCCCTGGTCAAGGTATCGTGTCTGAAACATTAAACTTAAGCAGACTAAACGCATACCAAACTGGTGGAACAATTCATATTATTGCAAATAACTCAGTTGGCTTTACAACAGATAGCTATGATTCTCGTTCTACAAAATATTCAAGCGACCTTGCAAAAGGTTTCGATATTCCAATCGTCCATGTAAATGCTGACGATCCAGAAGCTTGTCTTGCAGCTGCTGACCTTGCAATTCAATATCGTATGCTGTTCAAAAAAGACTTCTTAATCGATTTAATCGGTTACCGTCGTTACGGCCATAATGAAATGGATGACCCAGCAGTTACACAACCACAAGTTTATAAAAAAATTAAAAACCATCCGACAGTTAGAGCAATCTATGCAGAGCAACTGCAAACTGATGGTGTTTTAAATGCTGATGAAGTCGAAACAATTACACAGTTTGTGCAAGAACAATTGAAAGCTGAGTATGCGGAAGTACCACCTGCTGATACTAGTGATGCAGCAATACACGTTAAAGTTCCAGACGTAGTTGCAAGAGGTATTCAACCAATTGATACAGGTCTTCCAATTGAAACTTTACGTGCATTAAACGAAGGACTATTACAATGGCCAGAAGGCTTTAATGTATATCCTAAAGTAAAGAAAATTCTTGAACGTCGTAAAGATGCTCTTGAAGATGGCGGTAAAGTGGAATGGGCTCTTGCTGAATCGTTAGCATTCGCTACCATTTTACAAGAAGGTACGCCAATTCGTTTAACTGGTCAAGATTCACAACGTGGTACGTTCGCACACCGTCATATCGTATTACATGATACAGAAACAAACGAAACATATTCACCACTTCATCGTTTACCGAATATTAATGCATCATTCTCTGTTCATAACAGTCCGTTATCTGAGGCTGCTGTTGTCGGTTATGAATACGGTTATAATGTGTTCGCTCCAGAAACTTTAGTTATGTGGGAAGCACAATATGGTGATTTCTCAAATACTGCGCAAGCATTATTTGATCAATATGTTTCAGCAGGAAGAGCGAAATGGGGACAAAAATCGGGTCTAATTCTTCTTCTGCCTCATGGTTATGAAGGTCAAGGACCAGAGCACTCTAGTGCACGTCCAGAACGTTTCTTGCAACTAGCTGCTGAAAACAACTGGACTGTTGCAAACTTAACAAGTGCGGCACAATACTTCCATATTTTACGCCGTCAAGCATCAATCCTTGGTACAGAAGCTGTTCGACCATTAGTCATTATGACGCCAAAGAGCTTATTACGTCATCCGCTTACTACTTCATCTGGAAAAGAATTAAGCGAAGGTCGTTTCCAAATGGCTCTAGAGCAAGAAAACCTTGGTACAAAACCAAATAAAGTAAAACGTCTTGTTTTAACAACTGGTAAGATGGCAATTGATATAGCAGCAGAGGTTGAATCAGGTAAACATGAGTACAATTTAGATGAAGTTCATATTGTTCGCATTGAGCAATTGTACCCATTCCCTGCTGAAAAAGTTCAATCTATCATGAAACGCTTTAAAAACTTAGAAGAAATTATTTGGGTACAAGAAGAACCACGAAACATGGGTGCATGGCATTACATGGCTCCAATTCTGTTTGAACTTGCTGGCGATAAAGTAAAAACAGGCTACATTGGACGTCCAGATCGCTCAAGTCCATCAGGCGGCGATCCACATGCACACAAAGCGGAACAAGAACTTATCGTTGCACATGCATTAGACACAAAGTACAACTTCCGTCAAGACAAACAAGAAATAGAAGTTTATAGCAACTAAAAACGAAAGTGATTTACTCAAGCTCATTTGGGCAGAGTTCCTTACCTACTAAGTTGTAAAGAATTTCTGCCCAATCAGGCTTGAAGCATTGAGATTACCGAAGAGAAAAGAAGACAAAACACACCGTTAGGCAAATAAGGGGAGGACATTTAAAATGATCGAAATTAAAGTACCTGAGCTTGCAGAATCTATTTCAGAAGGAACTATCTCACAATGGCTTATCAATGTAGGCGACAAAGTTGAGAAAGGTGGCAGCGTTGTTGAGCTTGAAACGGATAAAGTCAATGTTGAAATCATTGCAGAAGATTCAGGTATTGTATCACAACTACTAGGAGAGCCTGGAGATACAGTTGAAGTTGGCGACATCATTGCAATTTTAGATGCAAACGGCGCTGCAGTAAGTACACCTGCTCCAGCAGCAGCTCCAGAACAACCAAAACAAGAAGTTACTGAAGCACCTAAAGCTGAGGCTCCAAAAACAGCTTTACAAGGTCTTCCAAATACAGATCGCCCTATCGCATCACCTGCTGCTAGAAAAATGGCACGTGAATTAGGAATCGACTTAAATGAAGTACGCAGCACTGATCCACTTGGCCGTGTAAGACCACACGATGTACAAGCACATGCTGCTGCACCAAAAGCAGAGCCAAAACAAGAAAAAACAAGTCCAAAACCAGCTGCAAAAACTGAATTTGAAAAACCAGTTGAGCGCGTAAAAATGTCCCGCCGCCGTCAAACAATTGCAAAACGTCTTGTAGAAGTTCAGCAAACATCTGCAATGTTAACAACATTTAACGAAGTTGATATGACTGCAATCATGGAATTACGTAAAGAACGTAAAGATTCATTCGAGAAAAAACATGATGTTCGTCTTGGCTTTATGTCATTCTTCACAAAAGCAGTTGTTGCAGCGTTAAAACAATTCCCATTGTTAAATGCTGAAATCCAAGGTGACGAGCTTATCATTAAAAAATTCTATGATATCGGAATCGCTGTAGCAGCTCCAGATGGATTAGTTGTTCCAGTTGTACGCGATGCAAACCAATTGAACTTTGCTGAAATCGAAAGCGAAATTCGTGAACTAGGTAAAAAAGCACGCGATAACAAACTTACATTAAAAGAACTACAAGGTGGTACATTTACAATTACAAACGGTGGTGTGTTCGGCTCCCTTATGTCAACACCAATCCTAAACAGCCCACAAGTAGGTATTCTTGGAATGCATAAAATTCAAGTAAGACCAGTTGCAATCGATGCAGAACGCATGGAAAACCGTCCAATGATGTACATTGCACTATCTTACGACCACCGTATCGTCGATGGTAAAGAAGCAGTTAGCTTCCTAGTTGCTGTTAAAGAAATGCTTGAAGATCCAAAATCATTATTATTAGAAGGTTGATAGACTTTCTAAATCATACTGGCTACACGAAAGAATCAATGTATTCTTTCGTGTAGCCTTTTTTATATAACAGTGATTTATATAGTGAATAATCAAAATAACTCATAAGGGACAAATCACGGTACATACACTGATAATGTGTGTTTAGAATTTACTGATAAGGAGGAATAGAATGAGTACGCTGCAAGCTTCCACAAAGCTAAAAATGAACAAGGATACCTTTTTTCTCCCCGATTCCAATGGGGGTGTTTATTTTCGAAATAACTCCAGTTCGTTCCGGATACAAGGTAATGGAATCTATGAATGGATTGAAAAATTAATGCCTATGTTTAATGGAGAACACACTTTAGAAGAGCTAACAAATGGGCTTCCCCTCCCTTATCAAAATAGAGTGTTTGAAATTGGAGAACTTTTGCACAAAAATGGTTTTGTTCGAGATCTGAATCAAGATGCCCCTCACCAATTAGAAAATGCATTACTTGAGAGATACGAACCGCAAATTGAATTTTTAGAGGCTTACTCTCACTCAGGTCCTCTAAAGTTTCAAATGTATCGCCAATCTAAAGTGTTGGCGATTGGCTCTGGACCTATTTTCACTTCATTAATTTCTTCTTTACTTGAATCTGGTCTACCTGAATTTCATTACCTAATTACCGATCCTGATGCAACAAATCTCTCGCGGCTAAATGAACTTGTACAACAAGCACATGCTACTGATGCAGATGTACTTGTTCAAGAAATAGATACAACGAGAAATTATTCTTTACAGGAAGTTTTTCATCCATTTGATTGGATTCTATATGTATCTCAAAATGGCAATATCGAAAAACTTAGGGCCATACATGCGATTTGTAGAGAAGAGAAGAAAAACTTTCTTCCTGCTTTATGTTTACAGCATGTAGGCTTAGCTGGTCCTGTCATTACTTCTGACTCTGAAGAATGCTGGGAATCCGCATGGCACCGTATACATGAAACTGCTATTCAAAAAGATCAAACACCAGATCCCGTCTCTCCAATTGCTTGTGCTATGTTAGCCAATACAATTGTTTTTGAGTTATTCAAACATGTTACAGATTCCTCAAATAGGAAGACAAAGAAGCACTTCTTTCTATTAGATTTTGAAACGCTCGAAGGAAATTGGCATCCATTTATGAAGCACCCGCTTATAGCCCCTGAAAATTTTACGATAGAATTAATACAAGACCTTGATGACACTTTAAAACGACATGCAGATCAAAAACATTCAAATGAGCTTTTTCGTTTTTTTGACCAGTTAACCTCAAATAAAGCTGGTGTTTTTCACATATGGGATGAACAAGATCTCAACCAATTACCGTTGTCCCAGTGCTATGTTCAAGTTGCCAATCCCTTATCAGAAGGACCTACTTCCCTCCTCCCTACTATTATTTGTGGCGGATTAACTCATGATGAAGCACGCCGCGTGGCAGGTCTAACTGGAATTGAAACATATGTAACTCAAATGGTTAATTTCCTTATTCCTGACCAAGATGAATTCATTGGAATCGGAGCTGGGGAAACGATGTTAGAAGGTGTGTATCGTGCGCTACAAAATCATTTAACCCACACATTACAAGCGAGGAAGTTAAGTCAAACAGAAGAAATTGTGCCACTACAAGTAACAGAAATTCATGACAACCACTGCCAATTTTATTTACGTGCACTCTCCGTGATACACGGGGAACCAAAGATAGGGATTGGTGAAAATGTACTAGGTTTTCCGGTTGTTTGGGCCCGTATACACAATCAGTGGTATGGTAGCGCGAACTTAAATATAACACTAGCTCTAAGAGACGCATTACAACAAGCACTTCTTCATACACAAAACTACGAAATCCCCTATAACTCTAATATATTATCGGAATCATCTATTCTTTTACACGATGCTGAGTCGTTTAGAATTGAAGTACAAAAAGAAGAACAAATTCCACCATTAGAATCCTTACAACTCGCTTTACAGAATTTAAAGGAACATAATCTTTATCCCTACGTCCTCGACCTAGCAATTGAACCATTTTTAAAAGAAGGATTAGGTGGTGTAGTTGGTGTGGTAATAAAAGAGGAGGTGGACTGATGGAGCGTCAAATACTAATTGTAGGAGATGGCCTACTTGCAAGCTATGTAAATCAGCAATTATCTGGTCACTACTCTATCATTCATCAAAACACACTTGAAGAACCCCTCCCTGAAAACATTAAACTTGCTCTCGTACTACATGATGGTTCTCCTTCCTCTATCCATCATAAAGCTGAAGAAATGTTTCGATCCGCTAACATTCCTTGGCTAAGAGGTTTTACTTCATTTGGCGAAGGGATCATTGGCCCTTATGTTCAGCCACATGCAGCAGGATGTTCTCATTGTGCTGATGCAAGACGGTTTATAGCTGGTTTTGATCAAAAAGAAATGTGGGAGTTACAGCGGCAATACTCCTTAAAAAAGGATGCTGCCGTGCAACGAGATATATGCGCAACGCAAAGTGCATTACTACAAATGTGTCACCTTATTCATGCTGAAACAGAAAAGATAGTAACAAAAGGGGGTACTTCTTTAGCTGAAGAAGTGATTTTACTTAACATGCAAACTCTTCAATGTTCACGTCATTCGTTTCTTCCTGATCCTGTATGTCCGGTGTGTAGCACAATACCTGATGACACTGAAGCTTCTGCTTATCTATCTCTGCAACCGAGCTTTAAAACGAGTACTGAAAGCTACCGATGTCGTTCTATTGAAGATTTAAATACGTTTTTAACGAAAGATTATTTAGATTATCGAACAGGACTTTTGAATGGAAAGATGCAGCATTCCTTATTACCATTCGCTGATGTTATTGTAAATATGCCATTACTTTTTGGTAACGAAGGAGTTGCAGGTCGAACACATTCATTCAGGATAAGCGAGGCAACTGCGATTTTAGAAGGACTAGAGAGATACTGCGGAATGGCCCCTCGCGGGAAGCGGACAAATGTTCATGGCAGCTATCGAGAATTAGAAGATAAAGCCATCAATCCTCTTACAATTGGTGTACATACAGATGAACACTATGAAAAAGAGAATTTTCCATTCAGACCATTTGATCCCGATTATTCTCAAGATTGGGTATGGGGTTATTCTTTATCACAAAACCGTCCCATCTTAGTTCCGGAATCAATTGCATATTATAGCCTAGGGCACAGGGACGCTTTTGTTTATGAAACTTCAAACGGCTGTGCAATTGGAGGTAGTTTAGAAGAAGCGATTTTCCATGGCATTTTAGAAATAGTCGAACGCGACGCTTTCTTGCTAACGTGGTATGCACAATTGCCACTCCCCCGCCTTGATCTAGCTTCCGCAGGCGATGTGGAATTACAATTGATGATTGAACGAATGCGGACCATTACAGGTTATGATTTACATGTTTTTGATGCAACGATGGAGCATGGTATTCCAAGTATATGGGCAATTGCAAAAAATACAAAAAAGGGTGGAATGAACCTCGTCTGTGCAGGTGGTGCTCATATAGAACCGCTGCGAGCTGTTAAAAGTGCTATTCATGAATTAGCAGGTATGTTGCTTATACTGGATGAGAAACTTGAAGCAAACAAACAAAAATATGAACAATGTTTACGCGATCCCTATCTCGTTACCCAAATGGAAGATCATAGTATGGTATATGGCTTACCAGAAGCTGAAGAACGCCTTCAATTTTTACTAAATGACAATCGAGCTGTGCGAACATTTAAAGAAATGGATCAGCTAAAAGCGATTGATCGGGATATAACTTCAGACCTTCGCCATCTTCTAGATCTACTACATCACTCAGGGCTTGAAGTAATTGTCATTGACCAAACTGTTCCTCTCATACAGAAAAACGGATTATCTTGTGTGAAAGTATTAATTCCTGGTATGTTGCCAATGACATTTGGTCATCAACTTACTCGTACAACAGGACTCCAAAGAGCACTTACCGTACCAATGCAACTTGGATATACAAGTGAACCACTTACATTAGAACAACTAAATCCACATCCGCATCCATTTCCATAAAGAAACAGTAAAGTAGCGCTTGAATCAGTAGTTTTTCTTCCTCCCCCACCTCTCTTCTTTGCTTTTGCTGATTTTTAATGTGGGGGATTATTGCTTGATAAGGAGGCTTGTTGATGCAACTAGAAACATTTCTACACCATTTACATTTTTCAATTGATGAAGTCATGCCCGAGGACAAGGACATCAACTGGGCTGATGCCCCCCTTCCCTATAAGCTATACCGTAATCTACCTGTCATTCCTCTTTCTCTAGAGGTACCTCTAACATTACGAGATCAAAAGCTATCTAATGAACCTACCATAGAACAAATTGGGCATTGCCTTTGGTATACATTTGGCCTAACTCAATTTTGCCAGCCTTCCCTCGGCTTAGAAGAACAATCAACAACAAATATATACCGAAGATTTATTCCTTCTGGAGGAGCTTTATATCCAAATGAATTATATTTGTATTTAAAAACAATTCATTATCCGCATGGAATTTACCATTATGACGTAGCGCATCATCGTCTCGTATTACTACGTGAAGGGAATTTTGACTCTTATCTCACAGAAGCACTTGGAAATCGCTGCAACCTCTCTTCTTGTTTCGGCACCGCTTTCGTATCAACAATGTTTTGGAAAAACTTCTTTAAATATAATAATTTTTCGTATCGCCTCCAAGGTCTCGATACTGGTGTCCTCGTCGGTCAATTACTAGAAGTCTCTAAGCAATTTGGCTATACATCGGGTGTATATTTTCAATTTCTAGATCGGGCTATCAATCATTTACTTGGACTATGTGAACAAGAAGAAAGTGTGTATGCAGTTATTCCGTTATCTACCCAGCCTACAGAAGAATGGTTTTATCAAAGTAATACAAGTACAAATTTCACTTCTGATGAACTCTTACAACAGCTTCCCGTTTTAGAGCATGAACACTTTGTTCGATCAAAGAACTTTACTGATTACTCTCTCATAACAAGAATGAATGCAGCATCTATGTTAGATTCAACAGACCTATTTCGAACTATAACTGAAGAGACAATCGTTCCACATTACACACAAACTTTGAAACTCCCCATGGTAGAGCCATTATCATATGATTTCGCAACTGTTTGTCAAAAACGTTATTCACCTGATATCGATTTTGTCTTAAGGAAAATAAGCGCTACACAACTAGCTACTTTGCTTCATGAAGCAACCCTTTCCTTTCCTTATCAAAATGATTTAGATGGAGAACATATAAAAACAAAATCGCGATTATCACTGTACGGATGCTTTTATAACGTAGAAGGTGTGCCAAATGGTGCCTATTCCTATGACAGTAATGCTCATGCATTAGAACAAATTCAAACTGGAGATCTACGTCACCCTTTACAATCCGGTATGACAATGGACAATGTAAATCTCTTTCAAGTACCACTCTGTTTACATGTAATAGGAACTAAAGATTATTTAAAAAACGATTTAGGTTACAGAGGATATCGAATTCAACAAATGGAAGCTGGAATGCTCGTTCAAAAGCTCGTCTTAGCAGCCTCAGCTATGGATATGGGAGGACATCCGCTCTTAGGATTTGATGCAAACTTATGTGACAAACTGTATGAATTTGATACAAAAAGAGAAACGACCCTTATTCAAATTCCAGTTGGTCCTTATCGCCATCGCACTTGGTTAAAAGGATATTTGCATAGCTAAAAACACGCCCTTCGCTCAGTACAATGTGCTAGCAAAGGGCGTGTTTTTTAAAGGGATTAGAATTGCTCAAAGCGAATATACAAATTTAGGTAATTTATATAAAAGGAGAGGTCAGGTTGAGTGTATTACAAAAGTTAATTGAACAAGCTAAAAACCCTAGAGGTTCTATCGGTTCTTCCATGCTTTGTATTATGAATACAGCGCACGTTAGATTAACAAATTGGGCATTACAGAAAATAAATATCCCCAAAGATTCAATCATACTCGATATTGGTTGCGGAGGCGGCCGAACCATACATACACTGTCTAAAATAAATACCTCAGGAAAAATATACGGCATTGATTATTCAGAAAAAGCAGTAGAAAATTCAATAAAATCCAATATAAAAGATGTGAAAAATGAAAAGGTCATTATTCGTAAAGCAAGCGTATCTTCTATTCCTTATCATAATGAGTTTTTCAATCTCATCACGGCCTTTCAAACACATTATTTTTGGCCTGATTTAGAGAATGATATAAAAGAAGTATTTCGAGTTTTAAAACCGAATGGTTCCTTTATGATTGTCGCTGAAACCTTCAAAATCAATTATCATATGCAAAAATTTAAGACAACAGAAGAATTAGTAGACCTTTTCAGTAAAACTGGTTTTCAACATGTGAAATGTTACGAAGAAAAAGGATGCCTTTGTATAGTGGGGAGCAAATCATAGAAAAAGCAGACCTTCTAAGGTCTGCTTTTTCTATTAAATCACTTTAAAAATACTTTTAATCTGTCTTGCAAACAACCAATTTTTCGCTCCACAGTTATCATTTAAACTATCCAGCATGATAGAATTCCCATTTGAGAATTTCAACTGTAACGTTGTATTTTTATCATTTGTTTTTAGACTTATATCTGTAATGTCTTCATATTTTAATTTTTTAACTTCAATGTACTCTTCTTTCGTTTGACCAACGACAACATGATCTTGGAAAAAGAAGAAGACTTCCGCTTTTTTCCCAAAACAAAATACATGTTTCGGGTAAATTAATGTAGCGTTATCAACCGCAACACATAATTCCTTTATTTCTTGGACAATTTCTCCAAAGTCCTCCTCATGTCTTGCATTTGATTCCGCAATCCACTCTTCTACTGTTCTCATATTGATCGACATTCCTTATCCTCCTGCATCATTCAGTGCTAACTTGTTTCTATCATATTTTTATGTATGTAAAAAATAAATACTATATGAAAATATAATAGATAAGTACTACATTTTTCAAGGAAAAATATGCTTTCGTGTCTCTTTTGTATAATTGGCTGTTTTCAAAAAAAATAGCACTTCTATAAGAAGTACTATTCCGCTCGCCGTGCTGCTTGTTGAATCGGATCCCAAACACTGTTGTATGGCGGTGCATAACTTAAATCAACATCTTCTAAATCATGAATGCTCATTTTATGAAAGAGTGCCATCGCAATGACATCAATTCGCTTATCTACACCCTCTTCTCCAATTACTTGTCCACCTAATAGTTGCTTTGTATCAGAGCGATACACTAATTTCACATAAAGCGGCGTTGCATTTGGATAATAGCCAGCCATACTT
>Ga0209025_1002849_pt1 | contig 17349 bp, 23 predicted proteins | sample AraplaMF_Col_mLB_FD_184256 | JGI IMG/M metagenome (GOLD analysis project Ga0209025, IMG submission 184256) | Arabidopsis root microbial communities from the University of North Carolina, USA - plate scrape MF_Col_mLB (SPAdes) (version 2) | ecosystem: Host-associated > Plants > Roots > Endosphere... | reverse complement strand
ATCTTCGCTAGGCTTACCGCGAACAGCCATGATCGCATCACGTGATTGAACAAATATGGCTCGTATACCTTTCCAGCATATTCCAACGCCTTCCGCACTATTTCTGTGTCCGGCACAACAACGCCAGCTAAGATTCGTTTTTTGTCGACGGACATCTTCATCTCCGAGGCAGCATTTAGACTCCCAATGCGATATACCATTAGATAGCTGCACGCCCCTTGGTCACTATACGTTGTGTGTACCCAGGCCTTTATTCGATCCAACTTGAATCGGCCGCTGATCCTCGACACTTGAACTGTCGGAACGGCTGCTCGATGACAATCTGTCGCAGCCTTATGCACTCTCCGATATCAGCTTTCATAGATCTCAATAGCCGATGACGAACCCCGTCAGACCTGGTCAGTCCATTTCGAGAATGTTGCTGCCTGACCGTGACTCTTCCCATCCTCGTCCAATAACTGCCAGACAAGACCGTCTTCCATTCTAAACCGCACACCTGATTTGCGCACACGGATACCACGATAGTTCTCAATGAATCCATTAGTCGTAACGGTATCGAGCAACCGCTGTCGCTCATCTCTTTCAGGTGCCTCAGCCGAGAGACGTGAGGGCAAAGCGGTGAACTCCCACCATCCGTAACCGAAGAGATTTTGGGCTCTTCGATTTGCGTAAACAAACCTCGGGTCAGAATCGTTGTTGTGCGCAACCACAACAAAACGAGCCTCTCGATAAAGCCAAGCAGGACCCAATCCGAGGTGGACGAGTGGCCGCCCGACCAGTCGCAGGTAGCTCTTTGTCAGGAGTTCGAAAAAGGCAGGATCAGTGGACAGGTTCGGCACTTAGGGCTCCAGAGGGGTTAACGCAGTATAGACTCCAAGAAGTCGATCGACCTTGGGCGGGCGGCGGACTCGTATGGGAGGGGTGCCTCAATAGGACTTGACTGCGACATTCATTGCCGCCTCTTCCTGTCGGATCCGGATAGACAGCGGGATCATGTAAAGCGGCAAGCCGAGAATAAGCGTCCAAACAGAATTCAGAGCTACAGTGAATCCGACCAGCTCAGGCAACACGTTCAGGAAGTAGTTTGGGTGTCTCGAGAGCCGGTACAGCCCGGACTTGATATGCGGGTGGTCCGGCGCGATCAGCAGCTTGACGGTCCAAATATAGCCGAGACTTCTAATCACCAAGACCAACGCGACCATCGACAGAGAGTACAGTATGACACCCAGTGCCGATATCCACGGCACCACCGGCGTGTCATTCTCTAGCCACTCGACCGTCGCCAGGACATAATATGCCGCATGAGACACCGCGAGAGTTATCGTGTTGGCACGCCCAATTTCGTGGGAACCGAGAGCCCGCAGGCGAATTTCATTGACCGTTGATACAGCCAAACTCACCAAGCGGACGGCGAAGGCGAGCAAGATAAAAGTCGGCAGAAGGGAATCCATGGATATCTCGATCAACTGTCACGAATGCATCAGCTTTCTGAGCATCGGAGCTGTCCCGTCAAATCAGATATCGACACCTCAAACAACGTACACTTCAGTTTGATTGCTCATCGAAACCATCTGGATATTCGTAGGGAGCGGGCCGCTAGGTGAACTCAAGTTTAGGATGTACTGCACGCAATGGCCAGATAGAGCGATATCGCACTCTGATCGCAATCCTTTCAAACAAGCCGGCAGCTCAATGACATTCCGACTCCACTTGATTTCAGCAGGACAGGTGCTGGGAAGCCATGGGAGCTCGGGGGTACCGCGTTCCGGTGAGCATGTGATCGTGGGCAGCCCCGATCAAACCAGAGTTTTCCGAGTTGATGATATCCTTTGGGTAACACCGACCGACGGTGGAGTAATCAAAGACGTCTATGTCGTCCTTGCATCCTCGCCAACGTCGGGCATATTGGAGCCGACGACCACGTAAGGATCGTCGGCCTGGCCGCATTATCATTTCGGCGGAGGCAAAAACGCAGTCAGTGCAGCCGTCACGGCCGCGGGTTGTTCCTCGGGGATCCAGTGCCCCGCCCCCTCGACGACCACAGAACGAACATTGCTCGCAACGTGCCCAATATGGTCTCCGTATACCGCACCTAATCCGCCAACACCGCTCATCGCGAGGACAGGCATTTTAAGCTTGCGCTGAGCGAAGGCCCTATTCGCTACGACGTCCTCAGGAAAGCCGCGATAGTACTCGAAGCCAGCACGAAGCGCTCCAGGCTGAGAGTAGGAGCGGCCATATATTTCGTCCGCCTCGTTGTCGAACGCGCGCGAATTAACACCTTCTACATTGTGGAACCATTTCAAGTATTCGAGCTCACGCCCAGCAATCAGCATTTCCGGAACGTCTCGCAGCGCGTGAAATCTGAAATGCCAGGTGCGTGGACCTTGGACCCACTCGTCCCAGGGCTGTATTCCCGGAAGCGGCACATCCAAAATCGCCAAAGTCTCGACCTCGGCGGGATGCTGAGCAGCGTAGGCGTAAGCGACCATCCCGCCCATGTCGTGGCCTGCTAGATTTATCGCAGGGCCAAGACCAAGATTGTCCACCAGTTTCCGAATATCCTGTGCAATAGCCGCCTTTTCGTATCCGGCGGCGGGCTTTGCCGTATCGCCCAACCCGCGCAGATCGGGCGCGAGAACCGTGTACCCCCGAGCTACCAAGTCTGGCATAACATATCGCCACATGTAGGATGTAGTCCCCCAGCCATGAAGCAGGACGACCGTTTCAGATCCGCCGCGAGCCAGTAGGTAATGGTAGGACACACCATCAACATTCGACTTCCCATCGACTATCGAGTTGGTCCTGGCAGACGGACTATCGGCCAGTCCGGCCTCCGCCATGCAATGACTACCACCTGTTAGAAACCAGAGTCCCAAGGCAATAGCAGCAAACTTTCTCATCTCACACTCCAAATCGTCCAGTGGGACGTCCTGAAGACGAGAAACTCAGCCTGACGTCTATAGAACCATCGTTTACGGCCGACTGATCAAGTCCAAGGGATGCCCGGCCCCTTAGGGCCGCGCGTCGTCAGTCGGGGAGCGCTACTGGCTAAGTTCCCGCGGATATTCACGCGGAGCGATGTCTAACGCTCCCCTCCGATGAGGCTATTTTGCCAGTCGCAATGGCGTAAACCCAATTTGCATTTTCTGTGGGCTTTCTTGCCGCAACGTGCGCAGCATCTCCTCATACTCGCGTTCGACCTCGGGGGTGACTGAAGGGCGCATCTCGTGCAAAGCCATGATAAAATCTTCCTTTCTCACCATAGTGGCGTCGACCGACTGCCGCAATGCAATCAGACCTGCGCGGCGGGTGAGGTCTTCAAGGTCAGCTCCCGTAAAGCGCTCCGTGCTGCCAGCCAACTGATCAAGGTCAACGTCGCCGGCCAATGGCATTTTCTGTGTATGAATGCCCAAGATTTTACGACGAGCGTTCAAATCCGGCACCGGGACATAAACGAGTTCATCAAAGCGACCCGGCCGGAGCAACGCCGGATCGAGAAGATTCGGTCGGTTGGTCGCTGCCATGACGACAACGCCCTGCATGTCCTCGAGTCCGTCCATTTCCGCCAGCAGTGTATTCACGACACGCTCCGTCACGGCTGGTTCGCCAAGACCACCGCCACGTGCTGGAGCCAAGGAGTCGATCTCGTCAATGAAGATGACAGTCGGGGCCACTTGACGAGCCCGTTCGAACAACCGTGATACCTGTTGCTCGGACTCGCCATACCACTTGGATAGCAGATCGGATGATTTCGTAGCAACGAAGTTGGCTTCCGCTTCACGCGCGACCGCTTTCGCTAGCAATGTCTTCCCCGTTCCCGGCGGACCAAAGAGCAGAAAGCCCTTGGCAGGCCGAATGCCCATTCGTTTGAACGACTGCGGCGACCGAAGCGGCAACTCGACGCCTTCTTTCAATTTAAGCTGCGCCTCGTCCAGCCCGCCGACATCCTCCCAGCGCACGTTTGGCGCTTGGATCATGATCTCTCGAAGAGCCGAGGGTTGGATACGCTTCATAGCCGAGGTGAAATCATCTTGCGAAACCGTGAGCTTCTCGAGTACTTCCGACGGAATGCCTGCTTTGAGATTGATATCGGGAAGTATTCGCCGCAGGGCATCCATCGCTGCCTCACGTACCAACGCGCCAAGGTCGGCACCCACGAAGCCGTAGGTCGTCCTTGCGATCTCGTCCAAATCGGCATCAGGCGCGAGAGGCATGCCGCGCGTGTGGATACCGAGCACTTCCCGTCGACCGCCCTGATCCGGCACGCCGATGACGATCTCGCGATCGAAACGTCCCGGCCGGCGCAGCGCTTCATCAATTGCATCCCGTCGGTTCGTCGCACCGATAACAACAATATTCTGCCGTGGTTCGAGACCGTCCATCAGGGTAAGCAACTGCGCGACGATACGACGTTCAACCTCACCCGTGACCTGCTCGCGCTTAGGTGCGATAGAGTCGATCTCGTCGATGAAAATGATTGAGGGTGCGTTTTGCGACGCCTCCTGGAATACTTGCCGAAGGCGCTCTTCAGACTCACCATAGCGACTTCCCATTATTTCCGGCCCGGCAATATGGTAGAAATTCGCCTCGGTTTCGTTCGCGACGGCCCTCGCGAGAAGAGTCTTTCCTGTACCGGGCGGCCCGTAGAGGAGCACGCCCTTCGGTGGGTCGATGCCGAGACGCTGGAACAGTTCCGGGTGGCGAAGCGGAAGCTCAACCATTTCCCGAACTTGGTCAACGCTTGAACCTAACCCTCCGATGTCATCGTAGGTCACATCGGCTCGCCGGGCCTCCTTTGGCTCCTCATATTGCGGTCGCAACTCTACGACTGTTTGCTCATTAACCTGCACAACGCCGCGAGGCTGCGTGGAGACAACAAGAAGCCTGATCTCCTGGAGACCGTAAGCCTGAAGAAGGTTAGGATCACGCTGCTGCACCGACGTCGAGACCACGTCCCCCGCGACCATGGGGCGGTAGAGGAAAGTGCGCTGCAATGCCTCACCCGATCCTTGTAGGGTCATGTTCTTCTGGGCCGGCGCAAGAACGATCTTGGTCGCTGGACGCGCGTCGGCCTTGCGAACTTCAATGTGATCTCCGCTCGCGGCTCCCGCGTTGACGCGTTGGAGGCCGTCCAACCGGATGATGTTAAGGCCCTCATCTTCGGGATAGGGCCGAATCGCAAGTGCCGCGGTGTGCCTCTTGCCTATGAGTTCGATAAGATCTCCCTCGGCAACGCCGATCTTGCTCATCGCGGAGTTCGAAAGCCGGGCGATACTTCCGCCAGCATCTTGGGATCTAGTGTTCGCGACTTGGAGGGTGAGGTCTTCTGAGCCCGACATTGGTTCTCCGATGATTGACTGGACATGGGTTCGGAGCCAGTCGGGCAGTGCAAAAGGCAAGAATGCCGCTCAAACTTCCGAACCGTGCGGAACACTAATGCTGGCAACGGCCGAGCGACATCGTACTTGTGTATAGCGGGATGGCTTTCCTCGAAAGTGTTAACTGTCATCGCTGGGGGCCGACCTGACTTCGGTCTAATCGTAGCGTCAACCCTTGAGGGCCGTGCGACCTACAGCGGATTCCGACCTTCACCAGATCCGTCCGCCCAAGGCTAACAATCCGAGCAAGGTGACCGCAGCCAACGTTGCGCCGGTCACGAACCCGGCAATAAGACCCAAAGCGGGCGAAGCCAAATTTTCCGAAGGAGATTCCTCCTTCGACGCAGAACGATCCTCAAGGAACGGCAGCGAACGCCGTGGCGAGGGCTGTCAGTTCGTCGATGGAATGTGATTTCACATGCGGTATTTCACGACGCTCGGTCCCTGTATCCACTCGTGTCGTCTCACACGATGGCGAGTTCAACGAATATGGCGCTGGGTACCTGATGATGGCAAAAGGCTAAGGAGACACCCAGCGCCGACCCGCCTCCATCGTCTGCACCGAGAATGCTAGCTCACGCTGCAGCAGTCGCTGTCCAGACATTGAAGAGAGGCCTCATTGCCATGGAGCGAACGCAAGCCCACCCGGATGTCCGACTACCGCAAAGGCGGAACGTGCCTGACCGGCTGTCCCATCCCTTCTCAACAACGAATCAGATATTGATACAGTTCTATTTTGAGAGGTAGATTTGCCTGCATTTCTCGTGACTGCCACAATCCTCGTTGAAGCCGACGACGAGATTCAAGCTGCCTATAAAGCTTTTAGGAAACTCTTGGCAGAACCCGGCATCGCATTCGACGTGCAGTCCGACGTTGAACATCATGCTCGCGTAGTGGTCGAAGAAGATGAGCGCCGTCAGTTGCTGAACCAGGCTGGTTTCAACAACTCACACAACGCAGATCATACCATATGACGGGAAAAGACGAGGACGTTGCAAAGCAACGGCGGATGATCATTGAGCGGGCTCTCGGGCGGGCTCGGTCGCTAGGTATCGAGGTAGATAGCGACCCGCGGTTTGGCGAGCTTTTGGAGAGGTGGGCCAACGGCATCATCACCATGAAGGAAGCCCGAGAAGCGTACTTGGATCATATCCGGGAGCGGGATCAAGCACGAGCTGATTGGCGTGCTTTTGGAATTGCATCTTCGATAGCGGGGGCTAAGGCTGCTTTGACCCGAAAGAAAATCTGAAGATATCCTCCCCTGTTAGGAGCCGCTCATTGGCGTCGGGTCCACACGCCGTGCCCTCGAACGAGGAGGTGTTCCAACAATGTTGCCCGGCCCTGTGCAGAGCCTCGCACCGCCCCCCCCCCATTTCTTGGGGTCGAAGGATAAAGTAATACTATTAGATGTTCGCCTACGTTGCCGCGCAACGCGCAGCGCATATTTCTGAAAGCTAAATTGATGTCGTCGATTCCATCTTCATCTCCCCTCGCCGCCTCCCGGCCGAGTGCTACCCACTCAAGCTACACCGGCGCGCTGATCGCTCTTACAACTCTGTTCTTCATTTGGGGCTTTATCACCTGCCTCAACGACATCCTGATCCCTCATCTGAAAAGCGTCTTCCAGCTCAATTACACTCAGACAATGCTGATCCAGCTGTGCTTCTTCGGCGCCTATTCGATAATCTCGTTGCCCGCGGGCGCGCTGGTGAAACGTATCACCTACAAATGGGGCATCGTTGCGGGGCTCGCGATCGCGGCTGTCGGATGTGCTCTCTTCATCCCAGCGGCGACCTACCGGGTCTACGCGATCTTTCTCGGCGCGCTTTTCGTGCTAGCGACCGGGGTTACCATTCTGCAGGTCGCCGCAAATCCGTATGTGACGGTATTGGGTCAACCTGAGACGGCCGCCAGCCGGCTTAATCTAACCCAAGCGTTTAACTCCCTCGGCACGACGCTCGCGCCGCTGTTCGGCGCTTTCCTGATACTCTCAGCGGCAACCGCTGCAGTTCCGAATGCGTCCCCGGAACAACTTGAAGCGCTGCACGCAACCGAAGCGGCGGCGGTGAAGCTACCTTACTTGATGCTCGCTATTGCCTTCCTGGTCCTGGCAGTGGTTTTTGCTGCCCTCAAACTTCCAGAGGTTAAGGAAGACGACGACCACGGCGAGCAGTTGCCAGGGAGTTCTGCCTGGAGCTACCGTCACCTCGTCCTGGGAGCTGTCGGTATCTTCCTATACGTCGGCGCGGAAGTCAGCGTGGGAAGCTTTCTCGTGAATTTCCTGGCCGAGCCGTCGATAGCCAACCTTCAGGAAGCTGATGCCGCCCACTACGTCTCTTACTTCTGGGGCGGTGCGATGATCGGCCGCTTTGTTGGAGCTGCGGTCATGCGTTATGTCGACGACGGGAAAGCATTGGCTTTCAATGCGGCTGTTTCGGCGTTGCTTCTGGTGGTAACGGTTGCGACGAGCGGACAGATCGCGATGTGGTCGGTATTGGCCATCGGCCTCTTCAACTCCATCATGTTCCCGACCATCTTCAGCCTTGCTCTCCATGGTCTGGGCAAGCACACCAGCCAGGGATCGGGCATTCTTTGCCTAGCCATCGTCGGCGGGGCTCTGCTTCCATTGGTGCAAGGGGCGCTCGCAGATACCGTCGGCATCCATCTGGCGTTCCTGATGCCAATCGTCTGCTACGTCTACATCGCCTTCTACGGCATAAAGGGTGCGGTCCCTGCCCGCCCTGCCGTCCGCTGACAGTAACGGGCTCCGTGCCAGACAGACCAATGAGAATACCACAGCCAATGCTTTGGGATTCTTGCACTGAAGATGAGAGCATGCGTCGCTCGAGGCGTCGGACGAGCTAGTCAGTTCCCCTAGCCGGCGTCGAGACCAAAATCAGACAGCCTGATCTGGCGAACGAGTCTCTGCATGCAGTTTAGTTGTTGGCTGATGAGGGGCAAACCCATCAGCCAACAACTGGAAATCACTTCAGTCCGAGACGGCTACGAAGGTCGGCATTCTCGGAACGAAGTTTCTCGGCGAGCGACTTGCGAAGGCGCTGATTTTCCTCTTCGAGCTGAAGAAGGTCATAGAGAGCGTCAGATAGCGGAGACGCCGTAACTGTGGGCTTCGTGGTGCGGTTAGGGCCACGTCTTTTGCCCGCTGACGGAGAAGACGCCGATGTTTGCTTACCGCGAGCTGTCGTGGCGCTTGCAGTAGCAGGCCCGGCCGTTGCCTCGGCCCGCTTAGGGCGTCCGCCTCGGTTCTTCTTGACAGGTTCCGCCGCTGTCGCGGTAGCTTTTGCTTCTGCTTTTTTAACACGGGGTGCGCGTTGCTTTTTTACCGGAGCCACCGGCTCTACGACCAACGCGTCTGTAGCAATGCTTGTATTGGATTCGTCAGCCATTGGTGATGTCTCCTTGTTTGGCAATTTCGTTGTCGTTTGTACATGAGATCATGTCAACATCGCATGCGATACTACATTGTCTCACACGATTTCGTTAAAGCTCTAAAATTGACTGCCACAAGAGGAGCCTCGGCAACATGGATCTAGCGCGTACCTCGACGGTTGGCATCTCGGCACCGAGAGGCGCTGCAAACGGACCATGGGCGGTGCTACCCGGACGGCGTTATATCCTACTGTCCCCGCAGCGACCGAGCATCCAGATGCCTTCACGGCTGCTGCGTCCCTTTCATAGTAAGGACTGTGGAATGCCCCGGCCGATTTGCTAGCCTCCTCATTCCTTTGGGGAACCGGAATGTGACCGAATGAGTTCCCGTCAGCCAGCCGGAAAAGCATCAAAGGCCTTTTTGACGACGTAGCCCCCGCGACTTTCCTCAAGGGTGCCGTTTTGAACGAGTTGGAGCAAACCTGCTTCCTCGGGGAGAACGGAATAGCTCTCGGCCTTGCCCGACGCCACGACAGCTGATGAATCAATGGTCATGATGCCTCCGGGGCTAAAGCGCTTGAGTGACTTCAAGGTTACGCTTGGCTTTTTAACAGCCTCTTGCGATAGAAGCCCGTCCAAAGTGAACACCAATGGAGGCAGGTTCTGCCTCGTTCAATCCTTCGACACGGGGTGCATGTCGTCCGGTATTTTCACGTATCCAGCGGTGTAAGGCAGTGCCACTCCGTCAAGGGCCTTGCCTACGGCGTCCCTATGATCGTAAAATATTCAATCTGGTTTTTGCTGTTATACTTCTCGGAAAGATTTACACAGCCGCCCTCGCTGCTCAAACTGACACGCTCCTTTGAAACACCGATGACCCCGACCCTGTCCCCGGCGGAAGCGTGGACCCGCGCGACGCGTTCGGTGTGCCCCGTTATTTTCGGCTATCGAAGTGTGGCATCGTGTCGTCTAACGACACGGCCACGTCAAACTAAATCCCGAACTACTGCGCCCGGCCTGGCTGACGCCACGATCGCCCGGAACACGAGTCCCGGTTAGTGACGTCTGCCAAGGCGGACGACCGCGTGCCCACAGAACATCTTCGTTCCATGGACATCGGAACCCCATGCGCCAAGCGGCACGTCCGGGTGCGGGCGGCGGTAGCCAATCTTCGCCGCTTTGATAGACCGATGAACGTCCTGCCACGAGCCGAGTTCGGCTGGCACCTTCCCATTCTTCCATCGACGGGAAATGCACCCATCCTCGAGAGCCGGCAGGACGTCCTTAATTCCATGATGACAATCGTAAGGGCGTTCGGTTCCTATAAGCTACCGTATAAAAACCGCTTGATCAAATCAAAGCCTTTGCTAATAAAAGGAATCACCGCTTCCCGTATGGGTCGGGAACCGGTTCTTTTTCATGAAGTGCTATTTGGGCCACCGTGATCGCGCACTCCTCACGGTGGCCTTTTTGCATGCGTTGACGAACCAGCAAACGCTGTTTTAGCCTTCGGTTGTTATGGACTTGAGATACCTATGACCATTTTCCGAACCCTCGGGCCTGGGCCCTGGGGTTTTTACAAAAAACTACGCCGCTGTTTCCAACGGCGCGTAGTCTGGAAGAGAGGAACGCTCTGGATGGGCCAAAGCAATGAGAGAACATCCATTAGCGGCGAAGGTTCCACAACTGGTTCGACAACGCCCGCGTTTCATGCTTTGTAAGCGCAGGTGTGAGAGCATCAGACCCTTTCACGCTTAGAGGCCATCGTAGTCTCCCAGACCCAGGCGATGGTCTCGCCCCCATTTCAGTGGCAGCGCAGGGTAGAGATCGCCCAAAGAAAGATCACTGACTGATACCGGATTGGACCGGTAAATCCCACTGAGGCTGCACTGGCTTGTAGGTAGCGGCCAAATCGCCTGCGACGACCATCACAAACACTGCGCTCGCGACGCATGCAAAAGTGATCCTAGCAAAGTTTGACATGACTCCCCCTCTTCATTGGAGGAAATAGGTACCGCCAGCTGTGCGGCAAGAAAAAAGCGCCGTTGTTACCAACGACGCTGAATTGGGGGTGTTACAGGGATTCATGCCTGACGACGCATTGCATGGGACAGAAGAACTAAAACCCGCGCCGTCAGACCCGGCCGTAACCCCAAGCCTCAGCAAAAGTTTCCGTTCGGTATCGTACCGCCGCGCTTCGGCCTCTGTACGGCAGCAACAATCGACATTGCCCGCAAAAGGTGTATGCTGGACTCTGGCACTGGTTTGAACCTCCATTGCCAACGAGGTCGCCCTGCAAACCCAAAGGCTTTAACCCGGCCCCATCCGTGGGGCGATCTCACACGCATAGAAAAAGCCCACGCGGGTTAGACGTGGGCTTTCTGTTTCCGCCGAGAGAGTGCGGCGGATTAACGTGCGTGCTAGGGTTCTCAAAACACGTTACGTCACTAATACGCGCTGTCATGAAATTGGTTCCAACAAAAAAGCGCCGGTGTTTCCACCAGCGCAGTTGGGTCATCCAGATTGAGAAATGCCGCCCGACTATGCAAGGGATTGGGAGCCTTGCAGTGAACAGGTAAACAAGGCGCCGGGCGGCATTGGAATAACACCTGCCCGTTGATTCAGTTCCAGCAAAAGAAAAGCCGCCACGTGATTGACCAACGCAGCGGCTCAAGTCGTTAATGGAGAACGGATATGCCTATCAATGCAACATAGTTAGCGCCATTGAATGGGCTCTGCAACCGCGCATGTCACTGCCATCTTTTGCGTCTCCATGGCTTCGGCCAATACAGCCAGGTGCCGTTGCTTGCTTGGGCTTTGTCGTGGGGGTCATTCTGTCGCTGTCGAACTGATCACTCAGCGGCTGCGCGCGGTTCAACGATGATTTCAGGCAAATTTAGCCTTATCCGCTGACCGTTTGCCCACGCCATCGCAAACTGCTGGATAGCGAACTCGCGGCGGCCAGCGTGTTCACCATCCACAACTCGGACAACGTATTGGTTGTCTTGGAAGAACACAGACACAGACTTTTCCATTTCTGCCTCCTAACCATTTTTGGGGTGATAACGCTACCGTAGCCCTATGGTTGTGCCTTGTCGACTCATTTATCTGTGTTTGTCCGAATTGAGACATAGTGCTGGCGATATGGGTTGAAGATGCTACAGTCGCCCGGCCAGCATGAATTCGGTCGCAGAGGTAGCAATGCGCAAGGATGATGAAATTCAGCTAGGAGAGGCAGCTGATTGGCTACGGCTTTACGTCTCTCACTATTCGGGCAGTTCAGATGAGCGCCGCGCCTTGATCAAGCGTGCTTTGGAAATCCTTAGGAACGAAGGCTCGGAGATAGACGTCGAGTCCGAGTTTAACGCTCTGCATCGAGCCGCTCGGGAGAAACTGCACTAGTCGATGGAACCCTCCGGTACTCGCTTGGTTTGGCGGGTATCCGTCGGGGGTACTGGATGCAAGTTGCAAGGATTGCATCGCTCCTTCCCATTTACCCTTGGGGCGCTGGAAGAACCTGCCGAGCATCGAGGCGTGAGCCACCGCGTCGGCCCGGCTTCGCAGGCGTCAACTGACCCGCCCGTGCTCTGGGGCTCCAGGCGATAGCCGTTGAAACGCCAATTCCGAATCTGGCCGCCGCTGATCGCGCCGACATTCCATCGCGTGACCTAGCCAGAACGCGGCTACGCAGATCATCACTGAAAACTCGAGTGATATTACCTCCGACCAAATCAACAGTCGGAGCGATAAAATCAGAATTCGGCAGCCAAGGGAATCCTCACCGCGATTCCGCGTCCAACGGACGTGCTCTAGTTGTGCCTAAAGCGGTTTTGACGCCAGATCAAAGACCTGCCATCGTGTGTCTATGGACTCGAACGCCTACGCATACATACACTGGCTCATCATCGCCGCCATCGTCGGCCTGATCCTGTTGGATGCGTATCGCTACCGCAGGAAATCTCTCGCTTGGGTCGAATCCTCGGGCGAGATTTTACGTTCGTCGTATGGCTATTCCGACGACGTGGAACTTGATGTGTCCTACGAGTTCCACGGCCTCCAACGGACTGCAACGCTCAGAACGTTAGGAGACCCAGGCTACTTTCGTGCCGCGAACAGGGTCTCGATATTGGTTAACCCCAGAAATCCGGATCAATGCATATTGAAGCGCCTTTGACATTTCGGCACGGGCATGACGCTCTGAAAGACCTTGAAAGGACGATCCGCTATCGCTTTCCCGCAGCATACCTGTTCGTCTTGCCTCTCCTCGTGCTGTTGATAGCCTCTACTCCTGCGACTGCTGGCCGAAAGCGGCCGGAGGACCGCCCGATGACGATCGCGCTGGTTCATAGCGGAAAGTGCACGGAGGTCTGCGTCCAATGGATATCGGCTGAAGGCGAATTCACGTCTGACACACCCAAGAGGTTAAGGGCAGTGCTTAAACGCCTCAAGGGCAGAAGGCTTCCTGTGGTATTCCAGTCCGTCGGCGGCAATGTCGATGCTGCCATCGCTGTCGGGCGCATGATACGGGCAGCGGGCCTGGATACAGTGATCGGGCGAACTCAACTCGACGGTTGCCCCATGCTTGACCCACGCTGCACTGAAATGATCGTCAAGAATGGCTGGTCGGTCGGAGAGGTTCGCGCTGGGGGAGCCTTTTGTTTCTCTGCCTGCCCGCTTGCCCTGGCCGGTGGGAAGGTGCGTGCAGCTGCGGCTAACGCGTACATCGGCCTTCATCAAATCACCAACGGCCGCAAGAACGCCGGCTACGGGCCGGCAGGACGGAGAAACCTCGACGCTGTTTCGACGAGGTCCGACCCGAGTTTGAAACGGATGCTTTCGGCATACTACGACGAAATGGGCGTAAACAAAGACGACGTCTTTGCTATGATGGGGCTGGCGACGCCCGATGGTCTCTACCCTGTGGAGGCGGCTGAAGCGCTTAGCTCCCGCATCATAACGGAGGCGCTTTCGGTAAGCGTAGAACCCGGATACACCGTAAAAGCGCTTGGTCCGCCAACAGCCAATGGCTTCGCGAAGTGACGAACGAACGTCGTCCTTACAGGCTGCAAGGGTTTCCGCCACAGGTGTAGGCAGAGGGCACCTTGATCGACTTTTGCCTGTAGTCGATCACAGACACCGCCGTCGGAAATGGGAAGAACCATTCGCCCGTGGGGTAGCGCCGAACGAGCTTGGTCAACGTCCCGCCATCAGTTGTTGTCCAGACTTCCGCACCAAGGACGCGTCCATTGTAGTGATAGGTGGCGTAGTATAGGCCAGCGCCTCGGACGTTTTTGACCGTGCAGGATGTAAATCTCTGCCAATATGGGGCGTCGTTGTTTTGCCTGTCCCAACTCTGGGAGTCCGATGTTTTGGAGTAGACATAGTCCCCATGGACAATGAGGGTCATATATTCACGAAGGCTTCCATCAGCCATAAGTTCGGAAACGGTCTCCCGATAAAGAGATTGCTCCCGCATCCTCTTGTATGCGTGGTTCAGGCTTTCACATGTACGGTCAAGCAGTTTGGGCCTGTCTCGGCTCTCGTGATCGACATCGTTAGCCACGCTCTGCCCCGCCATCCCCGCCTGAACCAGGGTCACGGCGATGAACAGCAATATGGGTAACTTCTGTATCAAGATTCTGGGCTCCTCGGATATCCAAGACTACCCTATCGAACCTCATCCGCAAACGCAGAGACTGAAGAATGTCACAAGGGCGCTCGGCGGGGGGGCTACCAGGGCCTTTCACTGAATATTGACCGCTTGACGCTAGTATGCTTTCAAAGTGAGTATTGGCGTGCGGTTTTTTCGGGGGCTGTTGTGCGCAGGGGTCTACTTTCGATTTCCGTAGCTGTCGTTGTGATGGGCTTTTTGGTGGCGATCAATCCGTTCGGCCGCCATCTCGTCGACCCAGTAACGACGGCGAGCACCTCAGATGACTCCTGCCCGGCAATCCACGATAACCCAACGGGGTTGAAAACCGGATGCTGAATCACTTTCGCAGGAAGATTCTCTAAGCCTTTGAAAAACGATTCGTTTTGAGTCGGAACGAATCACCTTCACACATCTTTGAATCACGACCAGTGATTCGGAGTAACGCGTGCCGGTGCCATCTTCATCCTACGTCCGCTCGGGAAACTGGCCATCGTTCGGTTTGATCGCGCGCTCGAGGCAGACATTGGGACCTTCGACTATCGTTAGTTCGAAATCGCGGAAGTCATTCATCAGCTTGCCTTTTCCCTTGGAGTTAAGGAAGGTGCCCCGGTCCGGCTCGCCACTGTAACTTGCCACCCACCCGAACCGCGCCCATGCCCAAGAATTATTGGGATGGAGTGCAAGCGCACGCTCGAGGAAAACAGTCGCGCGACCTCGATCACCGCAGTGGCTCAAGGCACCACTAACCGCAGTCAGCGCAGTCGGATCATCGTCGATTGATCGCGACGCCGCTTCGATCGCGGCTTCGGTGACCTCCAGCTCCCGTTTTGGTTCCTTGCTCCAGATTGTAACCGAGGTTCTGGCCATGACACCAAGTCAGAAACGCGTGGGCGCGGCCGTAAGGGGTATTCGTCACGAATGGTTGAAACGAATTAACGCACATTAAAGCAATTCTACTGAACAAACCCGCACTAAGAAGGTAGAATAACATTTTATAAATACATTGCTCATCTTCTTGCCCCCAACCAACACGGGGGACAACAAGATGAGGATTTGGAGAGACCGGTCAGGCAATTTTGCGATATCGACGGCGCTTCTTGCAGTCCCGCTCATTGGTGCCGCCGGCCTTGGTGTCGACTTCACGATGGCGGTTTCTCGTAAGGTAGAGCTTCAGCAAGCGGCTGATGCAGCCGTCCTGGCCGCAGCATCAATGCCCGCCACGACGACCGACAAAATGAAGACGCAGGCTTCCGAAGCCTTCCGGAGCAATTTGAGAGCCGACCTGGCGACCCACGCCGAAGTAGACGGCATCAACGTCTCCGCGGATAACCACATCACCCTCGACGCCCATGCACGCGTGCCGTTGACGATCGGCAAAATATTGTTCGAAGACGACCTCAAGGTCAGCGTCTCGGCTCAGTCCGTACGTTCCGACTACCAAAAGGTCGAGGTGGCGATGGTCCTGGACAACACGTATTCCATGTCTGGCCAGAAGCTGACTGACCTCAAGTCCGCGGCAAATGCCCTGCTGAACGTATTTGAGAAGACCAAAAACACCAATGTACGTTTTTCGCTCGTTCCATTCTCCCGGTATGTCAATGTCGGCACTGCAAATCGCAATCAGCCCTGGATCAGCGTTCCGGCGGACTCCTCCACCACCAAAAACACCTGCACGACATCCAAACCCGTTGTGTCGAAGTCAGGTTGCAAGATGGTCCCGACGACCAGCACAAACGACGGCGTGACGACGACAGGTCAAAAGGAGCAGTGCGACAGCTACACCTACGGCGATCCTGTAACAACGTGCAGTGACAAGACGACAACGTATACCTGGAGCGGATGCGTGGGCTCCCGCAATAATCCGCTCGACGTGCAAGACGCGCAGCCGACGACGAGATATACAGGACTTCAAAACACCAGTTGCGGATCGGCGGTCGTGCCGCTTACTGACAACTACACCGTCTTGCGCACTGCGATCTCGAAGATGGTTGCCAACAACGAGACTTACATCCCAGCAGGCATTCTCTGGGGTTGGAACACTCTCTCGTCGCAGATGCCATTCGAAGAGGCGGCCGGCAAAGGCAACGGGCTCAGCAAGTTCATGATTGTCATGACGGACGGCACCAACACGCTCTCGCCGAACAAATCAAACTACCTCCTGCACACGGGTACTGACACCGCTAAAGCCGACACGTTGATGACCACCGTCTGCACGAATGCCAAGACGGCAGGGCTAACCATCTTCACCGTAGCCGTGGGTGTGACCGGATCGACGGCCGACGGACTAGCCGCGTGCGCTTCGGACAAGTCGAAGGCATATAGCATCGAAGACTCCGCGAAGCTGGTTGATGTCTTTAAAACTATCGCAGGGCAGATCATGACGCCGCGGCTCACCATGTAAGCCGCGATGAGCGCCTCATGAAACTGAAGAGTCCGCTGCTTTGGAAAGCAGCGGATTAATCAGCATTCTTTTGGTCTGGTAGGTCGTCAAGACATCTCACCTTCTCGACGCTGCCAGGATGCCTTATTAGAGTTAACAAATGCTTGTGCCGAGGTCGTCACGGCAAGGCGCGGGACATATTCTTCTCAGTCGATCAGCAAAAGCGCCCCAAGAATGAGGGGACGATCGCGATTTCACTATGTGTTAGCAGGCGATCGCTCGTTGAGCGCGGGAGCCCGCATCACCCCTCTCCGGTCGGGCTTCCTCCCCGTCGACCGCCGCACATCGCCTGCAAGGAACGATGTCTGCCATACCTGGACGTAGCTGTATTCGCGGCCGACCGTTCTGCTCAGCCGGCGCTGTGCGGAAAGGCGGGGTTCCGGTGGCTGCGAGCGGGCCCTCCGCTAAGTCACCCGAGCAAGGGCGCATTAAGCTGATGCGTCGTCCTCAACGTCGGCATTGTCATCGATCCCCGTCACGGCGCT
>Ga0209025_1002848_pt1 | contig 17358 bp, 16 predicted proteins | sample AraplaMF_Col_mLB_FD_184256 | JGI IMG/M metagenome (GOLD analysis project Ga0209025, IMG submission 184256) | Arabidopsis root microbial communities from the University of North Carolina, USA - plate scrape MF_Col_mLB (SPAdes) (version 2) | ecosystem: Host-associated > Plants > Roots > Endosphere... | reverse complement strand
TATTAACTTGTGATTGTATTTCAGAAACAATACTTTTAATTTGCTGCTTTTTTTCTGGCGATAAATTTTTTAGTTTTTCTTCATTTATCCCATGCCTATTAAAAATATCTGAGAGTAAAAGGTCTATGATTATATTCTTTTGATCCTTATCAAACTTAAAGGAAGAAAATTTGTTTAAATCATCCATTTATAATATTCACTCCAATCAATTTTCTATAAAAATTTCAAATAACTAAGAGCATTATATGTAATTTAATAAAAATTGCTTGGACAAGTAACTTAATCTTCTATTTTCTACTTTTTTTACTAATAACTTCAAAAAGCTGGCTTCTAATAAGAAGTCAGCTTTCTTTCCTTCACTTCACATAAATATAAGTTTCATTTACTATTAAATAATGTATTTCATCTTTATTTGTAGTTTTCCACACTTGCTTTTTCATTTATCTTGAATATTAATTCAGTCATAATAAGAAATCCAAGCTTGTACCACATATTACAACAAAAAACATTTACTTAGTGTGAAACCTTATAGCTAAATATCAATGGAATAGATACTTTATAAAATGTTTAGTTTAACTAATAAAGCTAATAAAATTTGAAGGAGAATTTGAATATTCACTGCAATATCTGTATCCGTAGTTGTTACGGTTACGTTTCTGGAATTTTTAATAAATGTTTTTTGTCTATTAATTTGTTTAATAGATGATTTTTGAAATAATTCTTGTGTTATTTTATCTGCCTTTTCACTATCTGCTATAGAAATACTTACTACAACCACAATAGCTGCTTGTAATGCTGCTTGGATAGATAACGCAGCTTTTGTATCTGTAGTAGTAACTTGTACATCTGCTGAATCAACTATTTCAATATATTCCTCAGAAATTTGATCGATTTCATCTGTTTGTATGGCTTCCTCAAAAAAATTTGCATTTTTACTAAACGAATAATAATTTAATGATTCGCAATATTCTTTCTTTGGTTCGCAATCCTCTTTTTTTGGCTCACAATCCTCTTTCTTTGGTTCGCAATCCTCTTTCTTTGGTTCACAATCCTCTTTCTTTGGTTCACAATCCTCTTTCTTTGGTTCACAATCCTCTTTCTTTGGTTCGCAATCCTCTTTTTTTGGTTCACAATCCTCTTTCTTTGGTTCGCAATCCTCTTTTTTTGGCTCAGGAACTCGTTTTTTCGGCTCAAACTCCCGGTTTAATGGATCCCGATTTTTCTTTCTTCTACAAACTTCACATTCACACATAAAATCACCCCTTTTAGTCTTAAAATTAGCAATATTAAAATATCGACTAACTACTAGCATTTTATGTATTTTTTTAAAATTTGTTTGGACAAGTAACTTAATCTTCTACTTCTTTTTCTAATAAAAAAAGCTGCCTTCTAATAAGAAGACAACTTTCTTTGTGACTACTCTAGAATAGATTTCATACAATATAATTGTTCCTTCCTTATAACCTGAGTTCGTCACTTTAGTTATAAAAATGTGGGTATATCCTATAACCTTTTTTAGGGATCATCCATAATTTATTTCATAAAAAGTGCTTTGTTTTACTGAAAGGTGGTTGCGGAAACAACCGCCTTTTTATTCGGAACAAAATAAAACTTTTATATAAAAGGCCCATAATTAAATACACTTAACTTCATATGATATATTGCATCCTTTCTTTTTAGAATGAGTAGTCGTTACTGAAGGGCACTTTTCGAAGTGCTCTTATCTTTAAATCCCTTTTCTTTTTCAGGAGGTTTTTTTTCTAAATCCTAATACAATTTTTATCACTCAGGCTGGTGATTATTATATTTCCTTACTAGTTCCAACAATATAGTAGCTACACCAATTAAAATAAGCCTATAAACTCTATACGCTTAAATAATAATGCGTTACCAAACACACGAAATAGTTTTACACTAAATTCACAAGGTTCTTACCCTCTTTTAGTTGAAGTAATCATTTTAATACCAGCAAATCCACACCTTCAACTAACAAATTTAGCAAATGTGCTATATCAAGGTTCTTTTGATATAGCATCTTATGTTTTATATAATAAAGATAGTGCTAGTATTCCGAAGGAGGATGTCTATGAGTATTCAAATGGCTACATCTAACGATTTAGAATGGATTAATAATCAATATGACTCAATAGGATTTGTACGAAGTGATTTAAAAAGAGATAAAGTTGCAATCATTACATACAACAACGAGTATGCAGGTGTGGGACGATTAGTCCAAATAGATGATGATACTATAGAAATGGGTGGAATTTTTATTCTCCCTCAATTTAGAGGGTTACATTTAGCTGGGGAACTTGTATCATTTTTAGTAGAAACTGCGAAAAAATTACAAGTAAAAAATGTGTATTGTCTTACTTTTGAGGAATTAGAAAACTTTTATAAGAAATATGGCTTTACTGAAGTTGATGCTACAAAAGAGGTTATCCATCCAATTATTCTAAAAAAATATAACTGGTGTTTGGATACTTATGATAAACATGTTTTACTATTTAAGTTGTGAGTTTCTAAATTAGGATTTAACACCTTGTATTTCCCCACATGTAAAAATAGATTTATCACGTTTCACCTAGTTAATTAACGTATTGTTAATTACTACATTGGCAGTATTTCACTTCCAATGCATGTTAGCTAGCTTGTTTGCAGACTTGCTAGCACTTTTTGTGTTTTTCTATTACAAACTCCTAAAAAAATTCAACTGATTGATAGTGAAATCATCATTTATGTAATTCGCACACGAACTTCCTGTTCTTGTAATAATTGGACGTTTAGTTCCAATATAATATTTTGCATTAACTGGTAGATCTTATCATGATTTTCACTTTGTTCTGATGTAAATTCAATACACTGAAATATATAACCTTCTACACGTAAGCTTCCTTTTTCAATTATAGATGGATTTTTTCCTTTCTTTATTATTTTTGGCAATAAGAATTCTTTGTTTGTTACAATAATTTCCTGTGATACTTCTTTTATTTCTATAACTGTTTCTTTAAAAACGATCTTTTCTATTAGACTAATTTCACCTTTATACCTCCCTATTTCAATTGGTAATTTCGCAGTTATATAATTATTTACATCTGCTTCAACTTCCTTCTCTAATATTATACCGTGGATAGGAATCCATGAAGATGAGCCTACCCAACCCTCTTCAACATTCCCTTTTTCTTTTTGATTAGAAAGTTCTAAAAGTACCCTCTTTTCATGTAGGTTTGAAGAAACTAAATTACAATCAATCTCTCCATGATAATATTCCATTGTAGTTAGTAACGTAGAATCCAGCTCACGCCCTCTTGCATCTTCTTCATTACGAAATACATATACTTCTTGATTTTTCACATTCATATTAGGGGATTTTTTAAAACTAGTAACATCTGAAATAATAGAAAATGGGGTTTTCACTTCTATTGAACGTTCTGAATTCGCTATTTTTGATTCAGAATCTATACTTTTCCCCTCTAATACACTCGTTTTATGTTCTTTTCCTAGGAAAATTTTTTCAATTTTTTTCTCAGATTCATTTGCTTTTTCTTCCTTTTGGGGCTCTGGTTCTTTATTTTCTTTCTCTGCTTGTATTGCTTTTTCTTCTTTTTTTGACTTTGTTTCTTTATTTTCCTTTTCTGCTTGTATTGCTTTTTCTTCTTTTTTTGACTTTGTTTCTTTATTTTCCTTTTCTGCTTGTATTGCTTTTTCTTCTTTTTTTGACCCTGGTTCTTTACTTTCTTTCTCTGCTTGTATTGTTTTTTCTTCTTTTTTTGACTTTGTTACTTTACTTTCTTTCTCTGCTTGTATTGCTTTTTCTTCTTTTTTTGACTTTGTTTCTTTATTTTCCTTTTCTGCTTGTATTGCCTTCACCTTACGTTCTGGTCCTTTACCTTCTTTCTCTACTTGTATTGCTTTCTCTTTTTTCTCTGAATCTGTTTGTTTACTTTTCTTATTTTCTCTTATTTCATGAGATTGCTCTTGATCAATCAGTATCTCTCCTTTGTAAACTTTGTTCCATATTTTCTTACCAACCCATGGATTTTTCATCACCATCCCCCCACCAATGAAACTCATAAAAATATATTTTTGTACGCGACCATTTCATTATTATATATGTTTTATAAAACGAAAAAAAACATTGTCTTTTTATCAAAGACAATGCTTTTTTAGTTTTACACTCGTACTTGTTGCACTTGTAAAACTTTCACAGTAAGATCCAGTACAATTTTCTCACGAAGAGTCTCAAATGATTCGTTTAATTCTGTTGGACAAGGAGAGAAGTCTAATTCAAAAAATTGAGCGCTAACTAATTCGCAATATGGTTGTTCATTATAAAAAACAGTATTTTCAAAGAAGTATTTGTCTAAACGTGGTAAGTCACCGTTATTAGGATTAATAAAGTGAGATGTAGTATCTGAGGAAGCAGCTACTATTGCTAGTGATAGAAAATCTGTTTCTGTTAAATCTGCAAAACCAGAAAATGGAACATTTGCGATACGATCAAATAGTACTGAATTACATCCACTACCTGCATATTCAATGTTTTTACGAATATATCCTTGTACAAATAACTTTGCTCTTGTAACTCGGCGATAATTTGTACCTGGTACTGGAGTGAATGCTACTGGAACTAACTTACACTGTGTTAAAAATACGTTTTTTAACACACGTTTAATTTCGGATGCTGCAGGTGCTAATGGAACATCTGATTCTACAACAATTTGAATTGTTCTTTCGGCTAATACCACTGGAATTTTTACAATCGGTGCTCCTGGTGTAAGAATTGGTGCTGCTGCCTCATCACTTAATGGTGTTTGGGTTTGTCCTACTACCTGACATGGTACATTAATTGGACATTGTTCACTCATAATATATAATCTCCTTTATAAAAAAAATTAGAGTTTTTCAACTCTCTATACTGTATATGTACTTTTTCTATTAATGCGTGGGTTTGTATCATAGTCACTTTTATCATTTGCAAAATAAGAGATTCATTTCCCCTTTATAGTTAAAAACATATAAATTAATAAAAGGAGCCTATACTGATATCTATCTATATAAAATAGAAGGTCTCGACTTTTTTCTGTTAGAGCTAATAGGTGTTCCAAAATTAATTTTTCAAGAGTCTTTTATTCCATCTAACAAAGGATAATATTTAATAAGAACCATTTACCGACTTTTTAATATCCACAAAATAGAAGGTCACGACTAATTTATCTTTTTATAAAAAATAAAAACGGACTAAAAAAGCCAGTTTTTACACTCAATATATTATAAAATATTCTTATTATTGAACTAATTATTTTATTTTCTAATGTTTTGATAGAGTTTTTAAAAACTCTATCAAAACATTCTAGTTATCTGTCTTTCCCTTTAAACTCTTTACTTTGTAAACATCTTACACTCTCTGCCCATTCATCTATTATCCACAAAATAAGTATCATACGCCTTATCAAAAACATATCCTAATTTTTCAGCTAGTTTAGCAGATGTAGTATTCGCAGCATCCCAGTTTGGATATATTCCTTTTTCTAGACAGTCCAAGATTAACGCCGCACTAACTATAGTTGCCAATCCTCTTCTTCTATGATTGTGATCAGTCGCCACTTCAATTTCAATCCCATTATCATAAATGCTATATGATGATGCACCGCATACAACTTCTCCTTTATACAAAATACTATATCCTATACCTCGGTTTATATAATCTTCCACTGATTGAAATTGACTTGTAAAATCTTCAGAGACTTTATGTAATGTAGGGTTATTTATGATATGTTCATCTATTCTTCGTAACTCGTATCCTTTTGGAAGCGCTGATATAAAAGATTGTAATTTTGAACGATCAAAACCTTCCGCATTACGTTTGAATTTATACCGTAAAAACTTATCTATTTTTCTTTCGTAACTTGTTTCTAAACGCTTTTTCCACTCTTCACTATTTGCGATTACTAACATTCTCTCAGGAATGTTACGTACTAATTCTTCTGTTTCTTTTGCATTCGAATCCCCAGCGTAAAATGTGAAAATCCCTACCGTAACTTGCGCTACTGTTGGATTTTCAAGATCATTTACCCAGGCGGTACCCATATGTCCTTGTAAATAAGAAAGTAAAACAACGTTATTGAAATCCTCGAATATAGTAACTAATTTTTCTCTCGTATGTATATTCGCTTCATATATCATTTACACTCCTGCTTTCTTTAGAATCAATGCACTTCTACTTTTTTATAAGTCCTTTTATTCTACATATAAGCAAAAGTCTACTACACTCCATATATTTATAAATTATTCATAAATATAAAATTATTATAACATCTAATAATAGGTAAAAGACTGTCCAGTAAAAAAGTTTACAGATAATATACTTCATAATAATTCGCAATCTAAAATCTTTTATTATGTAAAAACCCTCAACATTAGTTTAAGGGTTCTTTTAAATATATATGTTATGACTCATTCTTATTAACAAATGATTCTGTTCCTCCGTTTTTATATATTTTAGTCACTTTAACAACTGATGTGTACGTATTATCGTCATTCGATATCATCTTTTTCATATCTTCTATCTCCGCATTACCAGTTCCACTCTCGATTTTCAAACATCTCGAAATGTTGAGGTATCCACTCGATGCGAAAAGAATAATAATCGTAACATCAGGGAAATTAATGAACAGTATTCCAAACTTTAAAGGATTCGCAGCCGTATCAGATAAAACTAACCGAAAGTTTAATAGTTCAGGCACTTGAACAAAATCTTTAGAAACAATCGCTTCCCCCATTATAGTAATTTGTTTTACGACATTCCCCATCTCATCTATAAATTCAGTACAACTAGGTGCATCAATCTTTTTTGCTTGTAGTGATACATTCAATTCTGGATTGTGAAAGTCGAAAAAGAGCGTACTTCCCTCCGTTAAACATTGCGGACACACATTTCCAAGAAGACAAAAATCCTCTTCAATAAATTTAACTTTCGTTTTACAACTACAAACCTTTCCTATTCGAATTGCATCAATCCTAGAGCAATCTACAAAGATAACCTCATTGTCCTCTTGTACGAAGGATACGATACCATTCCTCTTATTAAATGAAAGAAAATAAGATACACCAATTCCTTTTCCGGCAATTACAATACTCTCAACTTTTGTAAAAGGCTCTAGACTTCGTAAAAATTCACAAATGCTATTTTGGCAACATCGATAATTTCGTTTCGGCTCACAACCCACTTACACTCCATCCCTTCCCTATATGTTTTATCTAATACATATAATATGAGCGGAGTATGAGAAAAGCTTGGACAATATAACTTTAACGGAAGGAATTTACACTAACACCAAGGAATCATACATATTTTTCGCTATAAATACATATAACAATTTCATCTTTCATGAAAAAAACGTTATAATGAAGTGTAGCCTCTACGATTACGTTATAAAGGAGATTAAAATAATGGCTAAAATTAAAGTATACCAAGCAAAAGAAGAAAATATGGAAGCAGTAAAAAACATTATTGATGTTGAGGAACAAAACCCGACTGCTGAAAACTTACAAAATCTATACGCATGTGTATTAGATACTGAAGATATGGCATTGCCTGAATCATACATTGAAGAAGATATCTTAATTGATTCTATTGAAGTTATGGTTAACGCTTCTCAAAGCAAAGTAAGAGACTTAGGTGCTTACGATGTAATCGAAGTACAAAACAAAGGTAAGAAAACACAAATTTTATTATTAGCAGACGAAGAATACGAAATCATCGAAGGCTAATCTAAATCCGTACATACGAAAAAGCTCCCTTCCAATTGGAAAGGAGCTTTTTCATTATGCTTTTGATGTTTCACTCTTTTTATTCGTTTGTTGTTTCTTAATAACCATGCGCTCATTTCCCATAAAGAAAATAAATATGAATGCTAAACCAGCTGGTACCAATGCCCACATAAATGTTTGGACAATAGAGCTAGAAAGAGCGTCAATAATTTTATCTAATATTTGTGGCGGAATTTGAGATCTTGCCGATTCTGATAGAATAGCTCTTGAATCTCCTAAAGCGTTTGTATTCACTCCCCCGCTCATACCTTTAAACGCCTCTTCTAATTGATCTTGGAAACCTGTTCTTTGGATCATTCCGAAGATTGTAATACCTAGTGTCATTCCTAACGAACGAATGAAGTTACTCGTTGAAGTCGCAGATCCTCGCTGTTCCATACCAAAGTTGTGAATAGCTGCCATACTTAGTACAGAGAATGAGAATCCAACTCCAAATCCGATAATAATCATATACACTGTTAATAATGCACGACTTGTTTCTGGCGTTAATGTGCTTAATAAGAATAGTCCAATTAGCATAATAACAGCAGAAATAATCATAATGTTTCGGTAGCTAAGCTTCGTCGTTAAAAATCCGCCTAATTGCGCAGTTACGACTGACCCTAACATCATCGGTAAAAGTAATAGTCCTGAGTTTGTTGCACTCCCGCCGTATACCCCTTGAATGAATAACGGTATGTAAACAGTTGCTGACATAAACGCAGCACCGTAACATAATGCAATAATAGTGCTCATACCGAATAATCGCTGTTTAAACATTTCAAATGATATGATTGGCTCTTCTACTTTTCGTTCAATAAAAATAAATGCAATAATTAAAATAGCGAATCCACCAAATAAACTTAAAATAAAACTAGAATCCCAATCATACTTTTGTCCACCAAGCTCTAAAGCAAACATTAAACAAACTACTGCACCAACTAAAGTAATTGCACCAAACCAGTCAATTTTTTGCTTTCTATGAACTCGTGACTCTTTATAAAAGAATGTAATAAAAATAAGTGCTAAAACGCCAAGTGGCAAGTTAATATAAAATACCCAGTGCCAACTAATATAATCTGTAATATACGCACCAAGTAATGGACCAAAAATACTGGATAAACCAAATACCGCTCCAAATAATCCACCCATTTTCCCGCGCTTTTCTGGAGGGAAAATATCAAAAACGATAGTAAACGCGATTGGCACTAATGCCCCGCCGCCAATACCTTGAATGGCACGATAAATACCTAACTGTGTAATATTTTCAGCAGTACCACAAAGTGCCGAACCAATCATAAAGACAATTAAACCGAAAATAAAGAATCTCTTTCTACCATACATATCTGATAGTTTTCCGAATATCGGCATACCTGCCATTTCTGCGACCATATAGGCAGAAACAACCCATACAAAGTTTTCAAGGCCTCCTAAGTCACCAACAATCGTTCCCATCGCTGTTACGACGATGGTATTATCCATTGATGCCATTAAAATACCTAGCAATAAGCCTGCCACAACAAAGCCGTGCTTATTATTCTTCTCAACCATAACCTTGCTCTCCCTCGTACTACTTATATTTGTTTATGTTCTTTTACAACTGCATTACCTTTTTGGTTAAAGCTAGTATGATATTCTACAACACTAATTTCACACCCTGGACCAATAGTAACGTTGTTTCCTCTTACTACTTCAGCGATAGTATGCTCTAAATAAATTTCATCTCCTTCAATGATAGACGTTTGGAGGCTTCCAGCATGACTTGTAAATGGAATAAATCTTGCTTTTTTACGAACAGAAATCTTTTTACCACCGATTTCTCTCACTTTGCTCCCTTCATAACGAAGTGAGATTTCAATATTTTCAGCATTAAGTAATCCATCACTTTCAAGGCCACCCGTTAGTGATAATTCCTCTACTTCAATATTTCCTTTCACATTTAAAGCGCCTTTCACATCTACGAAATCACCAGTAAACTTTCCCTTAACTTCTATCATACCCCTTACTTTCGTTTTTTCAATATGTGCATCACTATGCATTTGTGTGTTTCCATATACTTTTACATATTCCGCAGTTACATTTCCTTGTACTTCACTATCACCATACACGACATAGTTTTTCACTTTCATATTACCGCGTACTTCACTCGTGCCGTACGTTTTAAATTCATTACAGCTCATATCATTAGAAATTGTTCCTTCACCGCGTATCTTCACTTTGTTATAATCCCCGCCTGCTGAACTACCAGAACCATTGACAGTAAGACTATGTGAATGTTCCATATTACTTTCTCCCTCCTATTAAACCTGCTTTATTTCTTTTACATTTGCACTTTTATCAACAGTTAGAACACCCGTATATTCAACCAGTTCAATCTCACAGTTCGGTCCTACTGTAACATTATTTCCTCTTACCGTTCTTATGTGAGCATAATCAATATCGATATTATCACCTTCTAACAGTTCAGCTTCTAATTGTAAACCAAATACTGATTTAAACAGTCTACTAAAAGTACCCATCCTATGTTTTACTTTAATCGTTTGACCACCAATTTCTTTCGCTCGACATGTACCGTGAATATTTATATTTATTTCATCCGCGCTTAATAATCCACCAATTGTAAACTGTCCATCAGAAGAAAAAGTATCCACTTCACAGTTGCCATCAATCGTCGCTTGACCATTGATTTTAAATTCTTCACCAGTGACATTCCCACCTATCGTACCTTTTCCTGCAATTTTCAAACTGCTTGCCTTCACATCTTTCGTAATAGTTGCTTTCCCATCAATTCGCATCGTTTCAGCATGAACTGTGCCATCGACTTTACCAGATCCGCTAATTCGTGCACTGCTACTTTTCAAATCACCAGTAACTGCACCGTAACCGTTACATTCAAATTTTTCACATTCAACATTTCCATTCACAGTCCCTTTTCCATTTAATTGCACTTTATGAAACTCGCCGCCATTCGATGAACCGTAACCATTTATAATTAAATTTTCTGTACGCATAATTTCTCCCCCACTACAATAGTTTCGTTTTTAATGCTTCGGTATATTTCATAATCGCTTCGCGTAAAACAATTTTGGTGCCTTTTTCAAAAATTAAATCGTCTACGTTTGAAACTAAGAAACAAGTAGAAATCCCTAACTTTCGGACGATAATTAAATCACAAGTTTTATGCTTAATCGCTTCATAATTTTCACATAATACTTGCAAGACCATTTTTCCTTCTTCTAAACTAATCTCTCCCGATTGTAATAATTCTTCTAACATATACACATACAGAATATCTGCAAACTGAAACTCTGTTGTTTTATTCGTTTGTTCTATAAAGAATTGTAAAACTGGCTCTGATGCAATCCCTTTACGTAATATGTCTTCCTTTGTTAAAAGGATTTCTCTTACACTTGGTGAAAACATATTTGCTAGTTCATCAAGTGATAAATCCTCTTTCATCGTTTGGATTTTATCAATACGCTCTAAAATCTTTTCTTTCGGAAAAAATGTCTCTTGACCCGTGAATGTTGACTTTCGTACAAACCAATCTTCCGGTATTAAATTTTTTCTTTTCCATCTATATAACTGTCCGTATGAAATACCAGTTAGCTCTAATAAATCTTTTTTTGAAATTAAATCTGTACTCAACTGTATAACACTCCTTCCTGATAACAATGTAACATAACACTGTTACGCTGTAAATAGACTTTTATCATAAGTAGCGTAACAATGTGTAAAACAACCCTGTTTCATACACAAAAACAGGGTTCTCACGCATCTAATAAAATGCGTAAAAACCCTTATATATCAACATGTAAACCATATTTCATAAAAATCAATCCACCCTTGTGAATTAATCATTATATTTTGTACTTTTTCATGAGAAGTTACTTGTTGTTTGTTACGGTATAAAGGAATTATATGAATGTGACGTAACAAAGTATCTTCAATACCGCGTAACAATGTAACTCTTTTCTCTAATTGTTCTTGTTTAAAATAAAAGGACAATGTCTTATGAAAGTCCATGCTGCTTTGCCCATGAATAAAGCTATTTTTTGTAAGAAACATATATAGAAGACTATCTTCAATTCGTTCGCTAATCGTTGCACTATCATGCATCATATCAGCCTTTTGTATCGTACTCATTTCCAATAACTCTTCTATTTCAAGAAAATTAGCTTCTACACGGATCCCGTACTTCGCACACTCTTTCTGTATCCATTGTGCATCTTCTATGTGATCTTTTCCTGTAAATGTATAAAGTTGTAACACTTCATTATGATACGTACTCCTTTTCATTAAACAAGCTATATCTTCCTCAGTTTCTACTATGCTTTCATTTGCTAATATTAGTTTCTTTGCCACTTCTCCACGTTCTCCGCCGAGTTCTTGAACAATTTTATCGCCATGAATAATTTGATATAGCGCCTTTCGAAATAGCTCATCTTGCATTGGCCCTTCTTTTACAAGATTACACGTTACATATGTTACGTTCGATTCAAGTCGAGAAATCTCTTTATTATGTTTTTCTTTATCTTTATATTGCGCCTTTACTAACACGTCATACGTATTTACACTTTGCTCTACATTCATTAGTTCAATTCGGTCAAGAAAAGGTCTTTCACGATAATATAAATTATGTGCTTCTAGTACAAATAAATTTGCATTCTTCTCTCGTAATAGGAAAGGCCCTGTACCAATGAAGTTTCCCGCATCATCATGTACGATAGAACATTGTTCCGCGCTAAGCATATGTAAAAACATCCTATTTTCTGTATGTAATCCAATTTCAACAACATATTCATCAACTGCTCGGACATTTTCAACATGTTGCAACATCCATGCGTGTGGGTTGTTTTCGGCTTTCATAAATCGATTCAATGAATATATAACATCATGTGCAGTAAGTCGTTTTCCATTATGAAGATAAACACCTTTTCTTAAATAAAATGTCCAAACTTTGTCAGCATCATTATATTCCCAGTGAAAAGCAAGCCTTGGTTCAATAGAGTTTGTTTCCTCATTTCCATATACGAGTGTATCAAAAATATGTTTAACCATATGACATTCCGATCTCATTGTAGCGTAAACCGGATCTAAAGAGATGTCCAGTTTCATTTGTACTTGTAAACGAAGAACATCTTTTCTTCCTTCAGGTGTCCTTTCTATTTGATGACCAAATATGGAATCTACCCAAACTTCATACTCTTTCTTTACTACAGGAAATTGTGAGCTGTAGCGTTCCACAAATGAGATTCCACTTTTCACATCACCTTTTTTCGTTAGTTCTTTTCCTCTCTCTAAAATTAATGTCATCGGATGCTTTTGAAATATTAATTTAGAACGATTCCCTCTCCCGCGCCCTGGAAACCAAGTAATCCAATGTAACTCTTCTAATTTTTTTATAATTAATTTACTATTACGCTCCGTACAAAATAATGCTTCTGCTATCATCTGTACTGTTACTTCTAATTGCTCTCCTTCTCGTCTCCCTTTACCATAGACATACCATAGTTCAATATATTGATCTAAAATAAACATCATAATCCCCCTAAAAGGTGAAAAATACCCCCTTTTGTTTCTACCCTTTTTCCATTTCTCCTTTCATCTTATCATTTCAATATAGAAAGGAGGAATTTATATTGAACAATCTCTTACTACGTTATAACAAACCCATTATTATTAGACTGTGCGGCGAATTATTAACCCGAACAACTGAGTCCATGTTAGCTCTCATAATGATTATTTACGTTAATACAATGTTAAACGGTAATATAATAATAACCATGCTCATTTTCGGTCTACAACCTCTTTCAGACATCGTATTTACACTTATTGCTGGGGGAGTTACTGATAAATATGGGCGAAAGAAAATTATGTTACTCGGCTTATTGCTGCAAGGCGTTGCAATTGGCAGCTTCGTATTTGCTCAATCTGTTTTTATATTTGCATTGTTATACGTCATAAATGGGGTGGGCCGTTCCTTATATATTCCCGCTCAACGTGCACAAATTGCTGATTTAACAAAACAAAAACAACAAGCAGAGATTTTTGCTCTTTTGCACACCATGGCTGCAATTGGTTCCGTAATTGGTCCAATAATAGGTGCTATCTTTTATCGTACTCATCCTGAATATTTATTTATAATGCAAAGCATTACACTTATGGTATATGCAGTAGTTGTATGGACCCAGCTCCCAGAAACCGCTCCAGTACTTACAAAACCTAAGCCAAAATTTGAAGTATCATCTCCAAAACAATTTGTACACAAACATTACGCTGTTTTGGGACTTATGATTACTACACTTCCTATTAGCTTTTTTTATGCACAAACTGAGACAAATTATCGCATTTTCGCTAAAGATATGTTTCCAGATTTCGTATTCATACTCGCTTTTATTTCAACATGCAAAGCTATTATGGAAATCATTCTGCAAATTTTCCTCGTGAAATGGTCTGAACGATTTTCCATGACGAAAATAATACTTATTTCTTACATCTGCTTTACGATAGCTGCAATTGGCTATGGATTTTCAGTAACAATCTTGTCACTATTTTTCATATTACTCTTTTTAGTCATTGGTGAAAGTATCGCTTTAAACCACTTACTTCGATTCGTTTCAGAAATCGCTCCTACAGATAAGCGTGGATTGTATTTTTCAATTTACGGGTTACATTGGGATATATCTCGAACGTGTGGTCCTGTACTTGGTGCGGTATTATTAAGTCAACTAAATGGTAGCATGCTATTTTATATTTGTGCTTGTTTCTTAATAGCCGGAGGCATTATGCAAGCTCTATTTGTTCAAAATCTTGAGCATAATAAACTAAAAAAAGACATTTCGGAGCATACTCCTCATATTTTATAAGCTGTTTTCTTAATCCTTTAAACAGTAAAAAAGAAGGATGTCACAAAAGTCTCAAGACTATTGTGACATCCTTTTTTACCCTGCCATTTTATTAATACTATCTTCTGGCGAAAATACCGAAATATGATTTACCTTACCAGTCGATTTTGGAATAATGAATTTTAACTCAAACTGATTGTTTACTTTATATACATATATTTTGTCCTCCCCATTTACTCTAACTAAAGCTGCTTTTCCTAATGCTTTCTCTATTTCTTGTAATGTAATTGATTTTAGCTCTGCATGATAGGAGCGTACATCAAAAACTTGTGAGCCTTTATTAAAACCGAAGCTAACATTTTTATTTGTAAAGGTAGCGTACATTCCATTACCTGCTTGCTCCGTTTTATCTGCTTTCCCCCAAGCTTTCTCTATGTCTTCAATATCTCCTGTATGTGCTGCGAACGGAACGTTAGGTACTTTTCCTTCTTTCGCTAGTTCGAACAAATCATTAACATGGTTAATTGATTTTTGATTTATTACTGTATCTTTCGTGCTTGAATCTGTCTTTGGTTTTATTGATCCTTCATTATTTGATTCTGCTTCAAGCTTCTTCTTGTCTTCAGAAGAATTATTCTGTTCGTTTTTACTATTTTCTGATGTTTGGTTTGTTTCCTTCTTTTCATCTGTCCCTTTACATGCTGCTAATGAAAATAGGCATGTAAAAGAGAGTAATAGCATAACTACCTTTACATACACTTTCATACATTTCAGCCCCCTATCATAATCTTATTCCTCTTGATAACCAATCCATTACACTACTTTTCAAATCGTGTTTGTTCCAAAAAGTAAATGCTTCACTCTCTCCTAATGCTTGCACAACATATTCTACATAAGCTGTTCCTAAAAAATAACCAAGTCGGTTGTATCCAAAATATTGTCCGCCAGATAACCGGAACCACTCTTTCTCTTTTTCTAACGTCCATCCTTCTATATAATCTTCCAAAAAACGTTTCTTTATATGTTCTTCATTTTCTATATAGCATTGTAACCAATGTTCACCATCATCGTTATATGAGTAATACACTGATTCATTTAAACCTTTCATAATTTGTTTTGATAAATAGGTTGCAACACCCTCGCGATACAAACTAACTGTTGCGTCGGCCCACTCGGCTTTACTCCAATCCATCCCATCATTTTGTAACTTAACATTATGATAGATATGGCCTATTTCGTGAGCGACAATAACACGAAGATGATTTACATCTGGAGATAATTTTTCTGCTGCAAAAAATATGTCTCCAATGATTTCCCTTTCTACAAATGCATTAGAGCCAAATCCTCCAACAAATAAATGAAACTTCATATTTACATCAAAGTTATATTTATTATGATATTCATTCGTTATCTCTTGAATAATACTCGGTAATGTTTCTGCAATGATATGAATATCTTCTAGTTTCGCGGAATATTGTTTAATGGCACTTGAAAGACGTTCTTTCGTTTTAGGACAATGATACTTAAAGTATTCTTCAAATACCTCAGGATGCGAAATGAAATATTGATTAAGAACTTCTAATTCTACATCGTCACTTCCCCATAATTTTAAAAAACTTGGAATTGTATTATTTATCATTTTTCCCCATCTCCTTATATGTCCCTTCTCGTCATATACACCGCAATCCTTCCTAAAACGTAGAAAAAGCAACAAAGGAGGATGAGCCTTCCTTGTTGCTTTTTTTGTTCACTCAAACCATTTATCACCATCAGAAATCCATTTACTACTATGTAAATCGTAACATTCATCATAATCATGAAAACCAAAGTAAGATGGTAATTTAACATTCTTACCACCAGCTTTATTCCAGCAAGTCGCAAACCATTCTACTATAACTTTCGTTTCAATTTCAGATAACTTCGCATCATTTTTTTCGTAAAAATCCCAAAATTCATCAGATTCTTCACTACTAAACGTAAAATATGTACTATCATCCATTACATTATAGCTACCAGAAAAAATTCCTTCTTCAGTTCCTTCATAAAAGACTTCATTCGCATCTCCATCCATTGAAAACATAACGATAGACAGTTCAAATGACTGAACAAAAGCAATAAAATCTAACAAATCTATTTCTTTATAATAATTCAGCTCTGTCGTTGCTTTTAACCTTTCAATCAAATCAGAGGATTTTGCATCTAATTCTTTTATTAAAGAATTTTTATAGTTCTCAATCGTAAACAAATACTTCACTTCCTATTCATCTTATATATTTATTTATATATATATATAAATATATAAGATTATAGTAAAAGTTTTATATATTCGGCTTTAGAAAATAAAAAAGCTGTCCAAAAAGGACAGCTTTATATATGTATTTTTACACTTCGATTGACTTACCATCTTCAACAATATGATAAAGTAAATGAGCTAAATGATGAATTGGACCATACTCTTCCTCTTCTTCGTCTGTTTCACCTTGGAACTCAAGATCATTCAAGTATAGTGCTAAAAATTGATAGTAAAGTTTTAAATCAAATCCGTAGCACGCAGTTGGCTCTTCATGATCACCTTCATATTGTAACATTAAGTATTGATCGTTTCCTTCTGCATCTTCTGCATCAAAGAATACGAAGAAGCCAACGTTTGTATCTAAATCAAATAGATGACGAGTGCCTTTTTCTGTTGCTTTGTTGA
>Ga0209025_1002845_pt1 | contig 17368 bp, 16 predicted proteins | sample AraplaMF_Col_mLB_FD_184256 | JGI IMG/M metagenome (GOLD analysis project Ga0209025, IMG submission 184256) | Arabidopsis root microbial communities from the University of North Carolina, USA - plate scrape MF_Col_mLB (SPAdes) (version 2) | ecosystem: Host-associated > Plants > Roots > Endosphere... | reverse complement strand
CATAATGCCTTGTCATAGAGGTTTCAGATTCATTGACGTTTTTTGGAACAACTAAATTCGGATTAAAGTCACGTGAAACAGTGAGCAATATCTTTCCTTTTGCATCCAAAATTCGAATCATTTGATGTTTATCATTTATAGTTGCAAGAAAGTCCTTGCTGTTTTCAATCGAATCAGCGGAAAAATTTGTATTCCCATTCTTAAAATAGGCCTCTATTTCCGTCACTTGTCTGCTAATTTGTTTTTTCTCATAATCAAGTGTCCAGTGGTCAATGATAACATACTGTAAAATATTATATAAAAAGAATAAGACAAATAATAATGCGCTGGACCATAGTGTTAATTTCCATTTTACAGGTAAGTTTCGGATGCGATTTTTTATTTGGTTCATCATCGCATCACATATCCTACGCCTCTGACAGTTTGTACATAGGTTTCTTTATCTTGGCTATTTAATTTATTACGTAAATAACGAACATATACGTCTACTATATTCGTCTCTACGACTGCATTGTATCCCCAGACTTGCTCTAAAAGCATGTCTCTTGTCAAAACGCGATTAACATTTTTCATAAACATCATAAGTAACTCAAATTCTTTATTTGTTAACTCAATTATCTCTGCTGTTTTGTGTAAGGTTCGAGACTCTACATCAAGTTCTAAATCTTTAAATCTTAAAAGAAGTTTATTTTTATGCTCTTCTTTTTGATTTCGTCTCAAAATCACACGCATTCTTGCTAATAGTTCTTCAATGGCAAAAGGCTTTGGTAAGTAATCATCTGCGCCGCTATCTAATCCGGTTACACGATCCATAATACTATCACGAGCTGTTAACATAATAATCGGTGTTTCTTTTGTTGCACGTAATCGGCGACATACTTCTATTCCATTAAGACTTGGAAGCATTAAATCAAGAAGAATGATGTCATAATTATGTTCAAGAGCCGTTTCTAACCCTTTCCTTCCATCATACACAACATCTACTGCATATCCTTCATACTTTAGTTCTAACTCTAAAAATTCCGCTAAACTTTCTTCATCTTCAATAATTAAAATACGTTGCAATATTTTCACTCCTATACAACAAGGTGAATAAGTAATCCAATTCCAAATATAATAGCCACAATTTGATGAGCTTTACGATACGTTACATATTTTTTCTTATCTTTCAGTCTGTCTAAAAGTATACCAGCTATGACAAGAAGAATTAATCCTATTAAAGTGAAAATACCACTATAAATAAGAGTCATATGACGACTACCTACTATTAAAAAATATATCCCATGACTAACAGAAACCACAAAAACCGCATACCCGATAAACGTATGATACTGCTTTAGTAACATATAAAGTTCTTTTGTGTATTTAGCAACTATTACTTTCCTCTTATGCAAGAACAACCAAATATTACGAAATAACCATAAGGAACCTGCTGCAATTGCTCCATATTCTGCGAGGGATCCAAGATTTTTATTCAGACCTTTTATTGCTATTTGATTCCCTAACATAAAATCCAAAACTAACATTGCAACACCAAATGCAATAATACAAGCCCCTATAATTTTTATGGACAGATGAAAAATTTGATTTAATGAATTTTTCGACAATTCAATCCCCCCTCCTTCTGTAATTATGGAAAGTGATTGTTCGTTTATATTCTAACCATAAAAATGGAAAAGACGATGAAAGGAAGATTAAAATTAGATGAGAAAATGCATAATCAGTTCTTAAAGAAGGGGTACAGACAGCGCAATCGAAAAAAACACGTTAAGTAAATTTCGATATAGAAACCCATCTTTTTGACATAAGACCCACGCTAAGCTATTTTTTAGAGGTTAAAAACCTTGATTTTTCTACAGTAAATAGAAAAATCAGAGTTTTATATCCCCCTCTTTATTTTGAATATTTTGCATTTTTAAATAATGAAATGTTTTTCTAACGCTCGTTAGTTTGATAAGAAGGGAGAAATATCAACCTTATATATTAATAAACTATTGGTACACAGAATTTAAATGATAGGATTATAGTCACCATCGAAATGAAATTCGTATTCATTGTCGATTCGAATATAGCCTAGAATGTTGCGATCCCTACACCTACGAAATACGCTTGAATAGTTCTCATTATCTCTGTTCCCTTCTGCGACAAGAATTTCCTGGTCTTCGCGATCAAGGACAATTCCAATATGGTCGTGAGAATTATTTGATAAAAGTTTTTCATAAATAACAATATCGCCGCGTTGTGGTCTAAAGTTCTGGTCATCATAATAAAAAAATCCAGTTTCGGGCAGTAGAGCCCACTCAAATATAGCACCTACACCAGCTAGTCGATAATTACCGTTTGGATAACGTATCGGCAGCAAAATTCCTGCCTGCATACAGCAATGGTATACGAATGCTGCACACCAATTCCCTTGGAGTACTTTATATATATCTGGATCAGGCCAATAATGGCAAATTTCCGTATACAGTTTATTTTCCGGAATACCAATAATGTTTTGACTTGCTAGTTCTTCTGAAATATCGGCCAACAAGCTTCGTTTATCTTTTTCGTTTTTTGTAATCTTTTCATTATGATTGGTTGGAACTACTTCTTCAAATTGGTCCTTTGGAATGGATAATTCACCAAATACATTATGAAATCTTTGAACATCCATATGAGATACGGTGTGATCCAAGTTCTGAAAGAAATTATTGAGCATAATAGCATCTTTGATTAATTCATCGTATGGACCGTGGACTTTCCCACGCTGATTCTGGTAGAATATTGCCCGAAGAATGGTAAGTTGTTCATCCTTAGAAAAAATATTTAAATCTCTTATGATAGGTCTAACGGTTTCAGCACTATTAATACCCGGAAAATAACTGATACCAGTTTTATAGAAATAATAGTTGTGAAGCAAACCTGTGATAGCCGCAATTTCTGTTTCTAATCCTCTCTTCATTGCAAGCATCGAAGCGAAAGATGATACTCCATTAAGTTGAGCATAAGCTTTTTGCCTGTTAACTCCGCTGTCCAAATCAAGTATTTCATTAACAAGTACACGAATACTTTCAAGCCTGTGTCTTGAACTTTTCACAGCTTATCCCACTCCTATTCCACTTTATTTCTTGACCAAAATTGACCTTTGGTTTAAGTACAAATTTTCACAATCTCACATTAATTTTAGCACAACATCCATTTTTATTTTGGCTAATAGCACTTTAATGGCCATCTAGAGGGAGAAATAAAGCCTAGTTATTCACTTCTGATAAATTAAATTTTATCGTAGGCTAGCTTTTTAATTTTTTTGGTGACGTGATTTCTTAACTTGATGGTGATGGGGCAACTTGATTTCTTAGCTTGATGGACATGGGTCTGTACCCCAGGAAGAAATAGAGTTCGAAAATATGTAAGTATCCTGGCATGGACAAAAATTAGAGGAGTTAATTATAAGTATTGTTTTACATCACTTGCACATGTTTTTTCTCTTTGTTTTTACCGTTGCACTTAAATAAAAAAGAACATCTGACCGTTACTCTTGCCGGCTCCCTTTGTTTTAAATCCCGAATGTGGCAGGTGGCAGGTGGCAGGAAAAGGCGCTGACCACTTCAATACACGGCCATACGCTCTCGTCCTCCCTTAAAAAAGTGATTGTTATGTCGTTTTTTTAATTTGCATTTATATAAGTTTGAGAAATTGGTAAGTAGATTTTCACTGAAGTCCCTACTCCAACCTTACTCGTTATAAAAATTCTGCCTTGATGACGTTCAATAATTTTATAACTAATCATTAAGCCAATTCCTGTCCCTTTTTCTTTTGTGCTATAAAAAGGTTCTCCAAGTTTTATAATTCTTTCTTCCGGAATACCTACTCCCTCATCGGAAATACAAATCATTACCTCAGTATCGCTTGTCTTCTTGGCAGTAATTATGATCTTTCCTCCGTTTGGCATTGCTTCAATAGAATTTTGTAGAACGTTTATAAATACTTGTTTTAACTGTTTTTCGCAACAATCTATATATAAGAATTGAGGATCCGTTTGGAATGTGATATGAATATTTGTCATAATTGCCTTTGTGTTAATTAATGACACAACATTTTCTAATATAAAACAAAGGTTCTTTTTTTCAAAAGAAATAATTTCCGGTTTTGCAATCGATAAAAACTCATGAATAATAGATTCAATGCGTTCAATTTCAGAAATCATAAGTGGAAAATAATCTGTATCATTACTCATTTGAATTTGTAGTAATTGTATAAATCCTTTAATGACAGTTAACGGATTTCGTACTTCGTGTGCAACTCCTGCAGCAAGTTGACTAACTGCGGCTAATGTATCTGATTTATTCAATAGTTCAGCTGTCTTTTTTCGTTCTGTAATATCACGAACAAGAATCATAATTGTATCTGTTACAAGCGGTAAACATCGTGCTTCAAAATAATACACACTATCATGCATCGGTAAGGAGTAGTCTACAACTTCTATAGAATTATTTTCTTGTACCTTTATAATTGCTTCATGTAACTGCTCGGCAGCATCAGAAGGTAAAACATCTTGAAAACTTTTGCCCATAAATTGTTCAGTAGGCATATAAAATTTCTCTGAACAACCAGCCTTATAATCAAAAATTATTCCATCTAGATCTATTAAAAAGCATAAATCTGGAAGTGCTTTAAAGATTAGTTCTAACTCTGAGGATTTTTGGATGAGCTCTTCTTCAATCTTTTTTCGATGTGTAATATCGACACCAATTGCCCAGTGCCTATACCCAGGAACAGGGAATTCTTCTGATAGATTTGACCACATAATCGTTTTCTTATCACCATTTTTACAAGTAAGCGTCATTTCCCAATCACGAAAGTTTTTACCACGAACGAAAAATTCATTTAGCGCTTGATTTCGATATCCTTCATCAGGATAAAGCAGTTCTAATGCGTGAGGATTGTTAACAATTTCAGCTGCACTATACCCTGTTACGAGTTCACATTCTCGATTCCATATCGAAAACGTACCTTCTTCAGCAAATGCATCAACCATCACAGGCATGTTTTGTAAAATAGTATATAAATTTTCAGTAGGTATTGATCGCTTCTTTTGAAGTTGTTGCAATTTATTCATTCCTATATTAGTCATAAGTGCTACAAGAGATTTGAAATATATTGTACAAGAATCAATATGATCTTGTGGAGAAAAAATGATAAAATCACCAATAGCGTGTTCATTGATTATAATCGGGATATGAATTTTTGTATGTAAATTTGTGTCATTGGATTGTGTGCCGTAATGAAATATTGTCTCTTGATCGCAATCAAGAAGCTGATGTGAAATATGTGTTAAAAAATAAAATTGTTCTGCCATTGTTTGTATTTCTTGTATATCAATAAGTTCTGTAAGCCGATACATATCCGCCAACTCCTATATCTGTAATTCACATGTATATATTGATTTTTCAATTGTGTTTAATTTGTAAATTTACTCAACTTTTCCATTATACGAATTAAATTCATCAAGGTACATAGAAAAATAGTGTGATTTAGGAATTTTTTTATTTTTCAATACGATAGAGAAGAAAAGTGGATAAAAACACACAAAAAAGAACAAATTTCGACATATTTTGTTCTTTTTTGCATATTTCACTATATATTCATTTTAACTTTTCGACATCTTTGTCTAGCTCTGCCTCCTAAACAGTCGGCTCCACTTTTCTTTATAAGTCGCTGCTATGCAGAATACAACATGACCTGCACTCCCTGCTTTCTCCTTTTGTTTTAAACCTTGCATGTGGTAGAAAAAGGCCTTGACCGCTTCTATGCATGGCCAGATACTCTTGCCCGCCTACAAAGAAAGAGGGTTTTTATGTCGTTTTTTCATTTGCATTTATATAGTATGAAGTTTAAATAATTGAGCTTATAAGAACAATTTTCTGCTCATATCTTCTTTGCTTTTTTAACACTTTTAGGCCGTGGTCTAAATAGCAAATTAAGTTCATCCAATAACATAATGGCGAAGTGCATGAGCAACACCGTGATCATCATTTGAAAGTGTTTTGTAACGACAAAGTACTTGAATCTCTTCCACTGCATTCCCCATTGCAATTGATATATTTGCCTTTTCCATCATAGACATATCATTTAAACCATCACCGATTGCAACGGTGTGTTCTTTTAATATTCCTAAATGATTTGCTAGTGTATATAAGCCGTTCCCTTTTTGAGCATGAATATGATTTATCTCTAGATTGTGCCAGTAAGATGCCGTAATCGATAGCTCCTCGTTATCTATGAATTGCTTCTTTAATAATTTTAATTTTTCCCTTTGATACGAGAATGGGAGAATTTTATGAATATGAACTGGCTCTGAAAATAGCGGTTTGCAACTTTCGATTGTTTTCGTTTCAGTATGCTGTAAATATAATGCTGCGATTTGTTTCAATTCTTCTTCATCAACATGCATATCCGAGTTAATGATAAAATCCATCTCAAGTTGAATGATTTTTTCTCCGTATTCTGGAATATATACACCTTGATCTGTATACAATTGGTAAGATATATTTTTTTCTTCTAAATAATCAACGATTTCTTCTGCATGTCCATTTGTAATTGGATATCGTTGCAACATTTCATTATCCAAATACAAAATCGCACCATTTTCTGCAATAATTGGACATTGTAAATTTGTTTCTTCCAAAAGCTTTTGAACATCTGTCATAGAGCGCCCTGTACAAATAGCTACAACATGCCCTTTTTCTTGACACTCCTTAATAGCTGCTATATTTTCTTCACTAATTACTTTCTTTGATGTAAGAAGCGTTCCATCTAAATCAATTGCGATAAGTTTCATCACTGTCTCCTACTTTCGTTTCTATATATGCGATAAATGATATCGTTCTCATGTGCAACATCTTAGTTATAATGTATGAAACGCATTTCAGGTCAAGAAAAAACATTTATTGGGATTCAGCCAAGATACGTGTTTGCTTTTTCTCCTATTTAAGTTGAAAAAGAAGGAATTGTTTTCTTTGCTACTGAAGAGAAATATAGTCATTTGATTACATCTAAAAATCAGATGCCTGATTTTTACGAGCTTCTTTCGACAATCTGGCTGCTCATTATCGCCGGACATGAAACAACAGTTAAGCATCATATACATGTTGATTTCAATTAAAAAGAACAGAACTCATTTTGAACAAATATTGATTAAAATGAGTTCTGTTCTTTGTTATATAGATGTGCTTTTTATGAAAAAGTTTGATTATATCAGAATGTTGGATTGGTGAACTTTGAAATAAAGTTCGTTACTACTCAATTTTCTAAGGCGTGTAGAAGGCCGTCTTACCTAAAGTGAATTAAATATTAAATATCATCATTAGCATTTTGGGCAAGTCTCACGTACTGACCATTTCTTTCATCTCTAATGACAGCTCCTAACTGAGCTAAATCTTCTCGTAGATATTTGGCATCTGCCTTTTTCTTTTCTTTCAATGCACGATCTCTAGCATAAAGTAATACATTCATTTTTTCGGGAAAATCAGTATGTCCTAAAACCCATCGCTGATATTGGCTACCAAATGGATCAGTCTCATTCCATGGATATTGGTACTTATTAAAAGCTTCTCGTACAGTATCCTTCTTCACATCAATTACTTCTCTATATAATTCGTTACTCTTTTGTCCAAGAATAATTAAATGCTTATTTTCTATATAGATTGCTAGAATGTCCTGTTTCTCAATGACATCTATTTTTTCTCCAAATTTTAATTGTAAATTATTGTAGGAAATTGTGACTTCGAGACTCTCATTTAAAATAATAAAGCCTACTAATAAACCTGCTATTGTTCCAATAACGGTGGCAACACTTGAAACCCATAAGCTGTTAAAGAATGTAATGAGTAAAATTAACTTTTCCATTGGAACTACTGGAAGTTTTAGTATCCAGTTGGCAATGATGGGAAGAAACCAACCAATCAAACCACCTAATATCATGGGTACTAAAACAATAATTGCTTTTTCGAACTTACTATGTCCAAGAAATGTTTCTCTCTCTATCATAATACCTATCCTTCCTATTAGATTCGTTATAAACAATATTTTGTAATGATATAAATCCATTTTAATTTTTCGACATCTTTGTCTAGCTCTACCTCATAAACAATCGGCTCCGCTTTTCTTTATGATCCAGCTCCAGCGGCTATGCAGAATCCAACATGACCGCTACTTGCTTTCTCCCTTTGTTTGAAACCTCGCATGTGGCAGGAGAAGGCCCTGACCGCTTCTATGCACGGCCAGATGCTCTCGCCCCCTCCTAAAAAGAAAGGGATTTTATGTCGTTTTTTCAACTTGTATATATAAATGATTGTTTGTTTTCATTATTTAACTATTTTCAATATGCTTTTTATCAATTCTTCACTATAATCTTCCAAACTCATTTTATTTTGGGAGGATATCAAAGATTCCGCTATCGAACCTTGAATAATAGTTGCTGTCACTTGAACATTAAAACCTCCAAATTCTTTTGATTCCTGTCCTTGTAAGAGAATTTCTTGTAATAACCCCTTTACTAAACCTTCTTCATCGTCTTCTAGTAAATAATAAGGAATATGATCTGGTGTTCGTGCATTAAAAACTATTTCAATTAAAGCGATATTATTTGTTCGGTTTATAACCTGATAAGCTAAACTTGCTTCGATAAATGCTTTTAATTTTTCTATAGATGTTTGTTTTTGCCCAACCCTTGCATGGATAAATAACCATTCTTTTTCAACTAAATACATTAAAGTATTGTTCATCAAATCTTCTTTACCAGAAAAGTGATAAGAAATTAACCCTGTACTTATGTTTGCTTTTTTTGCTATTTTCGACAAACTTGTACTTACATACCCAACTTCTCTTAAAACTTCAATAGCGGCCTTCATTATTTGTTCTCTTCTTGCTTCTGTTATAAAAGATTGTCTGTCTTCCATAAGAATCACCACCTTATAAATTATTCACCGTTTTTAATTAAACGTTCATTTTTTTGATTGATCGTTCAATTAATTAAATTGTATGATTTTTCCTTTTCATTGTCAAATCTAATTTTATAATGAAATTGCATCTTTAGAACCTTTACGACCACTACAAGGGGTCATCATACTAGAAAAATTGTAAAACTTACTGTGGCAGTGTTCTTCAAGGATCATCACATATTCAGAAAGATAAAACCCAACCATTAATTGAACATTGAATAACGCACAAAACTCCCGAAATGATATGGTGTGTCCTTACAGCTAATGAAATGGTTAAGACATTTCATATTTTCAAATTCAAAACGTAACAAAAACGAACATTTATGCTACATATATTAATGAAAAACATTATTTGATAAAAAATAGATCGATATAGCCTAGTTTTACACGCATCTCAGCTGAACCCCCTTATTGCAGCAAAAATTTTTGTTTTCTTTGTATGTAAAAAAGTATGAAAATGATTGTTATTATCAATAATATACATAAGACAAGGGTAACCAACATTGGGCTACCCTTAAAGACTTAAACTTCTGGTATAAATGTTTTACAATCTGTTTCTTTACTATCAGATGCTTGTTTCCCTGTATGACTTACTACATAAATAGATTCCGCATTGCACTTATTTCCATTTCCCCAATATTGGCAATTGTTTACTTCACAAAGAACATCTTGAGCCATAGTATGACACCTCCTTTTTTGTTTAGTATAAACAGCATCGAGAGGTGTCATACTGTTTCGTAGCCATTCCCCTAGAAAGATAATGGTAATTCTTCTAATGATCGTATTAAATAATTACCACTCCATTTTAAATCTTCTCGTTTTCCTTTTAATTTAAGATTGGGCATACGATGTAATAAAGTAGGAATTGCAATTTTCGCTTCTAAACGAGCAAGCGGTGCACCAAGGCAGAAATGAATACCATGACCAAAAGCGATATGACGGTTATTTTTTCTTGTAATATCAAAAATATGAGCGTTGGGAAATATCTTTTCATCGCGGTTCGCAGAGGCTAAGGAAATAATAACCTCATTTTTCGGATGAATATTTTGACCATGCAATGTAAATGATTCTGCTGCCCAGCGCATAGTCGTTATTTCAACTGGACTGTAAAATCGTAATGACTCCTCAATTGCTGAGTCAATCAAATCTGGATTTTGACGTAGAAGTAGCAATTGATCAGGATGTTCAAGCAATGCTAGAGTCATATTGGTGATTAAATTGACAGTTGTTTCGTGTCCAGCGACGATGAGCAGCATAATCATTGAATTTAATTCCGGGGCACTTAATTTTGTTCCTTCACTTTCTGCTTGTATTAATGCACTCACTAAATCATTTGAAGGATTTTCTCGTTTTTTATCTACTAAATCTCGTAAATAATCAATGAATTCACCTAACTTTTTATCAGTTTCTCGAATAGCTTCTAGTGTATCTGGAGAATCAATAACCGTATGTGACCAAATTCTAAATTTATCTCGGTCTTCTTGAGGGATACCAAGCATCTCGCTAATCACAATAATTGGAAGTGGAAAAGCATAATCATTTACGAGGTTTATAGTGTGCTGATGTTCTATTTTGTCTAATAAAGTATTAGCAATGGCTTGAATGTTATCTTTCAGCTGTAAAATCATCTGCGGGGTAAACGCTTTTTGAACAAGGGATCGTAGGCGACTATGGTCAGGTGGATCAGATCTCAACATATGTTTTCTCAAATACTCTCCATTTTCTAATGTAAAATAGGCCTCAAACTCTTCTTTACTAAATACATTTTTAGCATCCTTCAGTAAACGTGTATCTTTTAATAAACTTACTGCATCTTCATATCTTGTAATAAGCCATGCGTTAGGATATACCTGATAAACAGGATGAGATGCACGTAACTCTTTGTAAATATCATATGCTTCATGCTTAAACGCAGCCGAAGTTAATTGGATCTCAGGTAATGTGTTACGATTCATTTCGTTATTTGAAGACATACCGATAACCTCCACCTTTAGAAATATTTGGTGACCATTGCACCTAATGACCATTATAACGTATTGACTTTTATAAAAGTTGAGAAAATTCCGCCTGAATATTGCCTTTTATATTGAAACAAAAAAAGAAATGTATAAATGTACATCTCTTTTTTGTTGAACTATATGACTTACTACTCTAACTTTATGATGTTAGGAACGGCTTCCCTGTTGTATGTTTTTGTGTATGTATCTCCATCGGGAGTAATAAATTGTAAAGTAATCTTGCCGCAAACACCCGAGTAAAATTGAAACTCTCCTTGTGAATTTGTGACAGCGCGTTCGTTATTAGCAATTGAACCCTCATACACTTTTACACCAGATAGCGGCTTATCCGTATGATCTACCGCAACAGCTTTGATTTGAATAGCACTCGCTCTACAATCTAAATCATTTTCATGACTTATTTTATTATATGCAGCAATCCCTATTACAAAAGTAATTATTACAATACATGTAAAAAAGGCTATTACTCTTCTTCTTTTCAAGACGAATCACCCGCTTTTATTTAGGATGAAGACATACTTTTAGAGGAATTTTTGCTTTTTTTAATTTTAATTTGTTTTAGTTGTGCCACAATCATTATGCTAATGACAACGAGTAAAAACCATGAACTAATTTTTCCAATGTGAACGAGTTTCCACGTTCCATGTTGATTAGGATATTGCCACGCTCCAAAGAAAGTGGCGATATTTTCTGCAATCCAAATGAAAAAACCAATCAAGAAAAATGAAAGAACAAGCGGCATTTTATATGTGACCTCTTGCAAAGAGAAATGTACATAAGTACGAAAAAAAACCACAAATAATAAAGCCGTTAGAACCCAGCGGAAATCATACATAAAGTGATGTGTGAAAAAGTTAAAATAAATCATTGCTCCAAGTAGCATCGTCCATATCGCATTTGGCCACCCTTGAACTTGCAGGTGAAACCTGCGCCATGCCTGACATATATAACTCGCAACACTCGCGTACATGAAGCCGCTATAAAGCGGGACACCCATCACTTTTGTCCACGCCTGCTCAGGATAAGCCCAAGAACCTTGATGTACTTTATATATTTCTAATGCCAGTCCAATAAGGTGGAAAACCGTAATCACTTTGAGCTCATCTTTTGTTTCAAGTCCAGCTTTATACATGCCATATTGAATAAAAAGGCAGACAAGCAAGATGAAATCATAGCGGTATAGACCTGGAATATGGATCACCTTCGAAAGAGCAAGTGTCAAAAAGATGAATACAGGAAAAATGCAGGAAAGAGCTTGTTGATAGCCAAAATAAATTAATTGTCGTAAATATACCATTGTTATTCTCCTCAAAATGTGCATCAATCGTTTGATTTGGTAATCGTAGCGTTTATTCATTATAACCTATTTGTTTTTATGAAGGTTTAGAAAATTAAAGCTTTATATTACTTTTTATATAAGTAATCTTATGTTTAATAGTTGCCAAATATAAAAGACTTATAAGGAGACGTTATGGATGACTGAAACGAGCAAGAATCGATTAAGACCGCGATTGATTTGCTTCATTATAATAACATTGATAAGTGGTTGGCTTGGCGTATTACTTGATTCGCTTCTTAAAGATCAACCCAAAGGTAGTTCTTTAGGAATGGGATTATGGTTAGTTCTTCCGTTTTTAACGGCATTCTTGCTTCGGATAACGGGTCGTGATTGGAAGAATTCTGGGATTAGACTAAATCTAATAGGTAATATAAAATGGTATGCTGTTGGCTTGCTTATCTATCCAATAGTTACCATCATAACCCTTTTAATCGCTTGGTTATTTGGAGTTATTCAAGTTTCTAACTTTGAATCCTCGTTGCCTATTTCTGTGATACTTGTTTCTTTTTTAGGTAATTTTATTAAAAATATTTTTGAAGAGTTTTCATGGCGAGGTTATTTAACTCCTAAACTTATAGAACTTAAGTTAAATGATTGGCTGATATACCTTGTTTCCGGTATTATTTGGGCTTTATGGCATACCGCATATTATTTAGTGTTTTTGCCAGAGGAATACTTTACATCCCTTTCTAGAACGGGTACGATATTATCAGGGTGCGTGCTTATGGTTGCATGGGCTGTTATGTATGTTGAGATTTACAGACTCACAAATTCAGTGTGGCCATGTGTATTAATGCATGCAGCTGAAGATGCGGTTCCAACCCTTTTGATGACAATTAGTGGAGCTATCACACTTACTAAGAATGGCGATATTTGGTTGAACCCTGCAAGCGGAGTAGTTGCGACAGTTTTATTTTTGGGAATAGGTCTGATTCTTAGATCAGTCAGAATCAAAAAAGATCTCAATATTTTCTCATAGACGGTTATGAAACAGCGATTTCTTTCTTTAATAGGTGGTTTTTCATAAAAAACCTTCCCATGTAGTATGTAAGGAGATTATCTCATGGGTTATTTACAAATTGTAGATGGGGAATATTTGACGCGTATTTATATAAAAAGAACAAAAGGAGATGTTGTTATATGCATCCCCTTTTGTTCTCTATCATCTTTCTGGCTGTGCTAATCGTACGCTATAAAATCTCATAGCACGTAAAGATCCTGTCATATGAAAAATCCCTGTTTGTATCAATATTTTCAAGCGATATTCGATAAAAGAATCTCCTACATATTGTTCAAAATGTCCTAAAACTTCTCCGACCAATCGAGCAGATTTATAGAATTGATCTGTAAATCCATCAGTTTCTAAATTTCTAGCACATTGTATAATAAAATTATCGATATAATCTTCTGAAACAGAAACAACACGATTATTCTCCCAAATACGTAAAACGGTGTGCTCTTCTCTTAATGTTTTCCATTCATTTTCAAGTGCTTGTCGCTCTTCTTTTGTTAGAAGAGATGTCTCTTTGTATGCCCCGCGTATTGCTAGTAACTTCTCAGGTGCAATTTCTCCAGTATGGCGCACAGTGTAATCTATGTTTGGTTCGCGGAACAACTTATCAAATCCGTCAGCTGTATTTATAACATATACATTATGAGTCGTATCTTTTAACAAATATAAAACAAAAGTAAGCCCCACATGTTCGTGCGCATTATTTCCTGTCCAAATTGTAATCGGAACGCGAGATGGGATTGCTTGTAATTTTTCTAAAGTGGCTTTCATTTCTGGCAAATATTCCTCGTAATTGTAACCTTCTATTGGCATGTTCTCCTGAAGCCATTGTTGACGCGCTACTTGCCCTGCTTCTTCATCTAAATGAAATAGAGGTCCAACAGAAAGCGTATCTGAAAAGCACAATACATGTTCTTCTTGAATTTTTTCTTTTTTTAAAGCGTGTTTTAGCGATCCTGCTGCAGACTGACCAAAAATGATATGAACATGGTTGCTTTTCGTGATATCAGTTTTTTGTATGTATGGATCGATTAGTTTTTTTTGCATCGTTTCTCCTCTATGAATGTTTTTTATTTGGCATGCTTGGTAGCACCTTTACATTATTCTTCCTCTTCTAACCAAGGGATACAATAATATAACTCACTTAATTCTTCAGGAAATCCCCAAGCGATTTCCACACTATTACTTAAAAGGTCTGATAATCTCTCAGCATAGGGTCTATAGCCTCATCTTCTTCACATAAATCTACTAATTTTGCAAACATAGATAAAATTTTATTATAAAATTTTTCACCTATGTCTCCATAAGATCTTGTAAAATCTACACCCATTTCTACATAATACAGCATTAAATCAATCGTTCTAATTGGATCTTCTGTTGTTTTTTGAAAGCTGAGAATCATTTTTTCTAAATCAGCTAGTCTTAATTTTGGTAAACTACGCTCTGGGAAAAATTCATTTTCAATTTTCTTTCGCAATTGTTTATGTAACTCTTCGTTCACTTCATCACCTAAAAATCTGCTGGATAAATATTGTTGTACTTCTTTATTCATCTTAAATAAATCAACAATTAGCGTAATTAATTCTGTCTGGTTATATTCTTTTAATTCTTTTTTTAGCGTCGGGATTTTTATTTTTTGCAAAAGTGACCACTCCTTTGTTTATATTATCTAGTAAGCAAAAAAATCCTCTTCTTATATTAAAAAGAAAGCCCCTTGGATTGTAAAAAAACGATTTGAAATCAATGAAATTAAAGATCTAACTAAAAAGAATTTATTACTGCTTAAAAATATACAAAATAGGTATACTATCGTTTACATAAAAAAGCGTACATCTAATCGTAAAGACGTACGCTTTTTTACATTATTTCCCCATCAAAAACCAAGCCGGTTTATGCTTTGTCGTCCGATTTCCTTTCGCCACATAGCGAAAATAAATTTTATATTCTTTTAGAGGGAATAAAATTTCGTTAAGCTCCCAATCGCCGATGATCCATAATGCTCCGCCGCGATCGCGCTTATCTATCACTTCAATATTTTGTTTTTTCAGATATGTCATAAGATCAAATTGCGTTGTTCCTGCCTGCTCTTGCTGTACATCTTGTTTGGATGTTATTTCATTTTTCTTGTTTGTTTTCGTTTTTGATTTTCCATTTATTACGTATGAACCAAATAAAAACCAAGCTGCTTTTCCTTCCGTTACCTGGTTTCCTTTTGCCGTATAACGAAAGAATATTTCCTTCTCTTTTAATGGGAATAAAATTGCATTTAATTCCCAGCCGCCAAGCACCCATACTGTACCTCCAAATTCACGTTTGTCAATTACATCTAAATTGTGCTTTTGAAGGTATGGAATTAAATCAAAAGTTGTATCAAGTACCGGTTCTGTTTTCTCTTCATTTGAAGTAACAACTTTTGTTTCTTCTTGATTTTTGAGAACGACATTAAGCATTTCTTGCTGCTGCATCATTCCAAATACTTCTTGTATCGTTGTTTGAATGGATGTTTCAATAGCTTTTTCCACTGTTTTACTTAATAATTCTGTTAATTCATCGTTATAAATCTCTGATGTCTGTTGCGGCATCTCTGGAGCTTGAAAGTTTACATCGCCATATGACTCTATAAACCAAACTGCGATTTTAAAAACAATTCGATACACTCGGATTGAATCTACCATACTTCCGTATTGGGCATCATGAGCAGCCTTATTGCCGATGGAACGGATTAAATCAAAATAACCAAGGAATGTTTTATCGATAATTCCTTCACGAAATAACTTATGTATGCGTTCTACATGCTTTATCTCATATACACTTTGTAAATTTTCTTTATCCCAAATCTCTTTTGCAACAGCTTCTCCAAATTGATGAGCTTTAACAAGTGCTCCATGTGGATCATCGTATACGCTCTTTTCTATGGTATATGCAATCTCGGCTAGATCTGGATACTGCGGTTGTAAAAAGGAGAGTACATAATTATCTTTCATGACGCCCTCCCGTTGTTAATTTTTTCTATATATATAACTATAAAATATTCCCTCCGATTGAACAACGGCTAATTTTAAACAAAAAACGTACTTATAAATTATTTCTTATTCAAATTTTTGATATTTAATAGGTTTATTATACAGCGAAAAAACCCGCAATGCCCTAAAATCCAGACATTACGGGTTTTTATAGTTATACAAGAACATTCTCTATGCATTGTAACGATTTCTTCTTCGTTCCATTCTCGTTTGTCCTTGCGCTGTTCCAACATCATTATGTTGCTCTGTTGGCGTTGCACTGTAAGTTGGTGCTGTTTCTTGATGATTTCGTTCATACGTGCGAGTGTCTCGCTGTTTAGAAGATTTTTTACCGAACTTAAGCATTTTAAATTTTAATCTTGGTAAACTTGGAATGCGAATTTTAAATGTAGGTCTCATTCGATTCTTTTTTTGTTTAAATGTGCTTGTTTTTTCTTGCTTACTATTATCACGATGCAGTGCGTTTGCAAGCAATCCGCCGAGTAAGAAACCTGCCACTAAAATAACTAAATACAAACGTTCTGACGTGAGTAGGTTCATCAATCGCTGAAGAACTGCTAGTGATTGAATTTGTTTTATATCCCAAAGCATTGCGCCCCATAATGCGAGTAATCCTAGCGTAATGGCATATGTACGGAATCGGAATAAAAACGGGATTACAGCAATACATGCAGCAATTTTTGCGTTTGCTATTAAAGAATCGACTGTTATGTATTGATTCCAAATTGCCAGCAAGAGTGTGATAAATGCTGCATAAGCTATCCAGCTACATATTCGTGAATGCATTCGTTTTGCATGATAACTCCCAAAACTAGTTAAAAACAATAACCCGCCTATATATAATGATAATTGTAGCGGCATTTGTTTCATTATACCTGTAACTGGGAACAGGATGCTGAGCACCATTAACAGTACATCAAGTTTTTTCACAATTCTCAATTCCTTTCTGCTTTCTAACTTCTATAGCATAATAGTATTTTTTTGTTTTGTAT
>Ga0209025_1002836_pt1 | contig 17410 bp, 23 predicted proteins | sample AraplaMF_Col_mLB_FD_184256 | JGI IMG/M metagenome (GOLD analysis project Ga0209025, IMG submission 184256) | Arabidopsis root microbial communities from the University of North Carolina, USA - plate scrape MF_Col_mLB (SPAdes) (version 2) | ecosystem: Host-associated > Plants > Roots > Endosphere... | reverse complement strand
TCAATTGCCGCTCCAAGTCCGATCGCATTACCGATAATCGGTGTACCTGCTTCAAACTTCCACGGAAGCTCTTTCCACGTAGAATCTTGTAAGTCTACGAAATCAATCATTTCGCCGCCAAATTCAATTGGCTCCATATTGTCTAGCAATTCTTTCTTACCATATAATACGCCGACACCTGTAGGCCCGCACATTTTATGAGCGGATAATGCGTAGAAATCACAGTTTAAATCTTGTACATCCACTTTCATATGAGGTGTACTTTGTGCACCGTCAACGACCATGATTGCACCATTTTGATGAGCGATTTCTGCGATTTCTTTTACAGGGTTAATCGTTCCAAGTACGTTAGACACATACATAATAGAAACGATTTTTGTATTCTGTGTAATTGTTTGACGTGCATCTTCTAATGAGATTGTTCCGTCTGGCTGAAGCGGAAGATATTTTAAAGTTGCGCCTGTTTTCTTCGCAACTTGTTGCCACGGAATAATATTACTATGATGCTCCATGTAAGAGATGACGATTTCATCGCCCTCTTTTACATTTTCACGGCCATAGCTTGCTGCTACTGTATTTAATGCAGTTGTTGTTCCGCGCGTGAAAATAACTTCTTCCATTGATTTCGCGTTAATAAACTTGCGAACCTTCTCACGTGCACCTTCATACGCATCGGTAGCTTTCGTACCGAGCGTATGAACACCGCGATGCACGTTAGAATTGTATTCTTTATAGTAACGTTCTAACGTTTCAATGACTTGAATTGGCTTTTGAGAAGTTGCTGCACTATCGAAATAAACAAGTTGTTTGCCGTTCACTTTTTGATCAAGAATTGGAAACTGTTTGCGTATTTCATGAATATCCATTAGCGAACTTTCCTTTCAATTACCTCAACAAGCTGTGCTTTTACTCCTTCAATTGGAAGCTCATTCACTACAGGTGCTAAGAATCCATGGATGACTAAACGTTCTGCTTCTTTCTTCGGAATACCACGACTCATTAAGTAGTATAGTTGTACTGGATCTACGCGGCCTACAGAAGCTGCGTGACCTGCCATTACATCGTCTTCGTCAATTAGAAGAATTGGGTTTGCATCGCCGCGAGCTTTCTCATTTAACATAAGAACGCGAGAAGATTGTTGTGCATTTGATTTAGATGCACCGTGTTCAATTTTACCAATTCCGTTAAAGATAGATGTTGCGCTATCTGTTTGTACACCGTGTTTTAAAATGAATCCTTCAGAGTGTTTACCGAAGTGAACAACTTTAGTTGTAAAGTTTTGTGTTTGGTTACCACGGCCAATTGTTACTGTTTTTGTATCAGCAAATGATCCGTCGCCCATTAAGTTCGTTACATTCTCTGAAATTGTATTTCCGTCATTCATAAGACCTAATGCCCACTCAATACGGCCGTCACGTCCTACAACGCCGCGGCGGTTTACGTAAGTTGTTACATCTTTCGCTAATAGATCAACTGCACCAAATTTCACTTGTGCACCTTGTTCTACGATTACTTCTGCCACGATGTTTGCAATACCTGTAACAGTTTCATTTGCTACGTAGTTTTCTACATATGTTGCAGAACTGTTCGCGTCAGCTACAAATAATACATGGTTATATACATTTGCTTCTTCGCCGTCTACTAAGAATACAGCTTGAAGTGGTGTTTCAAGAACAACGTTTTTCGGAACATATACAAATGCACCGCCGTTGATTAATGCTGCATGAAGTGCTGTTAAACGATGCTCATCCACTTTCACGCCGTCTTTCATTAAATACTTTTGTATTAATTCAGCATGCTCAGTTGCAGCTGTTACGATATCTGTGAAAATAACACCTTTTTCTTTTGCTTCATCAGCTAAAGAAACAAATGCAGTTGTACCTGTACGTTGTACTAGTACGCTGTTATTTTCATCGATTAAATTTTTCACTGCTTCTGGAAGTTCCGTTAAAGAACTTACAGGCTCTTGCTTAGCAGTGTGGCCTTTTCCGATAAAGTCCCATTTATCGATTTTTGTTTTATCAGGCGTTGGCATTGGAAGTTCAGTTGCTTGTGCAAGAGCTTGTAAGCGGAACTCAGTCAACCAAGCAGCTTCGTTTACTTCGCTTGCGCGCTGACGGATTGTTTCTTGATCGAAAGGTAATGTACCGATTGTCATGTTTATGCTCCTCTCTTACGCTTCTTGCTCTGCTGTTTCGTCTTCAATACCTAATTCTTTTTTAATCCAGTCGTAACCTTCAGCTTCTAGACGTTGTGCAAGCTCAGGGCCACCAGATTTAACGATACGACCGTTCATCATAACGTGAACGAAGTCTGGAGTGATGTAGTTTAATAAACGTTGGTAATGCGTAATCATTAGGCAACCGAACTCTTCGCCGCGCATTTGGTTAATACCTTTAGATACAACTTTTAATGCATCGATATCAAGACCAGAGTCGATTTCGTCTAAGATTGCGATTTTTGGCTCAATCATCATTAATTGAAGAATTTCGTTACGTTTTTTCTCACCGCCAGAGAAACCTTCGTTTAAGTAACGTTGTGCCATTTCTGGATCCATTTCTAGGAATTCCATGTTTTTATCTAATGTACGGATAAATTTCATAAGAGAAATTTCATCGCCTTCCTCGCGTCGTGCATTAATTGCAGAACGTAAGAAGTCAGCGTTTGTTACTCCGCTAATTTCACTTGGATATTGCATTGCTAAGAATAGACCTGCTTGTGCGCGCTCATCTACTTCCATTTCTAATACATCTTCACCGTCGATGATGATGCTTCCTTCTGTTACTTCATATTTTGGGTGACCCATAATTGCAGAAGATAAAGTTGATTTACCTGTTCCATTAGGTCCCATAATTGCGTGGATTTCTCCACCTTTTACTTCAAGGTTTACACCTTTTAAAATTTCTTTACCATCGATTGATACATGTAAGTCTTTAACCGTTAATGTAGAACCAGCCATCTCAATACCTCCATTAATCCTCTATATACATTTTAAAAATTCCTAAAACATTCACATTCTCATTTTATTCTCATTCTCATTTTATATCAAATAAAATGTTATCGCAAACGCTGAGAAAATGTAACAATTTTTTCACAAATGTATATAAGTACTTCCCTCACATCCTCTTATGATACACTTTTCTTCTTATATATAAAGAAAAAAGGGCTAGAAATTTCCTAGCCCTTTCCTACGCCTATTCACTTACTGGAAGTACAGCGCCCTTATATTCTTTCTTAATAAAATCTTGAATTTCTTTTGAGTGTAACACTTCTACAAGCTCTTTAATTTCTTTTCTATTTTCGTCACCTTTACGAACCGCAATAATATTTGCATAAGGAGACTCTGATCCTTCAAGAGCAATTGCATCTTTTGTTGGGTTTAATTTTGCATCAATTGCATAGTTTGAGTTAATGAATAATGCGTCACCTTCGTTGTTCTCATATAATTTTGGTGTAAGACCTGGCTCCACATCTGTTTTAAACTTCAAGTTTTTCGGATTTTCCACAATATCTTTTTCTGTCGCTTTGACGATATCTACGCCATCTTTCAGTTTAATAACGCCGCCTTTTTGCAGAAGTCCTAACATACGTCCACGCTCTGATACGTTATTACTCATAATCACTGTTCCGCCGTTTGGAAGATCTTTTAAGTTTTTATATTTCTTTGAGTAAATCCCCATCGGCTCTAAATGAATTTTCCCTGCGTTTACAAATTTGTATCCTTTTTCTTGAATCTCTTTATCTAAATACGGAATATGTTGGAAATAGTTTGCATCAAGATCTTTATCAGCTAGTGCTTTATTTGGCAATACGTAATCTTGGAATGGCTTAATATCTAATTTAATCCCTTTTTTCTCTAAGATTGGTTTCGCTTTTTCTAGAATAACTGCATGCGGTACGTTAGAAGCACCAACTACAAGTTTCTTTTCGTCTTTTCCGCCGCTACAAGCAGCTAATGCAAACACAAATACAGCAAGAAGTGCTGAAAGTAATACCTTTTTCATGTTATGACACCCTTTCTTTTTTTCAATATTCAAAATTAAAAAGCTGTAGGAAGTCTTCGTCTTACACGAAGACTTCTCTTTATCTTTTATCAAGACGCTTCGTGAGCAAGTCACCAAGCATTTGAATGATAAATACAATCACAAGTACAAGAATTGTTGCCATAAGCGTTACATCACTATTATTGCGCTGAAACCCTTCTAAATAAGCAAGTGTACCAAGTCCACCTGCTCCGACCACTCCAGCCATTGCTGTGTAACCGACAAGCGCAATAGCTGTTACCGTAATCCCGGAAACAAGCGCTGGCAAAGATTCTGGTATAAGTACTTTTAAAATAATTGTACTTGTCTTTGCTCCCATCGCCTTTGATGCTTCAATGACACCTTTATCAATTTCACGAAGTGCGATTTCGACCATTCTCGCATAGAACGGTGCTGCCCCAACAATTAATGCTGGTAATGCGGCACTTGCACCTAGAATCGTGTTTAGAAGAAGCTTCGTAAATGGAATAAGTAAAATGATTAAAATAATAAACGGGATCGAACGAAAAATATTTACAAACGCACCAATTACAATATTAACTGGCTTGTTTTCCCAGAGATTATCTTTTCCTGTCAGAAACAGTAGCAATCCCAAAATAAGACCTAAGACAAACGTTGCAAGCGCGGCAACTGCCGTCATGTATAACGTTTCTCCCGTAGCCTCTAGCATTTTGTCCCAATCGACATTTTGAAACAAATTATCCATGTGCAATCACCTCCAGCTCGACTTGCTCTTGTTGAATCGTCGCAATTGCTTTTGCAACCACATCTTCAGCACCATTTAAGTGGACAATTAAACTTCCATACGCCCCGTTTGCCGTTTGTGCAATGTTCCCTTGCAGAATGCTTACTTCCACGCCATCTTGCTTCATGAGTTCCTGCAAGACAGGTCTTTCTACTACTTCACCAATAAATTGCAGCTTTACAACCTTGCCTTCCGGATACTTCTCTGCTAAATGTTCAATTGCTTCATCCGCATCTTCAGAATCTGTTATTTGCTTAACAAAACGCTTTGTAATCTCCTGCTGTGGATTACGGAATACATCTAGTACAGGACCAGTCTCCACAATTTTTCCTTTTTCCATTACCGCAACACGATTACAAATTTTTTGAATCACATGCATTTCATGTGTAATCAGTACAATTGTTAATCCAAGACGTTTATTAATATCTAATAGTAAATCTAAAATTTGATCTGTGGTTTCTGGATCAAGTGCTGATGTCGCTTCATCACACAAGAGCACCTTTGGATTATTCGCTAATGCTCTTGCAATCCCAACGCGTTGCTTTTGCCCGCCGCTCAATTGAGATGGATACGCATCACCTCTACCTTCCAATCCAACAAGATGAATCAACTCATCCACACGCTTTCTTCGCTGCACTTTATCTACACCTGCAATTTCAAGTGGAAAAGCGATATTTTCACGTACAGTTCGTGACCACAGTAAGTTAAAATGCTGGAAAATCATTCCGATTTCTTGTCTTGCCTTTCGAAGTTCACTCCCTGTAATTGTGGAAATAACTCGATTAGCTATCGTAATCTGTCCGGAAGTTGGTTTCTCTAATTGATTAAACAATCGAATTAAAGAACTTTTCCCAGCACCACTATATCCGATAACACCAAATATCTCACCTTTCTCTATTTTTAAATTGGCGTTATCCACAGCAGTGACATCACCGCTTTTTGACTTATATATTTTCTTTACGTTCTCTAATAGAATCATGGTGTATCACCCCTTTTTGATTTAAAAAGCGCAAGCGGCTTGCTCAGAACAAGAGGGCGTTGGAACCCCTGACATAGAGGCGCTTTTCACCTCGCAGGAAGGGGTGAAACGACCGAATGTTCTAGCCGCTGGAGCTAGATTTCTTAAAACGCATAAGCGGCTCTTTTTATTATTCGAACGTCCTCCTCATTCAAACAACAAAAAAACCTTTCTGCCTCTAGAATGAGCAGAAAGGTTTATATGCGTATATCAACATTATCCCTTCCTCTCATCTCTCAAAGCATTTGCTTTGCAGGAATTGGCACCATTTCAACATAAAAGTTGACGGTTGCCGGGTTTCATAGGGCTCAGTCCCTCCACCTCTCTTGATAAGAGAAATCAGATTCAATTTTCGTCTGATTTGAATTTTATGAAATTGTCTATATTTTATGAATTGAATTCTATCAATATACACCCACTATGTCAACAGGAATTTTCACAAAAAACGAAACTTCGGAATATTAAGCACCTACCGGCATTGGTTTACATATATGAAACACTGATTCAAATAATAGCATCGTGCGATACGTTCCAGAATAGTGTACACGCCCATTATTAATTAAAGTTTGTAACCGAATATTCCCAGTAACTAATCGCTGTAGGTCTTCCTCCCCAAAACAAACAATTTGTTCTGTTCCCTCGGTTCCTTTCAAAATTTGTATATACTCTCTTGAGATTTGAAGTGAATAACACTCACCTCCCAAACGGATATTAATTATTTTTTCTCCTTGCCGTAGAAGTGGCTCTAAATGATATTGGCTATTGGCATACGTTACAAATGATTGAAGCAACGAATATAATCCCATTCTAATCACATCCTTCATATCACTTTCTACTAAATACCATTCCATCTTCTTAAAGGGCAATCCTGTTACTTTCTCTCGACAAATAACGTATCACTTCTATCTTTCAGGCATATTTCCCAAGAAATATGTCGAGGCGGCAAAAACATTGCCGCCTACTGTAATTCCGTATATAAATATTCAACTGAATGAAATGCATATATTTTCTTCATAAGTGTTCCCCGCTCAAATACGAGTAAACAAGGTACACTTTCTACCTCATATTCTCGCGCTAAATGCGGAGCGTAATTTAAATCTAGCATTCCTATTTCCAAATTAGATATAGTAGCTTCTACAACTGTTAACATCTTCTTTGCTAATTGGCATGTTCCACACATCGGTGTATATACATATAACACTGTTTTTTCTTGGTCTGCTATTAAAGCTGTAGCTTCAGCACCTGTCCAGTCAATCACTTCTATCATTCCTTACCGTAAATATTCTGTATAAACGTCAATGTCAGCTCCCCATAATACGTTCGCTAAATGATTAGAAGGAGCAGTTGCCACTTCACGATACGAACGATCAATGTAAATATGCTCAGCTTGCGGAAATTCTTTACGAAATTGTTTTCTGAGCTTTTCACCTGCAGCATCAGCATCCACTAGCACATATACTTCTTTATCAAAAAACTGATCAATGAGTTCATCCATTTTCGACAAACCAATTGTACCATTTGTACAAACAATTTCCACTGGTTCGCGAATAATAGATTCAATCTTTCTTCTATCTGATTTTCCTTCGACAATAATGACTTTCTCTACATAGACCATATGTCATCACCCGATCACCATATACTATAAAACAACCTTACTTTAGTATATAGTATATTCGTTCTTTTCATGTTGTTTCCTGTTTATTTTTGTGAAACTGTTTAGCCCTGTTGGCTAAGGCTCTTTCGCACAGAAGGCGTTTTTTGTCTTCTTGTGCGGAAGGTTCTTAGACATGAAGGGCTAGGAGGCGGAGCTGGACAAAGAAAAGTGGAAGCGGCTCGCTCAGAACAGAAGGACGTTGGAATTCCTGACGTAAAGACGCTTTTTTGCCTCGCAGGAAGAAGGGAATCCACCGAGCATCCTTACCGCTGGAGCTGGATTAAAAGAAAAGCGCAGGTGGCTCGCTCAGAATGTGAGGGGGATGGAGCTTCTAGCACAGAAGGTGTCCTTTTACGCAATGAAAAATAAAAAGGACAGCACATAGGCTGTCCTTTTTATCTCAACTAAAATTAGTCTTGGTTTGTCATTTCTGCGTATTGTTCTGCAGATAATAACTTCTCTACTTCACTTGCATCAGAAAGTTCAATCTTAACCATCCATGCACCTTCGTACGGAGATTCGTTAACAAGTTCTGGTTGGTCGCTTAATTCTTCGTTTACTGCCACAACTTTACCACTTACAGGTGCGTATAATTCAGAAACTGTTTTAACAGATTCTACGCTTCCGAATGGCTCATCAGCTTCAAGTGTCGCACCTACTTCAGGAAGTTCAACGAATACGATATCGCCTAACTCACTTTGTGCAAAATGAGTAATACCGATAACAACTTCGTTGCCTTCAGTTTTTACCCATTCGTGTTCTTCAGAGTAACGTAAATGATTTGGAATGCTCATGACTGTACCTCCAGTGAATGTATTAATTATGTAAAAATACCTTATTGGTACTTTTTCCACACACTTTCAAACTGCTCTTCGTTAAAACCAAGTGTTACATTCGTGCCATCTGTTACGATTGGACGTTTAATCAACATGCCATCAGATACTAATAGCTCAAACATTTCGTCTTCACTTGCATCTTTTAACTTATCTTTTAAGCCAAGTTCACGGTAACGCATTCCACTTGTATTAAAGAATTTTTTTAATGGCAATTCACTTTTCGCATGTAAATTACGCAAATCTTCTTTTGATGGTGGATTTTCAACAATATGAATCATTTCATATGCTACATCGTTTGCCTCAAACCATTTTTTTGCTTTTTGACATGTGCCACACTTTGGATATGAATAAAATGTTACTGCCATAAATTCACCTACTTTTTACTAACCTTTACCTTTATCATATAGAAAACGTTTTATTATTTCAAACGATTCTTCTCCAAACTTTAACTTATTTCGCGACAATTTTCTTTTATCCTGCAAATTTTCCTTATTTTCCGCCATTTAAAGAAAAATAATATATAAAAAAATAAATATAAAAATTTCCCCTCTTCATTCATTATGTATCATTTAGACCGAACATACATCTTAAACAAACGTTTATTTAAATAACTAAAAAATAAAAAGCCCCTAGTCCGGAGCTTCTCAATGCCTGCTCAAATAATCTGCAATCGTTTGAAATACGTATATATACATATTATGAATACTTTGCTCCGAAATCGTATCATTGTATAAACCAGTGCCCCAATACTGCCCTTCACTACTTCCTAGATTTACAAATCCTTGTGTATACATCATTGCTTTATCTGTTGGTGCATTGTTATAATCCAAATCTTTTTCTATAAAAATCAAATATGGCTTATCCTTTAAACCGATAAAAAACACTGGCTTTTTTAACCCTAAAAATAGCTCTGTATATTTTTCTTCTGATGCTTCTTGAAAATATTCTTTCATAACGAGAAATCCGTCGACTTTCTCTGATTTCTCTTTTATCTGATCTAAATGCACCTTCACAAACTTTATGTTTCTAAATGTATCCTTTGGCGCCTCACCGATAACTCCAATTACAAGCGCTCTCCCGCTATACTCTAAAGCAGATGGCACATCCTTATTCTTTGCACATCCAGCTCCCACGAGACATAACAATATAAGAACCAACAAAATAAGCAAACGTTTCATATCTCATCCTCCCATTAAAAGTCAAGTGACAAAAATGTAAGGTTAATGCAAAAAAATGTAAGTAAAATCAATAGCCCATTTTGATTTTCTATATTATAATCAACTGGATTTACTTACATTACTAAACACTAGGAGATAGTCATGAAAAAATATAAACTTTCATCTTTTCTTCCATTAAGTTATATACTTCTACTCGTACTCGTAAGTCCCCTTTACGATGTACTGAATAAATCTGGTGTTCATGCTGTTGATGTTACAACAGTAGTTGATGATTGGATTCCATTTGTGAAGGCATTTATTATTCCGTATTTAATTTGGTTCCCATACTTATACGGCGCACTCATTTATTATTGCTTTAAAGATCGAAAACAATATTATGTAACATTAAGCAGCGTTATCCTAGGAAAGCTTACGTGCTTTTCGATTTACTACTTTTGGCAAACAACCGTACCACGTCCAACAGTAGTAGGGACAGATGTATTTTCTGACTTAGTTCGCTATATTTATAGCATTGATCAACCTGTAAACTGTTTTCCTAGCATCCACGTTCTCACAACATTTGTAATTATGTTAGCTGCTTATAAGCGAAGAGAGCAGCATAGATGGGAATATTTGATCCTTACTTTCTTTGGTACACTCATTGTTTTATCAACGCTATTTACAAAGCAGCATGCCTTCTTAGATGCCGTTTCCGGTATGGCAGTTGCGAGTACACTATACTTCGGTGTGCAGCTTTTACTAGTAAACCGAAAAGACACGATTACAATTCCTGCGAGACAAACCTATAAAATGTAAACAAAAAAGCAGACTGTGGCTTCTTCAGTCTGCTTTTATCTATATAAAGGAGATTTTCAATTGTAACTTAAGATTGTGGCACAGTCATATCGCCAGAATGAATACGGCCGGCTTTTTTTAACGCGCTGTAAAGTATATAAGAAACAGCTACTGGGATTACGATATAAGTGATGACCATTGCTGGTACAACACCGAATCCTTGGCTGGAAATTAAGTTAATTGGTGCAATAAGAGAGCTTAATCCAAGACCTGCAATTTCTTTACCTGCTTCCAAGTGGAAAATCAGTGCAGAAACAGGACCCACAATGGCGCTAGCAACGACAGTTGGGACGAGAATCATTGGATTTTTAGTAATGTTTGGCAACTGTACTTTCGGAGTACAAAGTGCTTGTGCTAAAATACCACCTAAATTGTTTTCTTTTGCGGAGATAACAGCGAATCCGATAAATTGAGCGACACATCCTGCAAGTGCTGCGCCGCCTGCAACACCGTCTAGGCTAAGTGCAATTGCTAGAGCTGCTGATGAAGCTGGAGAGATAAGTAATAGCCCCCAAACAACCGCAAGCACGATCGAAGCAATAAATGGGCTACCAGCTGAGCTGTCTTTAATAAATGCGCCAACTGTATTTAATACAGGACTAATATTTTGAGATAACCAAATACCAACTATACCAGACCCTAATATTGCTGCAAATGGAACGAGCATCATATCTAAAGCAGTTTTTCCGCTTAATCTTTTACCGATATAAACCGCTAGAGTTGCTGTTAATAACGCACCAATTGGTTCACCAGTTTTAATAATTAAGCCGGCTTCAGTCATCGAAATCGACCCTGCTCCAATCGCTCCGGCAACCATCGCTGAGAAAATGACAAGTCCGTTTGCCCCAAGCATGAAAGCAATCCCTGCTCCAATTGCTGGTGCCATCAGTGATTTCGCAACAACTCCAATTGTAATTAACATCGGAATATCAACAATTCTTCCTATGTTTTCGATAAGTAAACCAATTCCAAGGGATACGAAAATACCTTGTGCAATTCCGGCAGAACCTTTAAATACACGAGACATTATATATTCCTTCATCTATTTCACCTTCTCCTAGTTTAGTAACCAATTGTTTTCATATAGTCACGTAAAACATCATTTGATTGTGCAAATCGGTCTTCTTCAGCTTCTGTTAAGTTTAGTTCTACAACTTCTTTTACACCATCTCTTGTAATAATTGCTGGTACACCTGTACAAATATTATATTCGCCATATTCACCATCTAAAATTGCTGAAACAGCAATCACGCGGTGATCATCATTAAAGATAGAACTTGCAATATAAGCGAGTGAGTTACCAATTCCATAATAAGTAGTACCCTTACGTTTATAAATTTCCCAACCAGCTTTAGCAGTTTTCTCAACAATTTCATCTAAATCGATTTCACCGAAACGTTCTTTTTGCTCTTCTAAAATTTGCAAAATTGGTTTTCCACCAACTGTTACGTGAGACCAAGCAACCATTTGTGAATCACCATGCTCACCTAATGAGTAACCATGGATGCTACGAGGGTCTACTTCAAGCATTTCAGATAAAATTGTTCTTAAGCGTGAAGAGTCTAATGATGTACCTGTACCAAGCACACGATTTCTTGGTAAACCAGATAACTTCCAAACTTGATAAGTAATAATATCAACTGGATTCGATGCAATTAAGAAGATACCGTCAAATCCGCTTTCCATTACACCTGCTACAACACTTTCCATAACTTTCGCGCTTGCTCCTAAAGTATCCAAACGACTTTGTCCTGGTTTTGGAGCTGGACCCGCTGTAATAATAACAATGTCCATATCTTTGCAGTCCTCATAATCGCCTGCATACACTTTTGTTCTTGTATTTGTAAAGTTAATGCAGTGTGATAAATCCATCGCTTCTCCAACTGCACGTTCATGATTTATATCAATTAATACCAACTCTTCACAGATACCTTGATTCACAATTGAATACCCACAGCTTGATCCAACTAATCCAGTACCAATAATTGCGATTTTTCTTGTGTTTCTATTCATAAGAACCTCTCCTATGTAATCATGTAATGTTTTTGTTCTTTACACTCTTCATTATAGAGATTCTCACTATAGAAACCATGGATACTTTGTGAAACATTGAACAAAGTTTGTGTATATTTTGTGAAACACTCTACTCTGTTTTCGTCATATTTGTTACAACTGGAAAAATGTTTTATACATCTTTATTGACATATATATAAATAAAAAAGCGAGTGAATTATCATCTGATATTCACTCGCTTTTTTTATTCATTACTGTGCGCTTAATTGACTTTTCAGCTGCTGAACAACCGTTGGATTCGCAGGAGCAGCTGGCTTATAATGTCCTTTTTGTAATGCATATTTATATACATTACGTTGTCTCATTTCATCCTGATTTCGAATGTGAATCAGCGTTTGATGTAACTGTTCGTTATTTGACTCTGCTATGTAATTCGCATAACTAGTCAAACTAGCATTTAATTCCGATAAATAATCGTTAACCATATCTTTTTCATTCATAATCGATACCCTCCTAGCCTAAAAAGGACATTAATTGTTGTTTTGTATTTCTTGCAGCTTGTGCATCTTGTTGTAGCATTTGTTTCAATTGAGGATCTGTACACTGCTGCGCATACTGATCTAGTTTATTTGCAACTGTCGCATGCCCTCCAATAAGATGACGTAAATTTTCAAGCTCAAGCTCTGTTAAGTTTGGCATAATAAAAACCTTCCTTTCTTTAGTCATTCAACATTTAGTATTTATTCTTTTTCGGATTGTATGCATGTAAAGTGAGGGTATAAGATGATGATTCACTAAAAAATAAAAGGTTCATTCTTAGTAAAGAATCCTCTAAATTATTGAGGGACCTTTTCAATTAAAACTCCCCCCACATCACTTCATCTCCCCATTTCTTTACACCTTTCTCGCTAAATTTCGCTCAGCTTCTTCAATCGCTCGTTGCATACGTAACATCGGATCCTCAATCATCTTTCCGTGCCCTGTCGCCAATACAGACGGTTTATATCGTAGCAGTTTCTGAGCGCTCTTTAATGCTGTTTCTGCATGCCACGTTCCAAACACAGGAAACGGAAAGAGCCACTTAATCTGGCCTGCCACCGCAACCCCTCCCCTGGTTTGAAATGCGTCTCCAGCAATCAGTGCATCATTTCTTGTATCCAAAAAGGCCATCGAACCCGGTGTATGTCCTGGTGCCATAATTGCTAAAAGAGAACCAACTTGATTTCCCTCCTGCAGAAGCACATCTGGGATCGTCTGTATTTTTTTAGATACTCCAACTTTTATTGGAACGTTCGCTTCCCCTTGCTGCAATGACATGTCTCCTTCAAGCAAGCGGGAATCTCTTTTTGAAATATGAACAGGAACATCAGGAAGTACCTGCTTCAACGCATCAATTGCACCTACATGATCATCATGTACATGTGTTATAACAATGTTCGTAATTGGTTTTCCGATTGTTCGAGCTGATTCTAAAATCTTCTTTGCACTAAACGACAATGCTGCATCAATTAAAGTTAATCCTTTTTCTTCTTCAACGAAATAGCAATTGATTGGAAATAGATTTGGAAAAAATGCTAATTGATAAATTGTACTTTTATGTACGATTCGCATCTCATTCATCCTTTCTAATCAAACATAACAAAAAGAGCTGTTTACAAATTAATATGTAAAACAGCTCTTTCTCATCTAATATCTTTTTCTCAAAACTAAAATAGATAATGAATAGGAGCATAATACTCCTGCCAATAAACATGCATTCGCTAATTTATACTGTTCACTCGTTAATGAATATAGGTTACCGATTAGAAAAATAATTAAATACGAAAGTAAGAATACAAATAACGAGATTTTTGCAGCATTTCCTGTAATTTGATCCCCTCTCTCATCATTTCCCTCTTTCTTTTCAAAACGTGTTGAATATAACACCCCAATTAACCCTGCGATTGATGCGACCATTCCTATTGCTATTATCATTCCATTTCCCCCTCTATCGTATATTGAAAGACTTCATGAAACTCCTTACCAAGAACATGAGCAATTTCAAAAGCTAAAATAAGAGATGGATTGTATCGATTTGCTTCAATAGAAGCTATTGTTTGCCTACTAACGCCCACGCGATTTGCTAATTCCGTTTGTGACCATCGCTTCTCTGCTCGAAGTGCAATCAGGTTGTTTTGTAACATTCCTCTCTGATTCATAAGCCCTCCATTTCACATTATTTTCTATATATTGATTGTAATTTATTTTTAACATTTTGTAAATTATTTTTAACATTTTCATAATACAAAAATTCGTCAGTTAAAGTAATAGCAATTTAGTACAATAGAAATAAAGTAAAACCGAACTAAAATATCTGTAAAGTAGGTGCTATATGAGTTGGAATACAATCAAAACAAAAGAAAATATTGAAAACCTCCTTCATTTATTTGGAGGCTTTCACGATAGTTGTTTGAAAGAATTATATTTGTGGACAGATAGCTGTGTAGATGAGAATCTTGCTATGGGCATGTCATCTGGTACAAATGTAAGGATACTTTTTCAAAGACAGTATGAAAACCCCTCCGCAATAGAGTTACTCTTTGAAGGTGTTACACAATTTCATTTAACTCCGCCACCTGAAAATCATGATTCAATCATTTTCGGCGCATCTCTTCTATTACAAAACAATTTATTTTATTGGGCAGATGATATCGGCTGGCAACCTAACGAGGTCACACCATATGAAGTAAGCTGGATTTCTGCGAAAAGTGTAAAATGGAGAGATGTCAGTTCGTGGATGGGAGATAAAATGAGATACGGAGTAATTAGTGAAGATTAATTTAAACTGTTATTTTTACTATGCTCGCCGTTCTTTTAACAAAACTAAGAAAAACAGTAGCCACAAACGTGACTACTGTTTTTAATTACTCATTAAACTGTATAACGCTCATCCTCTAACACTTTCGCAGCAATTTCACGTTTCTTCGGAATTACGTTAAGCGGCGTGTGACGTGTGAATTTGCGAAGCGCTGATAACATCATGCGCAGCATATCACCATTTTCAACTGCGATAATTGTTTCTTTCGCATCTGCTTCGATTTGGTTGAACGCTTCTTGGCAGAATACTTCAGTGTACAATACTTTTTGTTTATTCTTTTCAAGACCAGTTGCTTTGATTGCTTTTTCTGTACGAAGAACAGCTGATTCCATTGCGTATAAGTTGCTTACGATATCTGCAATGTTAACAAGAACTTCTTGCTCTTTATCTAATGCTTTACCGTATTTTTGAACAGCTAATCCAGCTACCATTAAGCCGATTTTCTTCGCGTTATTTACTAAATATTTTTGAAGCGCTAATGGCTCATCGCCTACTTCTTCAGGCATCATCATCATTAACTCTTCTTGTAATTTTTGCGCTTTTTGAAGAAGTGGTAATTCACCTTTCATCGCTTTACGTAAGAACGTACCTGGTACGATTAAGCGGTTGATTTCGTTCGTGCCTTCGAAAATACGGTTAATACGAGAATCGCGGTACATTCTTTCAATCTCATACTCTGCCATAAATCCGTAACCACCATGAATTTGCACGCCTTCATCTACTACATAGTCTAATACTTCAGAACCGAATACTTTATTCAACGAGCACTCAATTGCATATTCAGCAATAGAAGCTGCTACAGCCTTACCATCTTTTACTTGCTCTTCTGTTAATGTGCTCATATGGCTTTCAAATAAACCAACTGTACGATATACAGAGCTTTCTGCTGCATAAATTTTCGCTGCCATATTTGCAAGTTTTTCTTGAATTAATGGGAAGCGAGCGATTGGTTGTTTGAACTGTTGACGCTGATTTGCATATTGTGCTGAAATTTCTAACGCACGTTTTGAAGAACCAACTGTACCAACACCTAATTTGTAGCGGCCAATATTTAAAATGTTGAAAGCGATAATATGACCTTTACCAATTTCACCAAGTACATTTTCTTTTGGTACTAATGCATCTTCTAAAATTAATGTACGAGTAGAAGAACATTTGATACCCATTTTCTTTTCTTCAGGGCTTGTAGATACGCCTGGATATTCTTTCTCTACGATAAACGCTGTGAAGTGCTCACCATCAACTTTTGCGTATACAACGAATACATCAGCGAAAGCAGAGTTTGTAATCCATTGTTTTTCACCATTTAACACGTAATGCGTTCCTTCTGCATTTAAGCGTGCTGTTGTTTTCGCACCTAATGCATCAGATCCGGATCCTGGCTCAGTTAATGCGTATGCAGCTAATTTTTCACCTGTTGCAAGTGGCGGTAAATATTGTTTCTTTTGCTCTTCATTACCGAATAAAACGATTGGTAAAGATCCGATACCAACGTGGGCACCGTGTGTAATTGCAAAGCCGCCAGCGCGAGAAAATTTTTCTGCAATTAATGCTGAGCTGATTTTATCAAGACCGATTCCGCCATATTCTTCTGGTACGTCAGCGCCTAATAATCCAAGCTCGCCAGCCTCTTTTAATAAACGAACAGAGCGATCAAACTCATGTTGCTCTAAATATTCAAGCTCTGGTAGAACTTCATTTACGATAAAGTCCTCTGTCGTTTTCGCTATCATTTTATGCTCATCGCTATAATCTTCCGGTGTAAATACTTGATCAATCGTAATCTCATCAACTAAAAAGCTACCGCCTTTAACTGCATTTCCCACTGTTTTTTCCATGAAAATTTCCTCCTTCATATTTTCATAAGCCACTTCTCTCACTTTGAGAGAAGCTGGCTCTTCCTTTATTTTTTATACCCTTTAGTCGTTTCCACTCTTCGTTATATAATCCAGTTCCAGCGGCTGGAACAATCGGCCATTTCACCCCTTCCTGTGAGGCAAAAAACGCCTCTTCGTCAGGGCCTCCAACGTCCTCTTGTTCTGAGCGAGCCGCCTGCACTTTTTTATAGTAGTTCAAACACCCCAGCAGCTCCCATACCGCCGCCGATACACATTGTTACAATACCGAATTGCTCATTGCGGCGTTTCATTTCATGAATAAGAGATAATGTTAATTTTGCTCCTGTACAGCCAAGCGGATGACCAAGTGCGATTGCACCGCCGTTGACATTGA
>Ga0209025_1002833_pt1 | contig 17434 bp, 19 predicted proteins | sample AraplaMF_Col_mLB_FD_184256 | JGI IMG/M metagenome (GOLD analysis project Ga0209025, IMG submission 184256) | Arabidopsis root microbial communities from the University of North Carolina, USA - plate scrape MF_Col_mLB (SPAdes) (version 2) | ecosystem: Host-associated > Plants > Roots > Endosphere... | reverse complement strand
AAGATTCCGCCGATCCAGAGAAGATCGTGGAATGGTTCATGGTGGAGTCCTGGGCCGAGCATCTTCGCCAGCACAAGCGCGTTTCGCATGCCGATGCAGACCTGCAGGGCAAGGTGCTCGCGTACCATACGGGGACCGAAAAGCCGGTTGTACGCCACTTCCTGACGATCGACAGACCAGGTGCAGCATGATCAGCTCGCCCGCCACATACATCTGGACCCGGGGCATTGCCTTAAACGATTTTTCGTTGCCCATTATGCGATCCTGGTCTGACAAGACCTCTATGTCAGACTGGCACAATCTGGGTTCCACGTAGCTTTAGAATGTGTTGCAGCTAGTTTTGGACAATGAAAAAGCGCAGTCAAAGCTGCGCTTTTCTAACTCGCCGACCAACGCAATTTAGTCTTTCATTTTATGGGGGTCTCGTAGACCTGCCGCGACGATCTACGTCGACCCGGTCGCCGGCCTCGTCCCGGAAAAGTTCAACATATCTCAGCTCGAAGAGACCTCCGAGAAGGGAGCCGCGAGTTCAAGGTGATCGATCTTGACTAACGGGAGCTCGCCTCGACAAATCGCTCGTGACCGGATAAAGACGCCAACGCCAAGGAGATAGAGTGGGGTGCGCGTGATAACTCCGCCCCTCAATAAGCATGTTCGAGGGCCGACCGCTAAGCGGCCTCTCGCCGTACGCGGGGCTCGGTTTTTGACCGGCTCGCACGGGGTATGCATCAGGCGATAAGCCCACCGAAGACTGCCGACGAAAAGACGAGGTCCAAAGGGCTGCAGCTCAGATGGGCCCCGCCCGTCGGCGGCGACCGCGTCGATGGCGTCGGTCCGCTTCCTGTCGTTGATAAACCTTGAGGAAGACGCCGAGGATCATGTTCATCTTCTCATGAAGCGGCGCGTGCATTTGAACGACCGCAGGCTTCTCATCGGCTGCCGTGACCGCGTTGGCACGATCATATGAAAGCTGTCAGATGGTGTTAGACATGCGTGAAGATGGGATCCGCGCTACCCAATGGATGATGAACGGGTTGCCGCGCTCTTGCAGATGCCAGTCAATGCCAATAACAATATCGCATTGATGGCAAACCGTTCTCCATCAACGACTTGGCAGCCACCACGAATTAAGCCTTGTGGTGGCTTTTTTTTGGAACCAGTAAGCTCACCGCAAGTTATTGCGCTGCCGCTCGGCGCTCTTTCAGTCGATTGTCAGAGTTTCTTCCTGCGTATGCCGAGCGGAAAATTCCTCTATACTACCCATGCGGCATCAAAGGCCAAAAAGTCTACCCATGGTAAGCTTCGCTTAAGATTCATTAGCAAAGATGAATATGCGGACAGTCAGGAGGTAGATATGTCGCAAGTTCATCTCGTCGATCATCTCGAAGCAGCAAAGAAGTTGGCGGAATTGAGCGACAAACCTTTTGTCGCGTACATGATCCAAATGGCGAAAGATGCGGCCTTGAGACCAGAAACAGAGCGAAAACGCGTAGCCTAGGGAACCTCAAGGCTCCACGCAGGTTGACTCTATGCCGCCCGGCGCTTTGTTTACCTGTTCGAGCAAGCTACCCCAGTTCTTGCTAAGTCGGGCGGCAGTTCTCAACTGTATGACCCAACTGCGCCGGTGGAAACACCGGCGTCTTCTTGCAAAAAAAGACCCCGGAACCACCTTTGCCCTGGATCCCGGGGTCTCTTCATGCGCACCAGCATTTCTCGTGATGGTTATCTCAGGTCCATCACGAGCGGATTGCTAAAATAGGGCGCAGCGATTTGTCAACATGGGTACAATCCATTTTTCCGAGATTCGATGGAACCCAACGTTACCCCAGTCGTTTAATCGGCGAACGTTATGGAAACCCAACCGCACGCGTTCAATCTCTGCTCCCCTCAGAACCCATTGGCAGAGATAATGAAAGCCCACGCGCCGCCCTCGCGTGGGCTTTTTCTATGCGGGAGTGCGATGAAGCTTAGAAGTTCAGCCGGCGATACATTCGATCTAGCTCCTTTTTGATCGCTTCAATCTCACGCCGCTTATTCTGCATTAGCCAGATGAAGGTCCACCAGAACCAGCTCAGCCCAAGCAACCCGCCGATCACTTCATGCCGAAGCCCGGCCATGCGGACGGTGATCATCCCCAGGAGGAAGGATGCAAGGCTAGCGATCACTGCAACTGCCATCGGCGATACCCACTCGAACTGATTGAAGAGACCGCCCAAGGTGAGAGTTAGAGGCAGCTTGGACGGCCTCAATGGAGCGCGGTGGAGGTGCGCTCCCGGAAACAATTTACACGATCGATGCGCGTTTCTTCAAGCGAGATCGTCGCACGGATAGCGGCTGGGTTGAGCCTTGGCTTGTGCGACGATCTCTTTGTGCGACGGGGTCACCGCCGTACCTGAAACAGTGGCGAGGCCATTTGGCGGCTGCGAGCAGCGTCGGGATGGCGGCGCGGCTGCTGCCTTCATGTCACGAAAACCGACCTGGAGTAGCGCGGTAGACCGAGCAGCGTCGTCACAGTTGCCTCGTTCAGCAAGGCTGCGTTAGTGCATCTTTTGAAGTCGTAACGGTAAACGACAGACCCTCCGGGCGAAATTCGATGTCGGCCTTGCCACGCAGGCTCGCGCCGAGCATCTGAATAAGTTTCGTTCCGAAGCCTCGTCGTCTCGGCTCCACGACAGTCGGCCCGCCGGATTCGCGCCATCGGAATTTGAAGTCGCCTCCATCGACACTCCAGTCGATATCGACGTGGCCATCCGGCACGGAAAGAGCGCCGTACTTTACCGCGTTTGTCGCGAGCTCGTGCAGAGCCAGCGAAAGGCTTGTATTCGACCGATGTGAGACCTCGAGGTCAGGCCCGTCGGACGCGATGCGGCCGGCCTCGTTGAAAGGCGCGATTGCCTGCTCGACTATCTCGCGCAAGCCGAGCGTCTCGAACTCTCGCCCGCGCAGAACGTCTGCGGAGCGGGACAAGGCTGCCAGACGTTCCGATATTGTCGACCTCATACTCTCGATCGACTGGTCTGCACGCAGCGACTGATTGACGATCGACTGGGTGGTCGCCAGCATGTTCTTCATCCGATGGCCCATTTCCTGGGCCATCATCGCGCGATAGGCCTCCGCCAGCCTGCGTTCGGTCGTGTCGATCGAACGGTCTGCTGCCAGCGTTCCAAATCATCGGGATGCACTGATGCTCGCAAATCGTCGTAGGTGAAGTTCTCGGCAGGTTCGCGTCCGAAATTCGCCTTGCAGATCGGTGAACAGACCAGCCGCCCGTCCTGGACGTCCAGCGTCCAAACTCCAAGGCCGCCCGCCTTGAGGGTGAAGTTTAGCCTCTCCTCGCTTGCCGTCAGATCGACGATCCGGCGCTGGAGCGTGGCTTCCAGCTCCTGCTGCTCCGGGCGGGACGGCGCTGTCCGCTCCGAAGTCGCGTCATACTGGGACGCGAAGAAATAGGTCAGTTCCCCGCCGTCGAAGACCGGTGATATCAACAGCCTGTTCCAGAACAGCGAGCCGTCCTTACGATAGTTGAGCAGGTCTATCTCGATGGGGCGTTTATCGGCGACCGCTTTTCGGATTCTTTCGACGTCGTGCGAATTCGTGCCGGGTCCCTGGAGAAAGCGGCAGTTCCGTCCCAGCGCTTCCTGGCGGCTGTATCCCGTGAGGGCGGCAAAGGCTTCGTTGACGAAAACGATTGGGTTGTCCGGGCGACGGGGATCGTTGATGATCATCGGCATCCGCGAGGCCCGCATCGCGGCAGCGAACGGATCTGATCCTGAGCTGATCTCGCGGTCGATCCGTCGTTCTTCGGTGCTGTCAATTAGCAGGTTAGTATACACCTTTTGTTCCCTTGTCACTGTCTTGGCTGATCACACCAATTGCGAGGTGCGTACGGCAAGGCGGGGCGGAGTTATGGTTGATTGAGGAGGGATTTTTCTAACCAGGACAAGAAAGGTTATAGACACTATCGACAACGTCTCTTTGTCTTCCCCGAATCCGAGTAAATGCGGGACCATATCCTGCGCCGAAACTGACCGTGTGGAATTTCAGAGGCTGACGATGCAGGACACCGACCAGAGACGGCTGGACGCCAGGACAGCTGGAAACCGCCTAGCGGATGCGCATGTGCGGGAAGACCCGTTGGTCGCGGAGCGCGCATGCCGATGATCGGCACCGATCCGAGCCAAGACGACAACTCGATTATTTTCTGCAACGCGGCGTTCCAGAAGCTGACGGGCTATTCTAATGCAGACCATATCGGCCGGAACTGTCAGCTCTTGCAGCGGGCTGAGACGGATCGGGCCGCGGTGTCGCGCATTCGTGAGGCGATTTCGACTGGGAGCTTACGATCGATTTTATCGAGTCGATCAAGCGTGACGACATTCGCCTGACGCCGATACCTCGCCGGACTTCGTGCCGGCCGTGAAGGCGACGCCTCTGTCGCTCATCGTCAACGAGCACGTCGGCGACGCGGGGCGCTGGGGCCTTGGCGACGCAGGCGGGGAGATGAACCTCGTCGTACGGCGCTTCAATTGGCATTTTCATACGGGTCGAAGTCGGAGCCTGTCGAGCCGGACAACGTCAGCGCCGAACTGGGAAACAAATTGCTTCAGGCTTAGGCCAATCAGCTGAGTGCCGAATGGGCTCGGCAGATCGCGTGGTTGGGGTCTGGCGTTCAAGCTTTGTTGCGACTGAACTGACACCCTAATCTAAGGCGCTGCCGCTTTGCCGGTTTCTGCAGAAGAGTTCAATGCCATCCACTCACTTTCACCATGCCGGTGCACGTCCCAGCAGCGTGACGACTACCCTGCTCGATGCGTCTTGGCTCTCCGATACCAGCTGGGTATTACCTTGTAGTCGGCATCCAAGATCATAAGAGGGGCACAGCCTTGCCCCTCTAGTGCGCCCGGCGATCGGATTCATGGCCGTCGGGATGAGAACGATCGCGGATTAGTCTGCCTTACGGAGTTGCAGGCGCGAGACGCCGGCTGCGACATTGAGACCGGTCCCGGCTTCAGCACTGAGCGGCTGCAGGCCAAAATTGGTGGCATTGCCTCCAACCAGCGCGTTTGCCCCCAGGCCCAAACCAAGAGATGCGCCAGCGGACGCTCCGACATAGGTCCCGGCAAGGCTGCCTTCGCCAACTGTCGTCGGCTTCGTGTTGACCACGATCCAGCTCAGATAGGATTTGCCGGTCACCCCGACATCAATGCCGAGCTTTCCGATCGTACCGTTGTAACGTTCGACCTTCCCGGTTCGCTGCTTGAACTGGCAATCCACCGCGCGGCTGGAGCCGATCAGAAGGCCAATACCGCCGGCGACTTCGCAGGAAAGCGTACCCAGCCGCTCTTTCGGCTGTGACGCAACCTGCTGCTTATGCTGCCTTTTGCTGTGGTGGGTATCGGCTGCCGCGGCAACGGAGCCAAAGCCAAGTGTGGTGGCCACCGCGAGAACGAGCGTCTTTTTCATGGTCTCTTCCTTGTTTGAAACATAGCGGTTCTGTTTTGCGATCAGCTTCAGGCGCGCCTTGACGTGACAGCGACCTGCAGACCACAAATTACCTGTTTTGACGTGAAGTCGGCAGCAATCGAGGTCGCCATACGTGAGGCTTCCTCTGACGACGCCATACCGGTCAGCATGATGGCGCCGTCAACTACTTCAACTTTGATCTGACAATCTTCCAGACCGTAGGTATAGGCCAAAAGGCACCTGATCGCCTCACTACTCGCAATGGGATCCGCAGCGGTTGCTACGCTTGCAAAAGATTGAAAAAGCATCTGGCGTGATCCTTATTGGGTGATGACGGCTCGCCTTTGTAGCGAGCCGTCATCACAACCTCACTTCAGCGCATCCTTGACGGCGTCCTTGCCCTTACCAACGGCGCCTTGTACCTGGCCGGCGGCCTTGTCGACCTTGCCTTCTGCCTCAAGTTTCTCGTTGCCCGTGACTTTGCCGGCGACTTCCTTGATCGTGCCCTTCAGTTCCTTTGCGGCACCTTCGATACGGTTCTTATCCATAATGCAGCCTTTCCTTAGACAGCGTTTCGATCACTGACCCCGGTGTCGACCGGCGCCATGAACGAGAAAATAAGGCTGCACCTAGTGAAAACTCAGAGCTGAAAGTACTAGGGCGATTAGTATCCCGTGACCTTTTTTGCGGTCGAAATCACTTTTTTCTCGGTTTTCTCCCAGGCTGCACCCGATGTTTTTGATCGGGTGCTGTAAAGCCGCGCTCACGCGCCCAAATCACCGCAGCAGCTCGGCGGTTGACGCCGATCTTCGCATAGAGCGAAGCGACGTGGTTTCGAATGGTGTTTTTCGAAAGATGGAGCGTTTCTCCCATCTCGGCGTCGCTCTGGCCGTTGCAGATCAGGCCAAGAATTTGTCGCTCTCGCTCGCTGAGCTCCAGCAATTCTGTCGTCGGGGCTGCCGACCCTTGCTTGAGCGTTGCAAGACGCTCAACGATCGAACGGCTAAACCATGACGTATCGGCCATGACACTTTCGATCGCCTCGACGAGCTGCGCCTCGCTGCGCCGGCGTTCTGTCACATCCTGAAGCGCCCAGACAACACACTGCTCGTCATTGATTTCGACGCGCTCGGCGGAAACCAGACAGTCTGCAAGATCACCGTCTCTCTGTTTCAACCGCATCGGTTCTTCCCGAACGAAGATATTGTCACGCAGCTTCTGCTCCAAAGCGCGTCTGGCGGCAATGTCCTGCCAAAGGTGAAGCTCGCCGGCAGTCCGGCCGACAACTTCCGTCAGCTGGTATCCGGAAATCTGCAGAAAAGCGTCGTTTGCTTCTGTAAATACGAAGTCGTCGAGCCGTGAAATCGCTGCCGGAGCGGGGGACAGCCGGAACGATTTTGAGAACCGCTCTTCGCTCTGGCGAAGTGCGTTTTGGGCCTTTCTCCGGGCATCGAGATCGGCGAAGGTAAACAGCATGCAGGGTTCTTCGACCACGGAAATCGGCTCGCCGGCGACGATCACAAGCCGGTCTCCACCGCCAGGCAGAGGCACCAACGCCTCGCGGTGGCGTATCATCCGGCCATCGTTGAGTTTCGAAAGGGCATCATCGGCTGTTTCGCAGTTCGAAAACAGTCCGATCGCCTCGACGGTTCTGCCGATGACATCGTCCTTGGTGAAGCCGGTCATCTCCAGGAATCCCTCGTTGACACGAATGAAGCGCTGATCGTCGAGCCGGCAGATCAGGCCAGGGGCCGGATTGGCATTGAACGATCGCTCGAACCGCTCCTCCGCTTCAAAGCGTGAGGTCTCGTCTTTGACGATCAGGGCCAGTGCGTCAGGCTTGTCGCCAGCGTCGGTGATGAACATCGTGCGAACGGTGTGTACCCAGACCAGGTCAAGGTCGGCTGCCGGCGATATCTCGACTGTCACATCGTCGATTGTTTCGCCAGCGAGAAGCCGCTCTATCGGGTATTGGCCTGCCTCCAGAAGATGATTGTTACGATACCGCAGGGTGAACGTTCGCCGATATCCTGCTGCGTCGCCTCCGAGTTCCTCAATGCTACTCACTCGATGCATGGCAAGGGCTGCTGCATTGGCCCATGCTACCCGGCCTCCCTGTTCTACAAGGATGATGCCGTCACTGAGGCCCCCGATCAGTTCTTGAAGGCTACCCTTGTTGATCTTCGGCGGCTCCGGATTTTCGCTCATGTCGTCCCTCAAGTGTATCGGTGGACCATAGGTCGCGTCCCTGGAAGCGATGTAAAGGGTGAGTGTTAAGCAACGACCGCGATTTATCGTATTGCCGAGCAACGAAAGTTTAATCGGCGATCCGGTAAGGCTTATCATCTGATGGAGGGCTCTATATGCCAACGCACTGTGATGGCTGCCGCGATGGCGCTGCTTTCGAGGTTCCTTTCTCGATGGCGTTTCAGCCTATTGTGAATATCAGGACTGGCGCTGTTTTTGCGCACGAGGCCTTGGTGCGGGGTCCGAATGGCGAGGGGGCTGGTTCGGTTCTCAGCCAGATCAAGGATAGCAATCGTTATGCTTTCGACCAGCAATGTCGGGTCAAGGCGATCGAATTGGCTTCGGGCCTTTACGATCCGGCTGATGACGTGAAGCTTTCAATTAATTTTATGCCGAACGCCGTTTATGAACCGCGGGCTTGTATTCGACTTACACTGGCCACCGCGATGAAGACGGGCTTTCCTCTCGATCGTATTATTTTCGAATTTACCGAGAACGAGCAACTCGATACCAAACACGTCCTTCATATCCTTCGCACCTACAGAGACATGGGATTTAAAACCGCGATCGATGATTTCGGGGCGGGTCATTCGGGTCTTGGGCTTTTAACCCATTTCCAGCCTGACATCGTGAAGCTGGATATGGATCTGATCCGTGGGATCGATGTCGATCCGGTGAGACGCAAAATTGTAAAACACACGCTCGATATGCTCGAGGATCTGGCAATTGTCCCTCTGTGCGAGGGGGTCGAAACGGCCGATGAGCTGGCGACGCTGAAAGATCTCGGCGTATCGCTCATTCAGGGCTATGTACTGGCAAAAGCGAGCTTTGAAACCCTGACAGTGCCTGCAGCCTCTGGCGACCAGGTCTTAGCCGTAGCTTAGCAACGAACTGCAAGCAATCGCCATCACTTGAGCTGTGCTGAAGGCGCTCAGCAACGGTGCTGTCGTTTCCGGTTATCGAGATCCAAATATTGGCGGAAAGCCGGGTCATCGAGAGCAAGAATCCCTTGTGGAGCGCCACACGTTGACACATGCAAAATTCCATGAGACGAGCCAATTATGGCCAAACGTCTCACACGCAATTTCTTGCTGACCCCCGAACTTGAGGGGTTCATCTCCGAATGTTTGTCGTCCGGCGACTACAGTAACGCCAGTGAGGTTGTCCAGTCGGGGCTACGATTGCTTCGCGATGGACTGAGACCGGCGGCAACAGTCGCATCAGCGTGGCCGATCGGAGGCGGGGTCTGCGGAAAAATCATCCGGGAGATGGACTGGTCTGCGACTGCCCTTGGACCGATGAGCGGTTGGTCCGTCGAACTCCGCACGACTATCGCCAACATTGTGAACTCTCCGGTCGCGAAAGTGCTGATGTGGGGACCGGGCCATGTGATGGTCTATAACGACACTTACGCGAAGATCGCAGGCGATAAACATCCAGGCGCTCTCGGCAGCAACGTCGCGGAAGTCTGGCCTGAGATCTGGGACTGGAACCGCGACATGCTTGAGGCCGGCCTTGGCGGGGAGCTTCGTTCCTATCACGATCAAAGCATGACGCTCATCCGAGATGGGCGGCCTGAGGAATTTATCTTCGATCTCTTTTATACGCCGGTATATGAGGCTGATGGCAAAATCGGCGGCGTGATGTGCACGGTCGTCGACAACAGTGACCGCGTCGCGATGGAAAAGCGCATGAAGGACAGCGAAGGTAAACTCCGCCGCGTGACCGATGCTGTGCCGATGCTGATATCGTATGTGGACCGTCAGCACATTTATCGTTTCGCCAATCATGCCTACGAGACGTGGTTCGGGATGAAGCCTGATGACATGATCGGTAGACACATCGGCGCAGTGATTGGCCAGGGGCCGTACGAAAACCGGCGGCCTGACATTGATCGCGCATTGGCTGGTGAAGTCGTGACAGGCGAGGCCGACATGCCGGTCAACGGCGGCGCGCCGCGTCGTCTCGAGATCCGTTACGTCCCCCATGTCGAGGCCGACGGGTCAGTACCGGGCGTCTACATCCTTGGCATCGATATCGAAGATCGTGCTGTGCGCGAAGCCGAGCTGGAAATGAGCAATAGCCGCTTTCGCACGGCTATGAACGCGGTGCATGGTGTCCTCTGGACCAATAGTGCCGATGGTAGAATGGTCGGAGAACAACCGGGGTGGGCAGCACTCACCGGTCAGACTTTTGCTCAATATCAAGGTTTCGGTTGGGCGCAAGCGGTGCATCCGGATGACATGGATGCCTCAGTCGCGACCTGGAACGCGGCTGTCGAAGCCAAATCCATGTATGTGCATGAGCACCGCGTCCGCCGACACGATGGCGCCTGGCGCCAGTTCGCCATCCGGGCCTTGCCGATCATCAGTTCAAATGGCGATATCGTCGAATGGGTGGGCGTGCATACCGATATCACCCATCAGCGCGCGGCGGAGGCCACTTTGCGCGATCAGGCGGACGTGCTTGCTCGCCAGGTCCGTCACCGAGAACGGGCCGAAGAGCAGCTCAAGCAGCTGAATGAAAATCTTGAGGCGCGGGTTATCTCCGAAGTCGCCGAGCGCCGTCAGGCCGAAGTAAAGCTGGCGCAGGCCCAGAAGATGGAAACAGTCGGGAAACTGACCGGCGGCGTCGCGCATGACTTTAACAACCTGTTGCAGGTCGTGAGCGGCAATCTGCAACTCCTGTCGAAGGAGGTCACCGGCAACCAACGCGCCGAGTCGAAGATCGCAAACGCCATGGCGGGCGTATCGCGTGGCTCCAAGCTGGCAAGCCAGCTCCTAGCCTTTGGGCGCCGTCAGGCTCTAGAGCCTAAGGTGGTCAACATCAGCCGGTTCGTCCGCGACATGGATGATATGATCCGCCGCGCAATCGGCGAAGCCATTGAGGTCGAGACGGTTGTTGGAGGAGGGCTTTGGAATACCTTCATCGACCCGACGCAGATCGAAAATGCTCTCCTTAATCTCGCGATCAACGCACGCGATGCCATGGAAGGACGGGGTAAACTCACCATTGAGCTGTCGAATGCGCATCTTGACGATGCCTATGCGCGCTCGCATGACGAGGTCACCCCCGGTCAATATATAATGATGGCGGTGACCGATACTGGGTCGGGCATGCCGCCCGAGATCATCGAGAAGGTGTTTGAGCCGTTTTTCTCGACGAAGGCAGAGGGCAAAGGCTCCGGTCTCGGCCTGTCGATGGTCTACGGCTTTGTCAAACAGTCGGGCGGGCATGTCAAAATCTACTCGGAAGTTGGTCACGGGACGACGATCAAGCTTTATTTGCCGCGCGCGATGGAGGCGGAAGACGTCGAAGTCGCCGTCGATAATGGGCCGATCGTCGGGGGCACGGAAACTGTCCTTGTCGTCGAGGATGACGCGCAGGTCCGCGAGACTGTCATCGCCATGCTGACCGACCTCGGATATCGCACGCTGAAGGCGGTAGATGCATCGAGCGCGCTGACGGTGATTGATAGCGGCATTCCGATCGATATTCTTTTCACTGACGTCGTGATGCCAGGCACGCTCAAAAGCCCCGAACTCGCCCGCAAGGCGAAAGAACGACTGCCGAATATCGCTGTGCTTTTTACGTCTGGCTACACCGAAAACTCGATTGTTCACGGCGGTAAGCTCGATGCAGGGGTCGAGCTGTTGTCGAAGCCCTATACCCGTGAGGCGCTTGCGCGGAAATTCCGGCATGTTTTGGCCAATCAAGCTCAGCGTAAAGATCAAAAGTCAACGGGACTTCCGCCGGAGCCCCTGCCACAACTGGACACGCCGGTGACGTCCGCCAAGAGCGCAGCGGCGGTGACTGCGGAACACGTCGCACGCATAACTGTATTGCTGGTCGAGGACGATGCGCTCATCCGCATCAATACGGCCGAGATGCTGCAGGATGCCGGATTGATTGTCGTCGAGGCGGGAAGTGCTGAGGAAGCCAAAGCGGCTCTGCAGACGATGAAAGTCGATATCCTCATGACCGACCTCAATCTACCAGGCGCATCGGGATTAGAGCTGGCGGCTGAGGCCAGGGCTCTGAACCCGTCAACGACGATCGTATTCGCCACCGGGGATCCGACGGCTGTGCGCGGTGAGACAGGTGCCATCGTTTTGGCAAAACCCTATGACGCCGCGAAACTCGCTGAGGCCTTAGCCACTACAGGGGCATATCGTTTCGCAGAAGGAAATCCGGCGCGCAGCGGCGCCGTCGAAGAGGACAAAGTTTAGGTGCAGTAGCCGCTCCCGAGCCTGAAAATTCCCTTTCGGAGTGCTTGGTTGCGGCGCCGGTGACGTTGGCCGCCCATGCTGGTCATGGAAGTGATCTGCGGATGACATCGACGGGGCGATGAATTGCTGTGCCTGATGCCTCCATCGGCCTTTGACGAAGGAACGGTCGACGCATCGCGGGCTCGTGAAAGCTTCTCGAAACGCCGGCGCGGTATCGAGCCTCATCGGCTACCTGCGTCCATTGGCTTCGTTGTACACCATAAGGACCTGCCGCGTCGGCGCGGTGTTGCGGCCCGCACGCGTGTTGCGGCAGCGCTCGACATCCCAGAGCAGATCGTGAAGATCCACGAAGGCCGGCCATTCATGCTTGAAGGAAAAGCGTCCGCACATGATCAGTCTTTCTTCAGAAGGCAAAATTGCGTTCAACGTCTCGGGTCGCGAGGACTGCCAGCATGGCGTTGTCCGCCAATTCGACGAGCGCGGCAGCTATCTCTTCGGGACGCCAGCCGGCCGCACTGCCCGCAAGTGTGACCTCCGACATGCGATCGGCCAACGCTTTCTGGCATCTCGGGAAGCGATCTGAGTGAGCGTTGGGAGGAGGGGGCGACAGCTTTCATGCCCGGGAGAATGGTGCCGCTTCGGTCGTCGTCAAGGCGCAGCTCGTAACGATCCTTCGGCCTTCAGGAAATTAAGGAAGGCGCGCATGCCCGAGCCGAAATGGCGGTGCCGCGGGTAGTAGAGACAAAGGCCCGGGTAGGGCGGTGTCCAATCGTCCAGCACCTGCTGCAGCTTGCCGTTGGCGAGAGCGTCGGCCGCCATCCATCGCGTCACATAGGCAAGACCGATACCGTCCAACGCCGCTGCCAAAAGAAGTCTGGACTGGTCGACGACGAGATTGCCGGGCGTTGTCACGACGACGTCCTCGCCGCGGCGCTGGAACTCCCAGCGATAGATCGACCCGCTCGCCATACGAAGCTGGACGCACTGGTGCAGCGAAAGGTCCGACGGTATCTTGATGGCGGGCGCGCCATCAAGATAGGCAGGCGACGCCACGACGATGTGCTGCTGGTCTGGACCGATAGCGATCGCGACCATCTCGTCGGGTACAAGTTCGGCCGCCCGGACCCCACAGTCGTATCCTCCTTCGGCGATATCGACCAGTCTCCCCTCGGAGCGGATTTCGAAGCGCATGGTGGGCTGAAGCTTCATGAAGCGGGTCAGAAGGGGCATCAGGACCTGCTCGGCGGCATTGGCGTCGCAGTTGATCCGTATCAGCCCGGACAACGAGGTGCTCTGTTCGTGCAGCTCCTCGACCGCGAGGCCAATTTCCGAAAGCGCCGGCATAAGCCGTTGCGCAAGTCTCCGCCCCGGTTCCGTCAGCGATACGTTCCGGGTCGAACGGTGAAAAAGTTTCACCTTTAGACGCCTCTCCAGTCCGGCAACCGCGTGGCTCAGCGCCGACGGCGTCTGGCCGAGCATTCGCGAGGCGGCACGAAAGCCGCCGTGCTCGGAAACGGCAAGAAAGGCCGCGAGCTCGCCGGGCGGGAGCGAGCTCACTGTACGAATTATCTCATCATTGCGTGTAGCCTCTGCCATCTAGTTCACGAATGCCACGCGCTTATGTTCCGGGCAAGTCGAATGTTCGAAGGAGTATGACCATGACTTCATCCATCCCATTTGGGTTCTCGTCGACCGCCGCTGACGTTCTGGAAGGCGTGGAGCTTGCCGGACGAAATGTCATCGTCACCGGGGGCGCCGCGGGCATCGGGCTGGAGACGAGCCGCGCACTCGCGGCGGCAGGCGCGGCCGTAACAATCGCGGCGCGCCGCCCGGACGAGGCCGAGAGAGCTGTCGCCGAAATGAGGCAGGCAATGCCCGCCGCTCGGCTAAGCGTTCGTCGCCTCGACCTCTCCGATCTGTCCTCCGTGCAGGAATTTGCCGAGTGCTGGGACGAACCCCTTCACGTCCTCATTAACAACGCGGGCGTGATGGCCATTCCCGAACTGCAGAGGAGTGCGGAAGGGCGGGAGATGCAGTTCGCCACGAACTATCTGGGGCATTTCGCGTTGACGCTTGGCCTGCGAAGGCATCTGGCCAGCGCGAACGGCGCCCGCGTCGTTTCCGTCGCCTCGACGGGCAACCTGTTTGCCCCGGTATTCTGGGACGATCCAGACTTCCGCTTCATTCCCTACGATCCGCTGCTTGCCTACGGGCAGTCGAAGACGGCCTGCATTCTGATGTCCGTTGGTATCAGGCAGGCGTGGGCATGCGACGGCATCATGTCGAACGCACTCAACCCCGGAGCGATCGCAACCGGGCTCCAGAAGCACACTGGCGGCCTTCGCACGCCCGAGCATCTGCGCAAGACGATAGAGCAGGGGGCATCCACGACGGTGTTGCTTGCGGGGTCGCCGCTTGTGGAGGGAATTTCCGGCAAATATTTCGATGACTGCCAGGAAGCCCCTGTCGTCGACGAGCGCGGAGCCTTGCCGTTCAAGGGAGTAGCAAGATACGCGGTTGATGCACAGAACGCTTTCCGTCTTTGGGAGATGGCGACGCGGATGGTCTCGTCGCCGCTGTAGTCGGCGCAGCCTGCCGGACCTTTGCGCAGTCCGGCGGGCCACTTTCTTCCGAGTGCTGCGGGCCAAATCAGGCCTTTGCCGCCACCGGAAGGCGAAACGGCGCGCCGAGGCGGTTGAAGGCGTTCATAGCGGCGATCGCGATCGTCAGATCGACGAGGTCCTTCGGGTCGAAGGCGGCCGCAGCGGCAGCATAGGCCTCGTCCGACGCATGGGTCTGGCTGACATTTGTCACTTCCTCTGCCCAGGCGAGAGCGGCGCGTTCCTGGTCGCTGAACAGGTGAGGCACCTCGTCCCACACCGCAACCAGCGTGATCTTGTCGATGGACATCGTCTTGCGCAGATCGCGGCTGTGCATGTCTATGCAGTGTGCGCAGCCGTTGATCTGGGACACGCGCAGAAAGACGAGGTGGATCAGCTCTGCCGGCAGGTTTGTCTTGGCCGTGACATAGTGGTGGACACCGAAGAGCGCCTTGGCCCCCTCGGGGGCGACTTCGGACCAGTTCATGCGGGACATGTTGTTTTCCTTTCTTGAGGACACGGCTTTCCGATCGCCGGAGAAGCCGTCGTTGGTTGATCTGTGGTTTAGCGAATAGGTTCGGAGGACGCTTTACGGCTTGCGCGGCGTCGTCAGGACGGTGTCGCTGGTGTCGACGACGAAGACGGCGAGCAGCTTCGCCGGTTCAGTCTTGCTTGCATTGGCGCTGACGTCGTGCCGGTCTCCGGGCAGCTCGGTGAAGTTCTGACCGGCGGTAAAGGTCTTCGTCTCGCCACCATTCACGGCGCTCTGGATCGCGCCTTCTAGGACCGTGGCATAGATCAGCGCAGACTTCGCATGCGTGTGGGCGGAGCTGTAGCCGCCGGGGCCGTACTCGACGAGGACGCCCTTGACGCTCTTGCCGGGAACGTCGGGCAGGGGATGCTCGTAGACGAGCGTCACCTTGGCATCCTTCGTATCGTACGCGAGTCCTGGCTTCGCGACATCGTGAGCGGACGCGGTGGCAAGGGTGGCCGCGAGTGCCGCAGCCGCATATGAAATGGTCTTCATGATCGTGCGCTCCTTCTATACCTTAAGCCATTCGGCGACCGTGACGCGGCCCTTGATGTACTCTCCACCTGGAACAAGCGAGCCTTTGGCGACGGGGGCGCCGAAGTAATCGACCGCGGCGTCCGCGGTCACCGGACTGCCGTCGCCCTTCGCATCGAGATACGCCCGAATAAAGGTTTCGAACGGTGCCCGATGCGGTCCGGCAAGATCGACCGTTCCGTTCTTCGGCTGCCCGAGCGCGGCCTCTACCAGAGCGGCGGCGACGTCACTGGCCGCGATCGGCTGAAAGTCGATATCCGGTACCTTGACCACCCCGTCGGCTGCATAGGCGCCAGCCAGGGTTGCGATGAATTCGTGGAACTGCGTTGCCCGGACGATGGTATAGGCCTGACCGGAGGATGCGACCGCCTCTTCCGGCCATGTAAGGATTGGCCGCAAGCTGGTCGGCATTAACGATCGAGAGGGCGACGTGATGGCGCACGCCCGCGGCCTGTTCGGCGCTTGTCAGGTTCCGGCTCGACGTCCTGAAAAAGTCGGTGATGACGTCCTTGTCGAAGGACATCATGTTCGACACGTCGATGACGGCGTCGGCGCCCGTAAGCGCCGCTTCCAGTCCTTCTCCCGTATAGGCGTTGATGCCGTTGCGTGAGCTTGCGGCGACGGCTTCGTGGCCGGCGTCCTGCAGCAGCTTCACTGCCTTCGAGCCGATCAGGCCCGTGCCGCCGATGACGACGACCTTCTTCATTATGCTCATGGTGCTTCTCCTATGACGAGGCGCGATTGCCCGTCTTGCGTTCGTGGAGTTCGAGGAAGGCGCATCCGCGGGCGGCGATACCGCCGTCGTCGTCTGCGCCGAGATCCGCCAGAAGCTCCGCAACGGACACCTTGGCGAGTTCTGCGCGATAGGCCCTCTCGGCCTTCAACATCGCGGCGTTGATCTGGCAGGGCTTGGTAAAGTAGCGCTGCGGAAGAGGGTTCGGCCCACGCTGGCGGATTTCGGCGCACCGGAACGCAGGCGCCGGACCTTCAACCGCAAGGACGATGTCGAGCAGGCTGATGTCCCTCGGCGCCTTGGCCAGTCGATAGCCACCCCTCGGGCCGGGCGTCGTCACGACGATCCCGGCGCCGGAAAGCGCCTGCAGGTGCTTCAAGAGGTAGCTTGTGGACACGCCATGCAGTTCCGCCAGGGCTGCCGCCGAAAGCACGCCGTCTTCCGACAGTCCCGCCAGGAACGCCACGCAATGAATTGCCTGTTCGACGCCTTCGCTGAGTTTCATCCCACCCTCCGAATCATAGATACAAAATATCCATGATTATTCCGGTCGTCAATCCGCAATGTGTGGACAGTGCATTCGACGCCCCTCGAGAGAGACCGACTGCAGGTTCTGGGTCGACGCTTCGGCCGGCCGCCGATTGCGGCAGCGGAAGAAGGTTCCCGAACATGGGTATCAGGCCGCCTTGCTTGCCGGTCCTCGAGTTTCAGTGGCGGAACGCTTCTTCGTGTGATCGGCGTGCTTCTTCTCGCCGTCGCCGCTAGCCACAGAAGACTGAGCGAAGGTGACGGTGGAGGAAAGAAGAGCAGGCAGAGGGGCCGCAGCAGTGACGGGACAGCACTGGTTTATATGGAGCTCTGGAGTTCTTGAGCGGCCGAATTTAGAGTGGGATCGAACGCTCCTAGCCGAGCGCGTGCTCGATGCGTTCGATATGAAGAGCGTCGATGGACGTCCCGACCTCGATGGCTGAAATCTCCGCTTCGGTCAGGCCGGTGGCGATCGCAAGATCCTCGAGGCTGTATGATCGTGCGATACGGGCTTCGCGAAGGCGTGAGCCGACCGCCTTGCCGGCATCGTCCGAGGACGTTTCGATAT
>Ga0209025_1002830_pt1 | contig 17448 bp, 17 predicted proteins | sample AraplaMF_Col_mLB_FD_184256 | JGI IMG/M metagenome (GOLD analysis project Ga0209025, IMG submission 184256) | Arabidopsis root microbial communities from the University of North Carolina, USA - plate scrape MF_Col_mLB (SPAdes) (version 2) | ecosystem: Host-associated > Plants > Roots > Endosphere... | reverse complement strand
CACTTGTAAACATGGGCATAATCGCAAGCCTTTTATTCCCAATTGATACAATGTATCGTAAAATGACAATCTATTTATTTGATTCATCAGACGACCCTTTATCAATCGCTTCACAAGGAGTGTTCGGGAGTGTTTCAGCGCCGAGTAACATGATGATTGTTTATGCTGTTTTCTATGTGTTAGCAGCTATTTTTATAGCGATTCGTACATTTAAATCACGTGATTTATAAGGAGGATGAAACTTCAGTGTATTCTCCCAATCCTGTAAAGTATGAGAAATAACCATTTTGATTTTTGGATTAGCATAAGCTTTACTCCACTATTTGCAGGAGATGAAAAAATAATGGCGGAAGATTCACTTTATATATCATAGTTAAAGCTCCTTCAATTGAAGAGAAGGAGCTTTAACTATGAATTTTTTTCTTATTTATTCTTAATACAATTGCTATAATTAGCAATATAACGCCTAATAAACATGTGAGTATTGGATAAAGTAAAGGAAAGAACACGTTTGGATATGCTCCCATTATGTCTGAATGATGCCCCATCGACATTAAACCCGTATCCGAGAAATTAATAAGTTCTACACCAAGATTATGATTACTTCGTTCGGCATAAGTGAAGCGTTTTTCGAAAGAAGTGCCATCTTGATTGATACAAATAATTTTCCATTTTCTTTTTTTCATAGGATCATGATCATTTGTTAATCTCTGCACAAAATAAACTTGCTGTTCATCAGTTCGTTTATTTTTTACGGTTAATACATCTAACCATGAAAAATACTTTCCACCTTTTTGTCGATTGGAGAGCCATATCTCATCAGGGATAGAAACTTCTTTATTATTTATAAAAAGATGAATCTTAACGATTTCACCAGGAGGAACGTTTTCTTCTGCATCAAAAATAGTAAGTGGTGCTAGTTTATTTGTTTTTTCTTCCTCTATTTTAAGATTGATGCCATTCACATTTAATTCTTGGACATCTAATGAACTTTCAAATCCATCTTTATCTATATAGGCTTCGTGTATTTCATAAGTGTTTTCTATTTTTGTTACAATCCATAACTCTCTTAGTATATGAAACATCGGAATACAAGAAAGAGTGAGTAAGATGAAAGCAAAAATAAAATAAAAACGAGCTTTTTTCATAATTTTTCCCCTAATATAAATATTTGTATGTCATTACATTATCTTTAATTTCTTCTATAATACACCATATTTGTATTTGGTTTGTATAAAACGGTATTTCGAAGTAAAAACCCTTCGGTAATTATTTTTAAAATTTTTCGACATATAAGTTGCTGCTATGCAGAATACATTATGACCTGCACTTGTTTGCTCCCTTTGTTTTAAACCATTGCATGTGGCAGAAAAAGGTCCTAACCGCTTCTATGCATGGCCAGACGCTCTCGCCCACCTAAAAAGAAAAGGCTTTTATGTTAGTCTTTTAACCTATATTTATATAGTTTACATCTCATTATCTGAATGTCACTAACTATTAATCAGTTGCCTTCTTATTTAAAAACGACTACAATTTTACTGTTATATAGGAACGAAAAAATAGAATAGGAGGGGAAATATGCCAAGGAAAGTATGGCTATTAGTAGCCGGGATGATTATTAATGTCACGGGTGCTTCTTTTTTATGGCCTTTTAATACGATTTATTTACATGATCATTTAGGCAAATCATTATCTGTGGCTGGAATGGTATTAATGATTAACTCGTTAACAGGAGTAATTGGTAATTTACTCGGCGGTGTTTTATTTGATAAATGGGGCGGATATAAGTCCATTTTAGTTGGAATTGTAATTACATTATTATCAATTTTAGGTCTTGTATTTTTCCATGGCTGGCCATTTTATATTGTATGGCTTGCGTTAATTGGATTTGGTTCTGGAATGGTCTTTCCGGCGATGTATGCGATGGTCGGATCGGTTTGGCCAGAAGGCGGCCGAAGAGCATTTAATGCGATGTATGTTGGACAAAACGTCGGGATCGCTGTTGGGACGGCGTGTGGTGGTTTAGTTGCTTCTTATCGCTTCGATTATATTTTCTTAGCGAACTTTATTTTATACTTTATTTTCTTCTTAATCGCTTTTATTGGCTTCCGTAGTATGGAGGATAAGAAAGAGAAACGTGTAGCAGTAAAAGAAAAAACGAAAAATGGTTGGCCACTTACACTAGAATTCAAGGCGCTTCTTATTGTATGTGTAGCATATGCTTTATGCTGGGTTACGTATGTACAGTGGCAAGGAGCGATTGCGACGCACATGCAGGAGCTGAATATTAGTCTTCGTCATTATAGTTTATTATGGACGATCAACGGAGCGATGATTGTTTGTGCACAGCCATTAATAAGTATGATTATTCGCGCGATGAAACGTTCTTTAAAACAACAAATTATGATTGGAATTGGTATTTTCGCAGTGTCGTTTATCGTGTTAAGTCAAGCGCAGCAATTTACAATGTTCCTTGTCGCAATGGTGACATTAACAATTGGTGAATTATTTGTCTGGCCAGCTGTGCCAACGATTGCGAATATCCTTGCACCAAAGGATAAAATCGGTTTCTATCAAGGTGTTGTAAATAGCGCAGCGACTGTTGGGAAGATGTTTGGACCGGTTGTTGGCGGCGCAATTGTAGATTTGTATAATATGGAAGTATTGTTTATAGCGATTATGGTCATGCTTGTAGTAGCTATTATCGCAACGAGTATGTATGATAAGAAAGTACGTGTTGAAGAAGCAGAAGAAAAAATTGCAGTTTAGTTTGACGGAACATGCAACTTGTTTTAGAATATACTTTAAATAACTCATATGTAATAACAGTGAGAAGGAGTAGTAGTAATAGAAGCTGGTTTAGAGAGTTGACGGTCGGTGCAAGTCAATCCACGTTTCGTTATGAACTCGCCTTTGAGTTGCAGTTGTGAAACAAAGTAGCAATTGCCGTTTATCCACGTTACGGATCTAAGCGAATGTATTATTACATTAATTTAGGGTGGTACCGCGGGAATATAACCTCTCGTCCCTTTTCTGGGATGAGGGGTTTTTTGTATTTTTGGCGGTGAAAAAATATAGAAAATTTGAATGGAGGGTATTTCATGAGCTTCAATCATCAAAAAATTGAAAAGAAGTGGCAAGCGTATTGGGAAGAAAACAAAACATTCCGTACGCCAGATGAAACAGACAAACCAAAATTTTACGCACTAGATATGTTCCCATATCCATCAGGTGCAGGGCTGCACGTAGGGCATCCAGAAGGATATACAGCAACGGATATTTTATCTCGTATGAAACGTATGCAAGGCTACAACGTTCTTCATCCAATGGGATGGGATGCATTCGGTCTTCCAGCAGAGCAATATGCACTTGATACTGGAAATAGCCCAGCAGAATTTACAGAGAAAAACATTAACACGTTCCGTAATCAAATTAAAGCATTAGGCTTCTCTTACGATTGGGACCGTGAAGTAAATACGACAGATCCAAACTACTACAAATGGACACAATGGATCTTCTTACAGCTATTTGAAAAAGGATTAGCTTACGTAGATGAAATCCCTGTAAACTGGTGCCCAGCACTTGGTACTGTACTTGCGAACGAAGAAGTAATCGATGGCGTGAGTGAGCGCGGCGGACATCCTGTTGAGCGTCGTCCAATGAGACAATGGATGCTGAAAATTACAGCTTATGCAGATCGTCTACTAGAAGATTTAGATGAGCTTGATTGGCCAGAGAGCTTAAAAGATATGCAGCGCAACTGGATTGGTCGTTCTGAAGGTGCAGAAGTTCACTTCGCTATCAACGGTACAGATGAGAAATTTACTGTATTTACAACACGTCCGGATACATTATTCGGTGCAACGTACTGTGTACTGGCTCCAGAACACGCACTTGTTGCCGAAATTACAACAGAGAAGCAAAAAGAAGCAGTAGAAGCTTATATTGATTCTGTAAAAGCGAAGAGTGATTTAGAGCGTACAGAGCTTGCGAAAGAAAAAACAGGTGTATTCACAGGTGCTTATGCGATTAACCCAGTAAACGGTGAAAAATTACCAATCTGGATCGCTGACTATGTGCTTGCAAGCTATGGAACAGGTGCAGTAATGGCGGTTCCAGCGCATGATGAGCGTGATTATGAGTTTGCGAAAACATTTGATCTTCCTATGAAAGAAGTTGTAGAAGGCGGAGACATTACGAAAGAAGCACATACAGGTGATGGTGCACACATTAACTCTGCATTCCTAGATGGATTAAATAAAGAAGCAGCAATTGTGAAAATGATTGAATGGCTTGAAGTAACAAGTGCAGGAAATCAAAAAGTAACATATCGTCTTCGTGACTGGTTATTCAGCCGTCAACGTTACTGGGGTGAGCCAATTCCAGTTATCCATTGGGAAGATGGCACAATGACAGCTGTGAAAGATGAAGAATTACCATTAGTTCTTCCGAAAACAGAGAACATTCGTCCATCTGGTACAGGTGAATCTCCACTTGCGAACATTGATGAGTGGGTAAATGTGGTTGACCCTGAGACTGGTAAAAAAGGTCGCCGTGAAACAAACACAATGCCGCAATGGGCAGGTAGCTGCTGGTATTACCTGCGCTACATTGATCCAAACAACAGCGAAGCACTTGTAGATCCTGAAAAAGTAAAACAATGGCTTCCAGTTGATATTTACATTGGCGGTGCGGAGCATGCGGTACTTCACTTACTATATGCGCGCTTCTGGCATAAAGTATTATATGATATCGGTGTGGTTCCAACGAAAGAGCCGTTCCAACAACTATTTAACCAAGGTATGATTTTAGGAGAAAACAACGAGAAAATGAGTAAATCAAAAGGTAACGTTGTAAATCCTGATGATATCGTAGCAAGCCACGGTGCAGATACACTTCGTTTATACGAAATGTTTATGGGACCATTAGATGCTTCCATTGCTTGGTCTGAAAATGGTCTTGACGGAGCACGTCGTTTCTTAGATCGTGTATGGCGTCTATTTGTTCAAGATAACGGTGAACTAAGCGAGAAAATTACAGATGCACCAAACAAAAATCTTGAAAAAGTATATCACCAAACAGTGAAGAAAGTAACAGAAGACTATGAAGAGCTTCGCTTTAACACTGCAATTTCTCAAATGATGGTATTCATTAACGATGCATATAAAGCAGAAACACTTCCGAAAGAATATGTAGAAGGTTTCGTGAAAATGCTAGCGCCAGTTGCACCGCACGTTGCGGAAGAACTATGGAGCAAGCTTGGATATAACGAAACAGTTTCATATGTAAGCTGGCCAACATTTGATGAGTCTAAACTTGTAGAAGATGAAGTGGAAATCGTTGTTCAAGTCATGGGTAAAGTACGTGCGAAGTTAACAATGAAAAAAGACGCATCAAAAGAAGAAATGGAACAACTTGCAGTTGAAGCAATTAAAGAACAAATTGAAGGGAAAACAGTTCGTAAAGTAATTGTTGTTCCTGGAAAACTTGTAAATATCGTAGCAAACTAATGAGAAAGAGCACCTGTTTTTAGGTGCTCTTTTTATGTTTTATACGGGATGGAAGAACTCAATTTTAGAGAAGACAAACACCTATTTTCCTTTTCGCAATATGATAACTAAGGCAAAGCCAATCGTGAAGAAGAAGGTGAATCGAATGAATTATAATGAACAACGACAAATGCCGAATCCATACGGTATGGGGGGATTTCCACCGGCACAAGTAGGGCATTATCCACATGGAGGATATCCTTATGGCTATCATCATGTAGGGTATCATCCATATCATCCACATCACCACCATTATCATGGCTATCAACATGTTATTTATCACCCACATCATCATCATCATGGCCATCATTATGGAACGCCGTATCAAGGCCAATAAAATGTAAAATTAATCAATTATGTAAAATCTCCTTCCATGCAAGGAGATTTTTTAATTGGGAATGATAAAAAAGAAGGAGGTGTTACATATGGGAAAAGGTAGAAGTAACAATACTGGTCAAAGACAGCCTAATTTCGATACAAATGCTTCGAAAGGAAAGCAACCCCAAATGGGAGATTCGAAAAAGAAATAGAGAAAAGGAGCCATTTAACAGGTGGCTCCTTTTCAAATGGAAATCATATATTATTTTTTTGCTTCTTGACGCTGACGCTCGATTTCCGCACGAAGTTGTGGTTCTGGTGCTTCCCATCCTTCAGGTTTTAAAATTTTGCCGTCACCTTCGCGGAAGCGTGGTTTACCGTCTGGGAATAATTTTGCCATGTTTGCATTATTAACAATTTCAAATCCTTTATCAGGGCGTACACCCATTTCAGCAAATGTTCCAAATGCAAAATAAATTAAGTCAATTAGTGCATCATATTGGTCTTCCACTGTGTTTGCTTCTAAGAACTCTTCTAGTTCTTCTTGCATGAAGCTCGCACGAATTTTTGCACGCTCTTCTGTTAATTTTGTTGGTGCATCTGCAACTGGGTGACCGAATACTTCATGCATTTTCGCAACAAGTTCGTAACCTTTATCTAAACCCTTTTCGTTTGTCATGTTGTTTCATCCTCTCTCGTTTTTGTCCGATTGTTATTGTAACATGATTTTGATTAGGGCAGTGTACATTCTACTTTTATAAATGCTATTCCTTTTTTTCTATTAAGGATAACGCGATATCTATTCCAAACATTCCAATGATAAGAATTGGCACTGTTACAAGGAGATAACGAGTAAGCGAGGCATTTTTTAAATAGGTATGAGCAAATAAAAAGACAGTACAAAAGAGAATGATATGTAACATAGGCTTTATTAATTTTTTAGGCATGAGATCCCCCCGTTTAAAACTCTTACCCTTTAGTATATGGAATGAAATGTAATATGAAAAGCCATTTTGAGGGGAAGCCTCTTTCCGGTTTCGAATTAGGAAAGAGGATGAAATATTTATTCAATAACTCCTGAATTTGTAATATCAACATCATATTGTACTTTTACAGGAACGTCTTTGTACATTTTTCTCCATTCCTTTAATTGAAACGGTCGGTAGTGCTGTTTAAATCTCGCACCTAAAGCGAGTGGATCTGCACCTAGAGATTGAAGCTTTTTTACTAATTTTTCTCCATCTGTATTCAAACTCTTTACAATGTCTTTTCGTATTTTTTCTACATTTTTTTTGTTTTCTAAGTTGGTATGCTTCGAAATTTCCTGAATACGAGCTGCCATTTTTACGTGAATAATAAAGGAAGGCTTTCCGTCCTTTACATATACATGATAAGAAGGAGAGGAACGAATGTTGTTAATCGTTGTGTAGCCTAACTTTGTTTTAAATTCATGTGAGTCGAGTTGACTTTTATCGAGCAGCGTTTTAAGAAGAAACATATCTTTTTCTTCTACTTTTCCCACATATCTATCTTGTTTGAAAAGAGCTATACTGGTAATTTTAATGCTGTTCTTTTTCTTTTTTAATATAGGCATATATGTATCTTGACCTTCACGATAATATCGGAAAGTTTGCATGTATAAATTATCGCTTGGTACGTCACCTGATTTCATATTCTGTTCTAACATTTTTTTGATATAGATTGCTACGTTAGAAGCAGTGTTGTATTTGCCTAATAAAAGTTTTTTGCCTTCTCCATTGCCGCCTCCTTCAAGGATACCAATATATACTAAGTTTCCAATATTCACATCGCGAATCAGCGTATCAAATACACTAGAAAGGCCTTTTTTAGCTAATTTTTCTGTGAAAAGAGTAACGCGTATTTGCCCGCTTGCAAGAGGTTGTCCCGATTCTAAAGAGGTTGTTGTTTTCACTTGTTTAATTGTATTTCCGTAGCCTTGAAGTACTTGTACTTTGTTCCCTTTTCTCTGAATTGGACAAACGTAAGTCACTTGTAATCTTTCACGGTTTGAATCTGTATTTGGAGCGACATCGAAAACAGCACCTTGAATGAGGCTAATGTCGTCAATGATACTTTTTGGGACACATGCTGTTGTCAAAAATAAGCATAAACAAAAAAGGAATATTACTTGCTTCTTAAAGTTTTCCATTTCTTTTTCACCCACATTATGAGAAATAAGATTGGGATGTACACAAAAACAAGCCAAAAGCTTGCTTTGGAGATATAAGTAATAAAATTATTGATGTCATGGCGTTCGGTTAGGAGTTGTGAAATGACGACAGTTATAAATAATAAAGAAATTAATATGTACTTTTGTTTGACATGAAAGACTTCGTATAATCCTCTTGTTGCAGCCCATAATGGTAAGATAATACTTGTAATGACAATGAGTGCATAGCCAGAAATCGCAATATATTCTAGGCGCTCGATGAAAGGAAGGTGAATGACTTGTGTGATCGATAGCTGCGACCAAATTGTTTTTGACAATTGTTTTTCGCTAAAGAATGTAAAAGCAAGGATTGTACTTAATAAATATAAAAAGTTAGAAAATAAAATACCATATTGTGCAAATTTATGAGATTTCTCAGGCGTTTTGATAAAGGGATACATCATCAAAATAACTTCAAAACTAATCATTGTATAAGTTGATGCTTGAGCCGCTTTTAAAATATCTCCAAAAGAATGAGAAAATATAGGAAGCAGGTTTCCGAAATTTGCATATTTAATAACTATAAATAGCTGCATGATATATCCACATGTAGCAATAACAGAAATGACACAAATGCCGGTCATAACCCGAAAGCCAGATGAAATAATGTAATAACTAAGTATGGATAAAAAGATTGTTACTTTCCATGTAGCTGCCGTTGGGAACATCCAAACTTGAATAATCTCTACGTATGTGCGCATAACGGAGACACTGACAAGAAAGAAATATGCCATAAAGATTAGATTGAATGCATTTCCTATCCGTTTTCCGAATAGATGATGATGCAATGTAATCAAATTTCCATTTATACTTTCTAATAAATAGTAAATCATCCACATAATAATATGAATGATGATACCTGCAATAATAACGCCCATCCATGCATCGTATCCGGCCGCTTTTGCAATAACACGTGCAAATCCAAGAACACCAACACCAAATTGCGCGCTATGGACTAAGAAAAAAACAAAAATGGGAGATACTTTATAGTTGATTTTAACTGTACTCATATGCGCTCCTCACTTTTTACTCATCGAAATCTGTCATCCGTTTTTGAAACACTTCCTTTATATAACGCCCAGCATGTTGTGGCCTTGCTTGAACGCCGCGCTTATCTATTTTAGATAATGGCATTCGTACGAAAGAGTCTTTCGTCGACTGCTTGCGAAATGGATAAACAAACCCATACGGCTTTCGAAGAGATGATAATCGAAAAAGCCGTGTTAATAGAAAGATAAATCCTAAAGAAATTCCAAATAATCCCCATAACTCAGCAAGTATGAGAAAGGGAAAGCGAAGTAAACGAACGGCATTGCCCATTTGATAAATCGGTGTAATAAACGATGCAAGCGCAGATAAAGCGACAATGATTAGCAAAATATTACTTGTTAATCCTGCTTGGACAGACGCTTGTCCAATTACGATACCGCCTACAATGCCGAGCGTTTGCCCGACTTTCACTGGTAATCGTGCTCCTGCTTCCCGAAGAAGATCAATAGCTAACTCTAGGAAAATGGCCTCTATTATAGGCGGAAATGGTACTTGTGCCCGCGATAAAATTAATGTCTCCAGCAAATCACTTGGAATTAATTCATAGTGATAACTAAGCACAGCTACATATAGGGGCGTTGCACAAATGGAAAACGTAACTGCGACAAAACGTAATAAACGGGAAAAAGTTGCATAAAACCATGACACGCTGTAATCCTCTGGAGAGATGAAGAAATCCAGTAGAGATACAGGTGATAACAAAACATTTGGTGAGCCATCAACAAATGTAGCAATTTTTCCATCAATGAGCCCGTTGCTGACACGATCAGCCCGTTCTGTATTAATAAATGTTGGGAAAATAGATGTATTACCCATGAGCTGGGGAATATAATAGCTATCATTAATTTGTTCATACTTAATTGTGTTTAAGATATCTTCTAAATATGTAACATTTTCTTTTTCTGCTACATTGCTTAAATACATGATAACGACTTTCGTTTTGGATAATTCTCCAACTAATAGTTCTTTTGTTTTTAATTCAAGAACTGGCAACCGTTTTCGAACAAGATTAATGTTTGTGTCGATATCCTCTACGAATCCTTCTTGCGGTCCTATAACTGTTGATTCGTTAAATGGTATAGTTGGTAATCTATATTTTTCAATTGCAATGTTTGCAAGTAGACATTCCGTATCATGTTCTTGTAGTTGAATGATAGCATGCCCCTTTAAAACCATTTCTTCAATTTTTTTTACGTCACTTGTAATAATGAGTCCGCTGATTGGAATCATTGCTTTTACTTCTTCTAATGTTGGTGCAGTATGATGCAATAAAGCAGGCATTAAATAATTCTGTAATCTCATACCATCCATTGACGTACGAAAATATGAAATCCAATACGGTTTAGTAGGGTCTTCAGAAGTATGATAGTGAACAAAGTCGCTTGATTCTCGTAATTTTTGGATCAATTCTTGTAGTGAATGAGCGGTTTCGTGCTCTGGCTTACTAAAATCGAAAATGTTGTTTTGACTTTGCTTTGATTGTTGGTTTGCTTGCTGCTTGTTGTTTTGAGTTTGTTGCTGGTTTGTCTGCTGCTTGTTGTTTTGATCCTGCTGTTGGTTTTCTTGCTGTTTATTGTTTTGAGTCTGTTGTTGATTTTCTTGCTGGTTTGTCTGCTGTTTGTTGTTTTGATCCTGCTGTTGGTTTTCTTGCTGTTTATTGTTTTGAGTCTGTTGTTGGTTTTCTTGCTGCTTGTTGTTTTGAGTTTGTTGCTGGTTTGCTTGCTGTTTGTTGTTTTGATCCTGCTGTTGGTTTTCTTGCTGTTTATTGTTTTGAGTCTGTTGTTGATTTTCTTGCTGCTTGTTGTTTTGAGTTTGTTGCTGGTTTTCTTGCTGTTTATTGTTTTGAGTCTGTTGTTGATTTTCTTGCTGTTTGTTGTTTTGAGCTTGTTGCTGGTTTGTCTGCTGCTTGTTCGTTTGCGCTACTTGATTGACGTTTGTTTGTTCATTTTGCTTCTTCTTCGTATCTGTATTGTTCTTCTCTACTTGCTTATTATCGTTCTTTTTTTTGCGAAACCATTTGAAAAACATATGTATTCCCTCTTTATCCAAATTAGATAACTTTAGTCTGTGGGAATTTTTATATATTATGCATATATTTGTGGGTGAAAAAGTGAAATGTGAATAGTGAGGGAAGCAATTTTGGATACATAGTGATATGAGTTTTAGAGGAAATAATATTTGAACAAATAAAGGAAATGTGTTTTCTCTTTTTGAATAGTCTTCTGTAGCGCACTTCATTTGTTTTATGTAGAAACGAAGTGTGAATTAAGGAGGCGAAAAGATGTTATATGTACAAAAACAAGTATTTCGGCTAAAGAAATATACATTTGAAAACGGTACATCAATTCCAATCCAAATTGGTTATGAAACATACGGTACGTTAAACAGTGAGAAATCAAATGCTATTTTAGTTTGTCATTATTTTAGTGCAACGAGTCATGCGGCAGGAAAGTATACAGAGCACGACCAGGTTCCAGGTTGGTGGGATGAGTTAATTGGACCAGGGAAAGCAATTGATACAAATAAATATTTTGTGATTTGTACAGATAATCTTTGTAATGTACAAGTGAAAAATCCTTATGTTGTGACGACAGGACCAAAAACGATAAATCCGGAAACAGGCGCAGAGTATGGAATGGAATTTCCAGTCTTCACGTTTCTTGATATGGCTCGTATTCAATATGAATTAATAAAGGATATGGGAATTGCTAGACTGCATACAGTCATTGGTCCATCTGCCGGAGGGATGATTGCTCAGCAATGGGCTGTTCATTATCCGCATATGATGGAACGGGTGATTGGGGTAATTACAAGTCCGCAAAATCCAGTTGTAACGTCGATTAATGTTTTACAACATGCAATCGGTGCAATTCAATTAGACACAGCTTGGAAAGAGGGTAATTACGGAGAGGAGCAGCCTGTAAAAGGATTGCACTTAGCGGCGAAAATGATGTTCATAAATGCATATGATGCCCACTATTATGAAACGACATTTCCGCGGGACAGTACAGAATCGGCGCCTTATCAAAATTTCAGTACATTCACTTCATTTGAAGAGACAATTAATGAAGCAACATTACAGAATATCGCCTTTGTTGATGCAAATTCATGGATGTACACCGCAAAAGCAACTTTATTACATGATATTGCTCACGGTTTTCCTTCATTAGAGGAAGCGCTTCGGCAAGTAGAAGCGAGCGTTCTAATGATTCCTTGTAAGCAAGATTTGCTGCAGCCTCCTCGTTATAATTATAAGATGGTTGAATTGCTTAGAAAGAATGGGAAATTTGCAGAAGTATATGAAATTGAAAGTATTTACGGACATATGGCAGGTGTGTTTGAGACGCATTTATTTGCCGGGAAAGTGCATCAATTTCTTAATCAGCAAATTTCAAGAATGATGTAGCTTTTACACATAGCTTGTTTTCTAAGTGGTCCATGCTAAAATTGAGGAGAAAGAAGGAGGAGAGTTTATTTTATGACTGAAGTGAAAACAATTATGCCAGAAGAGGTACAAGAGCGTTTAGAAAAAGGAGAAACGCTATTTTTAGTAGATGTGCGTGAAGATGAAGAAGTAGCATATGGAAAAATTCCAGAAGCAGTTCATATTAAAATGGGTGATATTCCGCATAAATTAGACTTCTTTGATAAAGAAAATGAATATATTTTTATTTGCCGCTCTGGTGTACGCAGCGAAAATGTTTGTCATTATTTAAATGAACAAGGTTATAAGACACTGAACATGGTTGGCGGCATGATGCAGTATGAAGGAGAAGTAAAGTAACTACTATTTGCTAAAACGTAATTATTCTTTTGAAAACTTGAAACGCGTCCGTTTCAAGTTTTTTTCTTTTGCATACAGTGTAGAAAGCAGGAGATAGTGCTAAGGAAGGTGGTTCAAGAGTGAATTCACTTATTCGAAAAATTAAAGTCATAAATAATAGAGGAGCAATTAATATGGGGGATTGTTACGATCTTTCTCCATTTATTGCGAGGAAGGCATTTAGTGGTGCTGGTGGGTCGAGCGTTGCGACATTTTTAAATGGGAAGTTAGCGCCGCCGATAACACCGCAAACTACTGAATTTACTCCGCCTTTACCAGCTGGTTCATTAACAGCAGGAGTATAATAGAAAGGTTGTATAAAAAATGGGGGTTTGTATTAAGGAATTTGTTATTGTCAATAATACTGGGAATATTTTTACAGGGGATAATTTGCGAGATACTTCGTTTGTTGCTTCGAAAACATTTACAGGATCAACAGGACCAACATGTATGGATGTTGTCGTTGTTATCGGGAATACAAATGAAGTTTGTTTACGCCCTGGAGATGTAGTGACAACTACAATTACACGGGGTACTGGACTACCAGGTAGTAGTTCAAGCAGTGGCGGTGGGATGACCGGTACTTTACAGGGAACTCCGAGTAGCAGTGGGATGACCGATGCTTTACAGGGAACTCCGAGTAGCAGTGGGATGACCGGTGCTTTACAGGGAACTCCGAGTAGTAGTCAAAGCAATGGCCTAAGTAGTAGCCCAAGCAGTAAACCGGGTGGTAACTCAGGTAGTAGCTGCGAGAGCGCTTTATTAGTAGTTAATAAAACAGATCATACAGATTCTGGAGTAGGATTTTCGTAAAAGAATGATTATTTATTTCAATAAAATGCTTTATAAGTAAGCCCTCCGTTTCTTTAGAAGCGGAGGGCTTATTACTGTTTCTAAAAGCTTTCACCAGTGGAGAATGAAAAACTTCCCCATTGATGGAAGCTTTACTTTAATTGATCCATTCAACAACCATATCCATTGTTTGACGGGTTTTTTCATGTTGTGGTTCTTCTAATCGATAGCCGAAAGCCACTAAACAAGAGACACCGAATGTATCTCCAAAAATAATTCCTTCTTCTCGTAAAAGCGATTCTACCTTTTCTTGATGAAAGCCTTCCATTGGACAAGAATCGATACCGATTTGAGCAGCTGCAGTCATCATATTACCTAGAGCAATGTATGTTTGTTTAGAAGCCCAATCAAACATAGCGCGATCACTTTCTAATAAATTGAAATCAGATTCTTGGAACGTTTTATAAAAATCACCTTTCATATTCACTGCTTCTTGTGGAAGTCTTTGGATGTTTGTCATGAAGTTAGAAATATAGGAAGAGTTATACATCATATCTTCTTTTTTTCGAGCTAATATCACAACAAAATGGCTGGCTGTTGGTAATTGTTTTTGTGCTCCCCATGCTATCGGTAGAAGCTTCTTGCGAATATCTTGATTTTGAATTACGACAAATTTCCAAGGCTCAAAGCCAAATGAACTTGGAGAAAGACGGCCTGTTTCGAGAATAAAATGAAAATCTTCATCAGAGATTTTTTTATTTACATCAAATACTTTGCATGCATGTCTAAACTGATAGGCTTTTAAAATTTCTTCTTTTGTATTTTTCATTCCAATTACCACCTTTTAATAATTTACTTTCTATTTGTAAGTTGGTTACAAAATAAATTTTACTATAATATATTTATAAGTGTAAGTACGCACATTTTTGACATATAGTATCAAAATGTATACTAATGGAGAGTGATGAGATGGAGAAGGAGAATATACGTCGTTGTTCAGTAGAGGTCACATTAGATGTAATCGGCGGGAAATGGAAAGGCGTGATTCTATTTCATTTAATAAATGGAGAAATTCGCTTTAATCAATTTTTACGATTGATGCCTGGTCTCACGCAGCGAATGCTAACGAGACAATTACGAGAGCTTGAAGCTGATGGTGTGATTCATCGTGAAGTATATAAGGAAGTGCCTCCGAAAGTTGAATACTCATTAACTGAATTTGGAAAGTCGTTAGTTCCAATTATCTTAATGATGCGAGATTGGGGAAATCAGTATCGAATACAAATAGAGCAATGAAGAAGTGTGCAACACCTTGATTGCACACTTTTTTATTGCGATTAAAATTTTATCGGTTTTCTTTTTCGGTAAATAACATAACTGCGTCGTAAGTATTTCACTGGTACGCTAAAGACATGAACAAGTCTTGTAAATGGCCATGTTGCAAATAGTCCCATTGCGGCGATGATATGAATTTTGAACCAAATTGGCACCTCTGCCATATATTCCGCTTTAGGTTGGAAAATAAAGAGGCTGCGGAACCATGGGCCAATCGTTGTTCGATAATCAAAACCGTTTGAATCGATATTTAAAAATGTAGAAGAAAGTCCGGCAAGCATTACGATGAGCAACAAGATGAGAGCGATGTAATCCCCAGTTGTACTTGTTGCGATAATTCGTTTTACGGTAAAGCGGCGATACGTTAAAATGAATAATCCGATTACAGAAGCAATACCTGCTGGAAGACCGAAGCTGATTGCCATTATATGATACGTATGTTCAGAAATGCCGAGAGAACTGTAGACGGATTCAGGGATTAAAATTCCCATGACATGACCGCCAATTACGAACATAATACCAAAGTGAAATAGTAAACTTCCGATTCGGAGCATTTTCTTCTCTAATAATTCACTAGATTTTGATGTCCAGCCAAACTGATCGTAGTTGTATCTAAAAATATGTCCACCAATGAAAATGACTAAAATGATATAGGGAAAGAGTACCCATAAAAATTGATCCATCATTCTTGTCCCACTCCTTTCTAGTTTATTTCATACTGCCATGCACGAATAGCAGTAAGGATGCACCTTACAATTGGTTCGTGCATACTGTTTATGCTTGTTAATTGTTCATGCAATGCTTCGATATTGTTTTCATATTTTTTCATAATTGGTTCACTATCTTCTTCATCAGCATTTGCGAGAAATTCTAACATAAGCGGTAAATAATCAGGCAGTTCTTTATCAGTTACAGCGAGACCTGCTTTTTTATAGTGTTGTTTTAGTTCTAGCAGTTCAATCCCTCGTTCTCGTTGTTCACCAGTATTCAAATAAGTGAGATACATATTTGTTTTTTTGCCAAAATCAAATGTATATACAAACGATTGAATTAATTCATCATTTGTTTTTTGCTTTGCTTGTTCGATAAATGTTGTTAGATTAGTACGAATTTCCTCATGTTCGATAGTTTGAACATCATTTTGTAAATGAGTAAGTGCTTCTCTCCATCCTTGTTCAGGATAGGAGAGAAGAAAGGAAGAACAAGAGAAAGCTGTTTGTAAACTTTGATTCATAATTGTTACCTCCTTTATTTTAAGAGATTGTCATGCAAGAGCCAGGACCGCCAGCGAAGGAAAGACCACAGCTTCCTTGCTCGTTATAAAGATCTGCCACTTGCTCACGGTGAGAAGTTGGAATGACGAAACGATCTTTATATTTTGCAATTGCAAGAAGGCGATACATATCTTCAATGTCTTCTTTTGTTAAGTTCAGTTCTTTTAATATAGCTTCATCTGGTTCTTTATTAATTTGCAATGCTCTCATATGAGTACGCATGACAGCCATTTTTTTCAATGTAAGACGAATATGAGATTCATCGCCTGCAGTTAATAGATTTGCTAAATATTGAATTGGAATCCGCATATTATCAATAGCAGGGAAAATGTCTTTTGCTTGCCAGTTGCTTCCTTTTCCTTCGACCATATTCATAATTGGGCTTAATGGTGGGATGTACCAAACCATTGGCAATGTACGATACTCTGGATGAAGAGGAAGAGCAATTTTCCAATCGATAATCATTTTATAAATTGGTGACTGCTGAGCAGCTTTGATCCATTCTTCTGTAATACCCTGTTTCTTTGCTTCAGCAACTATTTCTGGATCATTTGGATCTAGAAATACGTTAAGCTGAGACTCGTATAAGTCTTTTTCATCTTCTACAGATGCTGCTTCTTTTACTTTATCAGCGTCATATAACATAACTCCGATGTAACGAATGCGTCCAACGCATGTTTCCGAACAAATTGTTGGCATACCAGCTTCGATACGCGGGAAACACATTGTACATTTTTCAGCTTTATTCGTTTGCCAGTTGAAATATACTTTTTTATATGGGCAAGAAGATACACAAAATCTCCAAGCACGGCATGCATTTTGATCAACAAGGACAATCCCGTCTTCATCACGCTTATACATAGAACCGGATGGACAAGATGATACGCACGACGGATTGATGCAGTGTTCGCAAATACGCGGTAAGTACATCATGAACACATTTTCAAAATCTGTTTTAATTTCATCTTCCATTTTTTTAACGTTCGGATCTTGTAAGCCTGTTATATGTCCGCCTGCTAAATCATCTTCCCAGTTTGGTCCCCATTCAATTTTGTCGATAAATTCACCTGTAATAGC
>Ga0209025_1002829_pt1 | contig 17450 bp, 19 predicted proteins | sample AraplaMF_Col_mLB_FD_184256 | JGI IMG/M metagenome (GOLD analysis project Ga0209025, IMG submission 184256) | Arabidopsis root microbial communities from the University of North Carolina, USA - plate scrape MF_Col_mLB (SPAdes) (version 2) | ecosystem: Host-associated > Plants > Roots > Endosphere... | reverse complement strand
CGCGATTGCCGGAGCTACGAGGACATCCTGCCAATATAGCCACTGCCATCCCAGAATGTCCCCGTAGTACCCAACGAGCGCGAACCCAAGGCTCTGCGAAAAGGGTATGCGTAACGCGTAGATGCCAAGCCCAATGAGCCAGAACTGCGGCGCGAGGTTTCTGAATGTCACCATCAGCGTAGCTGGAACGAATACTCCGAGGAGCAGCGCCCTCAGAATGTGTGCGACGAACAGCAAGAATTCACTTGTGATATACGGAACGCTAAGCGAAAGCGCGGAGTACAAAATACTGCAGGGGATCATGATCCTTCTAACGCCGAATACTGTCACAAGCCAGGCAACAGAAGAAGCGATCAAGAGCTGCGGAGCGTTTGCGGCGGTCGACAGCCATGAAGCCTCATCGACCCCGAGACCGTAAGCCGCGCGCAAATCCGGTAGGCCGACGGCGAAGACACGCGTATCGAAGCCAACAACGATAGATGCAAGGAGAAGCGCCGCCACAATGCAGATTGGCCTGTTTGAAGTGACGCCAACCGATATCGGACCCGGATCGTTCGAATTGACCGCGCTCACGGCCGCTCCTCACGAGTGATGACAGTCGCGTTGGCTGACATGCCGGCTTTGAGCGCGGCAACAAGCGGCTGACCGGGCCTAAACTCGATCCTAACTGGAACGCGCTGGACTACTTTGGTGTAGTTTCCTGTTGCATTGTCAGGCGGCAATAGCGCGAACGTTGATCCACTTGCTGGCGCTAAGCGCTCGACGCGCCCTTTAAGCAGCTGTCCAGGGAAGGTATCAATACTGATCAACACTTCTTGCCCTGGCTGCATGCGGGATAGCTGGGTCTCTTTGAAGTTGGCAGTGACGTAGATATTGGGAAGAGGAACAACCGTGATTATTCCGGTCCCCGCGCCTACGTAGTCGCCCTCGTGGACTGCCCTCTTGCCGACCACGCCGTCGAATGGCGCTGTTACGCTCGAGAACTCTACGTGTAGTTGGGCTGCCGCTAAATTAGCTTCCTGTGCGGCGATCTGCGCATCTAGTACTGGCTCTTGTCCACAAAGAACTGAGAGCTGAGCACGTTGTTGCCGCGCGGCGGCGTCCGTGGAAGACACAGAAGCTTCCGCTTGCAAGAAGGCAGACTTGGCTTGCTGAAGCCTCTGCTCCGTACCGGCTGGTCTCAGTTCTTTTTGACGTTCATACTCTTGTCTTGCTTGTTCCTGCACAGCCAACGATGAGACGTGCTGAGCGTCCGCCGCGCCGATCGCTGCCATTTGCAGGGTCTCCTGGTTAGCGAGATTGGCTCTGGCGGCTCTCGCAGATAAGAGGTTTGCTTTGGCCAGCTCCAAGGCAGCGCTATATTCTCTAGGATCGATCTGGGCGATGACATCGCCCCTTTTTACAAGCTGATAGTCCTCCACCTCCATCGCTGTTATATTACCCACCACCCGGGCACTGAGCATCGTGGTGTCGGCTGAGACAACAGCGTCATCCGTCGACTGACGCGACGAATTGGCAGAGAAAAGCGTCCAGTTGCTTGTCGTGTATATGGTTCCGCCAAGCGCAAGGGCAATTGCGGAGAGTGGGATCGCCAGCCTCACTTGATGCCCCTACTTCCTCGGAATAACTCTGCGACATGAAACTCACTCTCGATCGAGGCGGCATTTATCCTGTCGTGACTGCCTACCAGGCTAAAGGGGAGCAACGGGCATTGGCGTTTGTGCAGCACTCAAGAGATCCAGATCTGGTTTGAATGGGAGGCGAACAAGGCTGTTCGCTGCTTAGATTTGTGACTTCAGGAAAGATCGTCGATACGCGTGACGAACGCTTGTCGATTTCGGCACTTGCGGTAAGTTTGCAAAAGACTTAGATCAGCCCAAGGCGAACGGCGGAAGCCACGGCCTGGGTTCGGTTTACCGCATTCAGCTTCCTGATGGCGGTCTTCAAGTATCCGTTCACCGTATGCGCAGAGAGGTCGAGGATGATTGCAGTCTCATCTGTGCTTTTGCCGGCCGCTGACCACGATAGACATTGCAGCTCCCTCAGCGTCAGTGACTGTGCTCGGTCTGAGTTTTTGCTGTGATGATCGAAGACGCGCATTAGCGCCAGCAAAAGTGTCCCCATTCGGTCGTCATCGATCGCCGCCGGACCCGACATGATAAGCGCATAGTGGTGACGTGACGGGTCGAAAATCGAAACTGCCAAGGTGTCCTTGAAGCGCTCGCACAGATAGATTCCATCGACCTCGCATCCGGCAGCCGCTGACCCGAAGAGACTTTCCGTACGAACCGGGTAGATGCTCTCCCGCAGTCGGCGTATGATCCGATCCTCGGCGTCGCTCCCAAAGGGTTCGAATGCACCACGCGGCCAATTGGTCGCGATGATGTTATCGGAGAGACGCGGTCTGTCATGACGGGGGAACTCGCATGCCATGAAGAAGTCGAGCCCGAACGGCTTTATTGCAGCGCTGATCGCCTCTCCGAGGCCGGAAAAGCGTGGATCTGCGACTGGACGAGCGGTTTTGCTTGGAGCGCTTGTCTGAAGCATACGATCTCCAACTGACATAATGGAAAAAGCAGCGCGAGGTCTACTCTCTAGCTGCTAGCTCCGGGGGCATCCGCTTGGTTGCATCGATCGATGTTTGCGCGGAGACCCTCCCATCGAGCGGAGAACTTCTGGATATCGAAGTCCTTGTTGATAGAGACGGTACGTTCCCTTGGAAAGAAAACTCTGCCTAATATCGTCTTGCCGATACGGCCGATAGGCGGCGGGGTTAACCTGGGAAACATTTTCGTCGAGTCTGGCATCATCGTGATCTCTGATTGAACCGAGATAGAAGCCTAGATCTCGTTGGCGAGCACTCCAATCTATACCAAGGTCTGATCGCCACATACGTCCGAAAAGGCGCAACAACTTTCACCTTGCGGCGTCCGTCTTGCACGATTGCGCTTCACCAAAGTCTCGGCTCGTAACACTAATGTAGATCTGAGATTTCTGCCCAGCCACCTCTATTTCGAGAGAGCTGTGATGATCGGTTAGTTCGTCGCAGTCCGTCTTTCGCAATAGAGAGGAAACAACATGAAGCTGAATATTTCTGCGCTCGCGATCGGCCTGGCCATGCTGCCCGCGGCTGCCCATTCTTCACAAGCGGTGACAGGCAAACTAGACTGTGACGTTTCGGCCGGCATCGGGGCAGTCATCGGTTCCAAGAAGGACATCGCTTGCACTTTTACGCCCTCTGGTTCGGGGCCAACAGAGCGCTACGTTGGTGAAATCGCCGACTTTGGACTCGACGTAGGGAACATCACCCGTGGCAAACTCATCTGGCTCGTCTATAACGCGACCGCCGACGTCGGCGGTCTACAGGGGACCTATCGGGGCGTCGCTGCTGATGCTTCGCTGGGGCTCGGCTTGGGCGCACAGGTTCTCGCGGGCGGAAGCAGGGGCTCGATAGCTCTTCAGCCAGCATCCGTGCAGGGCGACGTGGGCGTCAATATCGCCGTTGGAGTCGAAAGCCTTTCGCTCCGGGCTGCGCATTAACGGAGCTGGGCTTGCGCCGTCGAAATGCCGTTCAAGCCCAGAACTCTCACCGCGCCGTCGTTTCCTTCAGCACGTCAATAAACGCGCGCAATTTGGCGGGCACATGTCGTCGCCCCGGATAATATAAGTACAGGCCCGGATATGTCGGACACCAGTCTTGGAGCAGGGCGACAAGTCGGCTGTCACGAATATAATTTGCGGCTAGCCTCTCAGGGACATATCCGATACCGAGTCCCTTCACTGCTGCTTCAAGCATGAGTTCCGTGCGATTAAGTGTAAGATTCCCAGGCACGTCGACAGAGAGAGCATTGCCTTGATGTTCGAACTCCCATTTGAAGGGCCTTCCAGCTGGAGATCGCGATTTGATACAGCGATGGGCCTTGAGATCATCTGGCGTTTTGACCTCGGCACGATCGCGCAAGTATGCGGGCGAGGCGACTGCGATCATCCTTGACGGCGGGCCGAAGCGTACAGCTATCATACCAAGGGGAACCGCCTCACCTAGACGAAACCCTGCATCGAAGCCCTCTTCAACGATATCGACGAAAGCCGGTTGGGCAACGAGATCGATCGTGACGTCGGGGTAGAGAGCCTGAAAAGAAGGGATGACTGTTTGCACCAGTATCATCGATACTGTCTCGGAAGCGGTTAGACGGAGTAGCCCACTCGGTTGAACGCGACCAGCATCCACCTCGATTAAGGCAATGTCCAGATCTCTCAGCAAGGGCGCAATACGTTCTATCAATTGTTCGCCTGCTTCCGTCGCTGAGACGCTCCGGGTCGTCCGATTAAACAGCCTCGTACCCAAACGAGCCTCAAGTCCGGTCATCATATGACTTATAGTTGACGATGCCATACCCAACTCGTCGGCCGCCCGCCGGAAGCTTCTGTGCCTGGAAATCGCCACAAGGGCTTTGAGTTCCGTTATTGTCGGTCCATTCATGGCCGTTCACCATCATGCTGTGCCGGATTAGCCCTCTAATCTGGCGCAATGTATGCTGCTACATGCTCGTTAGCAATTGCAAGATGAAAGGAAGAAAAATGGCACTTACCTGGTTTATAACGGGCATAAGCAGCGGCCTTGGAAGGATTATGGCTGAGACAGCTTTGAAGCGGGGAGATCGCGTTGCCGGAACAGTCCGCAACCTGGATGCCGTTTCAACGTTGAAGGAACAATACGGCGAAGCACTATGGATCGAACGGCTGGATATCTCGGAAACCGCTACTATCTCACGGGTCGTGGACGCCGCATTCGCTCATTTTGGTCAAATAGATGTTGTGGTGAACAACGCTGGCTATGGGCTCTTCGGCGCTTTGGAGGGGCTCAGCGACGAGCAGATAGAGAACCAGCTCGACACTAACCTACTGGGTCCGATCCAGGTTACCAAAGCCGCAATCCCGCATCTCCGCGAGCAACGCGGCGGTCGCCTCATCGCAATCTCGACATACGGCGGGCAGGCTGTCCACGCGGGCGCATCGCTTTACCACGCCAGCAAATGGGGCCTGGAAGGCTTCATCGAGTCGATCGCGTTAGAGCTTGCCCCGTTTGGTATCGGGGCGACGATTATTGAGCCAGGCGGAGCACGGACGGACTTCCGCGCGGCGGCTGGTCGCAATCTTGGCCAAAAGCTGGACGCGTACGAAGGAACTCCAGCAGGTATGGTGCATACCGTTCTCAAGGATGCGTCCCGGCAACCAAATGGCGATCCTGAAAAGATGGTCTCGGCGATTATCGCAAGTGTGGAGGTAACTCCTGCGCCACGGCGTTTGGTGTTAGGAAGCGATGCTTACGCCATGGTCACAAAGGCCATCTCCGAACGTCTTGCCGAAGTCCAGGGACAATCGGAAACGGCTCCCCTGACGGATGTCTCGGGCGGCTAACGGCCAGCTTCGCTGAAGCAGGCTCCCGGTCTAACAGGATCGGGAGCCGATCAGCCCAACTCGCAGACGAAACCATTGCCGTCGCGCTTGCCAACGCGGCAGCAGAACGGCTTGGCAAAATGGACTGGCATAAGCCACGTCCCTGTTTCACTAAGGCTTTCGAGGATATTCTTTCGCGTGTGAGCCGCTAAATGAGGGTCAGCACAAGCCGCCGAGCTCCATTCTGGTAGGTAGATCTGAATGGGGTGATGAACAATATCTCCCGTGAACACGGCTTTCCCCCCTTTTGTAGTCAGCGTGAGATGACTGTGTCCGGTCGTGTGACCCGGGCTAGACTCGATGACGAGCTCATCCGTTAGATCGTAGGGGGTATCGATGAGAAGCCACTGGTTGCTGTCCAAGATCGGCTGAATCGTGTCCGCCATAAGATGTGTGCTGTCAGCAGATTCGTCAGTGCCGGTCACTCGGTCAAACTCGGTTCTCGACGCCACATACTTGGCGTTCTTGAAGGTCGGAACCCATCGCCCATCCAGCAAGCGCGTGTTCCAGCCAACATGATCGATGTGAAGATGAGTACAAAAAACGATATCAATCTCATCTGGATGCACACCAGCCGCCGTCAGATTTTCGATATAGGTGGAGTTCATCATTGAAAAGAACGGGCTATCGGGCCGGTATTTGTGGTTACCGCTGCACGTATCCACGAGGATCGTCAGCTTCGGCAGTCTGATAAGCCAGCTATGCACTGATCCCATTAGGCGACCCTCGTCAGGCGAGTAGTGCGCCGGAACCATCCAGTCGAGGTGGCGGGTTACGAGATCGTTATTCCATTCAGGAAAGAACGCTTCAGGCGGAAAGCCAAGACCGTGGTATTCTTCAATGCGAACAATCTCGGCGTTCCCAATTTTCATATCGCTATCGATCCCCATCGCAGATGAGGCATGTAGGGCGATAGGTCGCACGAGAACAAGCTAGCACTAGGGATAGAATGGTATCGTCGTTACGAAGCCCGAACTTACAAGATCCCCGAGCCACACCCTTTTAGGATCATTGCGATCAAAGTGCGGAAGTCCGTGCATTGTGTGAAGAAGGAGCATTCCATGAGTGAAGAAGCCAAATCCACATCAGCTCGTTTCAATGTTGCGGAGATCGCAGCGAGATTCCCCGAAACTGCTGAAACCCTGCTTGTCGACGAGTACCTCACGAACCGAGAAGCGGCTAGCGCACGCGTTTTCCGAGTCTACAAAGGCACCCCGCCCCACTATCACGCGGGCTGTGACGAATATCTGTTCGTCTTGTCAGGGCGTGGGACTTTTTGGATGGGTGATGCCGAGACCGAAGCGGAGTTTGGGCCAGGCCAGCTGCTCTTCTTCGAGAAGGGCACGGTTCATGCTCTTCCGAAAATCATCGAAGAGCCGGTGGTGTTCCTTTCGGTCGATACACCGAGACGTCTGCCGACTGACATCGTTTTCGCCGATCCGGATAGCGGTTCCGCGGAGACCTTTCTTGCCAGGAACGCGAAGAAGACAGACGTTTAGGTACGCTAGTTGGCCAATTAGCGCAGTGCAGTGCGCCGCGATTGGAAGAGACTTAAAGCGTGATGACTGCGCCGGCCACGAGTGGCCGGCGCCTGCGAAAACAAAGTGCGCAAAGACGATAATGCGCCAAATGCACATGCTTACTACGTACATTAGAGTGTCAGTGGACTGTGCCTATCTGCACCCGGTCGTTTTCGAGCTGTGATCCGACGGAAGCGCGCAGCTGGCCGTCTACGCCAATGCGAAACGACTCCTTGGTGAACCTCACAGCTTGATTGAAGCCGGCATCCAAGTTTCCATGTCCGTGTGTTGATCCCGCTAGGATGCTAACGGTGGAAGGCACACCCACGTCGGACAACGCTCGCTGCAGAACCATTGCTCCCTCAGATGGAACAAGCTCCGCAACGGCGTTAAACATCAGTATAGCTCCAGCTTCATCGGTCACGCGGCAAATTGGTGTCGCTGTCGGCAGCCAGCTGGCATTGTTTGAAACAAACTCCAAGATGAGCGTTCGAAGCAGCGGGTCATTTCTGCCATCCACTTCGATAGACGCACGCGATAGCCGAGAGAAATCGTGATCGTAGTCTCGGTCTGCAAGAACTGTCGTCTCGTGCATGAATCCCTTCAGATCGATCATGGCTGACCAAGCGACCGCCGGCAAGCTTGTGGACAACGCTGCCTCGATCGCCAAGGTCCCGCCCACAGAGAATCCCCAAATGGCCAGGCTTTCCTTCTGGATGCTGAAATCGGATGCTAAGACCCAGTTCACCGCAGCGAGTACATCGGAACGCGAAACTGAAAAGAGTGCGTGTGGTGGAAGGCGGAAACTCGGAGCGAAGACCGCAAGACCAGCGTCTGCAAGGCGCTTGGCGAGTGGGGCTATATCGGCTTTATCGCCTCCGAACCACCCACTGTGTAGGACGATCACTGCTCCCGCGGGTTCCTGTGCAGGAATGTAGGCGTCCATCGTATGGTTATCCGCGTATCGGATGTCCGATAGGATCTGCATGTCGTTCTCCTTGAGAAAACTGCGTTATTTGCCTGATGCGTACTAGGAACAGCCGGCGTGCAATGTCTCGTGACCGTAGAGCGAGGCGCAGGAGATTTCTTGTAAATTGGCGCTGCAGCGAGACAGTGAAAGCACCCGATTTTCCAAGAAGCAATTTCAGACGAAGGTTAGTGAGGACCGTCTCCCGCATTACGGTCTGTTGGAAGACGTAGTGACGTGTTGGGCCGAAGCGGAGACGGCCGTTATGAAGGTACTGGTATTATTTGCGCATCCGGCACAACGAAAAAGCAGCATCAATCTCGCGATGGCCGAAAGGATCAAGCGCCTTGACGGTGTGACCCTCGTCGACCTCTACGCCGATTATCCGCGCTTCAACATTGATGTTGATAAAGAGCAGCAACGGCTCCTCGATCATGACGCGATCATCCTCCAGTTTCCGCTGTTTTGGTACTCCACGCCGGCCCTGCTCAAGCAGTGGCAGGACTTGGTTCTGGAATATGGCTTTGCCTATGGGCCCGCCGGCCGGAGATTGGAGGGAAAGTTCCTGCTGCCTTGCGTCACGACCGGTGGAAGCGGCACTGACTACTCCGTCCATGGCGGCAATAACCATCCGTTTCGAGAGTTTGTTCTCCCGCTCCAGCAGACGGCGGTGCTCTGCGGCATGACTTTCATGCCTCCGTTTGTCCTACATTCCGCAAACCACTTGGATTCCCCCGCATCTCAAGAACACATTTCGTCTTATGCAACCCTCGTCTCGGCTCTTCGAGACGACAAGCTCGACCTTCAAGCTGCGATGAAAGGCGATATCTTGGAGCGCCATGCCGTAGCTGAACTTCTGAAAGGCTGAAGCAATGCATCACATGGAGTCCTACGTCTTCGCTTACCTAGCGGCGGCTGTGTTGGCCGTGATTGCGACCCGCAGGCTCGGTTTAGGGTCGGTGGTCGGGTATATCGCCGCTGGGGTATTGGTTGGACCGGTCCTCCATCTCTCCGTTGCTGGCAACGATTATCTCGAGCAGTTCTCGGAGTTTGGCATCGTCATGATGCTCTTTCTGATCGGCCTTGAAGTCGATCCTCAAATGGTGTGGCGTCTAAGGAACAAGCTGATCGGATTGGGTGGCCTGCAGGTCATCCTTACGATAATCGCCGTTGATATGATTTGTTACGCCTTGGGTTTCTCGTGGAGACAGGGGTTGCTGCTGGGATTTGTAGCGGCTCTCTCCTCGACGGCGATTGTCCTCCAAACCTTGGAGGAGAAGCGGCTTCTCGGATCCGACGGCGGACGGGGAAGCTTCGCAGTCTTGCTCTTCCAAGACCTAGCCGTCATTCCGATGCTGGCATGCATCCCACTAATTGCCGACGGCGGCCAGATACCGCTGCAGCAAGGCGGGACAGACTATCTTGTAGCTATCCCTGCATGGGCGGCCGCAGTGTGCACCCTGTCTGCGATCGGAGCGGTCGTCGCGGCCGGGCACTTTTTATCGCGGCCAGTCTTTCGAGCTATCGCACAGCTTGGATTGCGGGAAGTATTCACCGCAGCTGCCTTGCTCGTGGTCGTGGGCATAACGGTGTTGATGTCGGCCGTTGGACTTTCACCCGCACTAGGCGCATTTCTTGGCGGCTTGGTACTGGCAAACAGCGAATTCAAGCACGAGCTCCAAACTGACATCGAGCCCTTCAAGGGACTGCTCCTTGGGCTCTTCTTTATGACTATCGGTGCCAAAATTCAGCCGGAAGTGCTTGTGGCAAACTGGCCTATCATTCTCGCTGCGACCCTAGTGCTCGTAGTCCTAAAGGTTGCGGTCCTACTTCCCTTGGCCTGGATTTTCCGCCTGCGATCCACCGCAGGCTGGTTGATGGCCCTTGGTCTGGCGCAAGCCGGCGAGTTTGGCTTCGTGCTTTTGTCGATCGGACGAGAACGAAAAGTTCTCTCGGACCAAACTACTTCCGTCGCTGTCCTCGTCATCACATTCGGCATGATTTTGACGCCGGCGCTCTTCGCGCTCTATGACCGAATCGCGCTGAAGCTCGATCGGCGAAATCAAGGATCGGATAGCGAAGCCGTCACGCCCTCAAAAGGACGCGTTATTGTCGCGGGCGTCGGTAGGTTTGGGCAGATCATCAATAGGATGCTGCTGGCAAATGGCTACAAGCCGGTGATCCTTGATTTCCGGGCGGATGTTGTCAATGACATACGCAAGTTTGGCATCAAATCGTGCTTCGGTGATGCGGGACGCCCCGATTTGCTTGAGGCTGCCGGGTTATCTCGGGCGGATTTGCTGATCGTGGCCATTGATGACCCGATCCGAGCCACGCAGATAGTCCATTATGCGCGCGGAGCCAATCCTCAGATCAGGATCATCGCCCGCGCGTTCGACCGTCTCCACCACTACAAGCTTGCAGCAGCAGGGGCCGATCACATCGTGCGAGAGCTGTTCAGCGGGTCGGTAGAGGCGGCAGGGCTGGCGCTCCAGGAGCTTGGAATGCATCCGTATGAGATCGAAAAGCGCAAGGCGGTTTTCGCTGAACAGGATGTCGCCGGGTTGGCAAGGATGGCCTCGGTCTTTGACGGGCAGCCCGTGGTAAACAATCAAGACTTCGTCGCGGGCTTCAACGACATTGGGAAGGCGATAGAGACTGCGATGTTGGGTCACCGCTCGCAGTACGACAACATAGTTCAACGGGGATGGGCACCTCCGGAAGCAGGCGAGAGCCACACGCCTAGCGACGAACAGCCTTCGGTTTCGGCAGACGCGGTAGGCTAACCGGTCCGGCGCTGGTCAGCAAATCGCTGCGCCAATGCTCGAATTTACAATTGCCGACGCTCCTGATGGTTCAAGCTCCGGGCATATGAAACAGAAGGACCATCCAATGTCTGAACTCTCTCAGATTTCGCCTATTATCCTGCCCCTTGAGACCGCTCGGAAGATGACCGAAAGAGCAATCAAGAAAGTTGCGGAAATTGGGGTTCCCTACACCCTTACTGTTGTCGACGGATCGGGAAATCTTGTGTTGTCCACGCGGATGGATGGCGCGGCGTTGGCCTCTATCGAAACCTCTCTCGCTAAAGCCCGTACGGCGGTTCTTTTCGGTGCATCAACGAAAGACTTGGCGGCAGCCGTAGCAGACGGAGCACCCCTCGCAACCATTCAGACGTCGATGGATGTGCCTTTGGCATTTGTCGCGGGTGCCGTTCCGATCCGAGATGCTTCGGGCGTCGTGATCGGCGCTTTCGGAGCGGGTGGTGCGACGCCGGATCAAGACCACGCTGTAGCCAGCTTCGCAGTAGCGTCCTAAGGGAACCAAGAAATGGCTGACGACAACGCGCTTAGGTCTTCCGAGTTAAGCCAACGCTTCACCCATATCGGTCACTCCGATCAAGGCGGCCGCCCGGATGCCATGCAGGTCCAACACTGGCGAAATCACGTCTACGTGGGGCATTTGTTCAGCAGCGGTTTCTCGGTGATCGACGTCAGTAGCCTTCGCGCTCCGAAAACCGTGCGGTTTGTCCCTGCACCCGAGAACACCTGGAACATCCATCTCCAGGCCGCCGATGACTTGCTTCTTGTAATCCATGCAAAGGACCTGTGGAAGCAATTCGACGACGAGCAGAACTACTATCGCGGGTCGGTGGGCTCGCGTGTCCAAGACGGTCAGCAGAACTGGAGTGCGGGCGTCGCGATCTATGACATATCTCGTCCAGCCGAACCCAAACAGATTTCGTTCCTCCCGATCGAAGGCGTTGGAGTCCATCGGCTCTGGTACATTGGAGGCCGATATGCATATGCGTCCGTCCTTCCTAAAGGCTTCAGCGATTACATCTTGATGGTCATCGACCTAAAAGATCCTACCAATCCTCTCTGGACGGGCAGTTTCTGGCTAAACGGTATGAATGGCAACATCGGTGAAGTCCCGTCATGGGACGCCGAGGTGTGGCGGTATGCGTTGCATCACGCCATCGTATTCGGCGACACTGCCTATGCATCTTGGCGAGACGGTGGCTTGGCTTTGATCGATGTAAAGGATCGAGCAAATCCAGGGCTCATCGTTCACCGCAATTGGTCGCCGCCATTTGGAGGCGGGACACACACGGCTCTTCCTCTGCCCGGACGCGAGCTACTGCTGGTGGTTGATGAGGCCACAGCCGACGATTTGGAGGATGGCCTCAAGCATATTTGGCTCTTCGACATTCGAGAGCCATCGAATCCTATCAGCATTTCTACGATGCCCACTCCCACGGAAATCGATTACGGCAAGAAGGGGCGGCATTTCGGGCCCCATAATCTTCACGAGAACCGTCCTGGCAGCTTTGTCTCTGAAACTATAATTTTCGCGACATACCAAAACGCCGGTCTCAGGGCCTTCGATATTTCTGATCCATTTGCGCCGAAGCAAGTTGGAGCGTTCGTGCCAGCGCCGCCGATTCGTCTCGTTGATCCTCGGCCGGGTGGGCGGCCCGTCATTCAGACCGCTGATGTGTACGTCCGTTCTGACGGCGTTGCCATCATCACAGACTACAACGGAGGCCTGGACATCGTCGCGTTCAACGGCTGACCAAGAAGCAACTCACAAAACCGGCCCACGGGCTTCTAACACCAGGAAGAAACATGAAGATCGCAATCATCGGTGCGTTTTTGCTGCTGGCACCAAACGCCCACGCCATCGAAGTTGACGACAACGCCGCCCTGAAGATTTCCGCTCCCAAAGAGCGGATCGTAGACACCGGGATCGATCAGACAAATCTCGCAAAGATCACCAGGCCCGTCGATGCCTTCTACGGCTTTTGGAACAACGGGAGTACCAAGCTTCTGGAAGCCGCCCTGTCAAACGACTTCGTAGACCATACGCTCCCCCCTGGTCGGCCTCAGGGCCCGAGTGGACCAGCGGCTGCATCGACGGCATTTCTATCTGCTGTTCCTGACCTCAAGGCCGAAGTTGAACAACAGCTGATTGTTGGCGACCGAGTTGTTTCTCATCTGCACTTTACCGGGCATTTTACCGGAGCGTTTATGGGAAGGTCCGGCAAGGGAGAGACAGTTGATTTCATTGCCACCGACATTCTCAAGGTCGCTGAAGGCAAGATAACCGACAATTGGCACATCGAAGACAACCTGACCTTCCTCCAAGAGATTGGTGTTTTCAACCCCGAGGCATCCTCAAAGGTGAACAAATGAGGAAGCACATTCAAACGCCAACAGGCTGTCTTGCAGTGCTGACAAAGGGCGATGACGTTCTGGAAGCCCTCGAAAGAATCGCCGTTCAAGAGAACGTTCAATCAGCGAGTTTCTTCGGCCTGGGATTTGCTAGCCGCGCTAAATTCGGGTTCTTCGACCATGCTCAGCGAAGCTACCACCCAAAGGAATTCTGCGAGATTGAAATAACGAATTTGACCGGGACGATCGCCTGGGAGGAGGGGACTGTCTCGATCCACGCTCACGCGACAGGTTGTGACGACACCTTCGCCGCAGTGGGTGGCCATCTCCTCGAAATGATCGTCGGTAAAGGGTCCATTGAAATCACACTCGTAGACCATAAGATCCTGCTTAAACGCGAGTTCGACGCGAATGTCGGCGGAAAGGTTCTTCAGCTGCAGTAATTAGGCGACGCACCCGCGATGACGAAAAATCCCGCGCACAAACATGTGCGCGGGATTTTTCTTTTTGCGACCAGATTTCACACTTTGCCGCAGTGGCGGGGCCAGGGCAGCTGGCTCCAGCCCTGGATTAGATATCCTCGAGGAGCACTCGGCGGAAGTCGCTATCCAAAAGAAGAGACGGAATATCTTGGTTGTTCTAGCCAAAAACCGCATCAATTGTGCGCCGCCACGGGCGGATGGCGTGCCGGAATTTCTCTGAACAGCAGTTCGTCACGTGGTTCGAGAAATCCTCTCAACCATCTGTAACGGAGGGATTGACCGCAAGGTCGCGCTTTGTGCTAGAGCGGAGAACCGGCCGATAGTTTCGCAAATGGTTTACCGTCGTCTCATTCCGCCCGGTCTGGATCACCCGATCCAGCTATCTACCCCGGCGCAAATTCGTGCAATAGCTGGATCAACCGTCGAGAACGTCGGCCTCCGGTCGGTCACCGCCTCGAGAGTGCTCGCTATGCCAGCGACCATCTTGGCTCTGGTACATGATTTCCGTGGCGCGGCCGGCAACTTGCTGGCGCTTCGCGGCCACGTTGGCCGCAGCAAGTGCAAGATCGTGCGTAGCAAAAGGCTCGGACCAGACGTCATCGAGCCGATAGGCGTAGCCGCCATCGTGAGGGCCGACGTGATAGGTGATGTGCATTTCTTTCTCCATGTAATGTAGCGCACGAGGCAGATCGACGCTCAACGGTATCTTCAATTTTCCGGTTTCTTGTGTCCGGTCCATTAGCTGGCCTTAAGACGACTCCTAGTCGCAGGAACGTTCAGACTTTACGATGTGATCAAGATTCGGTCTTAGACCATCGGGCTCGAAAGAGCGTAAAGATCTGTTTCTAAGTAACTCAAGTTCAACATTCTGGACTGCAGTGAAAATAATATTCTTGAATGACTCCATGTCCACGCCATCGGATGCGTTGACCAACGCGACCATCGGGTCGCCTAGCAACTCGCTCAATGTAAGAAGCTGTGACACCTGGTACTCCTAGCTTGCGCTCGAACATCGGATATTTGATCGATGAGATTGTCGAGAATGTTCGCGATACGCATGTCTGCGCAGCCTTGAAACTGACTATGCCGAATGAGGCCGATCCAATCTCAGCTGCAAATATCCCTCCAGCCGAAATTCATCGGCCGCGATTGGCTTCGACGACTTAGATGTCGGCGGCGTTAAAGCTGCGGAAAAATCGGAACCGACGTTCAGAGCTAATAATGATGCTATTCAGCCGCACTCTCCAGCAGGCTGAGGACTTTTTGATCAAGTTCCCTTGCGATTCTAAGCGCCCCTTCGGAACCGTAGGTTTCGATACAACTCTCCATGGTGTCGTAAGCGAGCTTAACGTCACTCCCGTCTTCGTAAACCAGTATCGTGATCGGAGCGTATGATCCGGCATGTGGGACAGTCTCAATCATTTTCCGCATGATTAGCGGGTTGCCGGCGACAATGCGGATGATACGATAGGCGTTCGAATGAGGCCCCTTGACGAGGGCGTCTCCGAGGTCGAGTTTCGCAAACTCGATCAGGCCCGAAGTTCCAGCAACATCCATGACCCGGCGCTGGAATCTGTTGAAGTCTGGCTCGACGAGAATGTCTGCTAGGGTGTCGTGGCTGGGCGTTCCTATGCCTGCGTATAGCGAGCGAAGAACAGCATCGAAGTCGCTTCGCGTCGTCACAATGTGTCGTTTGACTGAAATATTTCGCGTATCCATGATGTGGTTCCTGAAGGCTGAGGTTCCTGAAAACGTCGTGCGACTGCGTTGTTGACCGCGGCTTTGACCAGTCGCTACTTTATGGAGTTGAGCTGTCACCGAAGCGCACTCGCTCCTGCTTTGGCGATTGCCTCATCGTGATCTGGGAGGTCGGCTGAGACACCAATCGCACCGACGATCACACCATTCACCGTCAACGGAACCCCACCCCGCATCATGACAAATCCTCGTGCGGTCGCAGCCGCCGGCCGCTTGCCGTTGATAGCATCTTCGAGAGCTCCACTTTCTCTACGAAACAGTGCGGCAGTTCGTGCTTTGCCAGGAGCGAGTTCGACGCCGGCCGGAGTCGAGGCTTTGTCCATTCGTACGGTCAAAATGATCTCGCCCGCGTCATCGACGACGGAGATAACCGCTGGCCATCCCTGACGTTCGGCTTCTTGTTCCGCGGCTGAAAGCGCAAGCCTCGCCGATTTTAGGTCCAGGTACGGCTTCATTGGGAGGTCCGATGCGCAAGCGGCAGTGGACAAGGTCAAGAGTGCAAATGCGGTCGATACCGCGTTACGAAAAGGAGGGATCATTTCAGGTTTCCTTGGAGAATGAGTCCTTTTTGGAGGCGCTGCGGAAGAGCGCCAACGATTTCGAGTGCAGTCGATGCGCTCCAGCGCCTCAATTTTCACGGGTCTTTTTGGCCGTAGACGCATCCACCGGTGCCGCTGAATTACCCCAGCTGTTGCGCACGTAGGTCAAAACGTCTGCGACCTGGTCATCGCTGAGCCGCCAAGCAAACGACGGCATGGATGGTGCGGTTGGCTTGTTGGCTGTGGCTGCACCTTGGCTGCCGGCAAAAACAATGTGGGTGAGAGTATCGGTGTTCGACTGCTGTACGATCTGATTGCCTGCGAGAGCGGGGAACAACGGCATAGCACCTGCGCCATCCGATCCATGACAAGCCGAACAGTTGTCCCGATAAACAGCACGCCCAGCCATCATCCTTTGATCGCTCACGGACACTGGCGCACCTGCCTCGTCCTCTTTGCCTGGCAACGTCTTGAGGTACTCGGCGATCGCTGTCAGATCATCGTCGCTCATTTTCGACGTTGAGTTCTCGACAGCCTCTCTCATCGGGCCCGACGCTATCGTCTTGTTGTTTGCGCCGGTCTTGAGGTATGCAACAATTTCCTCGTTTGACCAACTTCCAAGACCGGTATGCATCGATCCGGTTATATCTGGTGCGAACCATCCCTGAAGCGACCCACCCCTAAGGAACTCACCATCTTTGTCAGCACCGAGGATGTTCTTAGGGGTGTGACATGTCGAGCAGTGACCAGCACCCTGCACAAGGTAAGCGCCTCGATTCCACTGGGCGGACTTCGATGCATCTGGTTTGAATTCGCCTTTACTGAAATTCAGCAAGTTCCAGCCGAGCAATGAAAGCCGGATATTGAACGGAAACGGCAGTTGATTTGCGACAACCTCATTGTTGACCGGTTCGACCGTCTGCAGATATTTCCAAAGATCCGAGAGGTCTTGGTCGCTCATCTTGGTGTAGGCAGGATAGGGCATCGCAGGATAAAGACGGACACCATCATGCCCGATACCCGTCCGCATCATGGTTTTGAAATCGCTTTCGCTCCATTTGCCGATGCCTGTATCGCGATCGGGAGTGATGTTGGGAGGCACCAGCGGACCGAATGGCGTCTGCAGCGGTGCGCCGCCTGCGAGCGGCTTGCCGCCCGGCTCCGAGTGGCAGGCGGCACAGTCCCCCAGCACAGCTTGGTAATGACCCCGAATGATTTCATCAGATTGGTCCGGGGCCTGAGCAAGTGATGGGCCGGCGAGCGCCAATGCCGCCACTGCTGAGAGTATAAATTGAGTTCTCATGCGTGGATCATCCCGGCTCCGGGGTTGCGAAGGTATTGGTTCCGGATGGCGTCTGCTGCCCAGTACGCCAATGCGCCGACCATGACGGTGGGGTTCTTTCCGGCATTGTGCGGGAACGCCGAGGCCCCGACTACGAACACGTTCGGAACATCCCAGCTCTGTAGGTAGCGATTGACCACGCTGGTCTTGGGGTTGTCTCCCATAACTGCACCGCCCGTATTGTGGGTGGTCTGATACGGCACGGTGT
>Ga0209025_1002820_pt1 | contig 17493 bp, 21 predicted proteins | sample AraplaMF_Col_mLB_FD_184256 | JGI IMG/M metagenome (GOLD analysis project Ga0209025, IMG submission 184256) | Arabidopsis root microbial communities from the University of North Carolina, USA - plate scrape MF_Col_mLB (SPAdes) (version 2) | ecosystem: Host-associated > Plants > Roots > Endosphere... | reverse complement strand
CTGACCGCGGTATCATCGAAATCGATGAGCAATGCCGTACAAACGTACCAAACATCTATGCAATCGGTGATATCGTTCCTGGACCACCATTAGCTCACAAAGCTTCTTACGAAGGTAAAGTAGCTGTGGAAGCAATTAGTGGACATGCATCAGCTATCGATTACATCGGAATTCCTGCAGTATGCTTCACTGATCCAGAATTAGCATCTGTTGGTTACACTAAGAAACAAGCTCAAGAAGCTGGAATGGAAGTAGCGGTTTCTAAATTCCCATTCGCTGCAAACGGCCGTGCATTATCATTAAACAGCACAGACGGTTTCGTACAACTTGTAACTCGTAAAGAAGATGGTCTTCTTGTAGGTGCGCAAGTTGCAGGTGCAGGCGCTTCTGATATTATCTCTGAGATTGGTTTAGCTATCGAAGCTGGAATGACAGCAGAAGATATCGCTCAAACAATCCATGCTCACCCAACATTAGGTGAAATCACAATGGAAGCAGCGGAAGTTGCTCTTGGAATGCCAATTCACATTGTAAAATAATATGAAGTAGATAAAAAACCACTTTCTAGATATTAGAAGGTGGTTTTTTATTTTTTATGTTAGGTAAGCTTTTTTAATCTCAATGCTGGAAGGAAATAAAGTTATTAGGATGAGATAGAGGATTGAATTGGAGGAAAGAATAATATTATTAATAGAAGTTACATTTTATCTTCCCATTCGTAGATAGTAGTGTAGTAACCCACATTTAATGAAAGCAAAGAAGCTGTCAAGATAAGTGATCTATAAAATCTAAGTTCTCGAGGACTGAATAAAATTTCAGTGTATTATAGAAAAAATAAAAACAACAAATAAGAGGTGATTCTTCGTCACCTCTTATTTGCTATTTTTTATTGTTCATTTTTAAATTGGTACATTTCTGGGCTTATACTAGAGTCATTATACAGGAATAGTATGACATCAGGATTTAATTCTTTTAGATCTTTTATTATATTTTTACTAGCTGCAAATCGTGGATCGATAAATGTTATTTGTTCAAAATGCTGAGCAAATAAGGGATATGTTGCATCAGCATAAGAATCTTTGATAACTACAGCATGTAATTTGTTTTTTGCTTTTGAATTTAGAATATTAATTTGTGCATAGTCTGTTTGATAGACCGCTGCATAATTTGGTGCAGGTTGTTTTTTATCCTTTGCAAAGAATTCTTTCATTGGTACTTTAGTTGCTTGCTCAGATATAGGCCCAATATATACGGTGTAATCATCCCAAGCATTTGGATTTTGCTTTAATTGTACATAAGGGATTTGTTCAGGAGTTTTTATTAAATTATACAGTTGTTTATTCCAACTTCCAATAAAATCTCCATTAGGTTTTTCAGTAATGAATTTATAATTATCTCGATTAACTTTATCATCTTTATATATCTTTGAGTGATCAGATATATAATTCATTGCATATTCATATCCATAAAACGCACCTTTCATATTCCAATGATGGTCTGTTTTAAAGTATAAACTTTCTAGCTGTTCACGGCTAAACTCTTTTTGGAAGAATGGCAGAACATCGATAACAGGAAAGTTTATATTATTTAATGCTTGTACAAGGTAATCGCGATGTTTTTGGTCATATCCACGATCTACGTATGGTGGATATCTATATGAAAATGTCGTTAGTTTACTTGGTGCTAACATAAAATAAAACTCAGTTTTTGGAAACTGATTTCTTAAATTATCTAATTCATTTACAGATTGCTTCATTTGTTCACGTTCGTCAGTTTTTGTTGGTTCAGATAAAATAAAACCATCGTTTGCAACATATTTTTGATTTATAAATGTTCGGTTGAAGTGCATTTGTAAATTTGTATATGTTTTAATAAAGAAATCTCGAACTGCAATATGATCTGTAAAGTGTAACTCGGTATCTTTGAAGTATTTTCCTGATTTTAAACCATCTTTAGTTAAGACAGGATCAATAGCTAGATCCCTATTTTCAAAATTAGAAAAGGTTTTTTTATCCAAGTAAATAATTTTTCCAGTCCATATACACATTCCGAAAATAACAATTAAAAATCCTGTAATTAATATACGGTTGTTTAAATTTTTCATAGCTACCCCTCCTTTAAAAGCGGAAGTAAATAAATGGATTATACGTTGCATTTGTTAAATACATCATAACGATTATTAGCACACTTAAATAATAAAGTGGAGATAAAATTACTATCCTTTTTGTTGAAAGCATAGTTTTCAGCCAAGAAAAAATTGGAGCTGAAGTAACAATTGCCAGGAGAAAAATTCCCCAATAGTTCATGACATAGAAGTAACTCTTAATGTCTGTTAATGGTCCATTTATTCCAAACATTGTTTGGAGAAATTCAAAACAGTAAGCAAAATTATCAGCTCGGAAGAAAACCCATCCAATGATTACTAAAAACATAACGTATACATGTTGGACCGGGCGCCACATATTTTGTAACACTTTCTCAAAACCGGCTTTTTCTAAAGCAATGAGACATCCGTAATAAATTCCCCAAATCATAAATGTCCAACTAGCTCCATGCCAAAAACCTGTTAGTGCCCATACGATAAAAAGATTACGATAGACTTTCCAGCTGGATACTCGGTTTCCTCCAAGTGGAATATAGACATAATCGCGGAACCACGAACCAAGTGAAATGTGCCAACGACGCCAAAATTCAGAAATCGATTTTGAAATATATGGATAATTGAAATTCTCTAGAAAATCAAATCCAAACATTTTTCCTAATCCAATTGCCATATCACTATACCCAGAAAAATCAAAATAGATTTGTAGTGTATAAGCGATAGCACCAATCCAAGCGGTAGAAACACTCATGGTTGCTGGATCCATGGCGAAAATTTCATCGGCAATAGCGCCTAATTGATTAGCGATTAACACTTTTTTTCCTAATCCGATGATAAAACGTCGAACTCCTTCAGAGAATTTATCGGCATCAACTGTTCGGGTATGTAGTTGATGAGAAATTGTATTATAACGAACGATTGGCCCAGCAACTAATTGAGGGAAAACAGTAAAGTACAATGCGAGATCAAAAATATTACGCTGAGCATCTACTTTCTTCTTATATATATCAATGATATAACTCATAGCGTGGAAAGTAAAAAAGGAAATACCAATCGGCAATGGAATCTTTTCTAATACAATGTTTGTATGAAACATTGTATTTATATTATCGATTAAGAAATTAGCATATTTAAAATAACCTAAAATAGCTGTGTTTATAATAATAGCTAAAGTTAAGAGCGTTTTTCTACTAAGTATAGTTGCTCTTTCTTTGGCAAGCCAAATACCAAACCAATAGTTTATAAAAATAGAAAAGAGCATGAGAAATACATATATTGGTTCTCCCCACGCATAAAATAATAAGCTAAATAATAGAAGAACAATATTTTGCAATTCTTTGCGAACAGTGTAATATACAAATAACACTGCAGGTAAAAACAAACATAAGAATAAGAGGTTACTAAATACCATTTATGTTAAGTCCTTTCTGTAAGTTTATAGGCAGTCAGTAAAATATTATATCACAATTATAGAAATATAAAGAGTTTAATCTTGCTATAATTATCTGTTTAATGGAAGTTCTTTGCTCTCATATGTAAAATCTTTTTTAAAAGAAGAAGCATCCTAGCTGTCCTTTAGATTTTGGACAGCTAGGATGCTTCTTACGTATATTATGTAATGATTTTTTTGAAATGCCCATATATATTGTAATAAACTAGGACATATGAAAGGGGGCAACGACTTGAAAATATCACTTGTTTCGATCTTTCATTTTATTATATGGGGCGGGTTTTCATTAGTGTTATTATTATCAAATCGTGATAAAGCACATTACAAAGTATTACTTTTTTTTATATTTTTTTATTTAGCTTATGTTATTGCACATTTTATGTTGCACTCCAGAAAAGAGGCAGTTTGTTGCACCATTGGAAATAGTATGTTCTTTTTTTTCATTAAATATCTCTTTTTCACAGGTTAGCGTTTATAAAAATACATTGTTCTTCCATTAAATAACCTTAATTCACCTTCTAATTTCTTGGCTAAAAAACGGCAGAATTCATTCGCTTTTCCTTTATCTCCAAATGTGGCAGTAGAAGGTAAGGAGATTTGAACGAAAGCTTGCTCGTTTTCTATTCCAACCCCCACATAAATAGAATTATATCGATCATGACTAGATTTTAGCTCAAGTGTAGTATCAGACGTATCAAGTATTTCGTATGGAAATGCCACGTTAGTATATGCATAGCTAACTTGCACACCGGTTTGGGAAGTAATTTCTTTATAATAACGAAAAAGTTGTTTTACATCTTCTAATGAGATAGCTTGTTGTTTAGATTTAGGTACAAGTTTAATAAATGCATGTTGCATAAAGATTTTCCTCCTGACGTAATATATATATTTATTTTAACACTGTTGTAAATTTTTTGACAATTAAAAAGGGATCATTCCTCGTTTTGTTTAATATATACAAGTAGAAAGTGTTGTGAAGAAAGGAGGGAGTAAATGTTTGAAAAATTGTATGATGAGCATGAAAGTGTGAAGGTACGATTTCTAGGATTTATGACACATGAGAACCGTTATGACTTTGGGGTCATTTATACAAATATGTTTTTTGGGAAACCTCTTGTCGTGTGCATGCAAACAGGGAGAGCAACTCTACTAGGACAAGATGATGTAGATAATGTTCAACATTTACAACAGGTCTTTAAATTACAATCGGAGGAGGAGGCGGATGATTTAGCACAGTTCTTTAAGTTTCTTGTACCACCTACTTCTTTACATGCTGAATATGAAGAATAAACAAATGGGAACAGTCGTACTTATTAAGATATGACTGTTTTTTTGTTATTGTCTCATACTAATGTAAAATAAAATTTTTAATGTGTTATACTAAAAACCTATTGACGTAAAAAGTATAACATATTAAAATGAAGACAGAAAGTTAAGCGGTTACAAAAGTTTTTGGGATTATAAACTTAGGGGGAAATAAAAAATGGGAACAATCGTATGTCAAGATTGTGAAAGTACAATTGCACACTTCGAGGATGAGAAAGTAACGGTACTTTACGGGAAATGTGAATTTTGCGGATGTGATCACAAGGAGCATACAAAAGCCCAATAATATATAGGAATCTTGCAGCTGAAAAAGTTTTTAGGACCATAAACTTAGGGGGAAATGAAAAATGGGAACAATCGTATGTCAAGTTTGTGAAGGAACAATTGCACACTTTGAAGATGAAAAAACAACAGTACTTTATGGGAAATGTGGATCTCATTGTGAATGTGATCATAAAGAACATACAAAAGCCCAGTAATATATAGGAAGTTTATGAATATAAAGATTTGAAACTATAAATGAAACTCAGGGGGAAATAAAAAATGGGAACAATTGTATGTCAAGCTTGTGAAGGAACAATCGCACACTTTGAAGATGAAAAAACAACAGTACTTTACGGGAAATGTGGATCTTGCGGATGTGATCACAAGGAGCATACAAAAGCCCAATAATTAAAAAGGCGCCTGCACATCTGCAGGCGCCTTTTTTAATAGATTGTAGTTGTATGACCAACCGTTGCAACAATTGCATCGTCCCTGATGGGAATAAATTTGAGTGTTGTTTGTAGATTATTAACAGAAGTATGTTGACTCATAAGACGGCTATCTATTCGTGTAATAAAATCTGTTAAATATGCTGAGATAAAGGCATAAGGAATTCTTCGTTCATTTAATAAATAAATGATTTGTTCTTTTGTTTGTACTCCTACACCGTGCCCATAAAAAAAGAAATTGCCTAAATAAATGGCATTCTCTCCTTGCCACTCAACCGAAGCTGGATTTACTTGTGGGTTTTTAAAGTAAACAAGATCGCCAGGAACGATATCCCCACCGGTTTTTGTCACCAGTTTTAAATCTTGATCATAATCCCATGTATATAGTAGAAGGTTTGCGAATAAGTGATTAAAGATTTGGTCATCATATAGAGCTAAAAGTGCTTTGTAAAAAATAATAATCATTGCTGTTGCACATTCTGTTCCGTATTTTTTTCCGTTTTTAAAAATATCTCGTATCGCGACGGAGGGTGGTACATTTGGGAGTAGTTGAAACCCTCCCAGTGGTGTCCTTTGCCAAAATTCAGGGTTACAATAGGACTCTTGGAATGTACGGAATTGAAGTCCGCTTTGAAAGAGTTCTAAGGCAGATGTAATAATATGAATTCGTAAATTTAGATCGAAAATGAGTTCATCAGCCGTTCGGAATGCATATACTTCTTGATTTCCAGCCATAATGGCTAATATTTGTTGTTTCTCAGTAGCGAACGGTTCGTTTTCACTCGTGATATAAGGATGTACAATAGAACGACCAATCACAATCATAACTGTATCCCCACCTATACGTTACATTCTTTAGTATGGTATGAGTAAAAGAAAAAATGGTGAAAAAAAAGCCTATCAAATGATAGGCTTATATTCTTTAATAACGCGTAATGTTTGTAATGTCATGTCTTCGGGACCTTGTACTGGCAGACCCGCTTCTAAATTTTTATGAATGTAATCTAAGTTTTCTTGTGTAATAATTTCACCTGGAGTAAAGATTGGAATCCCTGGTGGATAAACCATTACAAAATCAGCTATAATGCGGCCAGCAGCATTTTCAAATGGGATGACCTCTGTCTCTGAATAAAAAGCATCTCGAGGAGAGAGGGCAAGTACAGGGATTTCTGGAATTTCAACTTGTACTTGAACACCTTTGTCCGCTCTATCTTTAAATGTAGTTGCTAGTTTTTGTAAGGCCTGGATGAGAATGTTGGTTTCATCCTCTGTATCCCCTAATGTAACGAGGCATAGAATGTTATATAAGTCCGAAAGCTCGACTTCAATGTTGTAATGTTCTCTTAACCATAATTCTGCCTCATGACCTGTAATACCTAAATTTTTGACAGATACAATCAGTTTTGTTGGATCATAACTAAATGTTGCATCCGTACCTAACATTTCTTTACCAGGGCAGTATAGGTTTTCAATCTTATTTACAGTATTGCGGACATGTTCAGCTAACTGAATTGTTTTTGTGATTAATTCTTGTCCTTCAGTCGCAAGGCGTTTTCTGGCAACATCTAAAGAAGCCAATAGAATATAAGAAGTTGATGTTGTTGTAAGCATGCTAATAATAGATTGGACATGTTTTACATTCACAAGACCTTCTTTTACATTTAAAATAGAACTTTGTGTTAAGGATCCTCCTAATTTATGGACACTTGTTGCTGCCATATCTGCACCAGCTTGCATGGCTGACATCGGTAGTTCCTCATGAAAATGAATATGAACACCGTGAGCTTCATCTACTAATACAGGTATATCGTAGGAATGAGCTAATTTTACAATTTGTTGTAAGTCTGCAGCAAATCCGAAATACGTTGGGTTAATAACAAGTAATCCTTTTGCATCTGAATGCTCCTCAAGTGCTTTTTTTACAGATTGAATCGTAATCCCGTGTGAAATACCGAGCTTCGGATCAATTTCAGGATGAATGAAAATTGGTTTTGCACCTGAGAAAATAATGGCTGACATTACAGATTTATGAACGTTTCGTGGTACAAGGATTTTATCACCTGGGCCACAAACGCTCATCACCATTGTCATAATTGCACCGCTTGTTCCCTGGACGGAAAAGAAAGTATGATCTGCACCGAACGCAGTCGCTGCTAAGTCTTGAGCCTCTTTAATCATACCTTTTGGATGATGTAAATCATCGAGCGGCGCGATATTAATTAAATCAATTGCTAATGCATTATGCCCAATAAATTCGCGAAACATAGGATCCATTCCTTGTCCTTTTTTATGACCTGGGATATGGAATTGAATTGGATTTCGCTTACTGTGCTCTACTAAAGCGGTAAACAATGGTGTTTTGTATTGGGACAATCTATACACCCCTTCTTCTTCGTAATATTTATTATGAATTGTTTTATGTTTATCTTGTTCAATAAGAAAGTTATTTCCCTTGTATAGTTATATAACCGTCTATAAGAACTTGAATTGTTCTACTTACCATTCAAAAATTTTGTCATGGAAGCTTCACTTTATTTTCAATAAAACAAAAGCATTATATCACCAATGATTATATATGTATAGGGAAAATTATTATTTTTATTATATGCATAATTAGTAGTAAGTTTATTCTTTTATTCGTAGGTAGGAAGCTCTTGGCCCAAGGTTCAGAGAAAACGAAGAGATACGTCGAATCCTACAGATAGAGTTATATTTCATCCTATTAGTTGCAGTCAATAATATCTACCTCTTAAAAATCAGTGAAAGCAAAGAAATTAGGTGGGGGATAGAATGTACGTAAAAGCCCGATTGATCAGGGCTCATAATTAGTGAAGAATGCGAAAGAAATGATTGGAATTTCACTTTATCAGTGGTTCAGTTTCAAACAAGAAAGAAGACATATGTCTTTTATTGCTCTGTTGTCTTCAGTATGAAGGGAGACAATTCCATAATAAAAGAGAAATAGTGTATAATGCAAAGTGGCTATAGCAAAGAAGGTTGAAAGTTTTATTTTTAAGGTAGCATAATGGTAGAAAATAAAAATGGATGAGGTGTACATATGGAATATCAATATCCACTTGATTATGATTGGTCAAATGATGAGATGATTGCAATCGTGACATTCTATGAGGCAATTGAAAAGGCATATGAAAAAGGTATCGTTAGAGAAGAATTGATGAGATTATATCGTCGTTTTAAAGAAATTGTACCGTCGAAAGCAGAAGAGAAGAAAATTGATAAAGAGTTTCAAGAGGTAAGTGGTTACTCTATATATCGGGCAATTCAAAAAGCGAAAGAAGTAGAAGAACAAAAGATTGTAAAAGTGTAAAAATATTTTGAAAATTTAAATTCAAAGTGCTATAATGGGATAACAACTAAAAACGGACAATGTACATTGTCCGTTTTCTACTATCGATTACAAATTTTATATAAAGGAAGGAGTGATTGCATCGTAGCTTCAACCTTTGTAAGAAATTGTTCATCAGTAAGTGTTGAAAATTCTTCTGGTGAGATGTGAATACCTACTAGTAACTCTGCTTTTTTTATAGTGGCTAAGCGTTCAATCATTTTTTGTAATTCATTTGCTTCAAGCATGTTATGCGGTTTTACACCTGGTTTAGTATGGTCAATGGACCAAACGAAGTCATTTGGTATATTTGTTTTTAAATCATTTAAATGTCCTAAGAAGGCATGAGCCGCTTCCACTTTCTGTGGACACTCATAGATTAAACCAAAGTATATGAAAGCGTGGGTTCCCCATAAACCGATTTGAAAATGTGGTAACATTTTATAACCGCGTTTATTTGTTGAAAAAGCAACCCAAGTATCGTTTGGTGGATTGACTTTACGACGTGCGTGTTTCGCTACATGATAGAAGAAAGCTTCACCAGTTTGTTCTGATAAATAATGAGAAAATTGTTCGCCTAGAGCTTCTAATTTAGGATGAATGTTTGTTTTAATAGCATTCATTCGCTCTTCAAGGCCATCAACAGAAAAGACTGCAAAGTCCTTTTCTTTAAATGTTTGTAATGTCATGACTGTTCCTCCAACTCCTAGTTTGTTTTTAATTTTAGCATAGCTTGTACTATTCATAAAAAAATCAGCATAAAAAATTTACGTAAAAAAATATAATTTTGTTGCATAGATGATTTATCCAACATAATATAGTATAAAACAAAAAATCAGAAAATTAAGTTAATTACAGTCCAAGGGCAGACGAATATTGGGAGGAGGCAATAAAAATGAGACAGGTGATTAATGCGTTAAAGAGAACAGATGCTGAAAAAAGAATTCCGGTGCTAAGATTGGAGTTAGATTATGAATTAGCAACGCTATACGATGCAATGATGGAAAATGATAATCAGAAAAAAGAAGAGTGCGTGCAAAAATTAGAAGTACTAAGACTTGAAATGATTCGTTTAGAAGCGTAATAATAGTATATGTATAAAAAATAAGTTGGTGCGAACCTTATAAAGGGTTCGTTTTTTCTGTGAACAGTATAGATCGGAGTGTTTAAACATGCAAGAGGTATGGAAAGAAATCGATACAAATGCAAAGCAGTGGATTCGAGAAGCTGGCGAGCGTTTAATGGCATCATTGCAAAAGACACTTATTGTAGAGACAAAATCAAATGCAGCTGATTTAGTAACAAATATGGATCGAGAAACAGAACAGTTCTTGATTGGGAAAATTAAACAAACATTCCCAGATCATTATATTTTAGGAGAAGAAGGGTATGGAGATGAGGTTGCTTCTTCGGATGGAGTTGTTTGGTTAATTGATCCAATTGATGGTACGATGAATTTTGTTCATCAAAAAAGAAACTTTGCGATTTCAATTGGCATTTATGAGAACGGTATCGGAAAAATCGGTCTCGTCTATGATCCGGTTCATGAAGAACTGTATCATGCTGTAAAAGGTGAAGGAGCTTTTTGTAATGATACATCCATTCCTACTCTTGAGAAAAGTACAGTGGAGCATGGAATAATTGCGTTAAATGCAACTTGGCTCACTGATAATCCATTACTTAATATGGAGAAAATGATGCAGCTTGTGAAATTGGCAAGAGGGACACGATCATATGGATGTGCAGCGCTAGAAATGGTCTATGTTGCAACCGGAAGATTGGATGCTTACGTGACGCCACGATTATCTCCTTGGGATTTTGGCGGTGGAATGATTATTGTAGAAGAAGTTGGTGGTAAGGTGACGACATTTGCTGGCACTACTCTTTCTATCGTGGAAAAAAGCAGTGTATTAGTTGCGAAGCCGGGAGTATATGAAGAGTTACTACCATTTGTATCACAGTAACAAAAAAAGTAAGAGGCCAAGAAGTAGCTTCTTACTTTTTACTGTTACTGTGATTTGCGCATTTTGCGTTTTGTTATAAATCCATATCCAACTGTAACAAATGTGCCAATAATGCAAATAATAATACCGATGGGACTATTTTCAGCAATCATAATTCCAATGCCAATTAAGAAAATAACACCGATAATAGCCGTTAATAAAAAGCGATATTGAATGTGTTCCATATCTTCACCCTCCAATTTCATTTTACTTTCACAAAAGTAAGAATACAACTATATTTTCATTCTTGATTTTATTTTGATTGCCATTGTATCACCTTCGCTCTTATAATAGAGAAGGATTAAAAAGACACTAGGAGTTGGACATGTTGAAAAAACGACAAGATTTACGCAATATAGCAATTATCGCCCACGTTGACCATGGTAAAACAACACTTGTTGACCAATTATTACGTCAAGCGGGGACGTTCCGTGCAAATGAGCACGTAGAAGAGCGTGCAATGGATTCAAATGATTTAGAAAGAGAACGCGGTATTACCATTTTAGCGAAAAATACAGCGATTCACTATGAAGATAAACGAATTAACATTTTAGATACACCTGGACACGCTGACTTCGGTGGTGAAGTAGAGCGTATTATGAAAATGGTTGATGGTGTTTTACTTGTTGTTGATGCATACGAAGGTTGTATGCCTCAAACACGATTTGTTTTAAAGAAAGCATTAGAACAAAACTTAACTCCGATCGTGGTTGTAAACAAAATTGACCGTGACTTTGCTCGTCCTGATGAAGTGGTTGACGAAGTAATTGACTTATTCATTGAGCTTGGTGCAAACGAAGATCAATTAGAGTTCCCTGTTGTATTCGCATCAGCAATGAATGGAACAGCAAGCTTAGATTCAAACCCAGCAAATCAAGAAGAGAATATGAAATCATTATTTGACACAATCATTGAACATATTCCAGCACCAATTGATAATAGCGAAGAGCCACTTCAATTCCAAGTAGCACTTCTTGATTACAATGACTATGTTGGCCGTATTGGGGTTGGCCGTGTATTCCGCGGTACAATGAAAGTAGGACAACAAGTAGCATTAATGAAGGTTGACGGAAGTGTGAAACAATTCCGTGTAACTAAATTATTTGGTTACATTGGATTAAAACGCCAAGAAATTGAAGAAGCAAAAGCTGGAGACTTAGTAGCTGTTTCAGGTATGGAAGACATCAACGTTGGTGAAACAGTATGTCCAGTTGAGCATCAAGAGGCATTACCATTACTACGTATCGATGAGCCAACATTACAAATGACATTCCTTGTAAATAACAGTCCATTTGCAGGTCGTGAAGGTAAATATATTACATCTCGTAAAATTGAAGAGCGTCTTCGTGCACAGCTAGAAACAGATGTAAGCTTACGTGTAGATAACACAGATTCTCCTGATGCATGGATTGTATCTGGACGTGGAGAGTTACACTTATCAATCTTAATTGAGAACATGCGTCGTGAAGGATATGAATTACAAGTATCTAAACCAGAAGTAATTATTAAAGATGTTGATGGTGTAAGATGTGAGCCTGTAGAGCGTGTACAAATTGACGTGCCAGAAGAGTATACTGGTTCTATTATGGAGTCAATGGGTGCACGTAAAGGTGAAATGTTAGATATGGTGAATAACGGAAACGGTCAAGTTCGTCTTACGTTTATGGTTCCAGCACGTGGCCTAATTGGTTATACAACAGAGTTCTTAACTTTAACACGTGGTTACGGTATTTTAAACCATACATTCGATAGCTATCAGCCAGTACATGCTGGACAAGTTGGTGGACGTCGCCAAGGTGTTCTAGTTTCACTTGAAACAGGAAAAGCATCACAATACGGTATTATGCAAGTTGAAGACCGTGGTGTAATCTTCGTTGAACCAGGTACAGAAGTATATGCAGGTATGATTGTTGGGGAGCATACACGTGAGAATGATTTAACAGTTAACGTTGTAAAAATGAAACAACAAACTAACATTCGTTCTGCAACAAAAGACCAAACGTCAACAATGAAAAAACCTCGTATCATGACATTAGAAGAGTCATTAGAATACTTAAATGACGATGAGTACTGTGAAGTAACACCAGAATCAATCCGTCTTCGCAAAAAGATTCTTGATAAGAGCGAGCGCGAAAGAGCTGCTAAGAAAAAGAAATCTGTAGAAGCGTAAAAGATAAAGCTGCCTTTTCATTAAAAAGGCAGCTTTTTTAATTTATTTATTTTTCGAAAATTTAATCTTTTGTCTAGACAGTATTTTTTCTACAAGGTAATCTTATAGTAGACAACATAGAATTTAAAAATTAAGAAGTAAGGCGCTGCTAGTTAGTTGAATGAATTTGGCCGATATGGATTATTTTCTATCTTTATTTTAGATAGGGGGATTTATATTCATCTTTGCTAGATGAAGGGGAGAAGTATAATGCTAGAGAGAATGTCATTTTTTGCAAAGTTATACAATGTAGATGTGAATCCAGAAGTAGGGATGTGGCAGCTTTACGGTACAATGATTATACTAAGTGCACTCGTATATAATTTAGGATTTGCTAGGAAGTTACCATTACTAAAAAACATTGTGATTTATGTATCCTTAGCAATTGGATGTACAGTTTTAACTTTTTTGGGAGTGTTTTTACCAGTAGGAGAAGGACTTGTTGTGACAGCGATTGTATTCGGTATTTATAGATTACGCTTACGCCAAGCAAAGCAACAAAGAGTGGGTTAAAGGGGGGATGTTTCATGCGTTCTGTACAAGATGCATTATATAATTGGCTAACAATTAAAACTGTCGCGGAAGCACGCCCGCATGATGCAGCTGCGCAAGAAACATATTTACTGTTTCATAACATGTTACATGAAGATCATCAATTAAGAGATATAACGGTGGAAAAAAAAGAAGATATGTATTTGGTTACATATGAACAAGAAGGAGAAAAACAATCTATAAGATTTCCGATAGAGCTTATAGATTGTTTCTTAGATCAAATGAAACGAGAGCCGGAGAAATATAAATAAGCCCTCATCTGAATGATTAAGGACTTATTTGATAGTTTACCACTCATCTTCTATAGTTTTATCACGATATAAGTGGAAATTTCCAGTTGCATGGCGTTCCATTGTACGTTCTGCAATACGTTCTGTGCATTCCATGCACATATATGTATGAATAGGACGGTTACGAAGCCTTTTGGCCATAGGATTTTCGTCATCTAACTCTTCTTTTTTATCACAAAGCATGCATTTGACTCTCATTTCGTCACCTCAATACAAATTCTATCGATATAAGTATATCATGTAAATTTGATATTTTTGAACTATAGGGGGAAAAAATAATATTTTCGCAATTCGAAAAATAAGTTATCATTAAGATAAATAAAATTTTGGAGGTGGAAATATGGCAAATGTAGTAGAACCTACATTGACAGATTCTTTAGTTCAATCTTTACGTGAAGGACGTATTATAACAATTGCAACAATTGATTTTGAAAAGGCTGTTCCGAATGTAAGTGCTATTTCATGGGTATATGCAATAAATGAGACAAGTATTCGATTTGCGATTGATCAACGCTCTCGTATTGCGGAAAATTTGCGCCATCATGCAGGGATTGTACTCACTGTAATGGCAAATGAATCTGTATTTTCCATTAGCGGTGAAGCAAAGATTTTAAAGGAGAGATTGGATGGCAGTCCACTCAAATTAACTGCAGTAGAAGTATCTGTTCAAGAAGTACGTGATGTTATGTTTTATGGAGCAAAGCTTGCTTCGGAACCAACATATGAAAAAACATATGATCCTCGTGCTGCTGAAACACTTGATAATCAAGTGTTAACGGCGATGAAAGAATTGTAGAAAAGTGGATGAACACTATGGTTGTTCATCCTTTTCTGCTATTTTAACCTGAGTGAATAAGGAATCTTTGCTGCATGTTAGAATATAAATTTTGACGAATGAATACGATACCTAGTTATGAATGAGAAAAATGATTAAAAAAAGTTTTAATTTATATGAATTTCGATTCTGCCTCGTTAATACATTACATATAATTATAACAATGGTTCGTCCATATCATGATTATGGATGAAACCCTTGTTCTACAAATTTAAAAGTGGAGTCAGGGGGTAACAGGTTGGATAAAATTTATGTGTTAGATACGAATGTACTTTTGCAGGATCCTTTATCTATTTTTTCTTTTGAAACAAATGAGGTAGTGATTCCAGCAGTTGTATTAGAAGAGGTTGATTCGAAAAAACGCTACATGGATGAAGTCGGACGAAATGCTCGTTATGTATCTAAATTGATAGATAAATTTCGCGAATTAGGAAAACTGCATGAGAGTATACCCCTTGAAAATGGAGGGACATTTCGTATTGAATTAAACCATCGCTCATTTGTTCAACTGCAAGATATTTTTGTTGAAAAAACAAACGATAATCGTATTTTAGCTGTTGCGAAAAATTTATTCTTAGAAGAGCAAGAGAAAGAGAATGGAAAGTCTGTCATTTTAGTAAGTAAAGATGTACTTGTGAGAGTAAAAGCAGATGCTCTTGGTTTACAAGCTGAAGATTATTTAAGTGATCGTGTAATTGAAGTAGAAAATATATATTCAGGTTTTTTAGAAGGTTACATATCAAAAGAACAGCTCAATTATTTTTATGAAAAAGGAGAATTTCCTTTATCGGAAATTGCAAATCATCCATTTTATCCAAATCAATTTATCGTGATGAAAGATGCATTAGGTGGTTCTAGCTCTGCACTTGGAATTGTTGATTATTCAGGGAAAAAAGTGAAGAAACTTATTTTTCATAATGAGCAAGTTTGGGGAATACGCCCACGGAATGTGCAGCAAATTATGGGATTAGAATTGTTGCTTCGTGAAGATATTCCACTCGTAACGTTAACAGGGAAAGCAGGAACTGGTAAAACATTACTCGCGTTAGCTGCTGGTCTTATGCAAACGGAGGATTTAGGATTGTACAAAAAACTCCTTGTTGCTCGGCCGATTGTTCCAGTTGGTAAGGATATCGGATATTTACCAGGAGAAAAAGAAGAAAAGTTAAGACCGTGGATGCAACCAATTTTCGATAATCTAGAGTATTTATTTAATACAAAAAAACCAGGCGAATTAGATGCGATTTTAGCGGGTATGGGTTCAATTGAAGTAGAGGCGCTTACTTATATACGAGGACGAAGTATTCCAGATCAATTTATTATTATTGATGAGGCGCAAAATTTAACGAAACATGAAGTGAAAACAATATTAACAAGGGTTGGAGAAAAAAGTAAAATTGTATTAATGGGAGATCCACAACAAATTGATCATCCTTACTTAGATGAATATAATAATGGTTTAACGTATGTTGTAGAGAAATTTAAAGAACAAAAAATTAGCGGACATGTAAAGTTTGTAAAAGGAGAGCGTTCTAATTTAGCACAACTAGCAGCGGACTTATTATAAAGTGAAACTTTAATCAGTGAGGGATTTCATCAGCCGAAGTCTAACTGTTTTGCTGTTGTTAAATTTTGAGGTGGGAATACTTCTGACCGCAAAGAGTGGAAAAAAAGGAGTGGCTTTTGCCTACTCCTTTTTTAAATAATTGTAAACTTACGGATATTTCGAGTTGGATTGTTTATATTAGAGCCGTCACCAAAGTAAAGGTGGACAGGTCCATCTTCTCGTAATGGTTTTCCATCTTTTGAAAATCCAAGAATAACATTGTTTGCTTCTTCTAATGAAAGTGTGATTGAATCATGCAATGTGTGGATTTCAACATGTGTTGCTTCAGCTGTAATTTCAGCATTTTTGAAAAAGGGATGAAGTGGTATGCCAAACGTTCCCGTAATAAGCTGTTCCTTTTTAAATTTTTTTACGCTTTTTTGAATAGGTGGAAAAGCGGCACCATCACGGATTTCACGATCCCAATGTTCGGAAGTGTGCTTGAGATAGTCTTCTAATTCTGATTTTTCTTCTTTCGTTTCGGTGAAGTAAGTTGTTAAATCTACTTTTCGATCATCAAAAATCCAAACGCTTGGGTCAAGTGTGATCGGAAAGCGTACTTTTCCATTTATAAATAAAATTTCACTCATTGTTGTTCCCCCATTTGTATTATGCTCCCACTTTTCAGTATAATAGCATTAGACACGATTGTCACAAAAAATGTTTCTATTGCAATTTATTAAAACTATCGCTAATATTAATAGATAGGATAGAAGAGTAGGACGGAAACGGAGGGAATCAATTTGGCGTCTGAGACAGTAGCAAATCATCAGGAAAAGGCACTTGCCCTTCTAAAAGCGGATGCGGAGAAGATTTTAAGACTTATTAAGGTGCAAATGGACCACCTTACGATGCCGCAATGTCCATTATATGAAGAAGTGTTGGACACGCAAATGTTTGGACTATCCCGTGAAGTTGACTTTGCGGTTCGTCTTGGTCTTATTACAGAAGAGCAAGGGAAAGAAATGTTAGGAGAGCTCGAACGGGAATTATCAGCACTTCATGAAGCATTTACAAACAAACAACAATAAAGGGTTCAAATAAGGGGGCTCAAACTGACTA
>Ga0209025_1002818_pt1 | contig 17497 bp, 16 predicted proteins | sample AraplaMF_Col_mLB_FD_184256 | JGI IMG/M metagenome (GOLD analysis project Ga0209025, IMG submission 184256) | Arabidopsis root microbial communities from the University of North Carolina, USA - plate scrape MF_Col_mLB (SPAdes) (version 2) | ecosystem: Host-associated > Plants > Roots > Endosphere... | reverse complement strand
AACGCGCCGATCAAATACCCCAAATAATTGCTTGATGCCAGATAGCCCGCACCGGCTGCAGAGAACAAATGGTGTTCCATCATCATCGGCAGGATCGGAGTAAAAGCGAACCTTCCGATTCCCATAGCTACCATCAGTGCCGCAATGCCTCCAAGCAGAACAATCAACGTGTCTCTTCTCATACGCGTTCCTCCTTTCATTATCTTTGGACCGCCTATTCATGATACTATGATTTTTGTTATCATGTATAATATAGAATGATGATGTTAATTATCGTGAATTCAGATACCAAAACCTAAATACAAAGGAGGTCTATATGGACATTCAGTTACTCAAAGTGTTTTTTACGACAGCGCAAGAAGGTAGCATATCCAAAGCGGCTCAGAAGTTAAACTTTGCCCAATCCAATGTCACCCATAAGATTCAACAGCTGGAGGCCGATTTGCAGACCCCTTTATTTTACCGCCACAATCGGGGGATTACGCTAACCCCTTCCGGGCAAATCCTTCTTTCCTATGCTGAGAAAATATTGCATGTCATTCAGGAAGCCAGATTGGCTGTCGGAGACTCCGCCGTTCCTGCAGGGCCATTTCATATCGGGGCTGTGGAGACAACCGCTGCCGTTCGCCTGCCTATGCTGCTTACCAAATATCATTCCGAATATCCGGCGGTCGACTTCTCTTTAATCACCGGTTCTACCGAACAGCACCTTCATGCCGTTCTTCATTATGAGCTAAATGGAGCATTCGTAGCCGGTCCCGTGGAGCATCCCGATTTGGTTCAGGAGAAGGTCATTGATGAGGAACTGGTACTTATTACCCCGGTCTCCCATTCACCCGTCAATTCTATCCAAGATGTGCAAGAGCGTACGATTCTCGTATTTCACAGCGGCTGTTCATTCCGGGCAAAATTAAATCAATTACTCAATGAAGAAGGCATACTACCCGTTAAGTTGATGGAATTCGAATCGTTTGAAACGATAATCGGCTGTGTCAGCGCCGGCCTCGGCATTTCTCTTTTGCCGCGTTCTATCGCAGCCGAGCCGGAGCAGCAAGGCCGAATCCGCTGCCACACGATCCCTGGCAAGCATACCATCATCACAACCGTGTTTATCAGACGCAAAGACGCTTTGATCACTCCCGCCTTGTCAGCCTTCTTAGCGGAGATGCGAGCCCATTTTAGTTAAGGCACTGGTGGTATCCAATCTGCTTCGATGCGATGGTATGACTGCTTACCACTGCAACACTGCCATCGTCGTACGGGCATATTTGATGCGCCGCTTCTGCAATCTCTCTGGCCACTTCTGGTGTCACACCGACCATTGCCAAGCGCGGCTATTTAGCCACGCGTATTATCATTGATTTTTTATTATATTCATTGAGAAGATCATCCAGTTCTTTTGATTTTCTCAACACATATTCCGAGCATAACCCAAACCTATTTCCTGCTTGATTGAGCTCTTCCCTTTTCGCCTCGATCGCCTCTTTGATAATGATGCTTTCCGGAACTGGTGGAAGGTACTCAATGGTTCTGGCATTCTTCATGATGACCAACTTTGGAATTAAAGGTTGACGAGATACATGTCAGCATCTATCTTTCTTAAAGGAGGATTATACACAAAAAGCTGTTCCGGATTCGCTCCATGAGCGCCAGATCCGCCGAGCGCTTTAGGCATTGTGAAGTTTCTTCCTCCAACTGCTGTTGCTGTACCTGTGTATAAGTTTTGCATGTAAGCTTCCTCCTTAATGGGATCTATATATTTAATCTATAATGACAAACACGACTGCGTTGGCGAGCCTACCGGATCAACAAGGCAGAACCTACTGCCCATGAATCCCCGGCAAGCATGCCATGATCACAATCGTGTCATCAAGTGCAAAAATGCTTAATCACGTCCGCATTATCTTCTATCTAACGATTACTTCCTCTTATCAGCAAGCTGCTTTCGATACTCCAACGCAGGTAGTCCGCCCCAACCCCAATTCTCGGTTTCAACCTCTTCGATAACTACGAAAGTAGAGTTTAAGGGTTTGTTCAGAACGTTGAGCAGAAGCTCGCTAACCCCTTTAATGAGTGCCGCTTTTTCTTCCGCAGTAACAGAGTGACGATCTGGTGTCGTGCCCTCACGGGTCACTTGAATCGTAACGATTGGCATGAATATTCACCCCCATTCCGTTTGGCTATGTTTTGAATCTGCTCCAGCATTAGCTTAGTGACCAGCATTCTGCCCGCCATCAACATAAAGGATCTCACCAGTTACGAAGTTGGCTGAATCCAGATATAAGACTGCTTCGACGATATCTTGTGACTCTCCCATCCGTCCCATAGGATGCAGTTTCGCTAGAGCATCGTGTGTTTCAATTGGGTGCATTGGTGTTTTAATTACACCTGGTGAGACTGCATTCACTCTGATCCCTCTGGAAGCATACTCAATGGCTAGCGATTTTGTTGCAGCTTTCAGACCGCCCTTCGTCAATGAGGCGAGCACGGAAGGAACGTTAACTGACGGTTGGTCAACCAGACTCGTCGTGATGTTAATGATGTGTCCTGTGCCTTGTTTCAGCATCTCAGCTACAGCCCGTTGGGTAACGTGGAAGAAGCCGACGACATTCGTGGATAAATTTGTTGCAAAGTCCCCTTCTGTAAACTCCGTAAATGGTTTAGACATGAAGATTCCGGCATTATTTATTAGCGTATCGATGCGTCCATAGTTTGCTAAAACTTCGTCGATTAGACGTTGTGCGATCTTAGGATCTGCAATATCACCAGCAACAAAACGAACTTGTTTTCCTGAGGGATCAATTTCTTTTGCAGCCTCAGCCAAAGATTGTTCACGGCGTCCATTGATGACTACATTCGCTCCTCGATTCACCATCTCAATCGCCATAGCTTTCCCTAGACCGCTGCTTCCGCCAGTTATCACAAATACTTTTCCCTGAATACTCATGTGTAATCTCTCCTTTTGACTTTTATTTATGGAAAATTAATGAAATATAATGAATCGCTATTAATGACCCAATCCGTTTTTCACCCATTTAGCAACCGTTACGGTGCGTTTTGCTTGATGTTCAGCCGCAGCGCGCACGTCTTCCTTCAGCGCTCCGCTTTGATCCACTGTTACACTTGTCCCGTATGGGTTACCTCCGGCAACAAATACGGATGGGTCAGTGAATCCGGGAGCTGCAACAATTGCACCCCAGTGGTACATGGATGTGTACAGTTGAAGTATTGTTTGTTCCTGTCCACCATTAGGATTTTGAGCGGAAGTCATGGCGCTCACGACTTTATTCACCGTTTTGCCTTTGGCCCAAAGACCACCTGTCGTATCGATGAACTGTTTCATTTGAGCGGGAAGATTGCCGAATCGAGTAGGCATACTAAAGATAATCGCATCCGCCCATTCCAAATCTTCCAAAGTTACGGTTGGGATATCTTTGGTTACTTCAAGATGAGCTTTCCAAGAAGGCTGGCTATCAACAACGGATTGCGGCGCGGTTTCTGGTACTTTTAGAACTCTTACTTCTGCCCCAGCTTGACGGCCACCTTCTGCTGCCCATTGAGCCATTTGATAGTTAGTTCCATTGGAACTGTAATAGATAACTGCTAAATTTACTTTTGATGATGACATTTGTGTCGTCTCCTTTTTAAATAATTTATTAAATATACTCATGAATATCGCCCCAAACATTTTTAGTCATTGCGGCTTACATTTTTTTAAACATGGCAATAAATTCATCAGTAGATCGCAGGCCTGATAAGGAAATCTCCTCATTAATTACAAAGTAAGGGACCCCTCTGATTCCTAACTTTTGCGCGTTGCGTTGTCCTAATTCTACCTTTTCAATTCCATCGCCCTTCATAAGCCGCATTTTAAGCTCAGCATCATCGTTAGTGATCCCACTTGCTCTTGCTATTTGCACAAGTGCATCCACATCTCCGATGTTGATACCCTCTTCGAAATAAGCCGTATAGATCTTATCAATTAATTGCTCTTTCTTGTCCTCTGGAGCAATAGCTATTAATTGATGGGATAAAGTCGTATTGGGTGTAGATTTTACAATATCCATGTTATATTTGAGACCATACTGAGCACCGTATTCGTTATACTGCCTCATTCTTGCTTCGAACTGAGGAACTCCGCCTAATCTGCCAATCATAACCTGCCGATAATCTTCACCTTCAGGACGAATACCATAATTGATCTGAAAAGCTTGCCAACGGACGGTTGTCTTTTTGTCTTTCGGTAACTGTTTTAAAGCGGTTAACAAGCTCTTTGTTCCCATACGACACCAAGGGCAACTCAAATCTATATAAACGTCAATGATTAAGTCTTTCATTAATCCACCACAACTGGTTTTACCGTTTTAATATGTTGAACGTAATCGATGCTACTCTGTGCTAATCGTTCATCAGTAACGTCAGAAGTGTCGTTTAGTGCAAAGTGTGGTAGATAAGTGGCACTTATAAAACGAGAAAGCGCTTCTATAGGTCGCAATATTTCCTGAAGTGTAAAACGATTGGATCCGCTTGCTTGATACGACTCTTCCGTGCCGTAAGTCGAGATCGCAACACCGATTTCTTTACCTGCTGTTTTATTGCCATCCGGTCCATAGGCCCAGCCATATAGCAATACGGAATCAAACCACTTTTTGAGTAACGGCGTCGTGCTGTACCAATAAAGCGGATATTGAAAAATAATCCGGTCATGTGCTTCAATCAACAGCTGCTCTCTAGAAACATTGATATTTTCGTCTGGGTACGCTTTATATAATTCATGAATTGTTATATTGTCATGCTTTTGCAATTCCTTCACCCATGCTTTATTCCAGTTGGATGCTTCGATGTTCGGGTGAGTCACGATTACTAATGTTTTCATTTTAGTCGCTCTCCTTTTCGTAGTTATTTAATAAATATTGTTTATTTACGGACTGTTTCCAGCATGATTCATTTATTCTCGAAAAATGATACGTTTTTCATAAAAATACTCTCTTGTTTGTTCAGTAAGGGTCCATCAAGTTCTGTAATTCGTTTTAATTCAATCCAATCAGGATCGTTGCGGAAACGATCGTAGTTGAGGTTACGCATTTCCATATTGGAATGCTCGACAACATAATAAAGACGGTTAATTGCCTCATCGTAATCTTCCCAAAATAGCGTCACTTTCATGCCGTGCTTCATAAATAAGTCGATAACATGATCTTTGAACCTATCTTGAATTACCTGCATCTTGCCAGGATTCACATGATACACTCGCAGCTCGTACAACATCACATCACCTCCTCCATTTAATAAAATGGTTCGTTACTATTGGTTTTGCTAGAAGAATACCGGCATTGTCCACCAATGTGACGACGGTTCAAGCGCGAAAGTCCCTCGCCGATTAAGCGTTCTGGGATTTGGTGATTCGAATGTCGCTGGCAATATATGCGACGTGCACTCATGACTGATTGATTTCTTTTGCAGCCTCTGCAGCGCGTGTTAGTGGCAGCCAATAATGACAGCATTTGCTCCTTCTTTCACGATGGCCACTGCCTATCCAATACCGTTGTTTCCACCTGTAAACACTACCACTTTACCTTGAAAACTCATGTCTCCACCCCCACTTTATATACCTACTAATAGGTAGGTTTTATATTTGTAAAAATACCGCCTTAAGTTTAGGTTAAAGCGAATATTAATCCTTTGGCTATCCTATCAAACCTGCTTAAATCCCGAAAACTTCTTGCAAGTAATTGCTCACCTTGTAGTGTAACGTATTCATTTATTTCTTGTCCGCTCGTTCATATTACAACATTCGACGTATCATGTATAATACAGAATCATGATGATTTATATCTGAAATTCAGATACCTAAATCCAAATATCCAGGAAATCTAAATAAATATTATTGTAGAGAGAAAAAATGGTTAATAGAGATTAAAAGGCTAAGCGATTGTATCGCTTAGCCTTTTAACCGTGTGCCACGCATGGCGATTAACTAGGTGGTGAGAGTTCACTGTGGGGGTTTGTAGCTACCAATCGCTAGCCAAGAGCACTACCTCTATGTCAACATAGAATGTATGTTTGATATGTATGCTCCCAGGCTTCTACGCATGCAGCAGCTGCGCTATAGCGGGCTCAAAATCAGAAGGCTCTTCAGAAGGCTCGTACCTTTCAAGGACTTCCCCCTGCTGACTGATCAGAAACTTCGTAAAGTTCCATTTGATCGAATCGCCGACCAGCCACTCCGGATACTTTTCACTGATCATCATTTTCATCAACTTGGCGTTAATGTTGGATTCATCGAATCCTTTGAACGGAGCTTGCCGCTTCAGATATTCAAACAGGGGATCAGCCCCTGACCCGTTAACTTCAATTTTGGAGAAAACAGGGAACTTCACCCCGTAATTGATCCGACAAAACGATGATGCTTCTTCGCTGCTTCCAGGCTCCTGCTCCCCGAATTGATTGCATGGAAAGCCAAGAATTTCAAAGCCTTGATCCTGGTACCGGTCATAAAGTCTTTGCAAATCGTCGAACTGAGGCGTAAACTTACATTTGCTTGCCGTGTTCACAATGAGCAGCACTTTTCCTTTATAGCTGGATAAGGAAACTTTGTCTCCATTTGTTTTTATCGCTTCGTAATCATGGATACTCATATGAATCATCGCCTCTTTTAAATTAATATTAATATAATATAGTATTCATAATAAAATAATATGGTTTTTGGGTCATTTTTCCGTATGAAACGCAAGTTTACCGGCAGTACAAATCATTATTATCTTCTACTTGTCGTCTTTATCGGTTTTCTTGTATTTCGGATTTTTATGAAAACATTAAAGGTCCGGCCATCCCCCGCATGCAGGCGGACTTCTCGCATTACGAGATGTAGCTCGGCCTACTGTTTACCCTGAATTCTCTCGGTTATTTGCTCGCCTGTGATTGCTTCCTCTTACTTTTTTATGTATATCAGCAACGGCATTCTTGAAATCGCGCTCTCCCTCTTTCATAGTTTATATGGTTGCTAGATACTTCCATGATACCAAAAAAAGAAGGTGTTTTTTTTCAACACAATAAAAATGTTTACATCAACGCCTACAGCCGCAAGGGACTCAGATTATTTCGGAGCTGCGAAAGTTGAGTGATTAATAGAAATAGAGCAATATCGTGCAATCTATCTTTGACGTTAATCTGATATAGTACAATGAAACTACGAAGGAGGGTTAGCGTGTCTAATGAAATTAGAGCTGTATGTTATGATGCAGAACTTCAAATAGAGGCATATCGTTTTCAAGGGGTGGCACACAATTTCCCAAGTCACTTTCATGACTATTATGTGATAGGTTTTATCGAGAACGGACAGCGGTATATGAAATGCAACAGCAAGGGGTATGTTATTAAATCAGGAGATATTTTTATCTTTAATCCAAGAGATGTTCATTCTTGTGAACAGATAGAAGGACATGCACTGGATTATAGAAGTATTAACATAACAACGAGCCGAATGAAAAGTATTGTACGTGACATTACCGGTAATGAGTTTTTGCCTACTTTTTCACCCAATTTACTATACCGTAGTGAACTGGCGCAATCTTTAAAGGAACTACATGATATGATCTTTAAAGGAGAAACCGATTTTATTATAGAGGAATCTACATACTTTCTCATAGGACAACTACTACAAGAACACTCAGATACGCTACTGATAGGAGAAAATATAATTCGCCAAACTCATGTTCCATTTGATACAGTATGTGATTATATGGAAAAGCATTATGCGAGGAAGATTACACTTATGGAACTGAGCGATCTAGCTGGACTCAGCAAATATTATTTTTTACGATCTTTTACCCGCCAAAGAGGTATTTCTCCATATAATTATTTAGAAACGATTCGTATAGGTAATGCAAAGAAATTGTTGGAGAAAGGGATTTCACCGGTTGACGCGGCGCAACAAACTGGATTTAGCGATCAAAGTCACTTTACGAACTTTTTCAAAAGATATATTGGCTTGACCCCAAGACAGTACATGCGTATCTTTCCAAATAAAGAGAGAGATGAGTAGTTGTTTTAATGGAGGAGATATAATGAGCTCACGTTATCGAGTCGCTGCTTATGTTTCGACGTTATTAACTGTACTAATTTGGGGGACAACATTTATTTCAACGAAGGTTCTTTTAAATGATTTTAATCCGCTGGATATTTTATTTACGCGGTTTCTAATAGGTTATGTTGTACTATGGATGGTTTATCCTCGTGTGGTTGAATTTCGAACATGGAGAATAGAGGTATTGTTCATCTTGGCCGGGTTCTGTGGTGTTACTCTATACTTTTTACTTGAGAATATTGCTTTAACCTACACCTATGCATCCAATGTGGGGATTATTGCGTCCACAGCTCCATTTTTTACGGCAATTCTAGCTCATTTCTTTTTGAAAAATGAACGAATAAATCCATCATTTATTATTGGTTTTATTATTGCGATTTTCGGTATTTCTTTAATTACTTTTAACGGGAGTTTTACATTAAAGCTAAATCCATTGGGGGATCTTCTTGCTGTGCTTGCTTGTATATGCTGGGCAGTTTATTCGATTGCAATGCGTAAAATTAGTGAACTCGGATATCCATCTATTGGTAGTACCCGGAGAGTGTTCTTTTATGGGTTGTTATTGATGGCACCTGCATTTTTATTCTTAGATTTTCAGTTGAATCTCCAATTAATCGTAGAGGGAAGAAACTTATTTAATATACTGTATCTTGGTTTGGGGGCTTCTGCTCTGTGTTTTGTCACCTGGGGATGGAGTGTTGGTGTCCTGGGAGCAGTTAAGACGAGCTCATATATTTACTTAGTACCTGTTGTAACTGTGACAGGATCTTCTTTCTTTTTGAATGAAAAGATCACTTCAACAGCGTTGCTAGGAGTTTTGCTGACCATAGTTGGATTATTTGTATCGGAAAAAAGAGTTAAGATAAAAAAGTAGGGGAGTAGTCTGTTGATGCGGTGAGTTCCCTTCTTCACATTGATTTTGCGGCTCCTTCTAGAATTTGAGCCGGATATCCTCTATTTCAGAATCCGTTGGGTAACTCCTACAAGTTTAACGGTTTATAAAGAAAGGTATTGCATAAAAAACAAGATAACTCATATAATTAAAATGAAAATGTGCTGGAAAGAAAGGTCTAACTACGAAGTAGACCTATTTTTTCTGTTATTAGATTGTTTTAATGTCGACTTTGCTTGCTGTACGTTCTTTAATTCATTGATTTCATTTATTTGCTCTTAGAGGTTTCCTAGCTAATTCCAAGGCAAAAACGATGATACCAACTATCAAAAAAGGTAAGCTAAGAATTAGATAAAAATATACTGGAGAAGTCGATAATGTCGAAAACACAAAGTTCCCCTCATAATTGACACAATAATGCCCTCTTTAATTATTTTTTACACTAATAACACTTTTTTAGATATGTTTAGAGTACAGTTTTTTCAAAAGTTTGACCCGCGTCCATTGGAGCGGGTTTTTCTTCTTTTTTGCAATCAGTTTGACTCAATGGACATGTCAATGGAATTCATAAAGCGCAGTAGAAAGCGTAGTGTGTATTCTACTTTCCATCATACCGCCGCACCTTGTATATTGCCCACATAATATACAAAAATTACCGTGTAGTGAAATTGTTCTCACTTGACCTCATTCAACCCAATTACGTCTTTAGTATCTTTCACATGCAATACCATCATTGTCTCGATCTAAAGCAGGCCTGTAACCACTTTCTCCTCTATGTATATTATAGTACCCCTTACTTCGCGCATCAGTGCAATTTTCAAAATAAAGATCCCCTTCGTTATCCCCTTCATCTCTCGATCCATCTCTGATGTTGCTAAGCACATTAATACAATCAATAATTATGACACCACACAATTACTGTGTTCACCTAAGTAATCATCCCAAAATTCCGCATTCTCTTACCATCTTGATTTAGAATCTAAGCAATTTCTATGACTTCATTTTCGTTACATGACTTTTTTTGAGCAATGAATGTCATACCTTTCGTTAAGCTATGACTCATTCGAGGAATGCAGTATACATGGAAATGTGGGACTCCATCATTACTACTTTCAACTCGTATGAAAAATAGAAAGAGTGAAGCACTTTAAGCACTTCACTCTTGTCTTCATATAATATATAAATAAAAATTTTGAGGGAAATGGTATATTAACCCTCTCTTACCCGCAACGACTATACCCGCAATTCGAGCATGTCTTGCATCCTTCAACATTAATCAGCGAAGCGGAACCGCATGATGTACATAGGTCACGTGATGTGTATGCACTCTCATCATGGCTATGTCCCGCATGTGCAATGGCCTCAGACTCCTCAACCGCAATCGTCGCTGCGATTGGCGCGATATCGGATGATGCCGCCAGCTCATTGCTCTCAATATGCGCTTCGAGCGCTTTGGCTACTGCATCCGCGATGGACTCTACGCGATTAACGCCAAAGCCGATCGCACCGGAACCGCCTATACCTTTCAAGTGCTTGATAAGGAGTGCTTCTTTCTGACCATGATCCCCGTAACGCAAGAACAAGGAACATACACGGCCGAGTGCTTCCGCCATGGCGAAGACATCCGATCCTGCTTTACCCACGTTCAAGAAGATTTCGCTCGGAATTCCTTCATTATCGTTAATCGTAATATAAGCCATACCGAATGGCGTATTAATCTTGTACGTTGCGCCACGCAATACTTGCGGACGGCTCTTGTACTGCTTGTCGAATACTTGTCTTGTGTTCGCATCGACATTCACAGGAAGCGACTTATCGAGGGTCTGAATTGCACCCTTCTCTTCATTCGTCGCAGCTGCTTCTTCTTGGACCACAGCTTCTTTCTTCTCTTCCTTCTTCTCTGTCTGAAGGACCTGCACATCGCGGCTGCCGTCGCGGTAGATGGTTACCCCTTTGCAACCAAGATCAAAGGCAAGTTCATAAAGACGCTTCGTATCTTCAACCGTGAAGTCCGAAGGACAGTTCGCTGTCTTTGAGATGGAGCTGTCCACCCAACGCTGAATCGCAGCTTGGGAACGAATATGATCTTCGGCTGACAAGCTCATTGCCGTTACGAAATATGCTGGCAACTCTTCACCTGGATGTGCATCGATCCATTCTTGTGCAATCGGAACGAACTGCTCATCGAAGCCTAGACGGCTCTGACGGTAGAATTTGAACGCGAAGTAAGGCTCAATCCCCGTCGATGTCCCTACCATGGTACCTGTACTTCCTGTCGGTGCTTGCGTAATCACCGTCACGTTTCGCATGCCGTGCTTCTCAATCGCCGCACCTACTTCCGGATACACGTCGACGATATTTTTCATAAATCCGCTCTGCATGAACGGTTCAAGCTCGAATGCCTTGAAGGAACCTTTCTCGCCTGCAATCTCCGCTGATGCGAGGTAAGATTCTTTGGCGATAAAGCCATATAATTTATCCAAGAATTCTAATGATTCCGGACTTCCATAACGAATTTGGAGTTTGATCATCAGCTCTGCGAGTCCCATCGTTCCAAGACCTACGCGGCGTTCCTTCTGCTGATTCTCTTTATTTTCTTCGAAATGATACGGCGTCTTATCAATGACATTATCCAAGAAACGTACCGAATAACGCGTTACTCGGCCGAGCTCTGCCCAATCGACATCATGATTCGCTTCATCATAGAATTTCGAGAGATTCATAGCGGACAAGTTACATACGCCCCAACCTGGAAGACCTTGCTCACCGCATGGATTCGTGCAAATGATCGGGTTGAAATACCAGCTGTTCGACATTTGATTGTAGTATTCCATGAAAACGACGCCAGGTTCAGCCGATTTCCAAGCGGATTCCATAATCGTATGCCATACGTCGCGAGCACGTACAGTATTGTAGTGGATGACATTCTTGCCTAGCTTCTTCCACTTGTCCATATCACCGACCCAGATTTCGTCGTACTCTGGATCCGAAGTATCAGGGAATACAAGATCCCACGTTAGATCCTTCTTCACGGCTTCCATGAAGCCGTTGCTCACACAGACGGACAAATTCGCATTCGTCACTTGACCCATCGTCTGCTTAACCGTAATGAAATCCATGAGGTCCGGATGCCAGTCATTGATCATCAGCATCAGCGCGCCGCGGCGGCTACCGCCTTGCTCGATCAAACCTGTCGTATAGCTGAACAATCCGCCCCACGATACCGCACCGCTCGATGATCCATTCACACCGCGAACAATCGCACGACGCGGACGCAGCGAGGATAAGTTAATGCCGACACCGCCGCCGCGTGCCATAATCTCGGTCATTTCGGACAATGTCGCCATTATTCCGCCACGGCTATCTTTCGGAGAAGGAATAACGTAGCAGTTGAACAACGTCAACTCTTCACTTGCACCTGCACCGGCAGCAATCCGTCCACCCGGCACCAATTTCCAATCATCTAATATATATCTGAAGTTTTCCGTCCATTGTTTTTGTAATTCTGGAGTTTTCTCCACCGATGCCATTGCCGCTGCCAGACGATCCCACATTTCCTCAGGCGTCTTCTCAACCGTTAGAGTCAGCTTCTCAACCGTCGATTCGACCACTTCACCGCTGCGTGTTCTCACGGTAACAGAACGGCCTTCGCGCTTGATGACTTCCCCTACTTCTTTAGCTGGAAATTTCGGATCATCCTTGGTCAATACGAGCACGACATCTCCGACCTTCGTCTCGTTCGTGTCTGCATTTTTCCATGCATAACGATCCAAAAATATTTTCTCACTTAATCCTTCCAACCGCTGCTTATGCGTCGTATTCAACAAAAACAACCTCCTCTAGCATATTAACAACCAATAAACCTATGATTTCCCGCACAAAAACGTATATTTATTGTATGTAAAGTTTACAATATATTGTGTGCGTTTATCATTATACTATACCACATATTGTACTTTCTAATGGTGTGATGTGGAATTAATGCCAAGAATCCGCAGCATGTCCCATCTAGCTTCTTTTTTCTCTATCACACGCTCTATTTCTAGACTTGCAATTCTAAATCCTTCTACTTGGAGAATATTGCAAGCGAGTTATGAACCCGCCCTTTTTCGTCCATACTAACCAGAACAGTTCACTATTTTTTTATCATTATCCGCACATCATCAAGAAGGAGCTAATCCATTATGTCCATAAATTCTGCAACGACTTCACGTTCCAAACAACCCTCAGCTCCGATCGAATTCGATCGGACGTGGTTCTCGGAATTAGAAGAACGCACAGCGAAGAACGGCCCTTGGGATGACTTTACGTTGTTCGCTCTTAACTATGAAGCGGAACAATCTCAGGTCGTCTCCACCTTCGATGAGCTTCAGTGCCTCACTCAATTGAACAACCTCAGTCCTCTACCGCACCAGATTGAGACAGCTACGAAGGTCTTACACGAAATGCGCGGACGAGCCATTCTCGCAGATGAGGTGGGACTCGGCAAGACGATTGAGGCGGGGCTCATTCTCAAAGAATATCTCGTTCGCGGCCTAGCACGCAAAGTGCTCATTCTCGTGCCTGCATCTCTCGTCCTGCAATGGGTTCGCGAGCTGAACCAGAAATTCGGCATCGCTGCCGTTGCACAGAAAAAAGAATATACGTGGCACTATGATGTTGTCGTCGCCTCAATGGATACAGCCAAACGCGATCCGCACAAAGACCTGCTCTTGCAGAACGAATACGACATGCTGATTATTGATGAAGCCCATAAATTGAAGAACAAGAAAACGACCAACTACCAGTTCATTACCCAACTGCGTAAAAAATATTGCCTGCTCCTTACGGCCACGCCAATTCAGAATGATCTTAGCGAGCTCTATAATCTCATCACGCTATTGAAGCCTGGGCAGCTGGGCGGTGTCAGTGATTTTGCTGCGAATTTCATTGTCGATAAACGACTGCCGAAGAATGAAGATCAGCTGCAGAGCGAACTGTCCAAAGTGATGATTCGCAATCGGCGCAGCGACGGGAATATCGGATTCACCAAACGATTCGTCAAAAATGTGCCGTTGACACTCTCCGATGAAGAAATGGCGTTGTACAACGGGGTTACGGCTTTCGTCAAAGATCGCTATAACGAGCTGAACGGCGATATGAGCAGCATGCTCTCCCTCGTAACTCTGCAGCGTGAAGTATGCAGCAGCCGCGATGCGGTATTCCTAACCCTGATCAATCTATCGAAGAAAATGCCGGAAGACTCCCCTATCCATGCGAAGATCTGGGAACTCGTAAATATGATTCGACAGATCAAGGCGAATACCAAGGCCGAGAAAGCGCTCGAATTGATTGAGGAAATGAACGACAAAGTGATTATTTTCACCGAATACCGGCAAACCCAGGATTATCTCCTGAACTTCTTTCGCAGCAAAAATATGGTGGCTGTCCCCTATCGCGGCGGCATGAACCGCGGGAAGAAGGACTGGATGATGGATCTATTCCGCAACCGTGCGCAAGTGATGATTGCAACGGAGGCCGGCGGCGAAGGGATTAACCTACAATTCTGCCATAACATGATCAATTTCGATCTCCCTTGGAACCCGATGCGCGTGGAACAACGAATTGGCCGTGTTCATCGTCTCGGACAGATGAATGATGTCAAAATCTATAACCTGTCCACCTCAGGAACGATCGAAGAACATATTCTCAACCTGCTCCACGAAAAAATCAATTTGTTTGAATTGGTCATTGGTCAGCTGGATGTCATCCTCGAACGGATGGAGAAGCAGGACTCTCTCGAGAAAAGGCTCTATAAAATGATGTTAGAGTCGAAATCAGATGAAGATATTCGCGCGAACGTAGAGTCGATCGGCAAATCATTTCAAGACATTGCAAAAACGGTTGCCGATAATGAGCCTTTCATTCAGGATGCACCACAGGAGGAAGCACAATAATGGTGATGAGCGCCAAGCAAGTCCAGCAATTTGTTCTTCGCTATTTGGATGCGACGAACTGCCATTTGATCGAGAAATCTCCGGGACATGTCATCGTCAAGTTATCGCCTCAGGCGGACCGTGAGCTTACCAATCGCCCTTATTACTGGGGGTTCGTCGATCGAACAGGGACAGAACCGGAGACGATGAAATTTTGTTTTATTTTCGATAAAGACAAAATGCCTCCGCTTCCACCAGATCCTCCTCCAGGACCTGGATATATCGCCCATCGATTACTGAAGGAAGAAGTCACCTACGGCAGTCGGCGATTGGATCAATTCTTTCAAGCGGCTAAGGCGGGGGGTTCTTATGTTAATCTATTTGAACTGCCCAATGCAGAGCAGAAATCGTCGAACTTCTCAACACCCTATGAGCAATGGCTTGGCGTGAATATGAAGATTGAATTTGCCTGCGATATGAAGCGTGAAGAGATCCATGCGCTAGGCATATCTATGGTTACGGGAGACATTATCGAGCAGTTCTGCGACAACATGTTGACTCGCAAAATGTCACCGCGGCTCCCTGCTAATGTTCATGTACTGCGAAGCGCCCTAACCTTAACCAAAGCGAGAAATCAACTCGAGAGTTATATCGAGAAAAAAATTAGAACCTATGATGATGAATGGGCGGTCGAAGCAAAAATCCGATTCGATGACGAAATCGCGCGGATTGACAGCTACTATGAAGGGCTGCTCAAGACGGAAGATGATGAAATAAAGAAATCTGTAGAAGAACAATATGCGAATCGCAAACAAGAACTGACATGGCAATACGAACCGCGTATCCGAATATCCGTCATGAATTGCGGATTCTTTCATTTGAGGTCGGTGGCCAAGCAATAACAGACGAAACTCGCTAAAACATCGCAAAAATAGAACGCGTACAGACACAGCATCGCCGACACGTTCTAACAACCTTTTTCAGGCTTGTCCGCTACAATAAGGAACATAAGATCATAAATATGATGCAAGTAGGTGATGCGCTCATGCAACCATCGCGATTCATTCGCATACTCTTGTCAACTTGTGCTATTGCTATACTGCTATATAGCGCGATATTTACGAACATTTCGTCAGTTATCGCTGCTTCCGCTTCAGAATTGACACAATCAGCTGAAACAGACGTAATAACATCCCCTGCCATCGATCAACAAATGATCATTCAGCACGTTGAAGGCTGGATTCAAGATTTATCACAGCATGCACCTTTCACCGTCTGGAAAGGAGCGGAATATGAGATCTCCCCTCTCGGACCTGGTCTGCACAGTTGGCTCGTGCAATTGACGAAGAAGGAGAAAGAACTCGGTTATCTGATCGTCAGTGCAACGGAGACGCAGCAGTTAACATTGTCCGAATACGGCGTTGGTCCTAGCCCGCTCTTCAGTACGAATACGCTGTACCTCTCTTTGGTGCAGCACGGCATTATTCCCTCATCTATCAAACGCAATCAGCTTTTTACAACGGATACCTTGCATATCGAACGTTATTATCTCCATCCCATGCTCGCCGTATGGCGCGTCGAACCACAGGATCAGCCTGCTGCTTATTACAATGCCAAGACAGGAGAGCAGCTCTTAATCACGGACCAAGATTGGGACCAGCAGAAGAAGACATTGAAGCAAGGATCACCGCTCGAAGCTGGAATGCAAGAAGTGATCATGCCTAACAAGAGCGCTCAGCCGATACCCACCTTCGACCCGTTTGAACGGATCAATTGGTTAACCCATGCGCCCTTAGAAATTACAACGGCTGCTCATTTGTCCACAAAGCTCGATCAGAAGGCGAAAATCACGTATGTGTCGAACTGGTACCAAGATTCCTACATGATCCCACTGGCTGTCTCTGGTTATCAGACCTGGCGAAACGTTACCTATATTATGGTTCATGATGAAGGAGCGAGATGGATTCCTTTCCAATCTCTTGCCGCCTTCGGGAAATTCTATAAATGATGGATGACCGATAACCGCTCCTCATCCCGCTTCCATCGACCTAACCATGCCGTACCTGCGTCTTCAATCGCCTGCTGCAAGTCCTGCAAGGTCTTGTAAGCCAGCTTCCATTGCATCGACGTAATCACAGCCTGTTCCTTTGCTTCCTCCAGTTCCTCTACATCCAGTACAAATCGTTCACCTGAAGGCAGTATCACGAGATCTAAGAACAAATCATCAAAATAAGGCACCCCATCAGCCGTTACCCCGCTTCCCGCATGAATGTCGACATAATGATGGACGAGCGCGCCTTGCGGATCGATGACCGTCGTTACTGCATAGTTTGCGTTGCTCGGAAAATATTGAAGCCACACATATTGATCGTCTACAAGCAAATACCGGTGATGTGCTGCTGGCTGATACCATATCGGGTCTTGAACATCATCAAATTGAACTCGTGTGACATATCCTTTAAAATCCTCTTCCTCCACAAACATCTGACGGTAAGTCACCTGAAGCTTTTGGTTCCAATCCGATAAATCCGCAATTTTGCGTTTCATTTTCACAATTCTTCCCCCTCACCTCATTTCATTATACAAAAAAAGAAGCGCCTGCCT
>Ga0209025_1002816_pt1 | contig 17499 bp, 17 predicted proteins | sample AraplaMF_Col_mLB_FD_184256 | JGI IMG/M metagenome (GOLD analysis project Ga0209025, IMG submission 184256) | Arabidopsis root microbial communities from the University of North Carolina, USA - plate scrape MF_Col_mLB (SPAdes) (version 2) | ecosystem: Host-associated > Plants > Roots > Endosphere... | reverse complement strand
TGCAAACGTAAATTCAGATTATTTATCTATATTATTCAAAAAAGAAGTCGGTATTTCATTAATTGAGTACATTCAACGTGAACGAATCGAAGAAGCAAAAAAATTATTAACTTTCACAACCTATCCATTATCAGACATATGTGCTTCGCTCAACTTTAGTGATCAAAGTTATTTCACTAAAATTTTTAAAAAATTCACTAACGAAACACCTGGTAAATATCGAAAATCTCATGTTGTCATATAGAGTTAAACTTTCATTAAAACAAAGTGTTTTTAGTAACTTATCAATGGCAGATTAGAATTACTTCCACACCCATGCCCTTTTGAATTTAGGCTATTTTTAAATCAAAAAAACACGTTACTATTCTTTTATTTGAATGAGAATAGTAACGTGCTTTATATGTAATGTAGGTCTGTAGGTAAGATAGCGTCCAAGCACAAAGTTTTATAGAAGCCAAACACACTACTTAAATACTAAAATCTTATTAAGTAAAAAATTTATCTAATAATTATTGTGTGAGAAATAATTCCTACTATTATTTTTGTATCTTTCTAAATTTGCGAACCAATGCGAGTACGGTACCTGCAATAACCATCCATATGCCCATTGTTGCACTGTTAGTTGTACTGGCACCCGTGTTTGGAAGTTCTTTATATATAGATTCTTTTTTATCAGAATTACTGTTGTTCGGGATATTATTGTTCTTAGTAAGGCCATTAGCTTTGCTAATGCCTTTATCTTTCACCAATACTTTTTGTATTGTATGAACCTCATTACCTACAGAATCTTTGACACTATATATGATTTCAAAAGTACCAGCTTTAGAGGTATCTACAGTTCCTTCATACGTTACGTTAGAAGTAACGTCACCATCCTCTTTATCAGTAGCTAATACTCCTACCATTGGATCAAATTGATCTCCCTCAGTAATTGTAGTTGTAGCAGGTACTTTTAGTATTGGTATTTCATTTTTAACTTCATCTCTAACTTTGACCGTTACAGTTTGTTTCGCAGTTACTTCATGACCTTTTGAATCTGTCACTGTGTACGTTAATACGTAAGTACCGGCTTTAGAGGTATTTACTTTACCATTAACTTTTACTTTAGAAGTAAGATCACCGTCTTCTTTATCAATAGCTACTACTTTTTCCATAGGATCGAATGAATCTCCTATGTGGATTGTCGTTGCAGTAGGCACTGTTAATGTAGGGTTTAAATCTAATGTTTCTTCATTCCCCTCTACAGTTACCTTCTGTGATGCCGTTGCATTCCCCCCTTGAGAGTCAACGACCGAGTATTCCACAATGTATGTACCTGGTTTAGAAGTATCTACATCGCCTTTATGTTTTACTTTATTTGTTAAATCACCATCTTCTTTATCAACAGCTTTTACATTACTCATCGGGTCAAACGTATCACCTACACGCAGTGTACTTGTAAGCGGTACAGTTAATTCAGGGACTTCGTTTTCTGCAGTTTTTTCGTTTTCTTTCACTGTTCCTTTAATTTTTGCTGCATCAAATGCTTTTTGAACCGCTTCAACCTCAATTGAGTTCACCCCGTATTTATTTGTTGCAACTTTAAGACACGCTAATCTTAATTCAGTGAAATTAGAAGTCATGTTCAATTCATCTGTATTTGCATAATAGAAAATATCAAACATTTTATCTTCACCAATACCATTTACAGTTACACCGTTTTGAGTTCCACCTCGTGCAATTAAATACGCGACTTTATTAATAATACTTGAGTTGAAATGAACGCCCTCATTATCTTCTCCGTTTAAATCACTGTATTTGCTATAATCATCTGGATACGGTACTCCATCAAAAAAATTGACTGAAGATGGATTTTCCATATTACGAAGAACTGATCCGCTTTGTTCTCCTATTGTCCAATTAAATTCCCCATTATTTATATATTTCTCAATAGCCGTTCCCATAATATCAGATAACGCCTCGTTAATTGCGCCAGATTCGCCAAAAAATTCAAGGTTAGATTCACTAGATGTAACCGCATGTGTAAATTCATGACCTGCTATGTCGAACGCTCTAACCATTGGATCACCATATATAAGCATACTAACATTGTTAATATTAGCACTAAATGCATTTCCCCAATTTTTAGGATTATCTGTTTCTCTAGAATCCCATGCATGTACAACTGAAACTACTTTTTTCCCCTTATTATCAAAACTATTACGCTTATATTTTTCTTTATAAAAATCATATACGTTTGTTGCTAAGAAATGAGCACTTACCGCTTTTGGATCATTAAATGTTGTTGATGTGCTAGTTGCTAATATACCAGGATAATTTTTTCCTTCAGAAATAATATCACTATAATTTACATCGTAAGTCTCAATTCCTTGCCCCCTTGTGTAATCAGCAAGTGCATATTTCCCATTACTTTGTTCGGAAATACCGAATGTACGAGTTATACCTAAATCATCTTTACCTGTTCCGGTTAATGATATGGAATTGCTTTTTTTAGTTTCCTTTAAAGATTCCACTTGCTCTTCACTTACTTTTAAGCTTGACTCTTGCACCATATTTTTCAACATATCACCATTATGAGCATTCACTAAATACGTTCCAGATACATAGTTTGGTGTTGCAGCAGTAAATGTAACTTGATATGCATTGCTAGCCTGTCCATTATTTTCATTTACAAAAATAACTTCCTTAACTTCTGGCTCAGAAATAAATTTAATATCATTCCCGTACTTCATATAAATATATTGTTTTGCTTCTTCTTTTGATAAATTACTAGCACTTTTTAAATCTTCTTGCGTTAAATTTTGTGCACTTTCTCCTGAAATACTTTTAATAATCCCCTTTTTATCTACATGAGCGGTCAATTGGTGTCCATATACTTCTTTTCCTTCATATATTTGTTGCATACGAACAAGTGTAGTCCCATCATAAGCCCCACGTTTTTGAAGAACCTTGTAATCTACCCCTTCGTCTCCACTCACTTGTTTTGGAGACAAAGCATGCTCCGTCTTTTCCTTAAGTGCATCTTTCACTACATTCTCAGGCGTCTTTTGTGATGGTTGTGTAAGTTCACCTGTACGGAACGAATCCTCTTGAATTTCAACTTGCATTTGACCCGCTTTCTCTGCATAAGCTACTCTATATGGTGTTATATTTGTTAAAGCCAATCCTGTTGTTAAAGCAACTATAGCTATTTCTTTTTTATTTTTCATGTTATTTCCCTCGTATAATTTTCTAAAATATGAAACTGCTGAAATGTATTCCTATCAAAAATAGAAAAATAAAAAGTACAACACATTACGCAAAACTGTATTATAAAAAGATGACTTCTGTAAACAACAAAAGTCATCCTTTCAATATGTAATATCCCTAATATATTTTTAATGCATAATTTCTATATAAAAAGAAAAAAGCATTCTTTAACGAGCATTTTGCATTACTTTTATTAGGTCATTTATATTTTCAACTTTTTGCTGAAACTGATCAAATCTGCTATGTAGCAATGACGGATTCTTGTCTTCAGTTGAAATAACTTTTTTTAATTCCTCTTCTAATTTATCATATGTATCAAAGAAATTATCAAATTCTACACTTACAAGTTCTTCATTTTCACGATAAAACCTTTTTGATTCTATATATGTCATATATGATTTATTTAAAAATCCTAATGAAATTAAATATTTAGAAGTGTTTTCTTGATAAATAGCAATATCACATGCTATTTTAATATCTGAATAAGTTTTTTGAACGAAACAATGTAATTCAAAAATCTTAAACTTTAATCCATTATTCATTTCATCCCCTCCCATCCTATCTATTCTACATAAAAAAAGAATATTATACAAAGTAAAATATCAATATACTACAAAAATAAAAAGCGAAAGAATAATTCCTTCCGCTTTTTATAGCAATACATACATTTCATATTGCGCTAAAGAATTCTTTTCAAATCCAGTTTTCTTAAAAAATCCTTCTAGTAAATTGTTGTTTGGAAACCCAATTGATAAACTTGTTACATTCAACTCATCTCTTGCTACTTGTAATAATTTTGATCCAATATTACGATTTCTATAGTCTTTGTCTATGAAAAGAAAACTGATTTTACCTTGTTCATTCATACATATTGAACCTTTTAAATCATTATCAACATATGCGCCGTAAAATATATTATTTATTTTTTCGATATACTCCATATCATTTTGCCAATTTATATGGAAGTGTAACCATTTCTGAATTTCAAGTTTAAAAGATGGAAAATCTAATTGCTTTACTTCAATTCCCTTACACTCTTTATTTATTATTTTAGTCATATCTTTTAAATTATAATAAGATAGATCATACACTTTTTCATAGCCTAATTTCGTATAAAAATGAATCGCTCGGTCATTGCCTACAATGACTTCAAGAAAAAGTTGCTTACACTCATTTTGAAGCGCCTCTTCTTTATGCAGTTCAAATAACTTTTGACTCACACCAATACCGCGGTAATTAGGGTGAACCGCTAATGTTCCACAGCGCATTGTTTTTATGTTTTCGTAATCCTTTATCCCACCAAGTATTACACCAACAGATTTGTTACCGTCTACAGCAAGAAAGGAATGTTTTAGTGAATTCCCTTCAGCTCCAAAAAATCTTTTTATAAAATCTTCTTTTGAAACTTCCATTTTAATAATATAATCAGAAAAGCCATCTTTAAATGCTTCATATGCTAAATCTATACTTACTTCACTACCTCTTTTGTATTGAATCATATAAAATTATCCCCCACTTACTCGCGTTAATCTTAACACTCGAATAAATAAAATGTACTAGTTCTAATCTACAAATCATTCTTTTAATTTTACCAATTAATTTGATATAAACGGGTACTTCCCTACATATCTCTCACTATTAATTTGTTTTATAACAAACGGTGCAATATCACTATTTTGGATTTTGATTCCTGGCATATCTACTAAACTCTCCTTTATATTTCCAATGCCCTTCCCTTCCATAACAAATGGTAATCTAACAATTGTCCAATCTACATCACTTTCTTGAATAGTTTGCAATTCTTTATATTTATCTTGCATCATCTTTGATAAAAATACTTTAAACAAGGTGGCTCCTATTTTATTTACAATTCCCTTTTGATCTCCTGTAACATCTAAAGAACCTCCAGAAATTAGTATATATCTTTTTATTTCAAATTCTTTCATTGCTTCTAAAATATGCTTCGTTACTGTGCTAAAAATATAAGATTCATTTTTTGGTTGACCTACCGCATTAATTACAGCTCGACAACCTTTAAGTAATTCCCGTATTGAAGAAAAATCACGTGCATCTCCATTAATAATCTCTAAATTTTCATTTATTATTTTGATATTATTAGAAGTTCTTGTTAATATTTTTACTTGATATCCCTTTTCTAACGCTTCGTTTACAAGGAATTTCCCGGCTTTTCCGTTTGCACCCAGAATAGCTATTTTATTTGTACTTTCCAATATTAATCCCTTCTCACTATCTATTATTTACTACATTAATCTCATACACTCGTAAAAAAGCAATTAAATGCTCGCACGCTCGTTCACACGCTAACATTTTAAAGATTTTTTGTTCTTCTTTCGTTTTATCATTCGCTTGATCTGATGCAGCTTTTAAACTGAGAAAAGGTTTGTTATTGATTTGACACACATAAGCAAAAGCTGCCACTTCTTGATCAACCGCTAATGCTCCATATACAGTATGGAGTAAATATCTCATTTCTGAACTACGGATACGTTGATCTCCAGATAAAAATGTACCATAATGCATCGGATCATAAGATCGTACCTTTTTTATTCTTCTTACAAGTGACTTTGTCGTTTCAATAGGTGCTGTCCTACCATTATATAAATTAAAAACATCTTCCCCCGAACCCGCAGCAGTAACGTCGTGTTGTATTGCATTAAGGGCTACTACAATATGACCATTTTTCACCTTATTTGATAAACTCCCGCATATCCCTGTCATAAATAACTCATCAGGCTGAAACTCACTAATTAATAATTGTACACAACTAGCACAACTAACCTTGCCAACACCAGTTATAACTGAAATAATTTCCAAATCATTTATAGTATGAAAATGAAATTCCCAAGCTGCTCTTTTTTCAATGCGTTCACTTGGATAATATTGATGCAAATACGTAAGTTCAGGTTCCCAAGCGGCTACGATTGCAATACGTTTCATTACATGCTTCACTTCCCCTATTGTTATCATGTAACTAATTTATCTATACTTTCTCGTTCATAATCTGGAATCCACTCTTTATATTTCTCATATAAATTTCGTATTGTTTCTTTATTCTTCGCAATTACTTCACATCCTCTATCATCGTAAACAAACATGATAATATCTTTCGATACATTTATAAGAAATACATCTGGATAAGAAATTTCTTTTTTGCGTCCAAAACGAGGATAAAGACCTGGAAAATCTTCATGATTTGCAGCTTGAATAAGCTGTTTGTACTTTAAATCGCTAGCAAAACATTTTAACGAAAATTGATATGTACAATATATATCAGCTTAATAAAACTATTGTATACATTTATTTTCTGCGAATTTTTCACATTTTCCTTTTTAAATCGATAAACATTTGTTACTAAAAACACTTCATCTTATTTTGAAAATATATCTTCAAACAAGTATTTATTATATGTATAAAGTTGAGTGAAGAATTCCATATTTACATCATCGGTTCTTTCTACTCTACTATTTCTTTTAACTGCCAATATGCATCTTCTAGCCACGGATGTAAAACTTTCAACGTGTCTTTTTTAACCCACAAATATGAAATATATACAAATGCAGCATGTTCTAAAGATTTTTCTAATCCTTTTTTTACTTCTACTAAATAAGGTGGTGTCCCATTATGATCCCATTCTATTTTATCAGCAACAAATAACACTAAATCCATCTTCGTTGCATGTTTACGTAGTGTAGTATGACAATTAATTGCATTTAAAATTTCTTCATCGTCCACTTTAAATATCTCTTTTGCAATTATTCTCGACAGTTTTTGATGAATAATCATCGGGAATTCTCGTTCTTCTTGTAATATCTCTATTCTAAATTGTTCAGCAACTGCAACCCGCTCTTCATTTGGAAAGATTGCACTAATATCATGTAAATATGCTGCAATCGCTGCCTTTTCCTCGTTTTCATGATACTTAATCGCAATTTTTCGAGCTTCATTTGCCACCCGAATTGAATGTTTATATGTAAGTTCTTTATTGTATTTTAATAGAAAAGCTTTTATATCATTTTCAATTTTTCCAGTTGGAGTAAATGAATAAATCTCTTTATATACCATAGCAAGTCCCCCCTTATCCTTCGCTTTCAGTATAATACATTATTTAAATATCTTTCTTCTTTGTATTCGTTATGAATGTTTTAATCCCTTTTTTATACGTTACATGAAATTTTATGTGGAATCATTGCTACAAAATACATAAATGTTTGATATTATAGTAATGTTAATGATTTGTTAGGAAAGGAACTACATAATGAATAAAAATATATTAATTATTGACGATGATAAAGAAATTGTTGAATTACTTGCTGTTTATTTGCGAAATGAAGGCTATAACATTTATAAAGCGTATGATGGCGATGAGGCATTACAAATGATTTCTACATATGAAGTTGACCTTATGGTTCTGGATATAATGATGCCAAAACGAAACGGGTTAGAAGTTTGTCAAGAAGTGCGCGAAAATAATACTGTACCTATTCTTATGCTTAGTGCAAAAGCAGAAGATATGGATAAAATATTAGGTCTTATGACAGGTGCAGATGATTATATGATTAAACCATTCAACCCATTAGAATTAGTAGCAAGAGTGAAAGCTTTGTTACGAAGATCATCTTTCCAAAATGCCACTTCCTCCAAAAATGAAGATGGTATTATCCGTATTCGTTCTGCTGAAATACATAAACATAATCATACAGTTAAAGTCAATGGAGAGTATATTAAACTTACATCCATTGAATTTGATATTTTATATTTACTTGCGAGTAATACCGGAAGAGTATTTAGTTCCGAAGAAATTTTTGAACGCGTTTGGAATGAAGATGGTTATGGCTCAAATAAAACTGTAATGGTCCACATTAGTAATTTACGAGATAAACTTGAAACAGGAATGAATGGAGAGAAGTTTATTCATACTGTTTGGGGAGTAGGCTATAAAATTGAGAAATGAAGCATTTGATATATTAAAAGATATCCCAAAATGGAAGTTGATTTTTTGGTTTATGTTAGCCATCACACTTACTCCTATTACTGAATTAATTATATATCGCCTTGTTACAAGTGTAATTGAAAGTTCACTTACGTTAAGTGAACTCGGCAAAGAATTCATTAGAATTTTTGGATATGAAAAATATAAAGGAATAAGGGAATCTCTATGGATGATGATTGTATCTTATTTGTTTTTATTTTCTATTTTCTCATCCTACCTATATATTTTTTATCGTCATGAAAGAAAGCTTTACTATGAAACTTGTATTAAAAAAATGATAGAAGAGATTCGTTATATTGCCGATGGAAACTTCAATCATAAAGTTTCTATCGTAAATCATAATTATCTGGAAGAGTTAGCGACCGGGGTTAATCAAATTGTTGAACAATTGAAAGTCTCAATTGATGAAGAGAGACAGGCGGAACAAGCTAAAAGTGAATTAATTACAAATGTATCGCATGATTTACGTACTCCTCTTACTTCTATAGTTGGATACGTAAATTTAATCCACCATGATAATTATAGAGATGAAGTGGAATTACGCTATTACATACAAGTCATTTACGATAAAGTAACACGTCTTAATGCATTAATGAATGACTTGTTTGAATATACACGTGTTCAGAATAAAGAGTTAAGCTTATATTCTGTTCCCATTGATATTGTAGAGTTACTTGGACAATTAACTGTTCAATTCCGTATACAAGTTCAAGAAGCAAATATAGAATGTCGACCTTCTTTTCCATCTCAAAAACTCATGGTATTAGCTGATGGAGACAAATTAGTGCGTGTGTTTGAAAATCTTATTATAAACGCTATCGCTTATGGAAACGACGGTGGCTATATCGACCTTGCTGCCTATGAAAGTAATAATATGATTACTATAGATATAACAAATTACGGCCAACCAATTCCTAGTACAGATTTACCTCATATTTTTGAACGTTTTTATCGCGTTGAAAAATCTCGTTCTACAAACACCGGTGGATCTGGGCTCGGATTAGCAATTGCAAAAAGTATTGTCGAATTGCATAAAGGATCAATTGAAGTATATAGTGATGATAAAAAAACAACTTTCACTGTAAAACTACAACCACATAAATGTTAATAAAGCTTAATTTCAGATCCAATTTCTTACCATATAAGAAATTGGATCTTTCATTTCCCATTAAAATCCAAAATTTAATAATCCTTTATAATTCTTTAGAAATTCTTTACCTTTTCTTTCTTCCTAATTAAGCATTCCTTTTTACAATAGTATTATTGATGTCATAGTAGGAGGATCGCTTATGCAATTCCTGAAAAAGTTCACAATTTTATTATTATCTTTTGTTATTACAGCACTTATCGTTTTATATTTTTACCTCTATGTAAATGGTCCAATTATTCAAGCTAAATCAGCTATTTTAATAGATGCTAATTCAGGTGAAGTTGTTTATAAAAAAAATGAGGAAATTCCTATACAATCAGCTACTTTATCTAAATTAATGACAGAGTATATCGCAATGGAACAACTGAATGAAGGCAAAATACAGTTAGATGAATTAGTAAAAATAAGTAACGAAGTTTTCCGAGCAGAAAAGAGTCCTATACAAGTAACTTCGAAAGATCAAACGACAGTTCGTGATTTACTTCATGCATTGTTTCTGACAGGGAATAATCGTTCCGCACTTGCCCTAGCAGAACACATTGCTGGAAACGAAGGTAACTTTACACTTTTAATGAATGAAAAAGCAACACAACTAAAGTTATCACAACCATCCCCGTTTCTAAATGCAACTGGAATGAATAACGATACGAATAAACAATCAACTACAACGGCAATAGACGTTGCTAAACTAGCAACACAATTAGTAACAGACTTTCCAGATGTATTGAATATTACGAAACTAACCTCTTACCAATTTACCTTCAAAGACTCAAAAGTTTTCAACACAAATAAAATGATTTATTCCCTTAATAAAAACATTAAACTCCAAGGTGTTGACGGCTTACAAACTAGTTTTTCAACTAATGGTAATTATAGTTTTGTAAGTACAGCACATCGAGGAGATACTAGACTTATTTCTGTAATATTAGACTCAAGTGAAGAAAACAGTACCTTTATTGAAACAAAAAAGCTACTACAGTACGGTTTTGATCCATCCTCGTACTCTGCACTCCAAGCTTTTAAAGATGCTGTTACATCTTGGACAGTATTGCTTCAGTTTAAAAATTTAATCATACAAACATTGTTGATTTTCTTCATTATTACATTTTTAATGTTTTTACATATACGTCAGAAAAAATCCGAGGATTTCAACTAGGAAATCTTCTTATATATAAAAAACGGCTTACATTTATAGTGCAAGCCGTTTTCTACATCTATATTCCCCTTCCAATTAAATTCGCTGAAACAGGCTGAAGATTTAACTCTCTCGCCCATATAGATAGCTGACCAATGTGATGAATTTCGTGTACAATTACATGTCTTAACACTTCACCGTATGTATATGTTTTATCTGTCCACGAAGCTTTTAATATCTTATATTCTAGGCTAGATGACCATAACTTCAAAAAAACTTCTAATTCTCGTTTATATAAATCAGATAACGCTTTCACTTTTTGGATCGATTGATAATCTTTATACCGCGGTTCATTATCTTCTTTTCCTTGAAGTGCGCTAATCCAGCTGTATTCAACATCGACAATATGAAATAATGTTTCTAAAATACTTCCAACACCCCCTACACGCTTGCGGAGTAATTCTTCTTCTGAAAGTTGCTCACACCACTTAAACCAGTCGTCCCTTACTTGCCAATTGTATTGAAATAAAGTGTACATATTTATCTCTCCCCCACCTCAATAATCCACTTAATAGCATCTACTACATAATATGGTTCATCTTTTTGAATATAGTGACTACTTTGTTCTGCAATTACAAATTTATGATTGCTTGATAATCGTAATAAATCTTCTTGCAATTGTAACCATTTCAATTGTGCAGTTGGCGAATAAAAAGCTTTTTTACCAGCAGCTAACACGGCAAGTGGAATATTCCCCTTTGACTGACAATGTTTATCTACTTCACCTAGACTAAACATAAACTCTTCATAAGAACTTTCATATACAAACTGTTTATTGTAAGCATCTTGAAATTCTGGAGACATGATTGGTAAAAAATCTTCTTTATAATTTTCCGGTGTCGAATCCACCAAAACGATTCCCAACATATCTTCGGGATAAAAAGTCGCAAATAAACGTGCATTTATACCGCCAAAAGAATGTTCTATAAAAATATAAGGTGGTTTCAATTGTAATTGCGCTAAGCAACACCTTAAATCTTTTACCATTTCAGAACTAATACCTCTCTTGGAACTCTTCTCACTTTTCCCTAATCCCGCTCGATCATATGTAAGTACCGTCCCATATTCCGTCAACTCTTCAGCAATATGATCCCATGTCTTTGAATAATCGCCATAACCTGCCTCCATTATAATAACTGGCTGCAGCTTCTTTCCTTGGAACTTTTTCGTATACATTTTAAAATCATCAACTTGTACATATTCCTCTATACATTTAATCATTAACAATCACTTCTCTCAGGCCAAGTTCCTCAACAGCATGATCAATTATTTCACCAACAGATAAAGAGCCATCCAATATGATATCCGAATTTGGCTTAACAGTATGAATTGCCTCTAAATATGCTTTCCTCGCAAATGTCATGTAATGTTTTAAATCATTATGTATTTCATCTATTGTATCCTCTTTAAAATCTCGCAAAATTCTTCTGGCCATTGCAATATCTAAAGGCGTATCGATAAATATAGTTACATCAATAAATTCTCGCATTTCACTATTTAAGTATGCAAAAGGATAATCTACAATAATATAATCTACATTACCCTCTCTTATAAGATGCTGAATATCATGAATTAATGGCGTAAGTACCCATTCATCATAATTTGCTCCATCATTAATCCACTTACAAATATCAGCAGGACAGTTATCAAAGTTATAGCTATCAAAATATAGTGCTTTTGAGTTTATTAACTTGTGAGTTAATCTTTCTGTAACAGTAGTTTTACCTCCTCCTGAAACAGCTGCAATTGTAATGATTTTCGTTTTATTATTCATAATTCCCCAACACACCCCATTAAGTTAACATAATATAATTATAGAAAACTATTATTTTTTACCACTCCATTCATATTCTAACATACTCATTTCCCATAAATTCCAGTACGTTTCACCTACTTTTTTTGACTCGCGTAATAAACCTTCTTTTACAAACCCTATTTTTTCATAACAAGAAATGGCGGACGTATTAAAATCATAAACACCAAGAGTTACTCTATGTAGTTTTAATTCTTCAAATGCAATTTGTAATACGGCTTTCATCATATGTTTCCCTATAGAACGTCCTCTCATTTTCGTATCACCAACTAGCACTTTTCCAATCCTTGCAGACTTATTTATATTGTCTATTGGCCCAAGTGAAATATGCCCCACAACTTCTTTACTCTCTTCATCTATTACTTTGAATACAAGTGTATTTGTACTTTTTATATATTTTTCTAATTGTTGTTCATTTAAAGGGTATGCAAATGCATTTCCTGACCATTGTATTAAAAATTCTTCGGAATCAATCCAGTTTATTAATTGTTTGAAATCGGATCTTTTAAAGGGTTCTAATTTAATCAACTTCATTCTCCTTTCATACACCATTCTATATATCCTCAAACTTATTTCTATATATAGAATATATTCTCCTTTTATACGAAATTAAAATAAAGCCATTCATATGAATGGCTTTACAAAAAACATAGCCTAATTAGGCTATGTTTCCTATGTTAACAATGGTTCAATCGCTTCAATTTTACAAACTGAAATAATTACTGTAACTACCCCAGCACTATTAGCAAGCTTTACAACATCACAAGTGACTGAAGAAACAGTTCCTGCATAATTATTACTTCCTGTTGTAATGTGCACTGATCTGTTTACTAACTTTCTCAGTTCATCTCTAATTCCTTGTACACAGCAACAGTCACATGCCTTATTTTGCTCTTCATGTTCTTTTTTACACTCTTCAAAAACATCCCAACAATCATCCTGTTTACATGAACACTTCTTTCTAGAATTACTATAACGATATCCCAAAATCTCACCCCCTAGTCATTTCTATTAATATAGTATGTCCACTAGCTTCAAAGTGTACGAGGCAAAAACATAAAAAAGAAAAAACAAACTTTTGTACTAAATCTTTTTATTTAATTAAAAACTAATCCATTACTGTATCTACCTCTAATTTAAATCCTCCAGGTATCTTCAATTACAAAACATTTCCCTTTTAGTATTTGTATCTGGAGAAAATAGCATTTAAAGCTATTTTTTAGTATGACTTATCAATTTGCTATTTATATCTACTCTAAAACTTTCTTTCTATAATTAGATTTATAAATTTTTAAGAGAAGTGGACTGCACTTTATATTTTTCAATTTTAGACATACAAAATACTTAAATAATTAGATTTATATAAAAAGCATCATAGTTTAACTTCCATCTTCTGTTTCCTTACTTTTCTACCTCAATACTTTCACTCTTCTTATTTTTATCTTCTACTCTTCTCTTTTATTGTTTAACACAAAAAATGAGCTCTAATTAAATAGAGCTCATTCTTAATTTTATAGCTTGCTAGACTGCAACCCCTGAATAAACGGAACTACTTCAGGATTTACAAGCGATGATAAATCACCTAATTCTTTTCCTAAGTAAGCTGCTTTAATGACGCGTCGCATTACTTTAGAATTACGTGTTTTCGGTAAATCTTCTACAACGTGAATATCTTTTGGACATAATGCTTTTCCAATATGAGAGTTTACTAAACTCATTAACTCTTTCTTTAACTCACCTGTGAATGTTACATTGTCCCTTAGTACTACAAAACAATGACAAACTTCACCTTTTACTTCATCAGGTACACCAATCGCGGCAGCTTCTATGACATCATTATGCTTTACAAGAATTGATTCATATTCAGCAGGTCCAATACGTTTCCCAGCAATGTTTAACGTATCATCTGAGCGTCCTGTAATAATATATTGCTCACCATCATAAATAACCCAGTCACCATGAACCCATTTATTTTCAAAACGTGACCAATATGTGTTCACATAACGCTCATCGTCTTCCCAGAAACTTTTCGTCATACCAACCCAAGGCTTTTCTAAACATAATTCTCCAACCTCATCACGAATTGGATTGCCTTGATCATCGAGCACAACCGCTGCCATTCCTGGTAAAGATGCATTAAAACTAATCGGTGCAATTGGTTTAATAAGGACATTTCCGAAAATCCCACCAGAAATTTCAGTTCCGCCTGAATAATTACAAATTGGTACATTACTTTTTCCAACTGTTTCAAATAGCCACATCCAAGGATCTGGATTCCAAGGTTCACCTGTTGATGCGAATACTTCTAAACTCTTGAGTGAATGTTTATTCACATATTCATCACCTTTTGCCATTAACGCGCGAATTAATGTTGGTGATATACCGAGATGTGTAATTTCATATTTATCAACTGTCTCCCATAACCGATCGGCTTCTGGGAAATCTGGAACACCTTCGTACATAACCATCGTTGCCCCATTAATAAGAGAACCGAATAGTAAAAATGGTCCCATCATCCAGCCCATATCAGTTACCCATAATACACGGTCTCCTTGTTTGATGTTCATTCCAAATCCTGCATCAAATGCAGCTTTCAAAGGGAAACCAGCATGTGTATGTACCGTTCCTTTCGGTTTCCCAGTTGTACCTGATGTATAAATGAGCATTAAAGGATCATCACTATGCATTTCTTCAGCATGTACAAATGGCTTTTCTTTTTCTAACGTACTCCATGAGAAATCATAATTATGCGGTGTAAATTCATTTCCCGCGTGACGCACGATAACGACTTTTTCAACAGTTGGACAATGTTCACAAGCTTTATCTACTTCGTCTTTTAATGAAACAATTTTACCTCGGCGTGAAAAACCATCTGCAGTAATAATCATTTTCGATCCTGCCGCTTGTACACGTGTCATGACTGCATCAGACGCAAATCCTGAGAATATTGGTGAAATAATTGCTCCGATTTTCATAACAGCTAGCATCGCAACAACTGTTTCTGGAATCATCGGCATATAAATTGTTACACGGTCTCCTTTTTCAATACCAGCATGTTTCAAACCGTTTGCAACGCGGCTTACCCAGTTATCAAGTTCTTCATATGTAAATGATTTTGAAGTCCCATTTTCTCCCTCATACTGAAGTGCTGGTTGTGTTCTCGTTTCATCATCTGCAAGCCAGCATGATAAAACGGATTCTACAACGTTACATGTTCCGCCATTATACCACTGTGCAAACGGCGTACCATTCTCTAAGTCTAGCACGTCTGTATAAGGCTTCATCCATTGATAGCCTACCGCTTTCTCAACTTCTCCCCAAAACCAAGCTGTTTCTTCGATTGACTTATTATAAAATGTTTCATAGTCTTCATATCCCAAAGATTTCATCCAACCATATAAACGTGTTTTTTCTTTATACTCTTCTGTTGGAAACCAAACTGCTTGTTTCAATGTTTTCCCCTCCTTGACTTTTTGAGCAAGAAAGCCCTAAATAGGGCTTTTAAACTGGATAAACAGGGTGTTTACGATCCGTAAATACTTGATATTTACTCATATACATTTCGAATCGTCCTTTTAACTCTTCTCTTAAATTGTTTGGATGAACAATACCATCAATGACCATCTCTGATGCCAAATGGTAAATATCAATATCCTTCTTATACTCTTCGCGTTTTTCAGCAATGAAGCTATCACGCTCTTCTTCTGGTAAAGCTGCAATCTTATTTGCATATACAGCATTGACCGCAGCTTCAGGGCCCATTACCGCAATAGAAGCTGTCGGTAATGCAAGGCAGCAATCTGGTTCAAAGGCTGGACCTGCCATCGCATATAAACCAGCACCATATGCTTTACGAACAACGATAGAAATTTTCGGTACAGTTGCTTCACTCATTGCAGAAATCATTTTTGCACCGTGGCGAATAATGCCAGCACGCTCTACTTTTGTACCAATCATAAATCCAGGTACATCTGCAAGGAATAATAATGGAATATGATATGCATCGCATAAATTAATAAATTTCGCTGCTTTATCAGCTGAATCGTGGAATAATACGCCGCCTTTCATACGCGGTTGATTTGCAATAATACCAACTGGCTTACCATCAATACGTGCTAAGCCTGTAATTAGTTCTTGAGCAAATAATTTTTTCACTTCATAGAAAGAACCTTCATCAATAATTCTGTTAATGAGATCTTTCATATTGAAAGGAGCATTTTGATTTTCTGGAATGATTTGTTCTAACGTTTTTTCGAATTGTTTCGGTTCTTGAGGTGTAACAAATGGAGTCTTCTCTAAGTAGTTGTTTGGAAAATATGAAATGTATTGTCTTGCTTGTGTAATCGCATCTTCTTCGGTCTTACATAAAACATCTCCGCATCCTGATATTGAGCAATGCATACGAGCTCCGCCCATCTCTTCTAAAGTTACTTTCTCACCGATAACCATCTCAGCCATACGAGGAGATCCTAAATACATAGATGCATTTCCTTCCACCATCATAACAACATCACAAAAGGCTGGAATATACGCACCACCAGCTGCAGAAGGTCCAAATAATAAGCATACTTGCGGAACTTTACCTGATAATTTCACTTGATTGTAGAAGATTCTTCCTGCACCACGGCGCCCTGGGAACATTTCTACTTGATCAGTGATACGCGCTCCAGCAGAGTCAACTAAATAAAATAACGGAACACGTAATTTTTCTGCCGTTTCTTGAATACGTAAAATCTTTTCGACTGTACGTGCGCCCCATGATCCGGCCTTTACTGTTGAATCATTTGCCATTACGCATGCAGTGCGACCATGTATTTTACCTGTTGCCGTAATAACACCATCAGCAGGTAATCCTGTTTGTTCACAATTTGCAAATAATGCATCTTCTACATATTCACCATTATCAAATAAAAGAGCTAAGCGATCTCGAACGAATAGTTTTCCTTTCGCTTTATTTTGATCATGATATTTTGGTGCGCCGCCTTGTTTAATCGTTTCAACTCGTTCTTCAAATGTATTTGATTGTTGTTTTTGATCTAACATATTTACTCCCCCTTATACATTGGTGTGCGTTTTTCCTT
>Ga0209025_1002814_pt1 | contig 17509 bp, 15 predicted proteins | sample AraplaMF_Col_mLB_FD_184256 | JGI IMG/M metagenome (GOLD analysis project Ga0209025, IMG submission 184256) | Arabidopsis root microbial communities from the University of North Carolina, USA - plate scrape MF_Col_mLB (SPAdes) (version 2) | ecosystem: Host-associated > Plants > Roots > Endosphere... | reverse complement strand
TACAGTAATTGTATATATTGTACGGAACTCATCCTTAATTTGCCACAAACTGCGACATTCATATATTCTCCCAAACAAGTAAAAGAAAAACCTTTCCCACTTAACATAGAGGAAAGGTTTAATTTGCTACTTGCATACTGCTTTTTGCCCTTCGCTCTTATCGTTCGAGACCGTTCGCCTCGCACAGGTTTTAGCACCTATTCACTTGTATTTACCGTTACAAGTGAGGTTGCCGGGCTTCATCGGGCCTGTCCCTCCGCCAGCTCGGGATAAGAGAGTATCCGTCCCAACCTATACTAAAGAAATGATATTCATTTGTCAATTAATATTCACATATTCCCACAAGTTTTTCGGATTATTTGTCGAACGAAATATAAATAGGAAAATAATACATTCACACAAACAAAAATAAATAAATAGTATACATTATTTATATGATTGTGTTATACTCTTGTTGGGGATTACGAGAAAAATTTCATTAAAATGAAAAGGATGGTATATAAATATGAGTACTGTGAATGTCCAAATTGGATTACACGAATTACTGAACGGAAGCAATGCACAGGTTCAACTAAGCGTTCCACAATTAGTAGAAAAAGTTCTAATGAGAAATGAAGGGAAATTGACTTCTACTGGCGCTGTATCTGCTTCTACAGGAAAATATACAGGACGTTCTCCTAAAGATAAATTTATTGTGAAAGAAGCATCGGTTGCAGATAAGATCGCTTGGGGATCTGTAAATCAACCGATTTCTGAAGAACATTTTAATAAATTATATACAAAAGTATTAGAATACTTAAAAGAAAAAGAAGAATTATTCGTATTTAAAGGATTCGCTGGCGCTGATCGTAACTATCGCCTTCCATTACAAGTTGTTAATGAATATGCATGGCACAATTTATTCGTACATCAATTATTTATTCGTCCAACTGAAGACGAATTAGCAAATCATGAAGCTGAGTTCACAATTGTTTCTGCACCAAGCTTTAAAGCAGATCCAGAGATTGACGGCACAAACTCTGAAGCATTCATTATGGTTTCGTTTGAAAAACGCATCGTATTAATCGGTGGTACTGAATACGCTGGAGAGATGAAAAAATCAATCTTCTCTATTATGAACTTCTTACTTCCGGAACAAGATATTTTATCTATGCATTGTTCTGCAAACGTAGGTGAAGAAGGTGATGTTGCTCTATTCTTCGGTTTATCTGGAACAGGTAAAACAACATTATCTGCTGACCCACACCGTAAATTAATTGGTGATGATGAGCACGGTTGGTCTGATAACGGCGTATTCAATATTGAAGGCGGTTGCTACGCAAAATGTATTAACCTTTCTCATGAAAAAGAGCCACAAATTTTTGATGCAATTACATTTGGATCAGTGCTTGAGAACGTTGTAATTGATAATCAAACACGTATTGCAGATTATAATGATACTACATTAACAGAAAATACACGTGCTGCATACCCAATTGATGCGATTGATAATATCGTAGTACCAAGTGTTGCAGGACATCCAAATACAATTATTTTCTTAACTGCTGATGCATCTGGAGTATTGCCTCCAATCAGTAAGTTAAATAAAGAGCAAGCTATGTACCATTTCTTAAGCGGTTATACTAGTAAACTAGCTGGAACTGAGCGCGGTGTAACATCTCCGCAAGCAACGTTCTCAACTTGCTTCGGTTCTCCATTCTTGCCACTTGATGCATCTCGCTATGCTGAAATGCTTGGTGAAAAGATCGAGAAACATGATGCGAAAGTATTCTTAGTAAACACTGGCTGGACTGGTGGCGAATACGGCGTTGGAAAACGTATGAACTTAGGTTACACTCGTGCAATGGTACAATCAGCATTAAACGGCGAGCTTGATAACGCTGAAACAGCGAAACATGACATCTTCGGTCTTGAAGTGCCACTTCATGTACCAGGTGTACCTGATGAAGTATTAATGCCTGAACAAACATGGGCTGATAAAGCTGCTTACAAAGCAAAAGCAATCGAGCTTGCAGATAAGTTCAAAGAAAACTTCAAAAAGTTCGAGAACGTTTCCGAAAGCATTATCAAATTAGGCGGTCCAATCGCTTAATTTAACCTTTACTGTTTGAATACCCCTTTACTCATATGAATAAGTATAGTGTAGCCTAAAAAGTTCGCGTACTCACCGACAAAACCCATGCGACTTTATAGGTTACACATACTTACAATAAAAAAGAAGCTTACGCTAAAACGTAAGCTTCTTTCTATATATCTTGATTTTCTAACATATAAATCGTTGCTTGGCAAACAAATACAGATTCTCGACTCATTTTCTCCCTTTGTTTTCACATGACATAGAGTAAAAAAATTCTCTGACCACTTCTATTCACCATCGAATCCTCTCTCTTACCTAAAAAAGAAAAGGTTCTGTATTTACCTATTTCTTCGCATCTTTCATGCTGTAATAGCCTAAATTAATAACGATCAAGAAATAACCACCCATAATCCCCACAGCAAATGCCCACATAACCATATGATGTTCAATTTCATACATAATAATTGCGCCGAGTATCGCTGCTGCAAAACGATTAACCATACCAAGTGTCGGTGCTTTACTCTTTTTTACAATACTATCTCCAAGCTTTTCAATACGTCTTCCTAAAATCCAAACGCAATACATACTAACGAGTAAACCAATCCCTACACCTAAAAAGTGTGCAGAAAAAGGTGTCATCGCCCAACCTAATAGCATTGCACCTAGCAAATAATACATTTGGATTTTAAATGACCTTAATGACATACTAATCATGCAGTTCTCCTTTATCATCTTATTTACATATCATCAGACTTTATCTGTTACATTCGAAAATAAACAACATAAACACTACACTTATGTTGTTAAAATATTTTTTGAAAATAATATTATACAAGATTTTTAGTTTGGAAGCAGGCGCAACTTGTGACTTTTTTTCAAACATTTCTCATAGATTTACAAAAAAGTGATATCAATCTACAAAAATATGGATATGATGTAGATATATCCACTTTCATTTTCCAACATATAAACCGAGGCCTTGGAAACAAAAAGAGATCTCCGCTCGTTTTCTCCTTCTGTTCTCACATGGCATGCGGCAAAAAAAAGTTCTTACCACTTCTCCGCTCGACCAAACCCTCTCTCCCACCTATAAAGGAAGGTTTTATGTCAGTTTTCAATTTATATGTATGTAATGAGTACACAAATAAAGGGGGCGTCTAATGATTTATTTTTTAATGGCTCTCATTCACCTCATTATCCCTGCACTTATAGGACTCTCATTATATTGGTACACAAAAGAACATAGTATCTTCTATGCTGTCCTCGGTGTTCTTCTCTCCGGAATTATTCTTATTGCACTATTCCGCATACCTTTTCTCAACTTTATCCCACTTATAATTTCCATTTTATTCCTTATGTTTTTACCAAAAATAAAAAAATAGGAAAGCAGATCATGACTGATCTGTTTTCCTATTTTGATATATATTCTGATGCGATATGCTGTGCATCAAGTTTTTCAGACTTTACAAACCATAAGCCGAGAAAGATAATACAACCACCAATCATCTGTTGGAACGAAATATGCTCTTTCGACCATACCGCCGCAAATACAACCGCAACAAGCGGTGTAATGTACATATATACCATCGTATGTGAAGCACCAATTTTTTGAACCCCGACATACCAAATGACTAAACCAAATACCGTTACAAAGAAAATAGAATATAGTAGTGCAAACCATGACATCCCTTGTTCAATTTGGAATGGCAGCAAAAAAACATGTGGGCCGCTCAGTATAACAAGCGGAATTGCTCCAACAACTGCTGACCATGTAGTCACACGAAGTGCCGAATATTTTTTTATAAGTGGTCCAGCTAAAACTGGATATAGCCCCCAGCATATCGATGTAATGAGTCCAATTCCATTTCCATAAAAAGACCCAGCAAGTGAATGTCCTACTAATAAAACAAGGGAGGCACCGATGCAAGCTATAATAGAGCCAACTAATTTTCGCGAAGAAAACTTCTCTTGTCTAAGAAAAATTGCAAACACCGTTGTAAAAATAGGTGAAATAGAAATAAGTAAAGAAGCATTCGTAGCGGATGTATACTTTATAGTTTCCATAAATAATGTTTGATACAGCACGATTCCCACAACACTAACTACAATGAGCCTTGGTATATCCCTTAATTCCATGTGCAATGACTTTTCAATATAAAATGTAAGTACTACTAATAGCGGTGCTGCTGCAATCATCCGGAGCGCAGTAAACTCAATTGCTGTAAGTTCTACAAGTCCGTATTTTCCAATTGTATAATTGATACCCCAAATCATAACCACACTTAAAAGTAATAATTCAATCCCCCATCTTCTCATATGTATCCCCTCCGCACAGAGAATTATACAGAAAATTCAATTATATGCACATTTCATTACATGAAAAATTACATAAGAAAAAGGAGCATGCAATTTGCCCCTTTTTAATAAATTATACTCGAATATGCAGTTTCATAGTTGGATTATAAAATTGGCTCGGACTTTTCAGTTGAAAATGCCCGCCTGATTCATGTAAATCAACAATAAGCTTATCATCCATAAACACAAGCTTTGTTCGATCTGCAATGAATTGTAATTTATTTGATTCAATATCGACATCACGTTCATCTTTTTCTGATACAGCCACTAAGTCGATAATCCCGCTCATCACGCAGCCGCACCCTTCATTATCATAAAATAATTTTATAAACTTTGTTTCACTTGGAATCGTATCCATAATCTTTTTATATGCTGCATCTGTTACAGTCACGTTCATTTCTCTTTCCTCCTACTTCTATACATAATTCTTATATTGTACCATTCTTTTTGTGAATTCTATCCACTTGTTATATACAGAAAATTACAACTACTATACAATGAATGTGATAAAGGAGGAGAGATTATGCCAGCCTTAAAAGAAATACAACATGCACTAGATTCTTTATTTCAAATCAAAAAATACGGAAAAGACAGTGCCTTTAGTCGATTTATTCCAGCTGTATACGATCCAATCGAATTTCCTTGGCGACAATTTTTTGAAGCAGACTTTGTAAATACCTTTAACGGTCTTATGATAAAAGGTGCTGAAACTGTAAACACAATCTTTTTAGCTGTCTTTCCAACAGATGATGTTCTTGAAAAATTCATCTCACAATCCAAGCCAGGTGATTTACTTTTTATGCATCACCCTCTTGTGATGGAATGTGGTGATCCACTCGGAAAATCTGGACGAGGATTTGTACCTATTCCAATGCACGATTTACAAACTATCAAAGAAAAAGAACTCTCTATTTATACATGCCACGTTCCAATGGATCATCATCAAACATATGGAACAAGCATTGCGATTGCTAAAGCTCTAGAGGCCAATATAGTAGATGGATTTGCTTATGATGGAAAAGATATACCCTGTGGACTCATTTGCGAAATACATGAAACAACAACAAGCAACCTCGAACAACGTCTAAAAGAACTCTTCCACGTTCCGTACATAGACTTTGAAGGTAAACATCATGAATCTATCACAAAAATTGCGATTATCGCTGGTTGCGGTGATAAAGTAGATCTTCTCAAAGAAGCAGAAGAAAAAGGCGCCGAGGCGTATATTACAGGGGAAATTCATTGTCATATCGATAATGAATACGGCAAATACAAATATTCATTAATTATGGATTATGTGAAAGAAACAAATATGTCGCTTATCGGCGTATCGCATTCAGCTTCTGAATACTTAATAAAGAAAACTTTGATGCGTGATTGGTTTATAGAAAACTTTAATGTGGATATTGTTTTACTCCCGCAGAAGAAATGGTGGTATTAAATGAGAGGTCGAATACTTTCTTTCGCACTCCTCGTTCTTGCTTGTTTTCTATTAAGCTCATGTAAAGGTACTCCTAAGGACGAATTAAAGAAAACGGTATGGAATCAATTATCTGAGCATGCGAAAGAAGAAATAAGCACTGGCTGGAAGCATGCTACAGTTACGACAGAAACGTTGCAAGCTGGAATATCTTCTGTCAAAGATTCCTCTTATATTGGAAAAGAGGTCTATCGTGTTTCGTTTCCATCTGATCGTTCTTATAAACTTGGAAATGTAGATGCGTTTGTTGATATGAAAACGAAGAAAATTATTGGATTCGGTCTGCGAGATTAATTATAAAAAGGTACCACTAAGAATCCTTTTTTCTTCATGCTTGGCGGTTTCTAAAAAAATAATCGCTTCCTTTTTCTATCAGATTTTGCTGAAAGAGTACCCCTACTTCAAACGAAGTTAAGTGAGGGAGTATTCATGTAAACATCTACCTATCAATAGGCTATATTAGCCTAAGCTATAATATGAAATATTGCATATCATTCCTTCATATCTTTATATGATATAATCCTAAAGCAATCTGTTAGTAATCCTTCTTCATGCAAATCGCTAACTTGAAAAGTTAAGGGCTACTAGAACCTAAATAATATGTAAAACTTATGACATCAAAAAAGAGAAAATTCGTTTATTGAACGGATTTTCTCTTTTTACTTTATTGCGAAATTGGAAGCACAATCTCAACCGTAGTTCCAACTCCCACTTCACTCTCAAACTGTAACTTGCCCTGATGTTCTTCAATAATCTTATATGTAACCATTAATCCTAAACCAGTTCCTTCATCTTTCGTTGTATAAAAAGCTTCGCTCAGTTTAGGAATTTTATCTTTCGGTATGCCGCATCCCTCATCCTTGATTCGAATTACCATTGCATCTTTTAATGTAACTTCAATGATAATTATTCCACCATCTTGCATGGATTCAATCGCATTTTTTATTACATTTAAAAACACCTGTTTTAAACGTTTTTCATTACATATTATACTTGGCAATTCACCTTTATAAATGGTATGTATTTTAATTCCTTGTTCCGAAGCAGGCTGTCCCATAATTCTTACCACGTATGAAAGAATATCCTTTATATCATGATTCTTGTATTCCATCGGCCTAGAATTCCCAAGCTCCACAAGTTCGGTGGCAATTGTATCGATTCTTTCAATTTCTTGCTCCATAATATCACAATATACTTTATCATCAGGATACTTTTCGTGTTGCCCTCTAATAAAGCTTTTCAAAAGCATTAATGGATTACGCATTTTAAAACCGATAACTGTTGCCATCCTGCCAATTACAGCCATCTTCTCCGACTGTTGCAATTCCTTATGTGTCATTTCAATTGTGCGTATATAAGCTTGGAATCTCAATAAAATAACCCATCCTATAATCGAAAACAAGCTACAAAGGACGATAGGAACGAGAACAATAAAAGAATGCACAACCACTCCCATTAAGGCATACTTTACTATTGTTCCTCCTGCTACTAACCAAAAATAACGCTTGTTCAAAAAGAATGGTGCAAAAAGAAAGAAAAATCCTTCCACTATATTTCCTGCATCAAACTCTAAATCTGTTCCATAGTAAATGATAAAATTATGAATAAAATCTAATGTATTATATCCTATGAAAATAATATATTTCACAGCATATGGATTCTTTCGCCTCATCACATATATTCCTACAAGCACCAATATAGCCGTAAGAATATACAACCATACCCCTAAACCTTGTTCTACAATTGGGGCCTCATTTACGCCTTCTAGCTTCGGCATAATATAATAAGATGCAACATCATAAATAAAAAAAGTAGCAATGAATAAACTTAAAAACAGCCTTAACGTTCGAACCTGTTCCCTTGTTAATCTATCAATACTGTCCATGTAGTAACTCCTCTATTCACAATACACATACTTCACAAATCTTTCCTTCTATATAAATCTATTTTGATTTTTCAACATATAAGTCTCTGCTATAAAGAACAGAAGATGACCTGTACTCGTTTTCTCTCCTTGGAAAGATTATATGTCGATTTTCCAACTTATTCTTATATAGGTAAAATAATGTCTACTTTCGTTCCTACATTTCTTTTACTCGTAATATGTATTTCCCCATTATGTTCTTCAATAATTTTGCAAGCAACAGTAAGCCCTAAACCTATGCCATCTTTTTTTGTTGTATAGAAGGCCTCTGTTATACGATTTAAATCTTCCTCCTCTATGCCACACCCATTATCTACAATACTTACTATTACATCATCCTTGTTTCGCTTCTTTATATCTATCCAAAGTGTTCCCCCATGTCCCATCGCTTCAATCGCATTCTTTATTATATATAGAAATACTCCTTTTAATTTACGATTATCACACTCTATTTTTATTTGATCAGGTGCAACATCATAAGTGAGATACAGCTGTTTTTTGTTTATTTCTGCACTCATTTCTTTCATCGCTTTTGATACAATTTCTTCTATTAAATGACTACTATATGTAGAAGGCTTACAAGTTGCCATCGCCATCAGTTCACTTATCATATTATTTATGTGTTCAATCTCATCAATCATATGTTCATACACCTTATCATCCGCATATTTCTCTTTCTGCAATTGTGTAAATCCTTTTAATGAGGAAAGTGGATTTTTAATTTCATGTCCAACAGACGCTGCCATTTTCCCAATAACCGCGAGCTTTTCGGACTCTCGTTTTTCTATCATCACACTGTTTACAGTAGAAAGGTACTGCAAAAATCGATTCAATAGGAGATATGCTACAAATAATAAGAGACTATACATAACCAACTGCATAAATGCTGTTTTTTTCCCCAGGATCAAAAGCGCACTATATTTACCCATAATAACTAAAAATAACCACTTCAAGTACCGTTTACTCATAAAAATTGGCACAAATAAAATAAAAACAAATTCAAGTATATTCTCACCATCAAATGCTACTTTATTGTGAGTTGCATACCAGTACAAATTGAAAATCTCCGAAAGCATATAAGTTAATAAATATATATACTTAATACGATATACCTGTTCCTTGTTTACTAGATACATACTGTATGCTATTAAGCAGGCTCCATACAAAAGCGTTGGAACTTGAACCTTTAATCTTATTAGTAGTTCAGAATCTCTTAGCATAACAGAATAAGCTGTTTCATATATACCCCATACAATATTCAATACCCATAAAAAGAGTCGAGCATTTTTCTTTTCTTCTTGAAATGAGATAAAGTTTTCTTTCACTTTAACACTTCCCCAAATCCCATATACTTTCACTATATTATTATCAATACTTATTATAATAAATGATAGTAGTGTTTGACCAAAATAATATCGAATAATGCAGAAAATTTTAACCCGATTCACAAATTTGATAATTCACATAATTTTCAATAATATGTACTTAAAAACGTTATTATGTGTTATATACTGAACTTGTCAGGTTAACTGTAAAGAGAACTCCCCGGTTCTTTGTGTTTGAGCTATTTTGTCTGATTACCCCGTTATGAAATATAAGTCAAAAGAGAACTTGTAGCATCTCTACAAGTTCTCTTTTGTTTTCAATCAATCTATTGCATCACACTTTGAAGTTATGTCAAAATGTGATGCAAATCAAATTATTGATTCACCGCTTTTGCTACAAGCGCAGCATATGCTTCTGCACCTGCTTTCGTTAAATGTACACCATCTGGTTCAAAATATGCCTTATTTCCAGCACTTGCTGTATACCAATCGACTAACGTCACATTTTTATACTCAGATGCTACTTCTTTTAATTTCTCATTCACTAATGATTCCCATGGACGTGGTACCCTCGTATTGATTAATACAATTTTACGTTCATTCCCAATCAATTGTACTAATGATACTAATTGATCCTTAGTAAACGCTCCATTTGTACCTAATCCAACGATAACATGATTTCCTAAATTCCCCTGATTTTTTAGCTGTTCTACAGCAGGAATTGCTTTAGACAACTGTCTACCAACCTTCGCATCAATTACAATATTAGGAAATGCATTTTTCAAATACGGAGCGATATCAATCATAATGGAATCACCTACAGCTGTAACTGTTAGAGGATCTTTAGGCTGCGTATTAGCTTCTTGTTGTTCTTTATTTTGAGGCGGCTCCTCAGCTGATTTTTCCTGAACTGCAACTGGGTGTTTCGCCGGTTCCGCTTGTACCGACTCTACCTTATCTTTTTGAGAATTCTCCTTTGCTTTACTAGCTGTTGATAATCCAAAAACAGCTATCGAAGAAATTAATAATGCACCTACTATAGCTAACTTACCACTTAATGCTAAGTTTCTTATTTTCCAGTTCTTAGATCGAATGTTCCGGAGTGCCCCTTGTCTGATTGGATTTTCAATAAACTTCCATGAAATTTGTGCCACAACTATAATAAGTACAAATTGAAGAATTGCTCTTGTAAGTGAAAACTCTCCAGCATGTACCTTCGGAGTCGTCAATGCGATAATCGGATAATGCCAAAGATATATCCCATACGATCGTACACCCATCCAGCGTAATGGTCTAAACCTTAAAAATAGAGCGATTCGGCTAGCTGGATGAGCAAGGTTCGCTACTAGCAATGCTGTAGCGATTGATAAAAGGACCATTCCTCCTTGATATAAAAACGGATCATATTGATTCGTTTTCCAAAACATAACGAGGATGACGATAAGAGCAATTCCTCCAACTACATCAAGAATAAGACGTGCCTTTGGAATAATTTTATTCGCAAGTCTACTGCTTGGCCAAATTAAAGCAAGTGCCGCTCCAATTAATAAGGAGAAAGCCCTCGTATCAGTACCGTAATAAATTCTGCTTGGATCAACTCCTGGTTCATACAGAATAGCCATCGCTAATGCAGAAGCAGCTGCCCCTAAAACAATAAATAAAATGATACGTGATTTCTGTTTTATGTAACGAAATGCCAGGCTAATAATAAATGGCCAGACTACATAGAACTGTTCTTCAACTGCTAACGACCAAAAATGATTCAACGGGGACAGTTGGTTAAAACTATCAAAGTATGATAATTTGTGATAAATATACCACCAGTTACTGAAGTATAATAAAGCTGCTAGTGAATCTCCTCGCATCTTTCCTAGCAAAGAGCTATGAAAAATTGTAATCCATGCTAAAACAACTACAAGCATGACAAACATTCCTGGAAGCAATCTTCTTGCCCTACGCAACCAGAAATTCTTCAAGTCAATTCTCTTATTTCTCTTCCATTCTATAGCGAGAATATCCGTAATTAAATAACCCGACAATACAAAGAATACAGTAACCCCTAGGAACCCCCCAGGCATCCAATTAAAATTGATATGATATAAAATAACACCTAGTATGGCTAGACCTCTTAGACTGTCCAATCCAACCATATAGCGACTATTTTTCTGTAATGGTTTAGGCATTCACAGTCACCTCCCTATATTTATCTAAAGATTCCGTCAATAACAACAGTAATATAAAGCGCTATCAATCCTCTAAAAACATATAAACCTAGTCAAAATATTACAGAACCAAATTACAAACACTCTCACTGTTCATAATTGCATGCACAGTAATTAGAATTTTAACATGTTATCTAACTACATAAAATAGTTTCATGCATAAACTTTCTTTTATAAATAAATAAAAATTCAAATATACAAATTAAAAAACCTGCATAAATCCTTTTTAGGGTGAAAGAGAGCGTCTGCTCATAGATAGAAACGGGCTTGCCTCATGCCATAAAAACAGAGGGAGAAAACGAGGGGGAATTCGCTTTTGTTTCAGAGGCCGTAACTTGTAGCTGAAAAATCAAAGTGGATATATAAAAAGAGGTTATCCTAAAAAACTACTTTTAGGATAACCTCTTTTTGTATTAACCGACACGCTAGACTCTACAAATCCCCCATAGAATGCATATAACCAATATAAGTGTATAATCACCAAAATCTAATGTAGGACCCTTCTTCACATGCATATCCAGCCACATATAAACGAGCTTTATTCTTTTATATTTATGAATATTTTTCTTTGCAAATCGATAAACAAGAACCTGCAAAATCATAAAACCCGCTACAAATATAAATAACAAAACAAAAAAATCAACCATCCTATTTCTGTACAGCTTTTTCCAATATACCGTGCCCCAAAAGCCATTCTTCAAACTTCGCACTGCCAAATTCCCAGCTTAAATCATTGGCATGTACGGAAAAAACGCGATAACCTGCATACTCATCCATATACGCATTTTCTTGCATCTTGCTTGGCGAAATCCCATAAAATGAAAAGTTGAAAAAGACATCCCACACATCTTCATGTTTTCTTTTATAAGCAATCGATTCCATATCGTACTCTTCTCCGAAATAATCAAGATGTAAATGCATGCTATCATCATATTCATACTTCATTTTATCACCCCTTATATTTGTACTTCTTTACCATCCAAAAAATTCCTTCTATGTCCACTCACATCTAGGCACTTACCTACATATTATGGCAGTAGATTCATTTCTAGGAGGTGTCATATTTTGAAAAAATTCATAGCTGTTTTTTGTATATTTGTACTTACTGTTTTTACGTTTGTAGCGTGTAATAAAAAGGATGACGCGAAGCAGCAGACAAAAAAGATTCGCATTGGTGAAGTTACACACTCTCTCTTCTATGCACCGCTATATGTTGGCATTGAAAAAGGATTTTTTAAAGAAGAAGGATTAGATATTGACCTGCAAACGACAGCTGGTGGCGATAAAACAATGACAGCCTTATTATCTGGCGGAATTGATATTGCACTTGTGGGCTCTGAAACATCCATTTATGTTCACCAGCAAGGGGCAAAAGATCCAGTTATTAACTTTGCACAGCTCACGCAAACTGATGGTACATTTTTAGTTTCACGTAAAAAGTTAGGCTCCTTTAATTGGAACGATGTAAAGGGTGTTACGTTCCTTGGTCAACGTAAAGGCGGTATGCCGCAAATGGTTGGGGAATACGTTTTAAAGAAAAATGGTATTGATCCGCACAAAGATACAAATTTAATTCAAAATGTTGAGTTTGCCAATATTGCAAATGCCTTCGCGTCTGGTACAGGTGAATTTGTGCAGCTCTTTGAACCAACTGCAAGTATTTTAGAAAAAGAAGGAAAGGGCTATATCGTCGCTTCTTTCGGTACTGAATCCGGAACTGTTCCTTACACAACATTTATGGCAAAGGAAAGCTTTTTAAAGAAAGATAAAGTAGCTGCGGAGAAATTCACACGTGCATTATATAAAGCACAGCAATGGGTAGATACACATAGCCCAGAAGAAATCGCAAAAACTGTTACACCTCTTTTCAAAGATACTTCACAAGACATTACGCTGAAGGTCATTGAACGTTACAAAAAGCAACATTCCTACGCAACGAATCCATTATTAGATGCGGAAGAATGGAAGCAACTTCAAGTCATTATGAAAGAGGCTGGGGAATTACAAAAAGAGGTTCCACATGAGGCGCTCGTCAATACAAAAATTGCCGAAAGCGTTATTAAGAAGTAGGGGCGAATACGATGAGTTTCTTACAAATATCTCATGTTTCCCAATGCTTTTTTTCAAAAGAAAAGGCTCGGCTTATCCTTGAAGATATTAGCTTACACGTAGAAGAAGGGGAATTTATATCCTTTCTCGGCCCAAGTGGCTGCGGCAAAACAACACTCCTTTCTATTATTGCAGGACTACTTCAACCAATCCAAGGTTTTGTCTCTTTTGATGATAAACCAGTAATAAAATCAACAGATTCAATGGGATATATGCTTCAGCAAGATTACTTATTCCCTTGGAAAACGATTGAAGAAAATATAATGCTTGGACTGCATATTACAAAAACATACGGAACGGAAACAAAGGAGCATACATTACAACTTTTAAAGCAAGTTGGCCTCGAAGGCGTCGAAAAGCAATATCCTTCGGAATTATCCGGTGGTATGCGTCAAAGAGCCGCACTCGTTCGTACACTTGCGACAAATCCGAAAATCCTTTTGCTTGATGAGCCCTTTTCAGCTCTTGATTATCAAACAAAATTAAAATTAGAGGAGCTCGTATTTTCTTTATTACACAAGTATAAGAAAACTTCTCTTCTCGTCACACATGATATTGAAGAAGCAATTGCAATGAGTGATCGCATTTACTTGCTTCAAGCAAACCCTGGGAAAATTGCTAAAACATTTACCGTACCAGAAAGCATTCGCTCTCTACCACCACTTGAGGCAAGGTACCATTCCGATTTTCCGGCCCTTTTTCAAGACATATGGAAGGAGCTGGAACGTCTTGGATAATATTAAACAATTACACGAACAGTTTCGAAAAAAAGAACGTCAGCGTACCTGGACTGCTGCCTTTTTACAATTACTACTGCTCGTACTCTTTCTTACATTATGGGAAATTTCTAGTAAGAAAGAATGGATTGACCCCTTACTGTTCAGCTCTCCTTCAAGTATTTGGGAGTTATTTTTAAGTAAATGGGGAGATGGCTCACTTTGGATTCACATATGGACGACACTCTTAGAAACAAGTATCGGCTTTATTCTCGGCACGGTGCTCGGAACAATTATCGCCACACTCCTTTGGTGGATACCACTTCTAGCACGTGTATTAGACCCATACCTTGTCGTGTTAAATGCGATGCCAAAAGTAGCACTTGGTCCAATTATTATCGTTATTTTCGGCCCAAATCTTTCTTCTTCAATCGCAATGGGAGTCATTATTTCCATCATCATCACCATTCTTGTTATTTACAGTGCATTTGAAGAAGTTGATTCGAATTATATAAAAGTAATGGATACGTTTGGCGCAAATAAATGGCAAACCTATCAACAAGTTATTTTACCGTCTTCCTTTCCATCTATCATTTCAACTTTAAAAGTAAACGTTGGATTATCGTGGGTTGGTGTAATTTTCGGTGAACTTCTCGTTTCCAAACAAGGCCTCGGTTATTTAATTAGCTATGGCTTCCAAGTATTTAACTTTACACTTGTACTGCTGAGTGTGTTACTGACATGTATCCTCGCGACTCTTATGTATGTATTTGTGGAAGGACTTGAAAAATTACTTGTAGGGAAAAGAAAAAGAAGCTGATTCAAGGCAACATGCCGAGGTCAGCTTCTTTCGTTTATACTTCCTTTGAAATTTCATATAGGCCAGATAACACTTCAGTACGCATTTTTACAAGCTCAGGGAATTGATAGAAGAAAGCAATTTTTTTATACTTCATCTCTGTACCTTCCTTCACTTTCTTTGAATCTTGTAAAATGAATGCAGTAAATGTATCAGCAATGTCTTCTGCTACATTTGTTGTGCTATATTCTGAAACAAATTGATCCTGTTTATCTTTAAAAAATTGGATTTGTGCTTCTAAGTTTGTTTCAATTTCTTTTTCTTTCCATTCATTTTCAATTTGCTTCCAAAACGATTCATAAAACTTATTGATATAAGAATTCTCTTTCGTACAACCTTCTTGTAAGAAAAGATTTTCACATTTGTCTTTATACGATGAAATATCTTTATCCTCTTCAAATGCTTTTATATACTTTTTATCTACTGGAATTTGCGTATCATTTAATGTTAATACGTGAGCTGTTTCATGAATTAACGTTTTCATCACTTCATCTATATTTATGCCGGAATCAAGTGTATCTAAACTTAACACCCACTCTTTCTGATTTTCCATACTAGGAGCCACATGTGCAACAACTCCATCATATCCATCTGTCACAATATCAAATTCTTTTATACTCTCTCTATATTTAGCAGGGATCAGTGTACGATACATTTCCCATAATGTATCATGATAATCCATATCCTCATGCTGGGCGATGACTTCTTCTTTTGCTTCTTTATCATCCGCAAACACTTTATTTAAACGTTTCTTATCTAGTTTTTCAAAATAAGGGTCTATAATATCTTCATTATCAATATAGTAAGATGCTAAAAAGAAATAATTTTCATCATCATTCTTCTTTTGCTGCGCTTCCTTAATTACTTCTGCACCTTCTTCAAATTCCCCCGGTACTTCTAGCTGAGACAGATTTTCCATCTTCTTATATACTTTTTGAATCATGCCATCCCCAAGCTTCGTACACTCTTCTTCTGTTTTACATATTTCTTTCTTTTCGGCAACATTCACCGATTTATTGCAACTTACCGTAAAACAAATCGCTAAAATAAAAAGGAATATCTTACCATAACATCTCTCCATATAACCCTCCATTATTCCATTCTACAAAGATATTATACAGTGAAAATTTAATCAGTAGGTGAACCTTTCTTCCCCCTAATTTCCTCATTTCTATTTACATTTTAAATTGGGAGTATTACCGCCTGCAAATAGTGGGATAATCATTTTTTTGAAAATATGCGATAATTATTTTAAGTGGGCTTTTTACTTTAAGAAGGAGGAATGTATAATGATACGTGCTGTATTATTTGATTTAGACGGGACATTATTAGATCGACGTCAATCTTTGGAAAGTTTTATTGGCGACCAATATAGTCGTTACGCAGCGCACTTTACTGAAATAGAAAAAAATGAGTATTGTACTCGCTTTGTCCAACTTGATAATAACGGCTACACTTGGAAAGATAAAGTCTATGCTATCTTGCTCAAAGAATATAACATTACGACTCTAACAGTTGAACAACTTTTACACGACTACGTCACAGAATTCACAAACCACTGTATTCCATTTCCAAATATGCACGAATTGCTACAACAATTACAAAATCAGAATATCGCAATTGGAATTATTACGAATGGCTTTACCGAATTCCAAATGAATAACCTTCGTGCCTTGCTGCTACATACGTATACAAATACAATTCTTGTTTCAGAAGCAGAAGGCATTAAGAAACCTCATCCAGCTATTTTTGAGCGTGCTCTCAAACAATTAAACGTTCAGGCAGAAGAATGCATCTATGTTGGAGATCATCCTGAAAATGATGTCATGGGAGCTGAGAAGGCTGGGATGACTGCGGTTTGGAAGAAGGATTCATTTTGGAAGGATTTTGAACATTCTCGTACAGTTCGAGATTTGCTTGAAATACTATCTTTTGTATAAAAAAGAACTCGGCTCCTTTACTTCGTAAAACAGCCGAGTTCTTCTATATGTTTCATCGTACGCGCTAATACATCATCGCGCATAATAAAGCTAAATTTCCTATCACTTTTAATGTTATCAGGGATTTCTTTTAATAGAACAGACCCTTTTGTCTCTTCATAGTGCGTATGTTCTTCTACTGCGCTAATTGTTGCAAAATAAATGTTTTTAATGATTATTTTGTCTTTTCCAGATACTTTGTATTGTCCTAAGTAAGTTAAATCAGAAACAATCCCGCCAGTTTCTTCATGAACCTCTCGAACTGCCGCTTCTTCCGGTGTTTCCCCGAGTTCTACCTTACCACCTGGAAATTCAAGACCGCGGCGCAAATGATGCGTTAATAACCATTGATCCCCGTACCGGCATACAACCCAAACATGCTTTGGCTCAGGAGAAAATGGGTAACGTTCAAACGATAATTGTACAGTATTGTGGTAATAATCTTTAAATTTGTACATGCCAT